>Ga0099828_10001257_pt1 | contig 16705 bp, 11 predicted proteins | sample CZO8metaG_2_FD_79338 | JGI IMG/M metagenome (GOLD analysis project Ga0099828, IMG submission 79338) | Vadose zone soil microbial communities from the Eel River Critical Zone Observatory, Northern California, USA - CZOApr15con2H1.8 metaG | ecosystem: Environmental > Terrestrial > Soil > Vadose... | reverse complement strand
TAACCGCCGGGGACGCGGCGGACTGACCCGCTGCCGCACGGGTAACCGCCGGGGACGCGGCGGACTGACCCGCTGCCGCCGAGCACCCCAGCCGAGGCGGCAACGACGAGCGACAGGACAACAGGGACGCCGAGGGCGAGCGGCAGGCCCGCCAGGCTGGCGCAGCCGCCGATCACCACCGGCCCGCCGAGCACGCCCAGGTAGCCAAGGCCGGCCACCCGGGCCAGCCCGCTGCCGGGGCGAGCAGGATCGGCGTTGCCCGCCGCCGAGAACAGCTGCGGGATCGTGCAGGACAGGCCGGCGCCGAAGAGAGCGAAACCAGCCACCCCGGCTACCGGGCTGGCGATCAGCAGCCCGGCGGCCAGGCCCACGCCGGCCAGCAGGCCGCATCCGCGCAGCAGCCTGGCCGGCCCGAACCTGGCCGCGAGCCGGTCGCCAAGCAGCCGGCCGAGCGCCATCATGATCGAGAACGCGGCGAACCCGATGGCGGCGAACCCGGCCGAGGTGCCCAGGTTGTCCCGCAGGTAGACGGCGCTCCAGCTGCCCGCCGCCCCCTCGCCCGTCATGCAGCAGAGCGCGAGCAGGCCGAGCACCAGAAGCCTGGCGCCGGTCCTCGACGGGCCGGGCGGGGCGGCGAGCGGCGAACTGGCGGATACCGGGCGGCCCGGCGGAAGGCGGCCCGGCGGAAGACGGCCCGGCGGAAGACGGCCCGGCGGAAGACGGCCCGGCGCCTCCCGCAGCTCGGCCAGCACCGCAGTCGCTGCTTGCGCCGCCGCTGACGGCGCCGCCGCCGCTGACGGCGCGACCGGATCACGGGCCAGCCAGGGCCCGGCAAGCAGCGCCACGGCCGCCAGCGGCAGGCCCGCGGCGAGGAACGTCGGCACCGGGCCGATCCCCGCCCAGGCGAACAGCCCGCCGATCAGCGCGCCGCCCAGACCGCCGAAGCTGTAGCACGCGTGAAACGACGTCATCAGCCGGCGCCCGCTCTGCCGTTCCACCTCGACAGCCTGGGCGTTCATCGCCACGTCCAGCGATCCGCCCGCGACGCCGAACGCCAGCAGCACGAGCATCAGCATCGTCAGGCTCCCGGCCAGGCCGAGCCCGATCGGCAGCAACGCCACGGCCACGCCGGACAGCCGGGTCAGCCGGGAACTGCCGAAGGCATCGACCATGCGCCCCGCGAGCAGCACGACGAGCACCAGCCCCACCGGCGCCGAGAGCAGCGCGACGCCCAGCAGCCCGTCACTGAGCTGCAAGGCATGCTTAACGGCAGGAATCCTGGCCAGCCACACGCCCTCGGCCAGGCCGAGAATGGCGAAATACGTCACCACCGCCGCCCGCGCACGCCGCAGCCGGGCGCCCTGAGCCATGCCGCCCTTCGCCGCAGTCCAGGATCCGATGCACCGGACAATACAAGATGCGCGCACCGCCGCGCTTCCGGCAAATCGCACCACGCACCGGGGAGGGCGCCAGCTTGCCACCGACCTATTCCGCGCTGACCCACCTGGAGTGCTCCCGGTGCCAGCGTGGCTACGACGCCAGCCAGATCCAGGGCACCTGCGCCTGCGGGGCGCCGCTCATTGCCCGCTATGACCTGGAACGGGCCGGGGCCGCCGCCAGCCCGGGGCAGATCGCCGGCCGGCCGCCCGGCCTGTGGCGCTACCACGAGCTGCTGCCGGTTTCCTCGGCCAGCGCCGTGGTGAGCCTCGGCGAGGGCATGACGCCGTTGCTGGCGATGCCGCGGCTCGGCCGCGCGCTCGGCCTGCCCCGGCTGCTGATGAAGGACGAGAGCCCGCTGCCCACCCGCACGTTCAAGGCGCGCGGCGCGGCCGTCGGGGTTTCCCGCGCGGCGGAACTCGGCGCCGCGGGCGTGGCCATGCCGACCAACGGCAATGCCGGGGCTGCGTGGGCCTGCTATGCCGCCAGGGCCGGGCTGCCCTGCCTGGTCGCCATGCCGGCCTCCGCGCCGGCGATCACCCGGGCCGAGTGCGCCGCCGCCGGAGCCGAGACCTACCTGGTGGACGGGCTGATCAACGACGCGGGCCGGCTGATCGCGGCTGCCGCCGCCGAGCGGCCCGGGTACCAGGACGTCTCCACGCTCAAGGAACCGTACCGGCTGGAGGGAAAGAAGACGATCGGCCTGGAGATCGCCGAGCAGCTCGGCTGGCGGGTTCCTGACGTGATCGTCTGCCCGACCGGCGGCGGGGTGGGCCTGATCGGCATCCGCAAGGCGCTGCGGGAGCTAGCGGAGATTGGCTGGATCGGGTCGCAGATGCCGCGGATGATCGCGGTGCAGGCAGCCGGCTGCGCTCCGGTCGTGCGGGCATTCTCCGGCGGCGAACGTGACACCATGCCGTGGCACGACGCCAGGACGGCTGCGTACGGCCTGACTGTCCCTAGCCCTCTCGGCGGCTTTCTCGTCCTCGACGCTCTCTATGCCACGGACGGGACCGCCGTTGCCGTCACCGACGCCGACCTGCTGGCCAGCCAGCTGCAGGCAGCGCGTCTGGAGGGAACCTGGATCTGCCCGGAGGGAGCGGCCTGCTTCGCTGCCGCCGGGCAACTGCGCGAAGCCGGCTGGCTGGCCGAGAGCGACGAGGTCGTGGTGCTCAGCACCGGCTGCGGGCTGAAGTACCCGGAAACGATGCCGGCCAGCCCGCCGTTGCTCGCTGACGGCATTCGCATCCGCAGCCGGCACTTCCGGACATAAGCTCATGACCGCAAGCAAGCAAACGGACAGACGCTCACCAAGGAACTGGCAGCCAAACTTTCCCCCGCCGCGTCATCGTGTCTTCATCTTCGGCGGGTACACATGTCTGATGTGCACCGGCTGCGGGGAGCGGGGGTTGCCGGATCGGCTGAGCGCTTACGGGCCAGAAGGAGGGCAACCGCGTGCCGCAATCAGCGACGTCCGGGCCAGATACTGACCGGGCGGCCTCGCCGATTGCCGATCCGCAGCACCGCCGGGGCAGGCAGCGCCGACGGTTGCGCGACCGGCGGGGCGTACGGATCGCCATCGGAGCCCGGGGTACTGAGGTGCACATGACCCCGGTGCAACCGCCAGACCGCTGCTACGCGATCTCCGGTCGCGACCTCACCGCAGTCCTAGCCCGGTGACGACCGAACTGCCAGCCCCGCCCGCGACGAGCGCCACCGGGACGGCCGCGGCCAGGTATCCGGCGCCCGCGCGTTGGCTTATCGCTGTCCTGACGACAGCGCGGCCCCGTCAGTGGCCGAAGAACCTGCTGGTCTTCGCCGCTCCGCTGGCAGGCGCGTCGCTGGGCAGGCCGCATGGCATGGCTTACGCGCTGGTCGCGGTGGCCGCTTTCACCGCGGCGTCGAGCGCGGTGTACTTCGTCAACGACGTGCTTGACGCAGAGCGCGATCGCCGTCATCCGTACAAGCGGCACCGGCCGGTGGCCGCCGGCACGCTCCCCCGGTCGCACGCGCTGACGCTGGCCGCGGTGTGCGCGGCGGCGGGCGCGGCGGCTGGCTTCCTGATCGGCGAGCCCGGCCTGTCGGCGGCCGTCGGTGCCTACCTCGCGGCGTCGCTCGCATACACACTCGGGCTCAAGCATGTCCCGGTCCTTGAGCTACTGCTCGTCGCCTCGGGCTTCGTGCTCCGCGCGCTCGGCGGCGCGGCCGCCACCGGCGTGCCGCCGTCCGGCTGGTTCCTCCTGGTCTGCAGCCTGGGTGCGCTCATGGTGGCGGTCGCCAAGCGCTCCATGGAGCTGGCCATGCTGGGCGCTGACGCGGCCAGGCACCGGCCCGCGATGCGCGGGTACACCGCCGCGTGGCTGCGGATCAGCCAGCGGTTCCTCAGCCTGGCGATGGTCGCGGCCTACCTGCTGTGGGCGTCCGGCGAGCCGGCCAGCTGGAGCAGGGACTGGCACCTGGCGAGCGCGCTGCCGCTGGCCGCGGCGCTGGTCCGGTTCGGCAGGCTCAGCACGGGCGCGGCGAGCAGGCCAGTCGAGGACCTGATCGCCCGGGATCCGGTGATGGCCGGCTGCGAGCTGACCTGGCTGCTCATGTTCGCGGTCGGGCTCGGGGCCGGGCTGTGACGGCCGGCACCGTAACTGGCGGTACCGTGGCGGCGAGGTGCCAGGCTAAGGCGGCCGGGCGGTAGCGGGAGGAGCCAGCTTCATGCTCGATGCCCTTGGCCAGCCCAGCCGGATCCTGCTGCTTGGCGGGACAAGCGAGATCGGCACCGCGATCCTGGCCGCGCTTGGCGCGCGCAGCGAGACAGAGGTGATCCTGGCTGGCCGTGACGAGCAGCGCCTGACGGCCGCCGGCAAGGCGCTGCCGTACCAGGTGCGGACGACTGTCTATGACGCGACCGCGCTGGATACGCACGAGGCGGTGATCGCGGAGGTCTTCGCCGCCGGTGACCTGGACATCGTCATCTCCGCGGCCGGCATCCTGATACCCCAGGACGCGCTGGAGCGCGACCCCCGCCAGGCCGGGCTGCTCGTCGACACCAATTTCACCGGCCACGTCACTACCCTGCTGGCCGTGGCAAGGCGGATGCGCGCGCAGGGCCATGGCGCGATCGTCGTTCTCTCGTCGGTGGCCGCGATCCGGCCGCGCAGGGCCAACCTCGTCTACGGCGCGGCCAAGGCCGGGCTGGATGCCTTCGCCCGCGGCCTGGCCGACTCGCTGCAAGGCACCGGCGTGCGGGTGCTGCTCGTCCGGCCGGGATTCGTGACCGGCCGGATGACCGAAGGCATGGCGCCAGCCCCGCTCGCCACCACGCCGGCAAAGGTAGCCGCCGCCACCGCGGCAGCACTGGCAACGAACGCAGGAACGGTCTGGGTGCCGCCGTCGCTCGCCGTGCTGGCCGGGGTCATGCGGCTGGTGCCCAGGCCGCTCTGGCGCAGGATGTCCCGCTGAGCCTGCGATGAGGGTGCTGGTGGCGGAGGACAACCGGGGCCTGCGTGACGTGCTCGCGCGGGGCCTGCGGGAGAACGGCTACGCGGTGGACGCGGCCGCCGGCGGCGAGGCGGCCCTGTCCTTCCTGCGCGCCTACGACTATGCGGTGGCGGTGCTCGACTGGCGGATGCCTGGCGTCTCCGGCCTCGATGTCCTGCATGACATGCGGCGCCGGGGGCTGGCGACGCCGGTCCTGATGCTCACCGCCCGGGATGCGCCGGCTGACCGGGTGACCGGGCTCGACCATGGCGCCGACGACTACCTGGTCAAGCCGTTCGACTTCGGTGAGTTGCTGGCCCGGCTGCGGGCGCTGCAGCGCAGGCCGCCTGCCGTGCTGGCGACCAAGCTGGTGGTCGGGGACCTGGTCATGGATCCGGCCGCACGGGACGTCCGGATCGGCTCCCGCTCACCCACGCTGACCGGAACCGAGCACGGCATCCTGGAGATGCTCATGCGGCGCTCCCCCACGGCGGTGCCCCGGCGGTCGATCGCGCTGCAGGTCTGGGACAACGAGGCGGACGCGCTGGGCTCGAACACGATCGACGTCCATCTCGCCCGGCTGCGGTCGAAGCTGGCGGGCGGCCGGGTGCGGATCGAGGCCGTCCGCGGTGTCGGATACCGGATCGTGGCGCGTGACTAGGCGGCTGGTGAGGCTGCCGCGGCAGGTCGCCCCGGCGGTCCGGGTGGCGCTGGCCGCGACCGTGCTGATCGGCATCGTCTACGCCGGCTGCGCGGCCGTGCTCGACGCGCTGCTGGAAGGCAGGTCCGTCGCGCAGGTTGATGCCCGCCTCACCGATAACCTCTCGGACGGCCACCGCAGCACCAGTCCGCAGGCCGGCAGCGACGAGGACGATCAGGATGTCGACGGTGCCCCGCTATTCCTCTGGCTGGTGCGCCCGGGCGCCGCCGCGGTCACGCTCAGCCCGAACGCGCCGTCGCTGCCTGGCGGCGTCCGGCCGGTGACCGGCCGACCGTGGACTGCCCAGATCGGGCGGCACCCGTTCCGGCTTGCGGCCGCCAGGCAGGCATCCGGCCGGTGGCTGGTCGCTGGCCAGAGCATGGCGGAGGAGGCGCATTTCCAGAGCGTGCTTGTCGACGGCGAGGTGCTGGTGGCCCCGGTACTGCTGCTGGCGGTCTTCGCCGGGTCGGTGATCATCGGGCTCCGGGCCCTTGCCCCGGTGGAACAGTCCCGCCGCAGGCAGCTTGAGTTCACCGCGGACGCATCGCACGAGCTTCGTACCCCGCTCAGCGTCATCAGCGCCGAGACGAATCTCGCCCTGAGCAGCCCGCGCGGGACCGCGGCCTACCGGTCCGCGCTGACCCGGATACAGGGCGAGAGCCAGCGCCTGCGCACCATCGTCGAGGACCTGCTCTGGCTAGCCAGGTTCGACTCGCATCCGCCGTTGCCCGACAACGAGCCGATCGACCTCGGGGTGATCACCGGGCAGTGCGCCGACCGGTTCCGCGCGGTCGCCAGCGCCGAGTCGATCGAGATCATGGTGGCGACGGCCGCGGGTGACGGAGGCGGCTCTGCCGACGGCGGCGGCGCTGACGCCGGTGCCGGTGACGGCCTGGTCTTTATGAGCGCGCCGACGGACTGGATTGACCGGCTGGCGGGTGTCCTGATGGACAACGCCTGCCGCTACGCGGGGCCGGGCGGCAGGGTCAGGATCGCGGCGCTGGCACAGGGCAACTGGGTCAGCCTGATCGTGGAGGACAGCGGCCCTGGCATCTCGCCCGAGGACCGGCCGCGGTTGTTCGACCGGTTCCACCGCGCCACTGAGCACGGCGGAGGCGCGGGCCTCGGGCTCGCCATCGGCGACTCGATCGTCCGATCGACGGGCGGGCGCTGGAAGATCGGCGAGTCACCACTCGGCGGCGCGCGGGTGGAGGTCTGCTGGCGCCGTGCGCAACAGCGGCCGGACCACCGGTCCGCCGCGGGAACAAGCACCGGAGCCGGCCAGGGCCCGGGCGCCAGCGCGGAAACCGGGGGCAGCGTAGGTAAGGAAACGGGCCCGGGCAGCCTAGAGGATCTTGTGAATCCAGCCATGCGGATCCGGCAGCCATCCGAACTGGATCCCTAGCAGCTGCTCTTTCAGCCGGGAGGTCACCGGGCCAGCCGCTCCGTCGCCGACCGTCCATGAGGTGGTGGCGCCCAGGACCTTCGCTATCGGGCTGACGACGGCGGCGGTCCCGCATGCGAAAACCTCGGTGATCTCGCCCGACTCGCACCCGGCGCGCCACTGGTCCAGCGAGATCCGGCCCTCCTCCGCGGGGATGCCCAGCTCCGGGGCGAGCGTGAGCAGTGCATCCCTGGTTATTCCCGCCAGCAGCGTCCCGGTCAGCGCCGGAGTCATGATCCGGGCATGGCGTCCCGCGCCGTAGACGAAGAAGAGGTTCATCCCGCCCATCTCCTCCACCCACCGGTGCTCCATGGCGTCGAGCCAGACCACCTGGTCGCACCCGTTGTCCAGCGCCTCCTGCTGCGCGGCGAAGCCGGCCGCATAGTTGCCGCCCGTCTTCGCCGCCCCGGTGCCCCCGGCCGCGGCCCGCGTGTAGTTCTCCGCCAGCCAGACGGAGACCGGGCCGGCCGAGAAGTAGGGACCTGCCGGGGACGCGATCACGATGAACAGGTAGGACGGCGACGGCCTGCTCACGCCGAGGCCCGGATGGGTGGCGATCATGAACGGGCGCAGGTAGAGGCTATGGCCTTCGGTGCCGGGTACCCAGTCCCTGTCCTGGGTGACGAGCAGCTCGAGAGCCCGGACGAACGCGGACTCCGGCAACTGCGGCATGGCCATCCGGACCGCCGAGTGCCGGAACCTGGCCGCGTTCGCCTGCGGCCGGAAGGCCACGATGGGTCCGCCTTGCTGCCGGTACGCCTTCAGCCCTTCGAAGATCTCCTGCGCGTAGTGAAACACCGACGTAGCCGGCGGCAGCGAAATCGGGCCGTACGGCTCGAGCTGGCCGTCATGCCAGCCGCGCCCGGATGTCCACCGGGCGGTGATCATGTGGTCGGTGAAATACCGGCCGAATCCTGGCTCGGCGAGGATGCGGCCCCGTTCCGGCTCGGGCAGCGGGCGGCGGGAGGGATGCAGGGCGAAGGGGATCTCGGTGGTCGCGCTGGCGGTCATGACGGTCCTCCTCACTGCGGGCACGGCGCCGTTGCCGGTCCTCGCCGCGGGCACGTCATGCAGCCGTGCCCGCCCTACCATCTTGCGGGAACATGGCGCCGGAGCCCAACGCCGCGCCCCGCGAGGAAGGATGCAACCATCCGCGCACCTCCGTCACCGCGCAATCCCCTGTCACGCCAGTTGCCCTCGCTACCCCGCCACCCGCTCGGCGATGTCGTCGCCGATTTCCGGGGTTGATCGCGCTGCCCAGGCCCCCTGCCGCTCCACCAGGTCGTCGGCGACCGCCTGCTCGATCCTGGATTTCTCGGCGGCCAGCCCGAGGTGGTCGCAGAGCATTGCCGCCGACAGGATCGCCGCGGTCGGGTCGGCCTTCTGCTGGCCGGCGATGTCCGGCGCGCTGCCATGGACTGGCTCGAACATACTGGGCGCGATGCGCTCCGGGTTGATGCTCGCGCTCGCGGCGAGCCCGATGCCGCCGGCCACCGCGGCACCGAGCGCGGTGAGGATATCGCCGAACAGGTTGTCGGTGACGATCACGTCGAACCGCTCTGGGGCCGTGACGAAGTACATCGAAGCCGCGTCCATGTGGCAATACTCGGCGGTCACGCCGGGGTACTCGGCAGCCAGCCCGTCCAGCGTCCGCCGCCACAGGTCACCGGCGTACGCGAGCACGTTCGTCTTGTGCACGAGAGTCAGTTTCCTGCGCCGCTCAGCGGCGCGCTCCAGCGCGTACCTGGTTACCCGCCCGACGCCGAAGGCGGTGTTGATGCTCTCCTGGGTCGCGACCTCGCCGGGCGTGCCCTTCCGCATGATGCCGCCGGCCTCGATGTAAGGACCCTCGGTCCCTTCCCTGACCACCAGCATGTCGACCGACTCGGCGCGCATGCCGGACAGCGGGGAGGCTACCCCCGGATAGAGCCGGACCGGCCGCAGGTTGACGTACAGGTCGAACTCGAACCGCAGCCGGAGCAGCAGGCCGCGCTCGAGGACGCCGCTTGGCACGCTCGGATCGCCGACCGCGCCGAGCAGGATCGCGTCGTGCCCGGCCAGCTCGCCGAGCACCGAGTCGGGGAGAACCTCCCCGGTGCGGTGCCAGTACTGCGAGCCGAGGCCGTAGCTCGTGGTCTCGATCGTGACGTCGGTCGCCGCGGTCCGGAGGACCTTGATCGCCTCGGCGACCACCTCGGGACCGATGCCGTCACCGCCGATCACGGCGATCCTGATGGTGCGTGCCGCCATGCGCGTACCTTACTGGTCGCTCACGGCCTGATGGCAAGATCCGCCAGGTAACCGCGGAATGCCGGTCAGGCGTCGTCCTGGTCGAGATCGACAGCCCGGCCGACGACGGCGCCAATCGCCTCGGTGATCTCGGCCAGCACGTCCGGCGGCAGCCGCGAGTCGACCGTCAGCACGATCAGCGCGAGCCCGCCCCTGCTGTTCCTGCACAAGTGCATTCCGGCGATGTTGATCTGCCGGTCACCCAGGATCTGGCCGACGATGCCGACCATGCCCGGCCGGTCGGTGTAGGTGAGGAACACCATGTGCTCGGCCGGCGCGATCTCCATGTCGAAGCCGTTGACCTCGACGAGCTTCTCGATCTGCCGCCGCCCGGTCAGCGTCCCGCCGACCGACACGAGCTGGCCGCCGGGCAGCGTGCCGCGCAGCGTCAGCACATTGCGCCAGTCCGGGCTCTCCTCGTCCTTGGTCAGGCTGACCTCGACGCCGCGTTCGCTCGCCAGCAGCGGCGCGTTGACGTAGGTGACCGGATCCTCGACGACATTGCTGAAGACGCCCTTCAAGGCGGCCAGCTGCAGCACGCTGACATCCAGGGCGGCGATTTCGCCGCGGACCTCGAGCTCGATCCTGGCCGCGATCCCGCCTGCCAGCGCGGTGAAGATCTTGCCCAGCTTCTCGGCCAGCGGCAGCCCGGGCTTGATCAGCTCGTCGACCGCGCCGCCCTGCACGTTGACGGCGTCCGGCACGAACTCCCCGGCCAGCGCCAGCCGGACCGACCTCGCGACCTGAATGCCGGCCTTCTCCTGCGCCTCGTGCGTGCTCGCCCCGAGATGCGGGGTGGCCACCACGTTGGCGAACCCGAACAGCGGGCTGTCCGTGCACGGCTCGCTGGCGTAGACATCCAGGCCGGCGCCGGCCACCCGGCCCTCCTTGAGCGCGCAGGCGAGCGCGTCCTCATCCACGATGCCGCCGCGCGCGGCGTTGATGATCCGCACCTCCGGCTTGACCATCCGCAGCTCGCGCTCCCCGACCAGCCCGACGGTCTCGGCGTTCTTCGGCAGGTGCACGCTGATGAAGTCGGCTTGGGCCAGCAGCTCCTCCAGGCCCACCAGGCGGACGCCGAGCTGTGCCGCCCTGGCCGCCGCCACATAGGGGTCATAGGCGATGACCCGCATGCCGAACGCGGCGAGGCGCTGGGCGACCAGCGCCCCGATCCTGCCGAGGCCGAGGACGCCAGCCACCTTGTCCTGTAGCTCGACGCCGGTGTACGCGGCACGCTTCCACTCGCCGCCCTTCAGCGACGCAGCGGCCTGCGGCACGTTCCGCGCGACCGAGAGCAGCAGGGCCACGGCATGCTCGGCGGCGCTGACGATATTGGAGCTGGGCGCGTTCACCACCATGACGCCCGCCTTGGTCGCGGCCTCGATGTCGACGTTGTCCAGGCCCACGCCGGCCCGGGCGACCACCCGCAGCCGCGGCGCGTGCGACAGGGCCTCGGTGTCGATCCTGGTAGCGCTGCGGATGATCACGGCGTCGGCGTCGGCCAGCGCAGGCAGCAACGCGCCGCGGTCCGCTCCGTCGGCGTACCTGACGTCGAAAACGGACTCAAGCTGGGCGATCCCGGCCGGGGAGAGTTCTTCGGCGACCAGGACGATTGGTAAAGGCACAGCGCTCCCAGGCGGCAATCAGTGCGTCAGCTGAACGGGGGCGATCGGCTGGACGGCGCCGGTCAGCGGATTCAGTCTACCGAAGCTTGTGAAACCCTTCACGAACTCCCCGCCGGGGCCAGCCAGCCGCCGTCTTCCATGATCACCCTTCACGAACTCCCCGCCGGGGCCAGCCAGCCGCCGTCTTCCATGATCACGGAAACAAAGAGGTGCCTGAACCCGCCTAAGTTTCCGCGATCATGGACAACCCTGGACCTCCGCCAGACCCTCGCGCCCCGCCAGACCCTCGCTTCCAGCCAGCGGCACGCTCCCGGCCACATCCTCGACCCCGGCCAAACCCTCGACCCCGGCCGGCGCCTCGACCCCGGCCGGCGCCTCGACCCCGGCCGGCGCCTCGACCCCGGCCGGCGCTTCGACCCCGGCCGGCGCCTCGACCCCGGCCAATGCCTCGACCCTGACCAGCGCCTCGACCCTGGCCAGCGCCTCGACCCCGGCTGCGGTCATCGGCCGGGCTAGCAGGTATCCCTGGCCAAGCCCACAGCCCATCTCGCGCAGCAGCTCAAGCTGTTCCGGTCGCTCGATCCCCTCCGCCACCACCTCGATGCCCAGGTCATGACCGACCCGGACGATCGTCCGGGTGAGCATGGCCAGCGTCGGATCGTGACCGAGCCCGGCCACGAAGGACGGGTCGATCTTGATGATGTCCACCGGAAGCTGCCGCAGGTAGGCGAGGGACGCGTGGCCTGTACCGAAGTCGTCGATGGCAAGCCTGATGCCCTGGCGGCGGAGTTCGGCCAGCCCGTCGACCAGCAGGCCGGTGCCCTCGATCAGCACCCGCTCGGTGACCTCGAGGGTGAGCGCCGCCGGTGCCAGGCCGGTGTCGTGCAGGACCGCAAGCACAGACTCGATGAACCGGGCCGCGCTCACCTGCCGCAGCGAGAAGTTCACCGACACGCCGATGGCCCAGCCGGCCCGGCGCCAGGCGGCAGCCTGCTCGCATGCCTCGCGCAGCACCCAGTGCCCGAGCGGCACGATCAGGCCTGAGTCCTCTGCGACGTCGAGAAACTCCTCCGGCGGGACCGCCTCGCCAGCACGCGACCAGCGGACGAGCGCCTCCACGCCGGTGACCGCAGACGTGCCAAGGTCCACCACGGGCTGGTAGTCGAGCTGCAGTCCCCCTTCGGTGATAGTCCGGCGCAGATCGCTGGCCAATTCAAGGCGGCGGACAACATCTGCGTGCATGTGCGCCGCAAAGACCTCGACTCGCCCGCCGCCGGACTCCTTGGCCCTTGACATCGCCACGTCTGCGTTCCGCAGCAGGTAGCCGGGTTCGTGCCGGTCGGCGAAGGCGACGCCGACGCTGGCTGTCAGCGAGACGTCCCGGCCGGCGACGCGGAACGTGGTGGCGGCGATGGACCCGGCCAGCCGCTCGGCGATGTCCACGATCTCCTGGGCCGTCGCCGCGTTCTCCACCAGCACCGCGAACTCGTCACCGCCCCACCGGGCCACGGTCTCGTGCGGCGGGACCGCCGCGCGGAGCCTGCGCGCTGCCTGGGCAAGCAGCAGGTCGCCGGCGCCGTGCCCGACCGAGTCGTTCACCCCGGTGAAGCCGTCTAGGTCAAGGAAGATGGCGCCGGTCACGGCCATCGGCCCGGCCGCCGCAAGTTCGCCCGCCAGCAGAGTCCCGCCGGCGAGAGCCCCGCCAGCCAGAGCCCCGCCAGCCAGAGCCCCGCCGGCCAGAGCCCCGCCAGCCAGAGCCCCGCCAGCCAGAGCCCCGCCAGCCAGAGCCCCGTCAGCCAGAGCCCCGTCAGCCAGGTCGCTGGCCGCCATGTCACTGGCCGCCAGATCCTCAGCCAGCCGCCCGGCACCGAGCACGTCCTTTGCCCGTTCCTCCAGGTACGCACGATTCGGCAGCCCGGTCAGGCCGTCGTGGAAGGTCAGGTGCGTCACCTGACGGCGCAACGCCACCTGGTCGCTCACGTCGCGGGCGGTCACGAGCAGCATGTCGGCCGCGCCGGGGTAGTCCTGGCGCGACACCGTGGCCTCGACGTGCCGCCAGGTCCCGTCGGATGACCTGACCCGGCACGGAATACGGTGCGGGGCCGGGAGCCGCCGGGCCGCGACATGGACGGACCTGATCCCGCCCGGCAGGTCCTCGGGATGGACCAGGTCGGCCAGCGTCATCCCGTCCAGTTTCTCCGGCGAATAGCCGTAATCGGCGACCGCCGGGCTCGCATACCTGACCATGCCGTTGAGGTCGCAGACAAGCACCGCGTCGGTGATGCGGCCGGCCAGGTCGCGGAACTGACGGCCCGATTCCTGCTGGGTGACGGATGCCGCCCGGTCCCTGACCAGCAGCCCGGCGATCCTGGCGGCCAGGGCGAGCACGGCGATGCCCCCGGCGATGGCGACCGCCGGCTCGGCGGCAGAGCCGCCGGCCAGCGCCCAGGCGATGATCACCAGGGCGGTGCCAGCCGCCACGAGCACGGCGATCTGCGTGACCAGCCCGCCCGCCTGCTGGGCCTGGCCGCGGCGCGCAATCATGGTCATGCCGCGGACCGGGCCGTGCCCGGGAAGCCACCGCCGCCCGGTCGCGACCAGCGGGGCCGCGCCCAGCAGGCAGAACGCGGCAAGCTGCATGAGCTGCGCCCAGATCCCCGGGCTCGCGGCGTTGAGCTTCGCCCCGACGGAGAGCGCGTCGCCCACGGTCACGGCAACCAGGGCGAGGTAGGGCGCGAGCCCGCGCCGACCCGCGCTGACCGCATAGGGCAGCGCCCCGCCGAGCACCGCCAGGTCAGCCAGCGGATGAAGCAGGGCGAGCGAGAACGTGCCCGCCCCGTCCCCGGACCGGTGATAGATCGATCCGAACAGCGCTATCCAGCCGATGATGAACAGCGAGGATGCCAGGATGTAGCCGTCCGCCAGCCGGGCCACGGCGTCGCGCGGCCGCCCCGCGACCGGCTCGCGCCCAGCGGCCGGCTCACGCATTGCGGCCGGCTCACGCATTGCGGCAGGCTCACGCACTGCGGCAGGCTCACGCACTGCGGCAGGCTCACGCCCGGCACCTGGCGCGCGCCCGGCGGCCGCCAGGGCAGCGAATCCCGCCACCATCGCGGGCAGCGCGAGCAGCGAGAGAAGATCACCGAAGGTCAGCGGGACGGCGGCCCCGCCGAGCGGGCCAATGAGCGCCTGCTGGGCAACGAGCCCAGCTCCCCATGCCGCTGCCACCGCGGCAAGCCACCGATAGGCAAGCCGAAGGGATGCTTCGTGCCGGATCGAGGCCCGCCACAAGATCGCCGCCGCGGCGGCGGCCGCGACCGCCCCGACCGCGGTTTCTGACTGCGCGGCCAGGCTCATCGGGCATCGCCAGATAGAACCAAGCGCACCGAGCCTCCTCTTGCCGCGCCTGCCGCCAATAACGAGCCCGGCCGGCCCCGTAGGCCCGCCGGGCTCGTGTCCTGCGCCGCAGCGCAGCGCTACGCGCTATCAGCGCCGCTGCTCGCGGTCGGCAAGATCATGCTTCCCCTACAAACGGCACTGTTCAGCGGGGGTTGCCGGCGTACTTGACACGGTCTCGCAACATGCAATGTGCCTTTACTCTACGTGCGCGAGGTCACGCTTCGATTGAGGAAGGGCCTACACAGGGAGACAACTTCGGGAATGCTCCCTGTGGCGCCCGGAAGTCGCCGCCGGGTGCCCGCAGATGATCGCTCAGCCACCCCAGTGATTACCCAGTGCCTCGACAGCCACCGGCCGGAGCTTCGCCGGCTACTGGTCCGCGTCTCCCTAGCCACCACCTAACGTCTCACCAGCTAACTTTCAGTATTCGCCGGTGATCACGTTCAGTAGCGGCTTACCTTGGCAGAACCGCTCCACCTGATCCCGCACGAAGGTCAGCGCCGACCGCCCGGAGACCGGGGTGGAGCCGGCCACGTGCGGCGTGATCAAGACGTTTGGCATGGCCCACAGGGGATGGTCCGGCCCGAGCGGCTCGGGATCGGTGACGTCAAGCGCTGCGCTCAGCCGGCCGCTGCGCAGTTCGTCGCACAAGTCGGCCGTCACCACCAGCGAGCCCCTGGCCGCGTTGACGAACAAGGCGCCGTCCTTCATCCGGGCCAGAAACGCGGCATTCACCATGCCGATCGTCTCCGTGGTGACCGGCGCGAGCAGAACCACCACATGGGCCCCGGGCAGCAGCGTGGGCAGCTCATCGATTGGGTGCACGCCGTCCCGCGCGCGGCGGGCCACCCTGCGCACCGTTACGTCGAAACCGCTCAGCCGGCGCTCGACCGCCGCGCCGATCGAGCCATAGCCGACGATCAGCACGGTCTTCCCGGCCAGGCAGCTGGTGAACCTGAAGCTCCACCGGGCTGCGGCCTGCTCCGCGGCGAAATAGGGGAACCGCCGGATCGAGGCGAGGATGGCGGCGACCACCCACTCGGCGGTGCCCGCGTTGTGCACGCCGCGCGCGTTGCACAGGACCGCGCCGTCTGGGATGTGCGGCCTGAGCAGGTCGATTCCCGCGGTCATCGTCTGCACCACCCGCAGCCGCGGCATCTGGCGCATCGCCGCGATCGACGCGGGCCGGGGGAAGAAGGGCGGAACATAGAACTCGACCTGGGCGGCGCTGGCAGGCAGGCCAGGCTGGCCGCCGTCGTCCGGGTTGACCAGCTCGACCATCAGGCCGGGCAGGCCGACCAGGGCGTCGGCCACCTCCTCCGTCGGCACCCATATCCGCACGAGCCCACCTCTGGTTTCCGTGGGAGCGCGTTTCCGCGGAAACGCCGGCCGGCATCGACGGTACAGGTTGCGGAGGATCTGGTGTGCAGGCATGGTCCTTCGTGGCTGCGACGGCAGGGGAACCCACCGGGGTGGTTCACCTGTCCAGCGGTGAAATCGGCGGTGGGATACTGTGCAGCGAATTGACCTGGGGAAGGGTGCAGCTGTGACGGTCGTGGAATTTCCGGTTGACGGTGGCGGTGGTGTGCTGGTTCAGGTGGCACAAGGCGTTCCGGCCGGGGTCGTAACCCGTGGGCTAGGGGTTACGCAGGGGGTGGAAAAGCTTGAGCATTCGTTCGGCAAGGCCCTGGGCACGATTCAGGCGGTTGCGAACGGGGTGCTGGAGCAATTGAGCGGGATGGGCCGCCGCCCGGATGAGGTGCATCTGGAGTTCGGGCTCGAGTTCACGGCGAACGCGGGGACGGCTTTGCTGGTCGCCGCCGGTGGCGCAGCGCATCTGCTGGTTGAGATGACCTGGAAGGTCGGGCAGTCGTCTGCCGCGTAGCGGTGTCCGGTTGATGCGCCTGGCTTGCCGCGCAACGGCACAGTCGGCGGTCTAGCCAGGTCCTGTCAGAGGGCGTGCCTGCCGTGCAGGTCGCTGCCGTCCGTCTCTGTTGTGCCCCGCCGCGCTGGTGCCATTATGAGACAGGTATCGCTGCTCGGGGATTCGTGGAGCTGGGCGCGGCTTTAAGCAGGGCCGCAGACGCGCAGATCGAGCCGCGGCCGGCCGGGGAGTCAGCCGATCCGCGGGAACAGCGTCCGCGGTGCAGGCAGCCGCCCGGCCGAGTCGTCACAAGCCGCGGCCACCCTGGCGGCAAGATCAGGGACGAACGGCGCAAGCTCGGCCGCCAGCGTCCGGCAGGCGAGGATGAGCACGCCGAGCACAGCGTCCAGCCTCGGCCCGGCGGCCGTGTCGCCCGCGCCCTCGGCCGCGGCCAGCCGCCAGGGCTCGGCGCGCTC
>Ga0099828_10001253_pt1 | contig 16720 bp, 14 predicted proteins | sample CZO8metaG_2_FD_79338 | JGI IMG/M metagenome (GOLD analysis project Ga0099828, IMG submission 79338) | Vadose zone soil microbial communities from the Eel River Critical Zone Observatory, Northern California, USA - CZOApr15con2H1.8 metaG | ecosystem: Environmental > Terrestrial > Soil > Vadose... | reverse complement strand
CTTAGAGCCGCGGCGCACGCGTCTTGTGCTTCTCCCCTCGGAGCTAACGTTCCAACTGCCCCACCCCAGCAGCGAAGAAGAAGCGGAGGGGCAGGAATCGCGCGCGCTTTCGAGACCAGCGCTTGTTCGGCTGAAACCTACCCTCGCCAGCGGGATTGAAGCGGCGGCGCGGCGCGTGCTAGGCTCGATCCGGACGAACGATGAACCTTCGAGAACGGCTCGAGTGGCTGATGCGGATGGCGCTGCTGGTGTTCATCCTGGCGGGGGCGGCGTTTCTCAGCGCGATCACGGCCATTCGCTTTGCCATCCACGGGCGAGAAGTGGAGATGCCCAACCTGGTCGGCAAGAGCGCCACAGACGCACAGGCGATGCTCGCGGCGCGGGGTCTGGGAATGAAAATGGCCGACCGTGTGTACGGCGGGCAACCGGCGAACCAGGTGGTGCGCCAGAGTCCGCCGTCCGGCGTGCACATGAAGGTGAACCAGAACGCACATGTAGTGGTCAGCTTGGGCCCGCGCCAGGTGACCATTCCGCAGCTCGAAGGCAAAAGCCTGCGCGCCGCGCGGATCGAGCTGCTGCGCGAGAGTCTGCAAGTAGGCGAAATCTCCAACGCGCGCCTTCCGCGGTCTCAGGCCGACGTGGTGGTGTTACAAGACCCTCGCCCGGGCAGCAGTGCGGTCAGCCCGCACGTGAACCTGCTGGTTTCCCAGGGCCCAAGGGAGCAAGCGTACGTGATGCCGTTTCTGGTTGGCTTGAGCGCGGTCGAGGCGCAACGCCAGCTCGCCGCGGGCGGGCTGCGCGGGGTAAAGCTGACTCCCCTGCCCGCCCCGCAGTGGCCCCCCGGCTCTGTCATCGAGCAAAAGCCGCCGTACGGTGCGCGAATCGCCGCGGACGCCACCGTGGAATTGCAAGTCGCTGAATAATTTGCCGCGCACCGCGCCGCCGCGAATGTGCTAGAATTTGCGCGGGAGTCATGGGGGGATTAATCATCGAGATTGCTCCTTCGATCCTGGCCGCGAATTTTGGTTGTCTCGCTGAAGAAATCCGCGCTGTCGAACAGGGCGGCGCGTCCATCCTGCACGTGGACGTCATGGACGGCCACTTCGTGCCCAACATCTCCATTGGCGTGCCCGTGGTGGAGTCGCTGCGCAAGGCAACCCAACTGACGCTCGATGTGCATCTGATGATCGAGAACCCCGAACGATACGTCGAAGCCTTCGCCGCAGCCGGTGCGGACATGATCTCTGTGCACCAGGAAGCCACGCCACATCTGGACCGCGTGTTGACCTCCATCCGCGAGCACGGCCGGGAGGCGGGTGCCGTGATCAATCCCGCCACGCCGGTCTCCGCGTTGAGCGAGGTGCTGGGCAAGACGGACTACGTGCTGGTGATGTCGGTGAACCCGGGCTTCGGCGGCCAAGCCTTCATCCCCGGAACGCTGGAAAAGATTCGACAGCTCAAGGAAACGCGGGCACGGTATAATTATGCGTTCCGCATCGAGGTGGACGGGGGGATAGGACCGGAGAACGTGATTGCTGCGGTGCGGGCTGGCGCGGAAATCCTGGTCGCGGGCACGTCTGTGTTTCATACGCCGGACCCAGCAGCGGCCGTTCGCCGGATGCGACACCTGGCCAGCGAAGCGCTGACCCAGAAAGTTTAAAGGCGCAGTCCCTTTCGAGGCAGATTTCGTGAAACGTAATTTCAGGCTTCTGAGCGTTGTGCTGTTGGCCAGCCTGCTGTTGGCCGGCTGCTTCGGGAAGAAGAAAAGTCAGCCCGTCGCCGGGACGTCCGCGGAGCCCGACAAGGTGCTGTTCGAGCGCGCCACGGCGGATATCAAGAAGGGCCACTACGGTGTTGGACGCCTGACGCTTCAGACGTTGATCAACACTTACCCGGACAGCGAATACCTCGCCAAGGCCAAGCTCGCCATCGCTGATTCCTACTCCAAAGAAGGCGGCACCGCCGGCCTGACGCAGGCGGTGGCAGAATATAAGGACTTCATCACCTTTTTCCCGTTCCTGGACGAGGCCGCGTACGCGCAGATGCAGGTCGGCAAGGCGCACTACCGCCGCATGGAGAAGCCGGACCGCGACCGCACCGAAGGGCGGCTGGCCGAAGAAGAGTTCCAGACGTTCCTGCAAAAGTACCCGAACAGTCCGCTGGCGCCGCAGGCCGAGCAGTGGCTGCGGGAGGTGCAGGAAGTGCTGGCCGAGGGCGACTACCGCATTGCGCACTTTTACTACGTCAAAGGGTCGAAGCGCGCCGCCGCGGCACGCCTGCTGGATCTGACGAACCGCTACCCGCTGTACAGCCAGGCGGACAGGGCCCTGTGGATGCTGGGCAATATTTTCGAGAGCAGCGAGAAGGGCGATCTCGCCGCGCGGTATTACAGCCGCATCGTAACCGACTACCCGCTCTCAGACCTGGCGGGTGACGCCAAGGGCAGGCTCACCAAGCTTGGCGTACCGATCCCGCAACCCAACACCGAGGCGCTGGCGCGCATGCAGCACGAACGCGAGGTCGAACGCAAGCATCGCGGGCTGCTCCGGCGCCCCTTGGGGATCCTTCGCAGCGCGCCGGACGTTTCCACGGCCGCCACCGCGGGAAAGCCGAACCTGAACCAGCCGAGCGACGCCTCAGCCACCCTGGAGACGCTCAAGCCCGGTGGGCAGACGACGGTGGGCTCGGCGGGCTCAACCGGCGGCAATACGACCGTCATTGAGACTGTAAAGCCCGGCTCGCCCGGCGCTGCGCCGCCGAATAACAACCCGCCGCCAGAAAGCACTTCTGCGGCCGCCAACCAACCTTCTGCCGCCGGAACCGACCCTTCGAAAGCTGATGCCACTCCCCCAGGGGCCAAGCCAGAGGAAGACGCCGCGAAACCGGCAGACCCGGACAAGAAACCGGACCAAGACAAGAAAGGTAACGGGAAAAAGAAAGAGTCTTCGAGCAAAAAGAAAAAAGGCCTGCGAAAGATCGTTCCCTGGTAATTCCCCATCGGTAATGTCCCATCGGCGGTTTTCCCTCGGTAGTTCCATTCCGGCACCACCGTCGTGGGTACGTGTTGACTCACCTCCCCCCGGGATGCTACCAATAGCTGAAGTGGTAGAGTGGGCGTTCAGCGCCCTGAAAGCCGGGTGGGGCGCGTGCGCCGGAGGCGTGTGGTGGCCACGATCCTGGTTGCGGACGACAATAGCAACATCCAGAAGATGGTGACCCTGGCACTGAAGGACCAGGGGATTAACGTCGTCGCTGTCGGCAACGGCGAAGCGGCGGTGCGCAAACTCCCCGACGCAGAGCCCGACTTGGTTCTGGCAGACATCTTCATGCCAGTGCGCAACGGCTACGAAGTGTGCGAGTTCGTGAAACACGATCCCCGGTTCGCGCACATCCCCGTGATCTTGCTGGTGGGCGCGTTCGATCCGCTCGACGAACGCGAAGCGCAACGCGTGGGCGCGGACGGCGTGCTAAAGAAACCCTTCGTCCCGCCGGAGCCGCTGATCGCCATGGTGAAGGCGCTGCTGGCAAAACCCGCGAGCCCGCGCCTCGTACCGGTTGTCGCAGTGGTCGCCCCTTCGGTCGGGAGAGCCTCTGCCGAGCCTGTCGCAGTTTCCCCCAAGCGGGAGGCGCCGCCATTTCCGATGACGCCGGCAGAGCCGGCTCACGAGGCTTTTGGGCCGGGGCCGGAGCGCTTTGATCTTGGCAAGAGCGAGATTCCGCCGGCGTTCGGCGAATTGCCTGAGGCGCAGGCTGTGGAGACCGCACCCAAGCCGGAAGTCACCGCGGAGCACGAGACCGGGGTGGGCGAAGCGCCCTTCTGGGCGAGCCCTCTACTTACCGAAGAGCCCACTGCGGAAATTCAGGAGGCGGGCCGGGAGGAGGAGTTCAGGGTTGTCCCTGAGGAAGAAGCACATTTCGCTTCGTCAACTCTCACTGGCGAGCAATCCCCTCCTGCCGAGAGGTTCGAGGTTCCGCCCGAGGGAATCCTGTCGGCTCCCGGGCTGGCCGAATTCCTTGCCGCGCGGGGCTTCGACACCGCAATTGGGCAGACCGAAGCGAGTGCACCCAGTTCGCCCAGCGCTTGGGAGTTGGCTGCCCAAGAGGCCACCGAGCCCGCCGCGGAGGCCCCGTGGAGCATGCCTGAGGTACCTGCCGGGCCAGATCCCGGCCCCTGGAGGTTCGCTAGCGAGCCCGCTGCTGAGCACGCAGCCGAGCCTCCGCCGAGCGCCCCTGAGGCGCCCGCCCCGCCGAAGGCTGGCGGCTGGGAGGTGGCTGCCGAGCAGGCCGCCGAGCCCGCCGCGGAGACTCCGCCGAGCCTGGCTGAGCCGCCTGCCGCTGCCGTCGAACAGGCCCAGCGGCCCGCTGAGCCGGCGCCCAGCGGCGCAGTGCAATCCTTTGCGGTTCCTCAGCCGCCCGATCCGCAGTTCGTCGAGGCCGTGGTGGCCAGGGTCATCGAGCACATGCAGCCCCAGATCGTGGAGGTGGTCACCCGCGAGATCCTGAAGCCCGTGGTCGAAGCCCTGGTGCGCCGCGAGCTGGAGAAACTCTGAAGCTGTCCGCCCCTTCCAAAGAACCTGCTTGGCTCCCCCCGCAATTTGAAGATTCTTCGTTGTATCCGCCCCTAACAATTTGACGCTTCTGCGGTCGGCCCGTATGATTGCTCTTTCATGACGGCCGGTGGCCGGTTGACGAGAGTGTTTGGCTGATGTAGCAGCACCCTCCAGGGCGGAGTCCACGCCGCTTGCCCGGCCAAAGCCCACGGCTGCAAGAGCCGAATGAGTGCAGACGATGCCGCGAGAAATACCCAAGACCTACGAGCCGCAGGAAATCGAGCAGCGCTGGGCGCGCGCCTGGGTGGAGCAGCAACTGTTCCGCGCGGATCCCAAGACGCGCGGCCCGGTCTTCTCCATCGTCATTCCGCCACCCAACGTGACCGGGTCTCTGCACATCGGCCACATGCTCGACCACACCCACATTGACATCGTGACGCGCTGGCACCGCATGCGCGGCTACAACACGCTCTACTTGCCCGGCACCGACCACGCCAGCATCTCCACCCAGCGCGTCGTCGTGCGCTTGCTGGCCGAACAAGGCATCGACTACCGCCAGCTCGGCCGCGAAGAGTTTGAGAAAAGGGTCTGGGAGTGGAAGGAGCGCTCCGGCGACACGATTACGCGGCAAATGGTGCAGCTCGGTGAGAGCTGCGACTGGACGCGCGAGCGCTTCACCCTCTCGCCTGAGTTTTCGCGCGCGGTTTACGAGGCATTCGTGCGGCTCCACGAGGAAGGGCTCATCTACCGCGCGCACTACATGGTCAACTGGTGCCCCGTCTGCCAGACGGTGATCAGCGACCTGGAAACCGTGCATGAAGAGCGCAGCGGAAATCTCTGGTACATCCGCTACCCGGTGGTGGGCTCGAAGGAACACGTGGTGGTGGCCACTACGCGGCCGGAGACGATGCTCGGCGATACGGCCGTGGCGGTCCATCCCGACGACGAGCGCTACACCCATTGGGTGGGCCGGAAAATCCGCCTGCCGCTGATGGAGCGGGAGATTCCCATCATTGCCGACCGTTACGTGGATCGCGAGTTCGGCACGGGCGTGGTGAAGGTCACGCCCGCGCACGACCCCAACGACTTCGAAGCCGGGCGCCGGCACAACCTGCCGGAGGTCGACGTGCTGACCGACGACGGCCACATAAGCGCGGTCGCCGGCAAGTACGCGGGCCTGGAACGCTTTGCGGCGCGCAAGAAAGTGGTCGAAGACCTCCAGGCCCAGGGCCTGCTCGAGCGGGTCACCGAGCACACCTACGCCCTCGGTACCTGCGACCGCTGCAAGACGGTGATCGAGCCGCGGGCCTCGACCCAGTGGTTTGTGAAAATGAAGCCGCTCGCCGAGCGCGCCATCGCCGTGGTTGAGCGCGGTGAGATCGAGATCGTTCCCGAAAACCGGCGCGCCGAGTATTTCGAATGGCTGCGCGGCATCCGCGACTGGTGCATCTCGCGCCAGCTCTGGTGGGGCCACCGCATCCCAGCGTGGCACTGCGGCGACTGCGGCGGAGTGAGCGTGGCGCGCCAGGCGCCGACGAAATGCGGGAAGTGCGGCTCGGCGAAGGTCGAGCAGGACCCCGACGTGCTGGACACCTGGTTCAGCTCGGCGCTGTGGCCGTTTGCGACGCTCGGCTGGCCGGACGATACCGAAGATTATCGCGTTTACTATCCGAACAGCCTGCTGATCACCGGCTACGACATCCTGTTCTTCTGGGTCGCGCGGATGATCATGATGGGATTGAAATTCACCGGTCAGGTGCCCTTCCGCCGAGTCTATCTGCATTCGCTGGTGCGCACGGCCGAAGGCGCCAAGATGTCGAAGTCGAAGGGCACGGGCATCGACCCGGTCGCTCTCAACCAGCAATACGGCACTGACGCGATGCGCTTCACTCTGGCCATCATGGCCGCGCCCGGTACGGACATCGCGCTCAGCGAGGAGCGCATCCTCAGCTACCGCAACTTCGCCAACAAGATCTGGAACGCGGCGCGCTTCTTATTCGTGAACTTCGACAAGTTCGCGGCCAAAGGCGCGAAGCTGGAAGAGCTGGCCGCGCCGGAGATCCGCGTTCGCGTGCCCTATTCCACCCGCGGCCAGCTCGCGCCGGTGAACCGCTGGATGTTCTCGCGGGCCTCGCGCGTCACGGCGCAGATCGACGAAGCGCTCGAACAGCTTCGCTTCCACGAAGCCGCCCACGTGGTTTATCACTTTTTCTGGGGCGATTTCTGCGACTGGTACATCGAGTGGGTGAAGCCGCAACTGGCGTCCGAGGAGCGCGAAGTGGCGACGGCGGCGTGGCGCAACCTCTTTTCCCTTTTCGCGGCAGCCCTGCAGCTGCTCCATCCGTTCATGCCCTTCCTCACCGAGGAGCTGTGGCACCGTCTGCCGCAGCGCTCGGGAGCGAAGTCCATTGCGCTCGAGCGCTTCCCCGAGCCGCGCCCCGAGTGGGTGGACGCGGAAGCCGAACGCCAGATGAGCCTGCTCCAGGAAATCATCGTCGCGGCGCGCAACATCCGCGCCGACTTGAAGCTCGACCCCAAGCGCAAGGTGGCGGCTGATTTTTCGGCTGCTGAGCCGGCCACCCGCGCCCTGGTCGAAGCCAACCGCGAGGCCATCCTGCGCCTCGCCGCGCTCTCGGACCTCCACATGGCCAGCGGACACCTGGACCCCAGCGCCGGGCCGGTCCGCTCGACCGCCGCGTTCGACCTGCGCATCCGGTACGGCAAGGCCGTGGACGTGCGCGCGGAGGTCGCGCGCCTGCGCAAGGAAAAAGAGCGGCTGGCCAGGGATCTGGAATCCAAAAAAAGCCGCCTGGCGGACGCAACATTTCGCAGCCGCGCGCCCGAAGAAATTGTTCGCGGGCTCGAAGCCACGTTGCGCGAGCGCCAGACCGAATACCAGAAGCTGACCGAGCGTCTGGCGCAACTGGAGAAAAACCTCGGCGGCGCGGCCGCGCCCTAGCCATCTCGCGCAGCCCCGCGCTCACCACCCGGCACCGGCCGCCGGCCGGAGCTTGCTTGTGGAACCGGCGTCCCGCGAGTAAGCTGGCAGACCGGATTCCGAAGCCATGGCCCCGCGCAGTGTTCCCGGCACGACCGACCGGCGCATCGATGCGCTGCTGACGCTGCTGGCCGACAACCCCATGATCATCCTCAGCGGCGGGAAAATCGCCCGCCAGATCGGCGTGGCGCGCTCGACGGTCTGGCGCTGGACGGAAAAGCTGCGCGCCATGGGCGTGAAGGTGAAGGCCCACCCGCGCACCGGCTACCAGATCGAGAAGGTACCGGACGTGCTCGCGCCCGCCATGCTTCGCCGCCGGCTGTACAACAGCGTGTTTTCCAAGCGCATCTACCACTTCTTCAAAGTCGATTCGACCAACGGCGTCGCGCTGCGCTTGGGACACGAGCGCGAGCCGCACGGCGCCGTCGTCATCGCCGAGGAGCAGACGGCCGGGCGCGGCCGCGTGGGCCGCTCGTGGCATTCGGAGAAGACCAGCGGCATCTACGTCACGGTGCTGCTGCGCCCGGCAATTGCGCCGGTGCAGGCGCCGCTGATCACGCTGCTGGCCGGCCTGGCCGCGCGCGACGCCGTCGTCGAACAGACCGGGCTGGTGCCCGACTTGCGCTGGCCCAACGACCTGCTCGCCAACGGCAAAAAATTCTGCGGGATCCTGACCGAGATGCACGCCGAGCCTGACCGCGTCAGCTTCGTGATCGTCGGCATCGGGCTGAACGTAAACCACGCGCGCATGCCCGCGGAGCTCGAGCCGATCGCAACTTCGCTGCGAATGGAAACCGGCCGCCTGCACAGCCGGCTGGAGCTGCTCGTGAAGTTGCTGCGGTGCCTGGACCGCTACTACAATCAGTTCCTGGCCGAGGGCGCCGCGCCCATCCTGGCTCGCTTTGCCGAGGTTTCCAGCTACGCCCGCGGCAAACGCGTCCGCATCTCGACGGCGACCGAAACGTACGTCGGCACGACCGCGGGCCTCGAGCCGACCGGCCTGCTGCGTGTCGAGCGCGACGACGGCCGCACGCAGGTGGTCATCTCCGGCGATGTGGCGGAGGCACCTTGATGCTATTCGCTCTGGACGTCGGCAATACCAACACGGTGCTGGGCGTCTTCCGCGGCAAAGAGCTGCTGGCCCACTGGCGGCTCACCACCGCGCGGGATCAGACCGTGGACGAATACGGCATCCTCACGCGCAGCCTGATCACTTCGGCGGGGCTGGACCCCGGCGAGATCGAAGGAGTCATCATCAGCTCGGTCGTGCCGCCGCTGAACCCGACCTTGGCGGAGATGGCCGAACGCTATTGCGGCATGAAGGCGCTGTTTCTCGAACCCGGAGTGAAGACGGGCATGCCGGTGCTCTACGATAACCCGCAAGAGGTCGGCGCCGACCGCATCGCCAACGCCGTGGCCGCCTTTGAAAAATATGGCGGGCCGTGCATCGTGGTGGATTTCGGCACGGCCATCAACTTCGACTGCGTCTCCGCCCGCGGCGAATACGTGGGTGGCGCGCTCGCGCCCGGCATCGGGATTTCCGCCGAGGCGCTCTTTTCCCGCGCCGCACGCCTGTGGCGGGTCGAAATCAAGGACCCGGGAAAAATCATCGGCACGAATACCGTGGCTTCGATGCAGGCGGGGCTCTACTACGGCTACGTGGACCTGGTGGACGGCATCCTGAACCGCATGAAACTGGCGCTGGGGCGCGAGACCAAGGTGATCGCCACCGGCGGGCAGGCCTTGCTGGTTGCGCGCGGCTCGCGCCACATCGAAACGGTGGACGAATTCCTGACCCTGGAAGGGCTCCGCATCATCTGGGAGCGCAATGCTGCGGCGCAGGCGGAGAAGTCCGCCGCGCCGCCGCGGGTCACAGCCAGCGCCGCAGTCCCCCGGAAGTCGCGGCGCTGAAGCCCTCGGACAACGATGGGCGCCTTCAACTACTTCAACTATTTCACGGAAATCGAGGAGTATTTCTGGCGGAAGCGCGGCGCGCATCTGCTGGTTTCGCCGCTCGACTGGGCCATCGTGGAAACCTGGCAAAGGGCGGGCATCCCCCTTCCGGCCGTGCTCAAAGGTATTGACCGCGCGTTTGAAAGTTACCAGCGCTCGCGGCGCGGCGCCGCCGGACGGCAACTGAAAAGCCTCGCCTATTGCGTCGAAGCGGTGCTGGATGCCGCCGAGCGGGAGCGCGAAGCCGCGGCAGGCGCCGGCCCTCAGGTCAAAAAGCCTGCGGCGGACGAAACGTTTTCGCACGACGAGCTTCGCGCCTTCTTCCAGCGCAACGCCGCGCGGTTGGCGCGCGCCGCAGAGAAGCTTTGCGGGCGCCACGCGGAGCTCGCCGCCCGCGTCGAACAGAGCCGCACGCGCCTGGAGGAACTCCTGCTGCTGCTCGACTCTCCGGCGCGGCTTGACCTGGAAGACCTCGAGCGCCGCCTGACTGTGCTGGAAGAGAAGCTGACGGCGGCGCTGACCGCGGGGGCGGGCGAAGAGTTGCTGCTCGAAATTCGCCGGGAGATGGACCGCGCGCTGGCGCCGTATCGTCGAAAAATGACCGCGGAGCAGCTCAGCCAGCTCGAGCGCCAATACACGCAGAAGCGGCTGTTTGAGAAGCACGATCTGCCGCGCCTGAGCCTGTTCTATCTGACGTGAAGCGGCTTCACCAAGCGCATCAGTGTTCCTGGCGAGTCTGGCATGGCAACGTTGAGACGCTTCGGCCCGATTCCATCGTGCCAAAGCACGCCCGGGCTCTGGAGACTCGGATGAACGTCAAGATTGAAAAGCTGGTGTACGGCGGCGAGGGCCTGGGCCACCACGAAGGCCACACTGTGTTTGTGCCGTTCGTCCTGCCCGACGAGGTCGTCGCTGTGCGGCCGGTGGACTCCCGAAAGAAGTACGTCCGCGGGCGGGTCCAGGAAGTGCTGACTGCCTCACCCGAGCGCACCGCGCCGCGCTGCCCGCACTTCGCCGTCTGCGGCGGCTGCCACTACCAGCACATTCCGTACGAAGCGCAACTGAAATACAAAGTGGAAATCCTGCGGGAGACCCTCAGGCGCATCGGGCGCGTAAGCTGGGAAGGCCCTATCTCGGCGCAGGGCTCGCCACCGTTCGGCTATCGCAATCGCGCGCAGTGGGAGGTTCGTCCTGCGGGCGAAGACTCGAGCGCCGCCATCGGCTACCACCAGGCGGGCTCCTCGGCGCTCTGCCCGGTGGAGGAATGCCCCATCCTCTCCCCGCGCTTGGCGGAGACGCTCGCCGCGCTGCGCGAACTGTTGTCGGCAGGCAAAGCCCCCGTAACCCTGCGCGAGGTCGAAGCCTTCGCCGATTCCGCAGACGCTAAAATCCTGCTCAACGTCTCGCTGGAGAAATTCGGCGTCCCGCCGGCGACCCTGGCCGGAAGTTTGCGCAATGCCCTGCCCGGCATCGAAAGCATCCTCCTGCACGATGCCAGCCGCGGCCGTTTTGAGCTGTTTGGCCCGGGGTATCTTCACTATGATGCCGGCGGGAGCCGCTACCGCGTCGGCCACCTCTCGTTTTTTCAGGTGAACCGCTTTCTGGTGGACGAGATTGTCCGCGGCGTCGTCGAGGGGGAACAGGGCGCGCTGGCCCTTGATCTATTCGCCGGAGTCGGCTTGTTCACTATTCCGCTTGGCAGACGCTTGAAGCGCGTCGTGGGCGTGGAGTCAAACCTTGCGGCGGCGCGCGATCTTCAGGCCAACATCGAGCAGAACGGAGCGCGGGCGCAACAGATCAACCTCCAGGCCGAATCGTTTCTCGCCGAGTGGAAGGAAACGCCCGACCTCGTCGTGCTCGATCCGCCGCGCGCAGGCGTTCCGGCGGCGGCCCTGGCGCGATTGGCTCAACTTGGACCGTCGCGCGTCACCTATCTCTCTTGCGACCCTTCCACGCTGGCGCGCGACCTCGCCGTGCTGACAGGCGGGCCGGAAAACACGGGCCACTACGAAATCAGCGAAGTGCGCCTGTTTGACGTGTTTCCGCAGACCTATCACATTGAATCGCTGGTGCGGTTGAAGCGGCGCGCATGAAACTGCCTCTGGTGTGGATCGTCGTGGCCTTGGCGGCAGGCGTCGCCTTGGCGAGCTTTTATCCAGGCATGCCGCCCGGCAAACCCACGGTGTGGCTAGCGCTGGCCGGCGCCGCGATGCTGGCAAGCTTCGGGCTGCTGCTGCGCCCGCGGCTGATTCCCGCTTGGGTCTTTGCGCTCATGGCCTGGGCTCTTCTGGGGGCGGGCGCGGCGCGTCTGGAGCAATTGGCCAAGCCCGCGAATCACGTCACAACCTTGCTTGCCTCCGGGCGCCTGGATACCAGCGAGGTTCTGCGCTGGCGCGGGCGGCTGCGCCAAGACCCCATTCGCCTGCCGTGGGGCTGGCGGTACGAGGTGGATCTCGACGAGACCGAAATTGCCGGGCAGCCCGTTTCACTCACCGGGGGGCTGCGCATCAGCCAATTCAGCAAAGACAGCTCGGAGGATCCGCTGCCCGGGTTGCGCGCCGGCGATCGCGTGGAAGCGCTCGTCCGCGCGCGCCCGCCGCACAATTTCGGCAATCCCGGCGCGTTTGATGCTCTTGGGCATCTTGCGCGAGAGGGCATCCATCTGACCGGGACGCTGCGCAGCGCCGAACTGCTGCGCAAGATTGCAGAGCCGCCGCCGACGCTGGCGCACCGCTTGGCCCGCGTTCGCCACCGGCTGCTCCGCCAACTCGACGCGCTCTTTGCCTCCGCGCCGGACCGAGCGGCCGTTCTTCGCGCCATGCTGCTCGGCGACCGCAACTTCATCGACCACGAGCGCGCCGAGGCATTTCAAAAAAGCGCTGCTTATCACGTTCTGGTCATCGCGGGCCTGCACGTCGCTGCGCTGGCCGCTTTCGTGTTCTGGGCGGGGCGATGGCTGCGCCTGTCGCCGCTGGCGAGCACGCTGCTGACCTTGGCGGTGCTGGCCGCTTACGTCGCCATTGTGGAAGACCGCCCGCCGATTCTCCGCGCCGGCCTGATGGCGGCGACTGTGCTTGTCGCGCGCCTGCTGGTCCGACGCGTCGAGCTGCTGAATACCGCAGCCGCGGCGGCACTGATCCTGATGGCGGCGCGCCCCTCGGCGCTCACCGACCCCAGCTTCCAGCTTTCTTTCTTGGCCGTGGGGACAATCGGCGCGCTGGCGGCGCCGTGGATCCGCCGCTCGAGCGAGCCCTATCGCCGCGCGCTCGATCATCTCGGCGACACCACGCGCGATGGCGCGCACCCTCCTCGAGCGGTGCAATTCCGGCTGGATGCACGCGCCGCCGCCGGTTGGCTTGCACCGCGGCTGCCGGGGCGCGTGGCCGCGCGGGCTTCTTCGCTGGTGACCTTGCCATGCGCGGGGGCGCTGCGCCTCTGGGAAGTCGTTGTCCTCTCGGCCACCATCCAGCTTGGCATACTGCCGCTGCTGGCACATTACTTCCATCGCGTGAGCTTGAGCGGCCCCGTGGCGAATATCCCGGCTGTGCTGCTGACCGGGCTGATCGTGCCGCTTGGTTTTCTGACGCTCGGGGCGAGCCTGATTTGGGCCGCGTTTGCCGGCGCGCTGGCGAAAGTCCTTGGAGCGCTGGTGGCCGCGCTGGTCGGTTCGGTCGAGTGGTTCACGCGGTGGCAGTGGACCTCGTACCGCATCCCCGGCCCGCCGGCGTTGCTGCTGGCGGGATTCTTCGCGGCGTTGGTCCTGCTAGCCGTGGCAGCCCGCGCCGCGCGGCGGCGGTGGCAACTGCTCCTGGCCGCACCGCTCGCCGCACTGGCGCTGGCGGTTGCAACCTATCCTTTTGCGCCAAGGCTCGAGCGCGGCAAGCTCGAGCTCACGATGATCGACGTGGGCCAGGGCGATGCGCTCTTCGCGGCGTTTCCCGACGGGCGCACAATGCTGATTGACGCCGGCGGAGGGTTAGCGATGCCGCGCATCGGTGGGGTGCGCGCCGGCCCGGACCTCGGGGAGCAAGTGGTCTCACCATACCTGTGGTGGCGCGGGCTGAAACGGCTCGACGTGGTCGCGCTCACGCACGCCCACCAGGACCATCTAGGCGGCATGGCCGCGGTGCTGCAAAATTTCCGCGTGCGCGAGCTTTGGGTGGGTCGCGACGTCGCGAGCCCCGCGTTCCACGCTTTGCTCGAACGCGCGCGCGCCCGGGGTGTGCGCGTGGTCCATCATCTGCGCGGCGACACTGTCGCGTGGGATGGGGTCACCGGGCGCGTCCTCTGGCCGGACACCTCCGACGAAGCGCCTTCGCCGAAGAACAACGACTCGCTGGTGCTGCGCTTGGAGCACGGCCGGGTGGCGCTCTTGCTGCCCGGCGACATCGAAGGGCCAATCGAGCGGAAGCTCCTGTCGCAGAAAGACGCGCTGGCGGCGGAACTGCTGAAGGTGGCACATCACGGCAGCAAGACTTCAACCAGCGCCCAATGGCTTGCTGCTGTGGCCCCGCACACGGCAACCATTTCGGTGGGCGAGACGAACCCGTTCGGGCATCCCAATCCCGATGTGCTCCAGTGGCTGCGCGCCGCCCGCGCGCGCGTGTTCCGCACCGACCATGACGGCGCGATCACCGCGCTGAGCGACGGCCAAACGCTGCACGTCCGCTGCTTCCTCGAATCAAAACAAGATTAAGGCCGCGAAGGCATTTCACTCGTTCGCCGGCTCTTCCGAGTCTTCCTGCCCGGATTCGACGCGGGCGGCCCCCGCGAGATAATCCTGGATGATATGACGCGCCTCATCGGCTTGCGAGGCAAGCACAAGGATCTCCACGCCGTGGGTGCCCTTGGGCGGCTCGCGCATGGGGAACGGATCCGTGAAGGTGGAGGCCGGCGAGGCGATGCCGACGCTCCGGAGCAGGCCCCGAATCACTACCGCTTCCGTCCACGAGCCTGCCTGGTGGACGACGACAACGGGTTCGTGGGTACGCGCTTCGCTCACTTGCTGCTTTTTGGTGCAGCCTCTATAATACTCGAAACGGGTCCATGAGCGAGGACAGTAAACGCGCACCAACGAAAGAAGAGATTGACGAAGAGTCGAGACGCGTCCGCCGACTTCGCATCGTGGTCACCCTGGCGCTGAACATCATCGCCCAGGGCAGGATGCCCATCGAAGAAGCCCACGAGTTGGTCGCCGCCACGCGTCGCGTGGCGCTGCAGCTTTTCCCCGGCAAGGGCGAGGTTTACGACCTGATCTATCGCCCCAAATTTCAGCAGTTGATCAAAGAAGTGTATCGCCTGCATTAAATGACAAGCCAGCTTTTTCAGCACCCCCGCAGGTCATCCGCGCCAGCCCATCTTCAGCCACAGCAGCGCAATCACCGCCAGAAAGCCAAGCGCAACCTGGTATTCGCGGTTGCGGCGGTAGATGGCCCAGGAAAACCGCTCGTTCGCTTGGCCACGAATCCCGGGCGGCTTTGGCCGTGGCCAGAACAGCGGTACCCGCGCGGCATAGTCTTCGAATGCTTCACCGTAACGCGCGCGCAGCTCCTGCTCCTCGCGTCGCATCACCGTTGGATAAAACAGGGCAAAATACGCGGCCAGGATGGCGGCGACAATCCACGAATGGCAGGCGACCAGAAATCCGGCCGCCAGCCACGCGCTGCCTAGATAGAGCGGGTTGCGGGTGTAGGCATACGGGCCCGCAGTGCTGAGCTGCTCGTGCTTGCGGAGATAGCCCGCAGCCGTCCCGCGCAAGACCAGACCGATTCCGGCGATGCCCGCGCCCACGGCAAGCCACTTCAGGGCCGGCCGGGCCAGCCAGAAGCAGGCCAGCGCGACCGGGTAGCCCAGGCGCACGCGCCAGCGCGTCGAGAATTCGCCCGGCGCGGCCATCAAGGCGTCCCCAAGGGTTCGAGGCGCTTCCGCCGGGCTTGGGCGAACCTCTGCTCGATGGCTGACAAGACCTGGCCTGCGGTGATCGAAAGCATCGAGGCTGAGTACTGGTGGCCGCGCTTGTAAGTGGTGTGTTCCGCGAGGGCGTTGCGCACCACCACGTCGGCGGCGCAGTACGGGCCGTTGCGCTCGGGGTCGGTCGGGCCATAGAGCCCGACGACAGGCGTGCCCAGCGCCACGGCAAGGTGTAACGGGCCGGTGTCGCCCGCGACGACAATCTTCGCGCGGCGCAGCAGCGCCATCAGCTGCGGGATGTCTGTCTCGAACACGACCGGACCTTCCGGGGCGGCCGCACGACACACCGCTTCGGCCAGGGTGCGCTCGCCGGGGCCGAAATTGACCACACCGCGCCAGCCGTGCCGCCGCGCCAGCTCGCGGTAGAGCTCGCCGTACCGCTCGGGCGGCCAGCACTTCGAGCGCCAGCCGCCGCCTGGGCTCAGCACAAAAAACTCGCCCAGACCAACCGAGGCGAGCCGGCCGTCCACCGCCGCTTCGGCTTCTTCAGGGACACGCAGCGCAAAGCGGCAGGCGGCGCGGCGCGCCCCGGCACTCTCCGCCAGCGCCACGTTCTGCTCCACGATGTGGCCCGGCGGAGGAGACACCCGCTGTGTGTAGAAAAACGTCGCGCCGCGTTCCCGACCAAAGCGTGGGCTGAACCCTACGCGCCGTTGGGCGCCGGAGAAGAACGCGAGGAGCGCCGACTTGTAGAGCGCCTGAAAATCAATCGCGCAGGCGTAACGCGCCTCGCGCAGCCGCCGCACACAGTCGCGAGTAGCGCGCCAGCCGGGGTCGAGCGCGATCACTTGGTCGATGTCCGGGCTCCCGCGCAAGAGCGGAGCCCACTTGCGCTGGACCACCCAGTCGATGCGCGCGCCGGCGAACGAATCGCGCAGGGCGGCGACCGCGGGGAGCGTATGCACGATATCGCCCAGCGAGCCGAGCCGGATTACAAGAAGCCGCGCATCAGCCATGGAAAGATTTACGGAGGCGAGCCAGAAGGTCTCGAGTGGAATGCCGCTTGGGGTCGCCGACAATGGCGATGCGGACGCCCAGCTCTGCGGCGAGTTCCCGCTCGGGAACCGTCTCCGCGGTATAGTCGGTGCCTTTGGCGTGCACGTCCGGGCGCAGCGCGGCGAGCAAAGCCCCGGCGTCGCGCTCCTCGAAGATGAGCACGTAGTCCACGGCAGCCAGCGCTGCCACCAGCTCAGCGCGCGCCGGCGCTGGCAAGATGGGGCGGCCATCGCCTTTGAGCGCGCGCTCGCTG
>Ga0099828_10001250_pt1 | contig 16753 bp, 11 predicted proteins | sample CZO8metaG_2_FD_79338 | JGI IMG/M metagenome (GOLD analysis project Ga0099828, IMG submission 79338) | Vadose zone soil microbial communities from the Eel River Critical Zone Observatory, Northern California, USA - CZOApr15con2H1.8 metaG | ecosystem: Environmental > Terrestrial > Soil > Vadose... | reverse complement strand
AGAATCAAAATTTCATGTCCACTGAGATGGCCATCGGCGCATCAAGCCGCGCCGTGCAACTCGAAGCCAGCCTGCAAAAGGTCATCCGCGGTAAAGATGACGTACTTCGCCTCGCCCTCATTTCGATCTTCGCCCGCGGACACCTCTTGATCGAAGGCGTCCCCGGCGTGGGAAAGACCACTCTCGGTCAGGCACTGGCCCGTGCCATCGATTGCAGCTTTCAGCGCGTCCAGTTCACCAGCGACATGCTGCCCAGTGACGTACTCGGAATCTCGATCTATTCCGCCATCGAACAGCAGTTTGAGTTCAAGCGCGGACCGGTCTTTGCTAACGTCGTTCTCGCGGACGAAATCAATCGCACTACTCCCAAAACCCAATCGGCGCTGCTCGAAGCGATGAACGAAGGCCAAGTCACGGTCGATTCCCACTCCTTCCCGCTCCCCCAACCTTTTCTGGTTATCGCCACCCAGAACCCGGTGGAGCATCACGGAACCTATCCTCTGCCGGAATCGCAAATGGATCGATTCCTCATGCGTGTACGGATGGGTTATCCCGACGGCGAGGCCGAGCGCGAAATCCTACGTTCGCAAGCGGGCGCGGCGCAATTGGAAAACCTTGAACCAGTCCTCACTGGCGCTGATGTGCTGGAGATGCAGCACGCCGTCACCCGCGTTCGCGTGGATGAGTCGCTCGTCAGCTACACCCTGCAAATCGTCCGTAAGACACGCGACTCCGAGCATCTGTCTTTGGGGGTTTCGCCTCGAGGATCACAGATGCTCTACCGTGCCGCCCAAGCCAGCGCCTTCCTTGATGGCCGCGATTTCTGCGCGCCCGAGGACTTTAAGCCTCTGGTCGTCCCTGTGTTTGCCCACCGCGTTGCGGTCAGCACACTCTATTCGTCCACGCTAAAAACGTCCGAGCAAACCGATCAGGTCGTCCGCGATATCGTGGAGAGCGTACCGGTACCCATCTAGCGATTACCCCCTCGACGCGAGATAATGCTCCGATTGCCGAATGGCTGAAGGAGGAGGCATGCCTCACGTTACCGAAATCGCCCCTGACATCTACCGTATTTGCGTGTTCTATCCGGAAATAAATCTCCAGTTCAATCATTTCCTGGTTAAAGATGAGGAGCCCCTGCTCTTTCATACGGGACTTAGACGAATGTTCCCGGAAGTGCGCGAAGGTGTCGCCAAAGTGCTCGACCCCGCCCGCTTGCGCTGGATTAGTTGGAGCCATTTCGAATCCGACGAGTGTGGCTCGCTGAACGAATGGCTGACCATTGCGCCGCCCGCGCAACCCGCCTGCGGCATGGTGGGAGCGCTCGTCAACGTGAATGACTTTTCGAGTCGCGAGGCTCGCATTCTCACGCCCCAGGACGTGCTCACAACCGGAAAGTACCGTTTCCGCTACTACAACACTCCGCAGTTACCCCACGGGTGGGACGCGGGTGTCATGTTTGAAGAAACCAACGCCACCCTACTTTGCTCCGATCTGTTCCACCACGACGGTGACGTCGAGCCCCTCACACACAGTAGCGTCATCGAGCGTGTCCGCAGTTCGCTTACTGCGTTTCAGGCCATCCCCCTTGGCGAACTACGTTCCCTACACGCACAACACCGGACGCATTCTGGAGGGCCTGGCGTCACTTAAGCCGAAGACCCTGGCCACGATGCACGGCTCGAGCTTTTGTGGAGACTGCCAGGAAGCGCTGCTTGATCTAGCCACTGTGATGAAGGAGGTATTAGACAAGCCCTCATACAACTTCGCCGAAGTGCAACAAGCCGTCGGCCCGTGATGAGGCGTGTCAACCTTGGTAAAGCAAGGGATTCATAAATCTGAAGTTTAGGGCGCTGGCAAACTGAACATGCGCGCGAATAATATAAGCGCCATGTCATTTCTGCGCTATCTAATGCTGCTCTCGCTCGTCGTCTGGCTCGGTGGGTTGATCTTCTTTTCGTTCGTGGTCGCGCCGACAGCTTTCTCCGTGCTCCCCTCGCGTCATCTAGCAGGCTCGGTAGTCAGCCGTTCTTTGAGTGCTCTCCACTGGATGGGCCTCGCTTCCGGCGTCGTCTTTCTCGTGACCTCGATGCTCCACGCCCGCTTCAGTACCGGCTCACCACATCCCTTGGCGGCCCGCCATGTCCTGATCTTGTGCATGCTGGCGCTGACTGCCATCTCGCAGTTCGGCATCTCACCGAAAATGGCTACTCTGCGCGCGGGGTTGGGCGAAATCGACAATGTGCCAGCGGCCAACCCGGCCCGTGTCCAATTCAATAGCCTACATGTTTGGTCGACGCGACTCGAAGGCGGAGTGTTTCTGCTGGGACTGGTCGTGGTGTATTTAACAGCTTGCAGTTCTTAGCCTCTAGCTCCTGGCTTTCATTCTGGAATTATCAGCTTGTCATCGCGACCTTGGTTACCATCAGTCCATCATTTATCCTTCACGCAGACTAGCTAAGAGTTGAAAGCTGGCGCAGAAGCTTCTTTATGAAAACCGGCATCATTGGACTGCCGCAGGTGGGCAAGACGTCGCTGTTTCGCATTCTTACGAAAGCCAACCTCGCTGCACACGCGAATCCGCGCGAGGCCCATATCGGTGTCGCCAAAGTTCCTGACGACCGCCTCGACCGCCTCGCCGCCCTTTTCAATCCGAAGAAGCTCACCCACGCCTCTGTGGAATACGTCGACGTCGGCGCGATCGGTCAGGAAGCCCTCAAAGAAAGCGGCTACATCGGACATCTGCGCAATGTGGATGCGCTTGCGCACGTCGTCCGCGCCTTCGACGACCCCGCAATCCCTCATGTTGGCTCGATCGATCCCCTGCGCGATATCAAGAATGTCGAATTCGACCTGATGGTCAGTGACCTCGGCCAGATCGAAAAGCGTCTTGAGCGCCTGGAGAAAGATCTCAAGAAAATGCGCTCGCCCGAACTGGAAGGAGAAAACGAACTGCTCCAGCGCGCCAAGGCGCATCTTGAATCCGAGCGCCCGCTACGTGAAATGGAAATGACACGTGAGGACAAGAAGCGACTCCGTGGCTTCATGTTTCTCAGTGAGAAACCCATTTTGTATGTGCTCAATGTCAGCGAGACGCCGGAACTCGGCAAAGAACTGGAAAATGCCGTCAGCAAATACAAGTTGAACGAAATCGCCTCGCGGCCCAATGCCAGTGCCACCGCTATTTGCGGGAAGGTGGAAGCCGAGCTTGCTGAGATGACCGAGGCGGATGCCGCTGAATTCCTTTCCAGCTATGACTTGAAAGAAAGCGGCCTCGTGCGCCTGATCCGTACCACTTACGCCCTGCTCGGCATGATTTCGTTCTTCACGGTCGGCGAAGACGAGTGCCGCGCCTGGACCGTCCCCGTTCACACGCGCGCGGTTGAAGCTGCGGGAGTCATCCACTCCGACCTGGAAAAGCATTTCATCCGTGCTGAAACCATTCGCTGGAATCAACTTCTCGAAGCCGGGTCCGAAGCCAACGCCCGCGCCAAAGGCACGCTGCGCCTGGAAGGCAAGGACTACGTCGTCCAGGATGGAGACGTGCTGCACATTCGGCATAGCGGGTAATTGCGAGTATGCCAAACCGAGTACCCGGTCCGAGCTTCCAATCAGATCGCGCCGGATGCAACCTCTCCTTTGCAGAACGGCGCTCAAAACTGTACTCTCGACACGTCATCGCAACGTCGGCCACTCGGTACACGTACTCGGTACTCGGTACTGAAAACATGCACCCAATTTTTCTCAGCCTCCTGCTGGGCCTTACCGCTGCCGCCGCGAATGTTTTCGGTGGCGCCATCATCGTCCAGAGGCATTGGGAGCGGCGCTATCTCAAGTACTTCATCGCACTGGGAGCTGGCTTCATGCTGGCCACATCATTGGTGGAGATGTTGCCGGCCAGCCTGGAACTGCGAGGCAAGAGCGCAGCCTTCCTGGTCTTGATGGGATATCTCATCATCCACTTCTTTGAGCACACAGTCACCCCCCACTTCCACTTCGGTGAGGAAACGCATCAGGATGAATTCGTCCATCCTCATAAGGGCTACTCAGTACTGATCGGGCTCCTCATTCATACCTTCTTCGACGGCATCGCTATAGCGTCCGGCTTTCTGGTTTCTGAATGGCTGGGCTGGATTATCTTCCTTGCAGTTTTCTTGCACAAAATTCCGGAGGGCTTCACCGTGTCTTCGGTGATGCTCGCCAGCGGCCGCAGTCGTCGGTTTGCGTGGGGAGCGTCAGCTCTTCTGGGAGCGGCCACGCTCGCAGGCGTTTTGAGTATGGCATTGTTCCGACATCACGTCGCCGCGGGGCTTCCGTTAGCCGCCGGAGTGACAATCTACGTTGCCGCCTCTGACCTGATACCGGAGGTGAATAAAGAGCCTGGTGTAAAGATGGCTCTCGTGGTGTTTCTCGGAGTGGGATCCCTCTTCGTGCTCGACCGATTCTTTCATGCGCACTGACCACCAGATGTCTCGCCTTCCCCGGCGATAAATCTTCATAGTGTTTGCCCATTTCTGTTCTTTGCAAGGTCGCTGCGGTCTACTGGCTACCGACTTCTATTCCACCGTATGCTTCGCCGTGTAACCATCGCGGGCAATGATCTGGTATTTCAAATCGTGGCCCTTCTGGTCCTTGATTTTCAACGGGCCGCCGTCGGGTGCGACCAATTCCACTTTCAGCTTACGGTAGCTGCCATCCAGCTTCGCGTTGGTAGGATGATAAGCAATGTTGTACTCGTTGCGGATGTCGCTGGCGATGTCGCGAAAAATTTCTGGTAACTCTCCTTGAAAACGTGGGAAGTACGCCCTGCCCCCGGTCATGCGCGAGAACGTGTTCAACTGGTTCTCGGCTTGCAGGTAGTTGAGACTGCCGAGCGAACCCAGGTAGCCATGGGCTTCGGCCCACTCCACCAGGGCTCGTCCGATGCCCACGGAAAAGATCGTGACATTACGCGTCGACTTGACCTTCTTCAGGATTTGATCAAGGTTTAGCTTGCTGAAAGTGTCGACGCCGGTGGAAACCAAAATGATGTACTTGCGTCCTTCCAGGCGATCCAGACGGTCGAGCGTGTCATAAAGCGCGTCAAACACGTTTCGCTCCGAAAAGCCTGGAATCCGGAGTTGGTTCAGCGCACCGTAAACCGCCCGCTTGTCCTGCGTGAAGTCCACCAGGATATGAGGTCTCATGTCGTAGGAAACTACCGCCACCCAGTCTTCTTTTTTCAGACCTCCGGCAAACGTGTAGGAAGCGTTCAAGGCGTCGTAAAGGAATTGATAATTGGTCGAAGCGAACTCGACGAGCAGGACAGCCGTGATCGGCGCTTCCGCCTGGCTGAAATTGCTGATCGGCTGCGCCACCCCGTCCTCGAGCACGCGGAAGTTGTCCCTCTTGAGGCCGGGAACAAATTGCCCATTCTTGGTCGTTACCAGCACATCCAGGTTGACTAAGGGCACCTCTACGTTGATCGAGTAATCCGGCATGCCCTCGACCTTTTTGGGCTTCTCCGCGGGTGGCGGCGGAGGCTCTTCCCTTTTCTTTGGAATCACATACGGGCCCACATCGTTCCCAGGCCCACCCGCTTCCGGCGGTGGTGCTTCCGAAGGCCTCTGCTGGGTATTGGCCGCGGGCGGCGGCTGGGACGGTTGCTGTTGCGGGTTCTGTTGCTGGGTACTGGCTGGTGGCTGTTGTTGCTGCGGCTCGGCCTGCGCCGCCCACGTACCTATAAGGGCAACACCTGATAACCAAAGTAGCGGTAAGGACAAGCCCAAAAGGGAACGAATATGGCTGTTCTTACGGGCAAACTGGAAAAAAAACATGGATACTCCGAGAAATACCCTGTGCTAGTATAGATGCACAGCTTCGCGATTGGGATATTTTGCTCGGCTTTACACTCCCTCCCTGGCAAAAGATGAAAACATTACGCGGAGTCTAGTTAAAAGATGGTTGGGCCAATGACTGGCCTCCGGGGCAAATTAATGGGAAAAGTAGTTCTCTCGCTTGCAGCACTTTGCTGTCTGCTGTCCTCCGCTGCAGTCGCAGCTCAGAATTCGAAAACCTTTGAAACCATTCCTGTGGACCAGATTCACGCGGGCATGCGTGGTCTTGCGTACACAGTTTTTCAGGGTGTCAAGCCCGAGCCCATGGAAGTTGAAGTTCTGGGCGTCATGAAAAACGTCAATGGACCCAAGGGCGATGTGATTCTGGTGCGCCTGCACGGCACGAAAGTCGAATACACGGGTGTTGTAGCTGGCATGAGCGGCAGCCCAGTTTACTTCGACGGCAAATTGGCGGGCGCGCTTGCCTTTCGCATTGGCGAATTCTCGAAAGAGCCAATTGCCGGGGTAACTCCGATCTCCGAGATGCTGGAGATCAATGCCATGGACCGCACTCCTGCCGGCGACTCGGCTCCTGTCCAGGCCAAGGCCAGAAATGCAGCCACCAAGACCGCAGGCCCGGGAGAAAATTCCAGCAGTTTCCCGCAAGATTTCAGCAATTACCTGAAGCCGATTGAAACTCCATTGGTCTTCAACGGCTTCTCTGAAGAAACCGTCCGCCGCTTTGCTCCACAGTTCGCTTCCGCGGGTATTGTCCCTGTAATGGGCATAGGTTCTCACAGTGACGTCAAGCAACCGGAGTCACTTGAACCGGGCTCGACCGTAAGCGCAATTCTCGTGCGTGGTGACATGGATATTGCCGCCACCTGCACGGTCACTTATGTGGACCCACAGCGGCTGCTGGCTTGCGGTCATCCCCTTCTGCAGTTTGGCATGGTAGACATCCCGATGACGAAGGCGCAGGTGTTGGCGACCCTGCCTTCGCCGCTCAATGCTTTCAAGATCGTCAATACGACGGAACCGGTGGGCGCTTTCGTCCAGGATCGCCATACGGGAATCATGGGTCTATTTGACAAGCAGCCGGACATGATCCCGGTCACCTTGACCATTCACGGCGGCGGTCCAACGCCGAAGGAATTCCATTACGAAGTCCTCAATAACGCCAAGCTCAGCCCCGTGGCCATGATGGCTACGGTATTCAATGCGCTGCGTGGAATTAACGAATATGGCGAAGAAATCACGTATCGAATGAACGGCAACATCAGCGTTCAAGGTTATCCCGAGGTAATGCTGCAGAATATGTTTGCCCCTGGGGATAGCGGACAGCCCGCTGCGGCCCTAGCTGCGCTTTCTCTCGGAGACCGTTTTGGCAAGATCTATGACAACCCCTACGACGTGCCCGAGATCCGTGGTGTCAAGCTGGACTTCGACCTGGTGAAGGAGCGCCGTTGGGCCCGGCTGGAAACTGCCCGCACCGACCTCACCGAGGCTCGTCCCGGCGACGAAATCGTCGTCGAGACTGTTCTGCGTCCCTATCGGGGGGAGCGCATCTTGCGGCAAATCCCCATTCATATTCCGACGTCTACTTCCAAGGGACCACTGCGCATATTGGTGAGCGACGGCGAGACTCTAGACCGGATGCGTCGTGGCATGTCCTTGTTTGGACGCAAGCTGGGCCTGGGTCCGACGATCGCTCTGTTGAATAAGGAGCACGCGAATAACCGGGTTTACGTTTCCCTGTTGGAAGCTGATCCGGAGGCCATGGTTGCGGACAAGGTCATGCCTACCCTCCCCCTCTCTGTTATGAACGTTATGGAAGGGATGCGCGGAACCCAGGAGATGGTCGTGCTGGGAGAATCGTCAGTGAATGAGGCTGCAACCGCGCCCTTGGATTATGCGGTTGCTGGCGGCCAGATACTCACGATCACGATCAAGTAGCCTTGGAACCTGCGGTGGAGAGACGTGGTTGCTACGTCTCTCCTCTCACCACGTTTGGTGAGAAGGGCGAAGCCGTCATTATTAGAAACGGCTCGCCAAATGGCAGAGTGGGATTTCGCGTTCGTGGAACCCCGATTCCTAGCCGCTGGACTGAAGCGCTAATACCGTTGCGCCCACGGCCATGATACCCTGAATCTTACCTCCCAAAAATTTATGTAATTGAGGTACAAACTTGGCGATTCGCCGGCGAATTCTCTCGATCCATCTCCTAGCATCTTTTGCTCTCCTCGCAAGCACCGCGTTGGGCGAAGGCACCCGCACCTGGGAACAGTCGAAATTTGATGATCTGGTCAAAGGCACGAGCAAAGGAGTCGCCATTCGCAGCTCCGGCGGCCTCGAACTGGCGCCTGCATTCAAGACTCTCTATACCAGCCCTTCGACCTACATCTGGGCGCTTGCCTCAGACGATGCCGGCACCGTCTACGCCGCAACCGGCGCCCCCGCCCGCGTTTATCGCATCACACCGGATGGCCAAGCAACAACGATTTTTGAGCCTCAGGAATTACAAGTTCAGGCTCTTCTCGAAAAAGATGGCGTGATCTTCGCCGCAACCTCTCCCGATGGCAAGGTATACAAGGTCCAGCACGCAGTGGCCGTCAGCACGATCACCCCGAAAGGAAGTGGCAAGAAAGGATCAGCGCAAAAATCCAAGGCCGAAACCGATTCCTCATGGACTTCGAGTGTTTACTTTGACCCGGGCACCAAATACATCTGGGACCTCGCCCTGGATAATGCCGGAAATCTTTACGTCGCCACGGGTGATCGGGGCGAAATCTACAAGGTCACCGCAGCCGGCGAGCACTCGCTCTTCTTCAAGAGCGACGAAGTACACATCCGCGTCCTCGCCCTGGATCCAAAAGGAAATCTGATCGCCGGCTCTGATGGTAGCGGGCTGGTCTATCGCATTTCGCCCACCGGCGACGCCTTCGTCCTTTACAGCGCACCTAAGAAGGAAATCACCGCCCTTGCCATCGACCAAGCGGGAAACATCTATGCTGCGGGCGCGGGCGAAAAACGCCCGAGTGCGACTCCGTCCAGCTACTCCTCGACGGCGATTTCCACTTCCTCAGCGTCGTCCGGCCCCAGTACGCCGCAACCTGGAGTTGTCATCAATGCGCCTACGCTAAGCGCGGCACCCATGATGGGATCTTTCCCCGCGCCCGGCTCGGGCGCCACTGGCGGATCAGAAATTTATCGCATTGCGCCCGATGGCTCACCGAATCGTATCTGGACCTCGCATGACGATTTGGTTTATGCCCTCGCTTTCGACCAGCGCGGACACCTGCTGGCCGGTACGGGCAACCGCGGCCACATCTTTGCCATTACTGGCGAGGACACGTTCACAGACCTGCTGAAAGCCACCGCCACGCAAGTTACGTCGTTCGCCAAAGCTCCGGGTGGCGGCCTCTACCTTTCCAGCAGCAATCTGGGCAAGCTCTTTCTCCTCGGTTCCGCGCCCGATTCCGAAGGTACCTATGAGAGCGATGTCTTTGACGCCCACATCTTCTCCCGTTGGGGACGCGCTGATTTCCGCGGCGCTGGCAACGTCGAACTCTTCACCCGCAGCGGAAATGTGGACAACCCGGATCGCAACTGGAGTCCTTGGACGAAAGTCGACCTTCAGAAGAATTCCGATGCCGGAGTAGCACCTGCGCGCTTTATTCAGTGGAGGGCCGTGCTCCGCGCGGGCAATCCTCCGCCGCACGTGGACAGCGTGCTGCTCAATTACCTATCCAAGAATGTCGCCCCCGATATTGACGAGATCACCGTTCAGGTCGGAACTCGTTACCAGTCCTCCCCCAAACCCGCAGCCGCCGATGTAAGCTCGGCCAGCGCCAGTAGCAATCCATCTCAGTCACACTTCGAAGCGCCTATACCCTCGGTGCGCGACCGCGATTCCATCGGAGTGAAATGGACCGCCCACGACGACAACGATGACCAGCTCGTCTATTCGCTCTACTACCGGGGCGACGGCCAGTCCCGCTGGCTTCTGCTCAAAGACAATCTCACAGACAAATTCTTTTCCTTTGATTCCAGCCTGCTGCCGGACGGCGGATACGCTTTCAAGGTTGTCGCCTCGGACGCGCCTTCGCATTCGCCCAACGACGCGCTGACGGCCGAAAAAGAGAGCATGCGATTCGAAATTGACACCACCCCACCTCGAGTCGAGACTCTAAGTGCCGGAGTAGATGGAAACCAGATCCACGTCACCTTCCGGGCCGCGGACGGCTTCTCGGCAATCAAGCGTGCAGAGTACTCGATCGATGCGAACGATTGGCAGTTTGTTGAGCCTGTCGGACAACTTTCAGACGCGAGAACGGAAAATTATGACTTCAAAGTTGCTATCCCCTCGACGGAAACCGAGACGACTGCGGCCAAGACGAATTCCGCGGCAGGCGCTGATCCGGATCCCGTTACACGTAACACCACGAGCCGCGAGCACGTAGTCGTGGTTCGCGTCTACGATCGCTACGACAACATGAGCTCAGCGAAATTCGTGATTCACGGAAAGTGACGTCGCGGGCGGCAGGCCCCGCCCTCATTCGGTGGAGGATGTTGCGCATAACACACGGCATAATCGCGGCTGCTAAAATCCGCTCATGCTGGAAGTGCTCCGGACCGTGGGATGGCTTGTCTGTCTCGTCTACTCCACCATCCCGTTCTTCTGGTTATTGATCCATACCCACGCCGATTATTGGCGCTCACGCAAACGCTCTCCTTACTTCATCCTGCTGCCACTATGGATCGCTATGTGGATCGTGCTAGGTTTCCTTACCGCGCCATGGCGGCACATAGCGCTCTACACCGTGCCCTGGACATGGATTCCTGCCGTTCTTCTTTTCGCAACCGGCATTTGGATCTACTCGCAAGCAGGCAAACAATTCAGCCGTGCGCAACTCGGCGGCCTGCCCGAAGTCGTGTCTGGACATGGTGAACAACGCCTGGTCACTGTCGGCATCCGATCCCGTGTCCGTCACCCAGTGTACCTGGGGCACCTCTGTGAAATGCTCGCTTGGAGCATAGGTACGGGGCTGGTTGTGTGCTACGGATTGACCGCATTCGCGGTCGTCACCGGCGCGATTATGATTCGGTTGGAGGACAAGGAACTCGAGCAGCGATTCGGTAACGAGTATCTCGCATATCGTAGGCAAGTCCCCGCGGTGTTGCCGCGACTCCGTGACTAACAGTGAAACGACCGTTCTTCGCTACCCCGTCACAATCTCAAGTGAGAAGGCCTGACCGCTCGCTATAATCGCATTTGGCTAAACACCTGAAAGCTGATAGCTGACAGCCGACAGCTTCTCCATGCGTTTCGAACTCTTCGTTGCCACTCGCTATCTGCGCGCCAAAAGACGCCAGGCCTTTATCGGTGTCATCACTGGCATCTCGGTCGCCGGAGTCGCTGCCGGGGTGGCCTCACTTGTTGTTGCGCTTGCCATCAACAACGGTTTTCGCCAAGATCTTCAAAACCGTCTGCTCGGCTCGACTTCTCACGTGAATCTGCTGCGCATCCAGAGCGACGGCATCAGCAACTGGCGTCTCCTCATGGATCGCCTTGCGAAGACGCCACACGTCGTCGCTACCGCCCCCGCGATTTACGAACAGGCACTAATCTCCCGCGGTCCGCGCGCCCGTGGCGCCGTGCTGAAGGGCATGATTCCGGCTTATGAAAGAAAAGTGAGCGACCTGCTTGATTCAGTAAAGATCGGATCGGCCGATGCCTTGAATGAACCATCACTGGAAGCGTCAAAGGCCACGGGCGAGGGCGGGCACACTCCACGGGCGAATGAGTCTCAAACCTCTCTCGAAGGCATCCAGAAGCGTGTCGCGGCCATGCCTCCAATCGTCCTCGGCAAGGACATGGCCGAGAACCTCGGGGCGACGGTCGGCTCCGTCGTCCTGGTCACAAGTCCGCAAGGCGAACTCACGCCCTTCGGCATGGTCCCCAAGTACCTGCGCTTTCGGGTGGTCGGCATTTTCAATTCTGGTTTTTACGATTACGACAGTTCCTGGGCCTTCACGCGACTCTCTGACGCGCAGCGACTCTTCGGACTGGGCGACCTGATCTCGGTCCTTGAATTTAAAGTAGACGACATTTACCAAGCCGGCGATGTCGGGAAGGCGCTTGAGCAGGCGGCGGGCGCGGGCTTCATGTCCACGAGTTGGATGGAACAGAACAAGGCACTCTTCCGCGCCCTGCGCCTGGAGCGCGTCGTCACTTTCATCACCATCGGCCTGATCGTGTTTGTTGCGGCGCTCAACATCCTGATTTCGCTCACCATGATGGTGATGGAGAAAACCAAAGACATTGCCGTGCTCATGTCAATGGGCACGCGCAAGTCACAGGTACGCCGAATGTTTGTTGCACAAGGCGTGCTCATTGGAGCGATCGGTACCGCAATTGGGCTGGTGCTTGGATACGCAATCTCCTGGGCCGGAGGCCACTACCATCTCATCTCCCTGTCTCCAGAGGTCTACTCGATCGACTATGTGCCCTTTGCGCCCCGCGGGATAGACGGTGTGCTAGTGGCCTTGGTGGCCATCGGGATCTCGTTCATCGCCACCATGTATCCATCTTGGTCCGCGGCCCGCATTCTTCCCGCCGAGGCGTTGCGCTACGAATAGGCGAGTCCAGCTTCTTGACCTAGGTTGTAGCTCTTAAGAAACCCACGTCGGTGACTTACGTCATGTTCGCCTGAGGCATATCAGGTATACAGTTTTCCGCAGGTTACTACCGGAATCGGGAGGATGGAACCACTGGGCATGTGTCGTGTTCTAATGGGGACAGGCAACCTGCGCGATTTCAGGCCCGAAAAGGTTGCCTGCTGTGTGTTTGGACCGCAAAATGTGACGAAGGAGCAGCGGTTTGCATCCAATAAGTCGAGACCCGATTTTGCGGGTCGAGAGTTTGAAAAAGGTCTTTCGCTCCGGTGAATCAGACCTCGTGCTCTTTGAAAACCTGTCGTTTCAGGTGCGCACAGGAGAGATGCTGGCCATTGTGGGAGAATCGGGCGCTGGAAAGAGCACCCTGTTACACATCGTCGGTGCTCTTGATAGCGCTTCCGAGGGTGACGTATACTGCGCCCGACTACAAGTGAATTCGCTCCCGGACGATCAGGCCGCCGAGTTTCGCAATCGGCAGATCGGTTTCGTGTGGCAGTTTCATTATCTGCTGCCGGAATTCACGGCGCTGGAAAACGTCGCCATGCCGCTTCTAATGCGGGGAGCGGGTTGGCAGCAAGTGGAGGGAGAAGCTTCGCATTGGCTTGGCGAGGTCGGATTGGAGCAGCGCGCCCATCACCGTTCTGGGGAACTTTCCGGTGGAGAGCAGCAGCGAGTCGCTCTGGCCCGTGCGCTCATCACTCGACCCAAACTTTTGTTGGCGGATGAGCCCACTGGTGATCTCGACGGCCGCACAGCCGAGTCCGTTTTCGCATTGATTGCCAGGCTACATCGCGACTATCAGCTTACCTCTCTCATTGCCACCCACAATCTTGCGTTTGCCCGCCGCTGCCACCGCGTGTTGCGGCTGCATCAAGGTCGCGCAGAGGAGGTATCGCCGGAGTCGCTTCTCGCATAGGCGAGTACGGGTTAAAGTGGATAGCCAGACAGGTCGGCAAGAGTCGGCAAGATTGGAGGACGAGTTGCAACCTCTTGCAGTGTTGCAGATGGTTGCATATAGAAAGCAGGTTGCAGATAAAATTGGGGTGCCATAAGTAACAGAACCAGGCTGTTGCCACGATTTAATTGTTGGTCTGTTGGTACCTTGATTGCATAATGGTATTGGGGACGAAGGGTTCCCGTGGAAGGGTGGTCTGGCTCTCTGGCCTACTTCTCCCCGAGAGCTCAGGGGAAGGGCAATATGTTTGAACGTTATACGGAGAAAGCCAGGCGCGTCATCTTCTTTGCGCGTTATGAGGCCAGCCAGTTCGGCTCTCCCTACATTGAGACGGAGCACCTGCTGCTGGGGCTTCTGCGCGAAGACAAAGCCCTGACCAATCGTTTCCTGCGCTCTCACGCGTCAGTCGAGTCCATCCGCAAGCAAATCGAGGGACACACCACCATACGCGAGAAGGTTTCAACCTCGGTTGACCTTCCCCTCAGCAACGAATGCAAGCGAGTGCTCGCTTATGCCGCAGAAGAGGCCGAGCGGCTTTCTCACAAGCACATTGGAACCGAACATCTGTTGCTGGGATTGCTGCGGGAAGAAAAGTGTTTTGCCGCGGAAATCCTGCATGAGCGGGGTCTCCGCCTTTCCACCATCCGCGAGGAATTGGCCCGCTCCAGTCAGGAGAAAGCGCAGCCCCAGCGTCAGCGCGAATCGTCCCTGCTCAGCGAGTTTTCCCGCGACCTGACCCAGGCTGCGATGGATACCCAGCTCGACCCGCTGGTGGGCCGTGAAGGCGAACTGGAACGGGTCGTCCAGATCCTCTGCCGTCGCACCAAGAATAATCCCGTGCTGATCGGCGAGCCCGGTGTAGGCAAAACAGCGATCGTCGAAGGCCTGGCGCAGCGCATCGCTGATGGCGAAGTGCCATCGTTCCTGGCCGATAAACGCATCCTGGCGCTTGATCTTTCGCTGATCGTTGCCGGAACCAAGTATCGCGGTCAGTTCGAAGAGCGCCTGAAAACCATCATGAAGGAACTGATGGAGTCGCAGAACGCCATCATTTTCATTGATGAGCTGCACACGCTAGTCGGCGCCGGCTCGGCTGAAGGCTCACTCGATGCCGCTAATATTCTGAAGCCCGCACTCTCCCGCGGCGAAATTCAGTGCATCGGAGCCACCACTCCGGGCGAATATCGCAAGTCTATCGAGAAAGATCGTTCACTCGAGCGTCGCTTCCAGGCCGTGAAAGTTCCACCGCCAACCGAAGTTGATGCCACCAAGATTCTGTTCGGTATCAAAGATCGTTACGAGAAGTTCCACGCCGTCAGCTATACCGATGACGCCATCAACTTCGCCGTGGCACACTCGAACCGCTACATTCCAGACCGCTTCCTGCCGGATAAAGCGATTGACCTCATTGACGAGGCGGGCGCGCGCGTAAAGCTGCGCCAGACGTCTCTGCCCGAGGAGATCACTGAAGTGCAGAAGCGCATCAAGTTCATCGTCCACCGAATGGAGAACGCCATCGCGAACCACGAGTTCGAAAAGGCGCGCTTCTACTCGGACGAAGAACGCAAAGAGCGCGAGAACCTGCGCGCTCTTCGCGAGAAATATCACCTTGATGAATCCTCCAGCGGGGTAGTCGGGCGCGAGGACATTGAAGACGTGGTCTCACGCTGGACCGGTGTGCCCATTACTTCCATCAAGGAAGAAGAGTCGCAGAAACTACTGCGCATTGAAGAGGAGCTGCACAAACGGGTTATCTCGCAGGAGAAGGCGATCAGCGCCCTGGCTCGTGCCATCCGTCGGTCCCGCGCCGGCCTCAAGAACCCGAACCGGCCCATTGGCTCCTTCTTATTCCTCGGCCCGACCGGCGTGGGCAAGACGGAAGTTGCCCGCACGCTCGCGCAGTTTATGTTCGGCACCGACAAGGCGCTGGTCCGCTTCGATATGTCCGAGTTTATGGAAAAGCACTCGGTTTCGAAGCTGATCGGTTCCCCTCCGGGATACGTCGGTTATGAAGAGGGTGGTCAGCTCACCGAGCGTGTGAAGCGCGCGCCCTACTCGGTCGTGCTGCTGGACGAAATCGAAAAGGCGCATCCGGACGTCTTCAACATCCTGTTACAAGTATTTGAAGACGGCCACCTCACCGACGGGTTGGGCAACACGGTGGACTTCAAGAATACGGTCATTATCATGACGTCGAATATCGGTGCGCGGCACTTGCAGAAGCGCGAAGGCCTGGGCTTCCAGTCGACTAAGGAAGACATGATCTCCGATAAGGTCGAAGACTTGGTGAGAAACGAAGTGAAGCGCACTTTCAATCCCGAGTTCCTGAACCGCCTTGACGAAGTGATTATCTTTAATGCGCTCAGCGAGAACGATCTCATTCAGATTCTCGAGCTCATGGTCAGCCAGTTGAACCAGAACCTGGCGCAGAAGTCGATCACAGTGACCGTCACGGACGAGGCTAAAAGGTGGATCCTCAACCAGACTCTGGGAGATCGCAGCTACGGTGCGCGTCCGCTGCGCAGAGCGTTACAGAAGTACATTGAAGATCCGCTATCCGAGGCGCTGATCCAGGGCACGATTACCACGCGGCCCGCGTTCATCGAGGTCTTCCTCGAAGGCGACAAGTTGTACTACCGTCCGGTGGACTCGAAGGAAACCGAGGGCGTGCTCCTGTACGAAAACTAGCTCACAGCCGTCAGCTATCAGCCGTCAGCTTTTGCTGGCGGCTTTGTTTTGTTATCGCCCTCTTTAGAACGAAAGGTCAGCAACAGATTAAGAACGAAAGGTCCGCAACATACGCCCACGTAGAGACGCAGCTTGCTGCGTCTCTGAGCCCGCTGAGGCCATTCACCCGTCCGTACCTCTCCTTCCGTACCGTTTGAAACCTTCGCCGCAACTGGCAACATAGAGTGGACAATCCGCTTTGCCGGGCAAAATAGCTGTCCCCCAACGCACCGGCGGTGCTGACAACCTTATCCATGCCCGAACAAGATCCACAGCCTGAAACTGAGCGCGCGGCCACGGAATGGGCATGGCTTCTCGAATCCGTGCTTGCAGTCGTCCTGCTGGTAGGCACTGGCTTGATCCTGCATCATTACGCGCCCCCATCGAGCAACGGTTTGCAAGGTCAGGTACAGCAACTCACGCAAGAGGTTCAGCAAATGAGACAGGAACAGGGAATGCCTGCCATGGTGCTGAACCGGTATCGCAATTCCATCTGCTACATCCACGGTGTATATCAAGTCGGATTCCCCGCCCACCAGGCTTCGCTTCGGGCTCGCATTTCCGCCACCGGATT
>Ga0099828_10001248_pt1 | contig 16755 bp, 21 predicted proteins | sample CZO8metaG_2_FD_79338 | JGI IMG/M metagenome (GOLD analysis project Ga0099828, IMG submission 79338) | Vadose zone soil microbial communities from the Eel River Critical Zone Observatory, Northern California, USA - CZOApr15con2H1.8 metaG | ecosystem: Environmental > Terrestrial > Soil > Vadose... | reverse complement strand
TAGAGGTCTCGTGCGGCGTGACGATCAATCCACGTAGCGGTCTTCCAACCGGCGAAGGAAGGAAGCGTGGGTACCCGAAGGATCGCCGGCAGCGCGTCGCGATACCGCTGTTCGATCTGCCGCAACTCGGTCGGCCAGGGCGCGTAGCCTGTCTCTCGGAGGAGTTGAATCCTGATGGCGATGCCGTTTGGCGTGACGAGCACGGCGGGCTGAGCCTCGGATTGCTGGTTCCATCCAGGGTTCCAGACGACGCGCCCATGGGTCCGGCGAAGCGCATTGGCAATGTCCCTCACAAGAATGTCTGCTAGCTCGTCGCGGTTGATGAGGGCGATCAAGTCAATGTCCTCGCTCAGCCGCCTGTCAAGCAAGAAGGTCCGGCTCAGGGCTGTGCCTCCGAAGAAGATCAGCCGCTCCCGATGGGATCGGCTCAGCGCCGCGAGGATGTGGGAGATGGCGTGGTCTCGGCGCACCTGCTCCTCGCTGACACCGAACTGATCCATGACGCGCTGCAGATCATCCGGCTGCAAACCCAGAGGCGGATTCGTCATGGGAGCGCCTTCGCGGCGCGACGGCGCGCCCCAGAGCGGCTTTGAGTCGCTGCTCAGCAGCGATGCGCTCGAGCGTTCCTTGATCACAACCGCTGCAGGAGTGCCGTGATCGCCGCCTGGACTTCCTCGGCCACGTGCCCGAGATCCGGACGGTGGGCGAGATCGAGCACCGTCTGCTCGGGGGTAGTGACCAGACATTGACCAAGCTCGGTGGTCATTAACTCGGCGTCCAGAGCGTCCGTGTTGCGCTCGACGAACTGGATCACGCCGTCTCGATCGTGCAACGTTACCGGGTGTCGCCACTCCGGCACGGCAACGATGGCGACGCCAAGGGCCCGAGGGACCACATTGTGCATCCGGGCTGCGGTGATCCCCATCAACACCGCTCGCCCAGCTCCCACGGCGGCGGCGGCGATTCCAGCGGCGGCTGCTTCGATGGTTGGCCTCCAGTCGGTTCCGATGCGATCTTGAGGGACCGCGATGTAGTAGCCGGTGGCCACCTTGTGGAGCAGGCCAAGACGCTCCAAGCGGGCCATTTGGGTACCGGGGTGGGCGTACACGTCAGCGGCGTCGGCGGTGCGAACCGTGCGCATCGGGGCCTGAGCAAACTCGATTGGCAGACCGCGTCGCCGCTTCCCCGCATCAACCAAGGTCCACTCACCCCCTTTCTTTCTACAATCCTTACTCTCTAAGAGTATAGATTGTGGACTAAGTGGTCAATCTGGGGCTCGGTCATATGCCTGCCTGGGGGACGGCGCAGCGCTAACTCAAGCCACGACGGTGTCAGCCCGCAGGCCGCATGAACGACCCGCCTGTACAAGCCGGCCTCTCCACCCGGCATCCCCGCTCGTTGGGACCCTCTTCCCCGGGTCGATCAACTCTCTGAATCGGCCCGTTTGCCAAGTTCGCGGGTGGCTGCAGGGCCGGCCGGCAAGAAAACCGGGGCATAGACCGAGGGCGCATCACTCTCTCTCCGTGGTCGCCCTCCTCAAGCGTCCTGGCCCCATTTGGGCCCCATTCTCACGGATTCCTGCGGTCAACTCCGGACAACAGCGGAGCACAAGAACCGGCCTCTCACCAGGGAAAACGGGCCATATCCCCACGTCAAGCCAGCTTCGGCGCCAAACCAGGATTCGGACTTCTAATCCGAGGGTCGGGGGTTCGAGTCCCTCCGGGCGCGCTTGTTTGTGCGGGTCATACCCCATATTTGGTATCTAAAGCATGTCTTTCACAATGTCATCGGCCCCATTTTGGCTCCATGATGCCCGGAGGGACGGGCGTGACGGGTACCTCGTTCTGGCCGCGATTGGCAGCCCAAGGAATCGAAATGCCCGTTCGGGCCTCAGTTGCAGCCCATCCCTCTCCGGTCCTCCCTCGACTCGCACGCGACCGCAGCCGGTGGGAACTGGCACTTGGGACAGACCATCGACGACAGGTGGGGTTCCACCGGCGTCACAGCTACTCGGACCAGCAGGCCAGCGGCCTCCAGCCGAGATCGAGCGGGCCATCCAGATCCCGAGGCAGGGGGTAGGGTCAAAGCAATGCGCGACTCGATCGATGACCTGATTGAGGAGGTGATCGTCGACGCCTACGGCGACTCCGAGCATCTGTGGTCGTTTCGCCAGGCGTTCGAGGACAGAGCCCGCCTTCCCTTCCGCGCCCGAGTGATCGGCGTGGACGTCGAAGTCACGGCCGTGGATTTCGACGGTGACGAGCGCCGGGGACTCGCGGCGGTGTGCCGGCGAGCAGGCGAGCGACACACGGTTTCGCTGCTCGAGATTACACCGACCGGTCCAGTCGCCCTCGAGACCCGGCAACTCATCGAGGCCTACCGGCGTTGGTGGGGAGTCCCGCCCAATCTTGACGTCCCCGAAGCAGCCCCCAAGTGGGAGTACCCGGGCTTTTCGTCGCTCGACATCACGGTTGCGGAGCCGCTCGCGCTGAACCCCATGGGCGACTGGGACCCTGAGCAGGAGTACTGGGGCGAACCCGGCGAGGAGGTACATCCCATGCACAAGGAAGTGATCCGCGCCGGGATACGGCCGTGCTTCGAGATGGAGCAGGTTCTTCCGGGCGTCCGTCCGGACGACTGGGACGACGACCCGATCGTCCACGCGGCGGAACTACACCGAGCCGGGCACGACCGGGAGGCCAACCGGGTTCTCAACGACCTAATCGCCCTGGATGTTCGGTGCATCGACGCGTGGGGACATCTCGGGCTCATCGCCTTCGATACCCGGGGGCCGGGCCCGGCTCTCGAGTTCTACGAGACCGGCGTGGGCATTGCCGAGCACTCGCTTCCCGTCGGGTTCGGCGGCGTGCTCTCGTGGGGGATGATCGACAACCGGCCCTTCCTTCGCTGCCTCCATGGGCTCGCTATCTGCGCATGGCGACAGCGGCGCTGGGACGATGCCGATGCGATCTTCACCGCGCGGGTTTGGCTCGACCCCTGGGGATCGTTCGACGCACTGGCTTGCCTCGAACCGGTTCGATCCCACCAGCGCTGGATACGGTAACCGGCCCAACCTCGGACCTGGGCTGTTGCTCCGGTCAAAGGTTTGATCATCCGCTCGGCTTCGCAGCCGCGCTCGTGGCGCAAGGCAGTCAGCGCGAAGCGTCGGCCTGCGTGCCTTGGTCGGGGCCAGGCCGACCCGGTGCCAGTCCTTCCGCTCGTCGGACTCGCCTCGACCGCAGCGAGCAGGGACTCCGTCTCGGGGCCGACCTCCTGTCCGCCCGTTCATATCGGCCAAGGGCGGTCGTTTCGACCATCAGCCTCGCAGCGAGACTGAGGTTGCGGAGGCGAGTCACCCTGGAGCACCTAGGGGTCAGCGTCGGGCCCGCCGAGGTCGTAAGATATATCCTTTGAACTCTGATATATACTAACCACATGACGAAACGTCTGGTGGACATCGACGAAGACGCGTTGGATGCAGCCCGGGCTGGGCTGGGCACCCACACCATCAAGGACACGGTGAATGAGGCCCTCCGGCGGGCGGCGGAGAATCGACGGGCGGCAGTAAAGAAGTCCCTCGATGTTCTCGCCCGCGCAGATCTGGTCGATCGCGAAGAAGCGTGGCGCTGACGCACCTTGTGGACACGAGCGTGCTCACGCGTCTCAAACGACCCGAAGTGAGAGACGCCATCGAGGCCGGCCTGGAAGCTGGCGAACTCGCTCGAGCCGCCATCAGCGACCTTGAGATCGGATACTCGGCACGGAACGCCGCAGAGTGGGATCACCTGATGGAGGCACTCGAGGCGTTCGAGCTCGTGGAAACCACTGCCGACCATCTTCACCGAGCCCGGCAGGTTCAGCGCCTTCTCGCGGCCAGACGCCAGAGAGGCCGCAAGGTGCCGGACCTTCTGATCGCCGCGGCGGCCGAGGCCCGAGGCCTCGTGGTTCTTCATTACGACGCCGACTTCGACCGAATTGCCGCGGTGACCCGCCAGACTTGCCAATGGGTAGTACCTGCCGGATCCATAAGTTGAGCTCCGTGGGAACCCCCCAAGCGTGCAGGCAGAGGACTCGCGTACCCGACATGTATGCCCCCGAGCCTTCGTTTCCAGACGCCGAACATCGAGGGTCTGGACGAGAGGCTCGGCCTTATTTGGTGAGTAGCCCGGGGGAATCTCACCCCCGGGCTCTCGCAGAACCGTACGTGACAGTCTCCCGTCATACGGCTCCCACAAGCCAGCTTAGGATGCGTGAAAACGCACCGTCCGCTTCGGTCCACCCCTCGGCTCTTCCCCGTGCGGGTTGGCTTCGGGCCGACCTGACCTGCCCGGCACCCTTCGCTCCAGCCCCGTTACAGGGCCTTCATCGCTACTACGGGCCGGTCCGCCCCTGCGCCTCGCGGTACTCTGTCTCTTGCGGTGTGTGCCGCTTGAGGGTCTCCCTCTCGCGACCAGGGGGCAACCTTCGCCCAATTAGACTGGCCGTCGGTTCCGAGGCAACAGGTTCTCCTATTCCGTGCCAGCGCCTGCGACGAGCTCACGCCACCTATACACCGGGCACCACCAGGGCGGCGGGCAGGGATGCCCCCTGGCTGAGGGACACGCCTTGGGCGTGCCTTTGTCCCGGAGAAGAGCCAAAAATCTCCGGTTTCGATGCCATCTTTTGGGACCTTCGATGCGTCAGCAGTGGTATCGCACATGCTCGTCTTCTCGTCGCTCACCTGACCCGCTGGTAGCGGGCCTTTTGCCGCAACGCTCACCACGAGGGCTTTTGACCGCCCGCAGCTTGCGGTGGTTTGGGCTCTCCGCCTGCACGGCGAACCCGGAGGGCCGACCTCCATCACTGGCACAGCAGGCCTCGTCCTGGCGCTCTTCCGCGCCAGCACTCGGCTTCTAAGGACACACCGGCCCCATTCCCACGGACTCTTGCGGACAACAACGGACAACTGCAGACAACCGAACCTGGCTTCTGAGCAGCCCAAATAGACATTGCCGCAGGTCAGAGGGAAATAGGGATTTGGACTTCTAATCCGAGGGTCGGGGGTTCGAGTCCCTCCGGGCGCGCCGGGCTCAGTGGCCACCTTTGCTCCGCTTCTCCATGATGTCACCAGGTGGCCTGTGGGCCACATGCTCGCCGTCACCTCCACGGCCCTTGATGACAGGCGCCTCCCCTCGCAAACATCGAGTCTGAAGATAACAAGCCATGCGGCACGAATTATGGCATCATTAGATGCGCCTGATGATGTTCTGGAGGAGGTGGTAGAGGATGCGGACGACCCTTGCCCTAGACGACGAGCTGATCGCGGAAGCGCAACGCCTCACCGGGACCACCGAGAAGAGCGCCCTGGTCCGAGAGGCCCTACGTGCCCTCATTCAGCGGGAGAGCGCCCGCCGGCTGGCCAAGCTCGGCGGGACTGAACCCGCGCTCACGGAGATCCCGAGGCGTCGCAGCGAAGCTTCATGATCTTAGTCGACACGTCCGTCTGGGTTGACCACTTTCGGACCGGTCACTCGACCCTCGTGCGGTTGCTCGAGGACGGAGTTGTCCTGGGTCACCCCTGGATAATCGGCGAACTCGCACTCGGCCACCTCTCCAAACGTCACGAAGTCATCCGGCTGTTGGGGGGCCTGCCACAGGCGACGGTAGCCACGGAGGAAGAGATCGTGACGCTCATCGACCGCCATCGACTGTACGGGCTCGGTATCGGCTACGTCGACGCGCAGTTGCTCGCGGCGACGCAACTGACCGCAGACGCCGCACTGTGGACCGGCGACCGACGTCTAGCCGTTGCCGCCTCACACCTCGGCTGTGCCATCAACCCGGACGACGGCACCCCCGACCTCCCCTAAAGTCGCGCTGAGGGGCTCTCCCCGCTCCGACCCCCAGGCCATCGGCCTCGGCGCACCGGCAGAGTCGGGCACCCACGAGGTCGCTGCAAGGCGTCCTTGCAAACATTTTGCAAACGGACGCGGCCGGACAGGACAACACAGAAGCTCACTGGACGGACGAGATTGAGCGCAAAGCGCTTGCCCAGCCGGACAGAACAACACCAGGCAACACGTGACAACATGGCCTGGACCCGGGCCTTCCGTCTTCTAATCCGAGGGTCGGGGGTTCGAGTCCCTCCGGGCGCGCCGAGCGTCTCCGCAGGTCAGGAGCCACTTTCCCGTCCGTGATAGGAAACGGGATAATCGTATTGTCCGACTAGGGCCTATGGTGGGCGTCGGCCGACAGGGGCGTCGGCCGTGTGCTCTCGGCCCTATGTCAGCCGCGCAAGGCGACATTGCAGGACGTCTTGAGCGACACACCCATCCCCCGTTCTGCCGCGCTCCCTCTTGGCGCCGCAGGCACCTCGGGCCCCCTGCAGCAGGGCACCGTTCCCCGGGCTTATTGCTCGGCGGGCGCCGAGAGCGGCCGGCCGATGCGAGGTTTGCCGACAGACTGCGGCGCGTATGGGAGGGCTCCGATCCTGGTAGTCGGAGATCTCGGCCCTCACAGAGATCGCAGGCGTCGCCCATCTCCCCGGAGCCTCGGGCGCTGGGGTAGGCGAACGCGATCTCCCCGCGGTGTCGAAGACAGAGCATCGCCTCCCTCGTGACTGCCCCGCCCCTCTCCGAAGTGTCCTCCCACCGGATCCTCATGAACTGTGGTTGTGGCTTCATCGGTTCAACACCTCGAGTCGTCGTCAACCTCGAATCAAAGGGGAGGCAGGCCCACGCCGCCGGAGAGCGGGCTTGCGTCCGCTGCCCCGGCGGCGGTAATGATCTCCGCCGAGATCTCGCCCGGGCCCTCCTCTCGAATGGCCCGGACGTCGATCTCGGCTCCCCCCAAGGCGACCTCACGGCGTACTGCTCGTAGATGAGCAACTCACACAGGACCCAAGCGTCTGCGACCAGTGGCATCCAGCAGTTGTAAGCGCGTGCCCACTCCTTCCCCAAAGCCTGCGCCTTGACAGCAGCCAGAGCCCAGGCCACGAATAGCGGCCGGCGCTCTCGGTCCGAAGCAAGCGGGTGAGCCGCGAGACGACTGCAGAGACCAGCAGCACGAGGACAATGACGACGGCCCATGCTCCGAGCTCGAAGAAGGTCCGCACAAGCCCCACGCTCAGCAGAATCGAGGGCCTGCAGCTGCGTTCTGATTGCTTGTGTCATGTCCCGTTAGGCCTCTGCTCCTCCCCCGCGAGCCGGACGGGTCTGAGGGGGCGCCGTCTCAATTCTCCGAGGGGCCTTCCCTCGGCCGATTCACCTTCTTCCTGACGGGCCGTACCATACCCGCAGGAAAACTACGGATCAAGAGTGCCGCTGCTACTTGCCAGCGGCAACAGAGCATCTGCGATGCTTGGACCCACCGAGCAAGGAGCAAAGCCATGGAGGACCCGTTTGGACTCGTCGTTCGCTTCGCCCTGAAGCCCGGGGTAGGGGAGGCCTTCGACCGCCTTGCCTCGGAGACGATCGAGCAGATCCGGGCCCATGAGCCCGGAACGCTTCTCTACGTGGCGCACCGTGTGGAGGGCGACCTGGACGCTCGACTCTTTTACGAGCTGTACCGAGACCAAGCAGCGTTCGAAGACCATGAGGCCCAGCCCCACACCCGCCGGTTCCTGGCGGAACGTGACCAGTACCTGATCAACTTCGACGTGGCCGGGCTGTCGCTGGTCGTCGGCAAAGGCATTGACCAAAGGCAGCCGACCAGGTGACACCCGTGGACGACCTGCCCTTCCCCGAGCGCGTCGCAGGACTCCGCCGGAGGCGAGGCCTATCGCAGCGGGAACTTGGAGCTGCTGTCCGCCGCTCTGAGAGCTGGGTCTCGCAGGTCGAACGAGGCGTCCAGCCCGTCGAACGCTTTGCCGTGCTCCAGGCCCTGGCGGACGCCCTGGGCGTGCCGGTGGGCACACTTCGTCCCGAGGTCAGTGCCGTCCTCCAGCCCTCGCCCCTTCCGCCTGAACGGCCTACCCAGCTCGACGCGCTCCGGTTGGTGCTTGCAGGCCACCCTGCCCTTGGAGCTCTGTTCCCGAGCTACGGAGGTAGTCCCCCGGTGGAGACCCGTGGCCTGCCACAGCGGGTGGCCCACGTCTGGGAGTTGGCGCACACGTCAAGGTTCGACGCCCTTGCCGAGGAGCTCGCAGCGTTGCTGCCCCAACTGGAATCCGCCGTCCGTCGAGCGAAGGGGTCCAGTCAGCGGCCCCTCAACCGACTGCTGGCCGTCGCGTACCAGGCTGCGGCTGCGGCCTTTGCCCAAGTCGACGACCCAGAAGCAGCCTGGATCGCCGCCGACCGCTCCATACGGGCGGGAGAGGACTCCGGGCAGCCGCTTGAGGTCATCGCCGGGTTGTTCCGGATGGCCCATGCCTTCCTTCGGTTGGAGCGCCTCGAGCTCGCAGAGCACGTGGCAGCATCCGCCGCCGGCGCGCTCGCCGATCGGGTGAGCGACCCTGACTGCGCACCCGAGGAACTGTCCCTCTTCGGCGCCTCTCAGCTCGTGCTCGCCGTCATCGCCGCCCGGGACAACAACCGCTCTCAGGCACGCAAGCACATCGACCTCGCACGCACCATCGCCCGTCGGGTCGGCGTGGACCGGAACGACTTCAACACTGAGTTCGGCCCCACGAACGTCGAGATCCATGCTGTGAGCGTCGCCGCTGACCTGGGGGATGCGGGCGAGGCCTTAGAGGTAGCAGCGGGCCTGGATGTTTCCAGCCTGTCAGAGGAGCGGCAGGCGCACTTCCATCTCGATCTGGCCAGGGCCCATGCTCAGCGTCGGCACCTTGGCGAAGCCACCGCGGCTCTCTTCACCGCCGAGTCCCTGAGCCCGGAACAGATCCACACCCACGCCCTCGTCCGGGACACGATTTACGATCTGCTCAGCTTGTCCGGCAGGCGCCCGACCCAAGACCTCGAGGACCTAGCACGACGATGTGGTGCAACGCCCTGAGCGCGCTGACGATCTTTGCTGCCATGATGCGTGCCCGAAGCCATCGTAGGTCCAGACCAGCCCGTCGGCAAAAGTCGGCAATCCCGGAGACGCGTCGGGGCGTGCCTGCAAATAGTTTGCAAACGGACACCGCCGGACACGGTACACAGAGGCCTACAGGGCGGACGAGATCAAGCGGGGAGCCGCCGGACAAGCCAGGACGGAACAGCACGAGGCAACACCGAACAACACTGAGCTGGGGCCAGCCCTTCGTCTTCTAATCCGAGAGTCGAGGTGAGAGTCCCTTCGGAGCGCCGAGCATTTTCCCAGCTCACACGGCTCTTTCAAGCCTTTCAACCTCACGGCTCCGCCGGGCCGCGGTGAGGCCCGGGACCAACGCCAACCGCACCTGGCGCGGCGGGCCAATCGCCGCCGCCAAGACAGGAGTAATTACAGCAGGAGCAGCTCTGCGAATTCCTCGGCTGAGAAGTCAGCCTGGCGGAAGATCGAGCGCAGGGTTCCGCGGGCCAGCTCCCGATGCATTGGCACAATGACCGTGCGGCCGTCGGCGTGACGCAGCTTCACGTGGCTCCCGCGCTGCCCCACTCGTTCGAAGGCTACTTTCCCCGAAGCCCTGACTACTTCGGCCCCCGAGACAACCGGCAGCGCCGGTGTCACGCCGAGAGTTCGACCGTGGCGATGATCGGCGATTCCATGTCCTCCGGAAGCGGCATGTCCTCGACGTAGAGCTCCAAGGCCTCCTTGAGGTTCGCCAAGGCCTCCTCGATGCTCTCGCCTTGACTCGCAACCTCGACCTCGAGGCAGCGCGCGAGGTACCACGGAGTCTCGTGGGTGACGGCTGCCGTGAATCGCATGCCGCGAGTCTACGGCCCAAGCGGACGTACCGGCGGCACACCACTTCCGGGCAGCACCGGGCTGCGAGAGAAGGAACCGTTGATAGACAACGAGAGCCAGCGAGCCAATGGGTCCGGGTGCGGAGTTGGGCGAACGCAGAACGAGATTCGGACCGAAGGGACGATCTCGGCGTCGTTGATTCTCACTTCGAGCGTCAACCTCCGGATTGGCCCTGGCCTCGCCTCAGCGCGCCTCAGCACCCGTGGGCGGGGTGAGCGCCCGCACCGGACTGGCCCCTCAGGCGCGCGGGCGGAGCTCTGGCGGGGTCATGGCCCTCACCGTCGCCGCGAGTTGCGAAACGGTGGCCGCCAGGGCGGTGATGCGGGCGTCGACCGGGCTGACGGCCGGGCCGAGCTGAGCCGCCTTCTGGCCCGGACGGGGGTGGCGGCGGATGATGGCTCCGTGCTGGTCGTGGCGGCGGTCACCGAGGAGGATGGGGCGGCGTGGCGACACGGTGGCTCCTTTCTCTTCAGCCTTTTGGCACAGCCTTTTCAGCGCACTTGCTCTCCTTGGGCCCGGGCCCTCGCCAGCTCGTCAACTCGCGCCGCCAACTCTCGTACCCGAGCGGAAAGGTCGACGACCGAACCCCAGAGCCGGTCGATGTCCCGGGCGCCCGCACGGGGCGCCGTGGGGCGCTCTCAACAGCCCGGCTCACCCGGGTGCCCGCAGCATTCCGAAACGGCCGCCACTCTCCTCAGGCTGTTCGTGACCGTGAGGTCGAGCTTCTTGAGGATCGGTGCGTCGTAGTCGCGGACATTCTTGACGTAATCGCCGGTATTGGGGAGAGCCATCCGACAATCCCACGTCGAGGAGGCCGCATGACGCGGCCGCCGGCGGCCGCGTCAGCGTCCGCTCGAACCCCGCTGGCGCAGCCGCAGGGCAGCGAGGGCTGCACGGGCGAGATCGCGTTCCAGCCGCCGCACGGACATCCGCCCGGTCGGATTGCCGGGAGCGCTTGCTCGTCTGTCGCCCATCCGCCGCGTCGGCTCCTGGTTGGCCCGAAGACAGCGGTGATCGAGATGCGCGACAAGGTGGCGGATCCACCCCTCGGACGCTGACGAACGACTGCCCAGGCTGGCTACGGCCGGGCCTGGTCGCGGGCGATCCCGCGCCTGGCCGAGAACCGGTGCCCGCCGGGGGCGTCACCGGGGTGGTGCCAGGGCTGGGCACGTAGCTCGCTCACGTCCCACCACCAGCGGATGGCCGGGATGGGCAGCGGATGGGGGCTGGGATCGGAGGGCCTGTGTCCGTCCAGCCGGGGTTTCACGATGCGGCCGGCTGGGCCTCCGCCCGATGCTCGGCGCCGGCCGCCGCGTCGCAGCGGTTCAGCAGTGTCACGACGTCCCGCTCCTGGTCGGCGCTCAGGTCGGCGCCGAGGGAGTGGAGCTTGTAGAGTTGCGCCGAGGCCATTCGGCGCTTTCTCAGCGCGAGCAACAGGGGGAGGCTCTTCTTCCGTCGCCGGATGTGCTGCCCGCCGGCTTGCCGGTCTCCAACGCCGTGCCCCAGATGCCCAGGATTGTCGTCACGCTGGCTACCCAGTTCACGGCGGATATCGCTCTGCCGGTCGGGAGGGCCGGGTGCGTCCAGCACACCTCTCCCAACATGGTCCAAGGGCCTGCCGAACCCACTGCCGGGCTGATTGAGCTACGCCGTCCAGAGGCTTGGTCGTCCGGCCCATGATCCCCGTCGACTTCCACCCCGCCCGACGGACGGTCAACGTGATACCCGTGGCTTCATTGAGCAGTGCAATCCGTTTCGCCAAGGTGGCAGCCCAGACGGTAGGAATCTATCCGCCGGCCAGGAAGGTCGAGTTGCGCGACCGTATCGCCGGGGTGGGCGTGCAACGCCTGGTATCACTCGGCCAGGCTTCTCTCCGGCGCCTAGAACTCTCCCACGATGGTGCGTACCCGACCGCGTCATTCGGTCTCTACAGCAGCTCTCGGAATTCGTCGGCTGAGAAATCGGCTTGGCGGAGGATCGATCGCAGGGTTCCGATGGCCAACTCCCGATGCATGGGCACGATCACGGTGCGGCCGTCGGCGTGACGGAGCTTCACGTGGCTCCCCGCGCTGGCCCACGTGTTCGAAGCCTGCCTTTCCCAATGCCTTGACGACTTCGCCCCCCGAGACAGCCGGAAGCGCCGGAGTCACGCCGAGAGTTCGACCGTGGCGATGACCGGCGGCTCCACGCCCTCCGGAAGCGGCATGTCCTCGAAGTAGAGCTCCAGAGCCTCCTTGAGGTTCGCTAAGGCCTCCTCGACGTTCTCGCCCTGACTCGCAACCTCGACCTCAAGGCAGCGCGCGACGTACCAGGGAGGCTCGTGGGTGACGGCTGCCGTAAATCGCATGCCGCGAGTCTAAAGCGCGAGGGAACGCACCGGCGTGCACCACTCGCTGGAGCCGCCGGGGCGAGAACGACCACCGCGCAGCGGGCAAGCCGCCCCGGGCCCGCCCAGCCCTCCGGCAGGACTCGTGGTCTGACGGCACGCCGACTAGAGGCATCGGCCCCATTTCGGCCCCATCGTCACGGAATCCTACGGTCAGCTACGGACAGCGTCGGACAGTCAAAGCTGGCCTTCTCGCTGCGCAAATAGGCATCGGAGCAGGTCAGCGGCACATAAGGATTCGGACTTCTAATCCGAGGGTCGGGGATTCGAGTCCCTCCGGGCGCGCTTGTTTGCGCAGCTCAGAAGCCATATTTGGTATCCCAAGCAACTCTTATGCAATGCCATAGGCCCCATTCAGCCCCCATTGGTTCGGTGGGCTCGGGTCAGTCGGCGCTCTCGGCGACCACTCTCCGCGCGTGAGACTACTGGCAAAGCACCCGCAGGGGAAGGATCACTGAACCGAACCATTCCTCGTGCGCGCACGAACGTAACGAGGCTGCGAACGTCGGACCAGTTAGGCGGTTGGCGGTCCGACTACGCCCGCGCGGTCGGGGTGGCAGGCCGACCGAATTCGCGGGAGTGTCCACGAAACCCAGGGCGGTCACCGCAGATGTCCGGCCCCAGTTGATTTCCGACTTCACCCCCGTGCCGCCGCACTCAGACGGCGAGAAACTGGACTTGAAACTCCCGAGGAAACATCTCGACGAGAGTCAGCTTCTCGGCAATGGTCTTGAGGTTGCGCCAGGTCTGGCGTCGCAGGGCGTCGGGCGAGATGCTGCGCTCGGCGCTCACGGTACTCTCAGGCTTAGAGAGGTTGCCGGGACGCCGCGGCTGCGACTCGGATCGGTCACCGAACGGGTGATCCGTCTCCAGCAGAAGCCGGTCGAGTGGCACGAGTCGCAAGCTCTCCCATTTCTTGGCTTGCGATGCGTTGACGGAGAAGTAGGCGCCCGTTTCCACGGCAGCCTCGGTCTCCTCGGGCGAGCCTAGCCACCAGTGCAAGATCGCCGCGTCCGGTCGAAACTCACGCAGCTCCCGTAAGACAAGATCGGTCGCTCGGTAGCTGTGTATGGACAACACCCGAGGCGTGTCCGTGGCCAGTGTGAGGACTCCCCGCAACGTTGCAAGCTGAGACTCCACCGGAGTACGAGCAGCGCCATCGAGCCCAACCTCCCCGATGATCGGGGTGGTTGAAATGGCGTCCTTCATCCGCGACGCCGAGAAGCCCTTGACCTCGCGAGCCAATCCCGGATGACATCCCGCCCCCCACACAACAGACGGATCGAGTCGCTCCCGCGTCCTTGCGTACTCGACGAAGGTGCGAGTCACCGCGACAACGCACGAGCGCAGCGCGACAAGCTCTGCCGGCGCGATGTCAGGTTCGATGTGGGCGTGAGTGTCGAGCGGAAGGATCATCGGACGGCCTGCAGGTCTGGCTCGACATCAACAACGGCTGCCAGTTCAGCAAGACCACGTTTCGCCACGCTGAGGGCATCGTCGATGTCCACGTCGTCGGGCAGGCCGATAGAGAGAATGTCAGCGACGCAAATTCCACGTTCACCGGCGTACCGCACAGTGCGGACCTCGGACTCGGCCGTCGCCCGAAGATGGTGCGGCTGCTGAGCCGTGGGGATGGCCTTGTGCAAGTAGGTCCCGGTGTCGGCCATGTCGGCGGCATGGAAGGCCGCGCGTCGAACGAGGCAGCCGAAACAGACGCCGCATTGTGTTTCGGGCGGATAGCCGGTTCCCTGGGCGTAACGCACGTGCGAACACGAGTGCGACATCGCCAGGATCTTCTCTGCGTCCGCTTTGCCGAGAGCCGCGGCGGCGCCCGAGTACATCTCGCCCTTGGTCAGGGACGCGAAGGGATTCTCGAAGTCTGCCCTTCCGCCGAGAGTGCGGACAGCTTCACGCACACGACTCAGCACGAGCGGGTGGGTCGTACGTGTCGACAGGGCGCCCCGACGTTCGCCAGCGAGTGGAGGATTGAGAGTGGCATAGCCGTTCTCGGCGATCCACAGCGGTGCGACAGGCTCGACCGATGCATCCGCCAATCCGAGGCTCAGGAACAGAAGGCTGCGTGTGCGACGTGTCGCCTCGTCGCCGAATGCTCCACCACCGATCTGTGTGCTGCGACGGGAGAGGCGAATGCGGCGAAGGACAAGCTGCTTGGGGAACAGCGCGGCGAGTTTCCGTGCAAGACGTTGCTGCACCGCGGAGTGCCCGGCCCAATCCCAGTGCGATACAAGCAGGAGACGCTCAGCGTTGGCCAGTGAACGGATCGCGCCGCACAGGGAGTCTGCGCCGCCGCTGAACAGTAAGACCCGATCAACCTCGGGGTGCTTGGCGACCGTCAGCTCCTGCGGATCGGGCCGCTGCGTCAAGGTGAGTTGCCATGAGTCTGAGGAGAGGATCTCCAGGGTCTCCGCGAAGTGGTCCGCGAGACCCTCCCATCCGGCAACGTCGTAGACGGGGACCTCCAGCTCGAGGGCGCGTCGCCAGCTTTTGGGGCGAGTTACGGTGCGGTCGGCGAGGAAGACTCCCGTTGCGAAGGTGACGAGGTCGCGGTGCGCGAGCGGGACATCACCGAAGCCGCGTAGCTCGGGGTCGAGGTCGGTGTGGAACGACGACTCATCACCACGGCCTCGCCAGGCGAAGGTGTCGGTACCGAGCTGGCCGCTGCCGGGTCGGATGACGAGCCGCCGAAAGGTCATGCGGCGCTTCCGGAGATCCGCCGCAGACTCGAGAGTGCACCATCGATCGCGGCCGTGAAGTCCGCCGTGGTGAGGGTACGGTCTTCAGGCAGAGCGTGTGCAGAGACGGTGGCCTCCAACGCTGCCCGCATTTCGTGCTCCGACCGCACCCGGTCGTTGCCATCCGCCGAGTGCTCCTGGAGGGTCGGACCCGACTCGGTTATCCACACCTCCCACACGTATTCGACGACCCATCGGTTGGCCAGCTCGACCGGCGTCGGCTCGACCTCCTCCGTTAGCGCCCACAACACAACAGCGGCGTTCGTCTTGCGCAGCTCACTCTCCAGGACGTCGCCTCGTGGCCCGATGGCTGCGTCGAGGATGCGCTGCGCCTGTTGGTACCGGGAGAGTCCCGAAAGCTCTGCCAGGTCGAGGCCCAACTCGCTGAGCGTTGCGGCGTTACCCGTCCGAGCGCCGTAGACACCGCCGAGTGCACGCCCGCCCACCCTCGAGGCGCGGGCCATACTCCGACCCCCGCCATCGCTGAGACCGACACCACCATCTCCGCCTCCTCCTCCGCCCGCGAGGGCACGGCCGAGTGCGGAGATGATGCTCGCCAGCATCGGGGTGATCGACGCCGGCCGGGGGATCGGAGGCCGTGCCTCCGGTACATCGGAAGGCGGAGTCGACGGGATCGGGGGAGCCGACGGGCCATCGCCGCCGCCTTCCCCGCCGGCACCGGTGTTGAGCCACGCCTGCGTCTGATCCTTGACGCCCTTCCAGCCTGGGGATCCGCCGTATGCGCCGGAGGTGCCCATCAGTGCTGGCCCAGCGCTTCGGTGCACGCCCTGCGTGCAGTTTCCGACACCTCGGGACTGTCCCGCCAACCTTCGATCAGCACCCGAAACTCCGCCGGCTTGTTGTGGATGAAAAGCGAAATCGGGACCGGCGCCGTGATCATGCCGTGCCGCATGCGCTGCAGCTCTTCGGTCGCTGTTGCTGCGGCGCCCGGCGCCGCGGCGAGGGCCGAGATGGACTCGCCGAGCGCCTTCTGTTCGTCGGGCGCTCCCTGCTGCCGCAGCGACGACCCCAGGTACCGAATGACGGCGACCTGCTTGGCCGTGTCCAGCTTGATGGCCTCCTTGCGGGCCTCGTTGCGCGTGCCCTGGGAGGCGCTGGCGAGCCGGGTGGCGATGTCTCGAAGGTCCGGCGGGAGGGCCGCCTCCTCGATCGTCTCGCCCCGGAGCGATGCGGCGAGGAGGAGGTATCTCGCCAGATCATCGGCGGGCAGCTTCGGCGGCAGCTCTCCCCAGTCACGCACGCCCGCGGAGTGGTCGCCGGTGCCTCCCTCGATCTCGGCCACCTTGTCGGCGACAACTCCCGCGGCGAGCCAGGCGAGCAACTGGCCGAAGAGATCGGGCAGGTACAGCTCGGCTAGCATCAGCTTCGCCAGCGCATCCGACTGGAGATCTACGCCGCGGCGCGATGCAAAGGACATGCGCAGCCAGTAGGCGTTGAGGAAGCGCTTGAGCCGACGAGGGTTGCCCATCGTGTAGCGATGCAACAACGGCGTTAGTGCTTCGGCGAGTTGCACCTCGGCATACCGCTCTGCGAGCAACGTGTCGCCGAGTCGCTGCCGAGCTGGTGCGGGCTGGGCGGGCGCGACTGTTTCACCTTGGTGACCGCGTCGTCGATGCGTTCTAGGTCGGCCAGGATTAGCAGCGCGAGGTACTCCTCTGTCTGACCCATGCTCAGTGCAGGGACGCGCACCGGCACCTGCACGATCTTCTCCAGGTACAGTCTTGCGGTGATCGGCTGCCCAGTTGTTGCGAGTCGGCGCCCGATGGCGTT
>Ga0099828_10001243_pt1 | contig 16772 bp, 14 predicted proteins | sample CZO8metaG_2_FD_79338 | JGI IMG/M metagenome (GOLD analysis project Ga0099828, IMG submission 79338) | Vadose zone soil microbial communities from the Eel River Critical Zone Observatory, Northern California, USA - CZOApr15con2H1.8 metaG | ecosystem: Environmental > Terrestrial > Soil > Vadose... | reverse complement strand
TGGATCGAAATATTCTCTAATCGAGTCCGCCGGCATTCGACACGTGGCTACCGTGCCCCCGCCGAGTTCGACGCGATGGCGACGGGCTCTTAACCCGGTGTCCGTGAAATCGGGGGAAGATCAAGGAAGCATGGCAGATGACAATTGCCCCCGATTTGCTTGATCGCCCTCGCCATAAGCTCCGAAGTAATTCCTTAGGTTATGAACGCTGCTACCCAACATGAGCCCTTCGCTGCATGAACCACAGCCTGTAGCCGGAGACCATCTTTGTGGTCCCGCCGCTTTTTCGGTAAGTCATCCTGTCAGGTGTCACCGAGCCTGACTGCTTCTCGGGCAAGATCGCTGGGTCACCTTCTCACCGCTGAGGGAACGTTGTTCATTCATCTGAGGGCTTCGAGATACGATAGACAAGCGTCTTAATTGATCCCGGCATATGCGATTCTTCAAAGCTGAACACAAGCTCCAACTCCGGCGCACCTTTCTGCAGAGTGTGGGCAAGCTGCGGCTGATTTTCGACCAGGTTGAAATCCTGCACCACAAGATAGTTCGCATCGTGAGATCGGGCATACTGCATGAAATGAGCCCAGTCCGTGTTGGGCGATGCCACCCAGTGCCGGTCCGCATACAGGGCGACCGCAACTTCTTGCGTCATGACTTTGACATCGGCCGGTGTGTGTGTCTTTAACCACAGACCCGCTTCCTTATAGCCGAAGACAGTCGTGCGTATCCAGCCGTCCGCCACGACGGGGATCGTCAGAATGAGGATTCCTATGACCATCCCTGCAGGTAGCCAGCCCAGCGCGGACTTCAGATACGGGTTGGAAAGGGACTTTTTACGCCACAACTCCACCGTATCCTGAAGCCAGCGCCCTAGATGCAGCGCGCCCCGCGCCGTCCATATGAGCAAGACCGGAAAGGCGGGCGCAAAGAAGCGGGCCCCATAGAAGAACGGGAGGAACGTCAGCATCAGAACGAGAATGATTGTTATCAGGAACGCTTCATATCTTACGCGCCGCTGATCCCATGGCTGTTTGAACAGGGCCACGACGACCAGAGGAGTCAGCCCCCACCAGAAATTTCCCCCGGTGAAAAAATGATCTTTAAAACTGCGTCCGTTCTTGATAACCCGGCGCAAGATGTCGCCGGGATTTGTCAAGACCGATTGCAGCGTGTTCATCTGAAAACGATCCGGTGACAGCCAGGAGATCTCTCCTCCGGGCATCGGATCAAAGTAAATGTAACGTTTACTACTGCTGGCCTCCTGCCAGACGAAGGCGATCTTGCCGCTTATCAGCCACTGCCCCGTGTGAACGTGTAGATACCAAATGTACGGGACTGCCAAGACCACGAATGGCAGAACGAACGATCCAAGAGCATACCAAGTCCTGCGAATTCCACACTTCACGCCCTTCAACAACCAAATCCACGCAAAGATCACAAACACGCCGAAGTAGACTATGGCCTCTGGTCGGGTCAAATAAGCCAAGCCAAGAAGCGCCCCGGCTGGAGCCAACATCCCAAGCCGGTCATCTTCGAGTCCAACCAGGAGAAGCGCCAGCCCTCCATAGAGAAGCGACAGATACAGCGGTTCGGTCAGGGAGCCCCAATAAAGGACATTGACAGTCAACGCTGGAAAGATTGCAATCAGAACGGCCGCCAACCAAGCCGTCTTAACACCATAGATCCGTCGAGCCATCTCAAACACAGGAAACAACAGCAGCCCGCCAAATAGGGCATACACCAAGTTGCTGGCCGTCTCAAAGTCTCCGATCAGCAAATGAAATAGCCCGGCGACGATGGGATACAGCGGAGGGAAGTGCAACTCGGGATATCCACTATAGGTGAAGCCGTTCCCTGCCAGCAGATTATAGCCGAGCAAGAGATGCATCGGCTCGTCATCTTTGATGGTTCGGGGCAGCGTAAAGCTCAGCCCGATACGCAACAGTACCGCAGCGGCCACCAGCGCGACAACTGTAGGATGGAAGACTCGGAACTGCCTTGAATCGTGTCCGTTCTCCGTCATGTTTCCCCCTGAAAACTTGAACGTCCGTTCAATAAAGGTGGGACGCCGCCCCATCTTCTTAGGTCTGCGTTCCACTTCTCACGAATATAGCGTTCCTCCTATGCAGCAGCGGAATGATTTTTCCGTCTTCAGCAGGATGCCGGCTAAATATTTATAAAGGGGCGAGCCAACAAGCCAGCATATTTGTCTTGTCTATTGCTCTCGGAACCAGCCATTTTTTCACCCTCAGATCCTATCTAGGTGACATTTTAGTCAAATAATCCAGAAAGGCCGCAATCCACCCGGCTGCGTTGGCCGCCTGTGCGATCGCGAGCAGCGCTGCCAGAAACGCCCCTTCCCTGCCTCGTGTTCGAGCAAATGGATAGCCAAGCATCCTCAGATAAAACGCCAACGGCTCGACGCAGATGCCTCTCGCATCACGCCGGGCCCGTAACTGATGAAGACGATAGGCGCCGCGGCCGTAGTTAAAGTGCTGTCGCCAGAATGTTTGAAATGTGAGGGGATGCGCGTGGCAAACCAGCGCGTCGGGAGCATAGATCAGCCGATAACCACGAGCGATCAGGCGATCACACAAGTCCCGGTCTTCTCCTGCTGCACGGGTCCAGCCGGTATCAAATCCTCCTACGGCTTGGAAGCATTTTGCCGGAAGAGCCAAATTGTTGGAGGTGAAGAACGTCGCGTGCATGGGGTCGGGATTCCAACGAGCATAGAGATAGTCGACAACGAGTTGAGACACGGTGGAGTATGGGTTATTCGCAAGCTCGTTGATCGTTCGGCCCCCGAGAACGCAATCTGAACATGAGACAAAGCATGTCGCCAGACTCTGGAGCCAGCCTGGAGCGGGTGCGCAATCATCATCGGTGAACGCCAGGAAGGAGCCCTTTGCGTAGGCAGCCCCATAATTCCTCGCGGCTGCCGGGCCTGAATGCAGTTGCTTCAAAAGCCGGACATTCAGTTGTTGACGAAATGTCTCGACGCTGGCTTCAGGAGAAGTTGCACTGCCGTCATCGACCACCAGCACCTCGAAGCGATCCCGAGGGTAGCCTTGAGCCGCAAGCGCGCCTAGACACACCGACAACTGACCGACGCGTTCGTAGGTGGGTATGATGACCGATATGAAAGGAAGGGAGTTCTCCATCAGACTTTACAAGATTTCGGCGTGAGTCTTCTCGCCTTGTTCCCGGACCAGATCCATGGTGGCCATGATGCTGAGAGACTCGTTTAAAGACATGATGTTGCTTTCCAATCTTCCAGCGCGCAGGCAACGATTTACTTCGGACACTTGGTAATGGAGTCCTTCTCCTATCGGAGGCGAACAAATCGTAGAGCAACGGATTCCATAGAATAAGCGATCGCTCAGCGTCGGGAAACGTTCACGGAGGTTCCGGATCAATCGGCTGGATTTGGCATAGCGTAGCAATCGTGCCTTGAGACCGGTCTCTGGGTCCGCCGTGACGGGCGCATGATGTCGCTCCTGAGCCCCATACAGCCGGAGCGAAAGACTCGACGGACAGATTATCGGATCATGAATGACGATCTGACCTTTGGTTCCGACAATGACACCTCGACGCTGGCCGCGAACACCTACCGAACACCACAATGTGGCCATGCATCCTCCGGGATACGCCAATAGGACTCCGGTATCCTCGTCGACGGCTGTCTTTGCGCGAACTGATAAACTGCTGACGCTCGTTGGAGAGCCAAGAATCATGGACGCGAGGGACAGGAGATAGACGCCTTTCTGCAGCAACGCTCCGCCGCCCAATTCTGCGCTGTATATACGGCTATCCGGATCAAATGTAACCTGACTGCCTAAGTCGGCCATGAAATGCCGGATTTCGCCGACGACTTGCTGTGCAAGAAGCTCCTGTAGTCTGGCGATCAATGGAACAAATCTGGTCCACATGGCCTCCATCAGAAAAACCCTGTTGCGGCGTGCCAGGGCAATGACTTCTTCTGCTTCTCGCGCGTTCACCGTGAGCGGCTTCTCGCACAAGACGGCTTTGCCAGCACGCAGGCACAGTTCAATGTTTGCTTTGTGCGCAGACGCTGGTGTGGCGATGTAGACCGCCTGCACATGAGGATTTTGAGCCAATTCGCTATAGCTGCCGTGCCGGTGTGAAATTCCAAATTGTTGCCCAAAAACGCGGGCCCTCTCCTGCCTGCGCGACCCGACGGCAACCAATCTGGCATCGGAGACAAAAGCCAAATCTCGGGCAAACTTCTCGGCGATGTTTCCCGTCCCTAAGATTCCCCATCCCACTGGCTGGTTACCAGCCAGTGAGTTCGGCAAGGACTCGTCGGTCATGCGCCACCCGCCTTTGAAGATACAGTTATTCACTTACTGCAACTTTAGAGCGCGACGTACGAGATGCCTGTGTCAGTATGCCGAGGCCTGCGGCAGTCCAGACAAGCTGCCGTACGCGTCGGAGAACGGCAAAGGCAATGGCACTTTCCGGCGCAAACCCAAGAATAGAAAAGATCATGACCGCTCCCGCTTCTTGCGTTCCAAGATTGCCTGGCACAAACCCCGTCAATCGGACGACGATGTTGAGCCAGACCTGAACGAGCAGCGCGGTCACCATGTCATGGGAAAGCCCCAGTATGCTTAAAAACAGCCACACTTCGATCACGCTTGCGAGCCATCCCAAGAAATTCACGGCACAAGACAAGACAAACCTGCGGCCCTCATTGAGATATCGCTTGAGTATGGCGTCGGTAGAGACCAACACGTCCTTATGCCGATCGAGAAATGCCGTCAACACTTTCAGTCGCCGACTCAGCCAAATCGCGGGAGCGAAGAGACCGACGCGTTGCCACAGGAGGATACCTACGATCAACAGGCTCATCAGGAACAACCCAATTCCAACCGATATGGATAAGGATTTCTCGTGAGTCAGCAGAGTGGGCGCCACCGCCAATCCCAGGGCGATGAAGAGCAATTCGGCAATCATGATGGTTGTCTTAGCGGCAACCACCGAAGCCGTACCGACATCTGCACTCACGCCTGCTGACCTGAGAAGATGGATTCTCAGCAACTCCCCGGCCTGCGCAATCGAGGGCGTGATCATTTGAATGGCTTTCGCCCCCACCGTAAACTCCAGCAATTTGCGATAGGCGATCGGAGGGTGAGGATCGGGAAACGCGAACCACCAGCCCAAGGTTTCAAAAAGAGCGACGAGGATCTGAGGCATCACGACAAGCGGGAACGCCCACCCTACTCTCCAGATCACAGCACCGATCAATGCTGGCCCGATCTTCCACACCAAAATGGCAAACAAAGCCAACCCGACGATCAGAAATCCGCGCGTAATGTGCGGGCGAGAGAAGCTGGCAAGATCCATTATAGTCTTGGCCTATCATAAATTGAGGTCAGTTCTCCTGAGTCGTGCCGGCATGGTTCCAATAGTGAACTGCCCTGCAAACCTACGGGGTCCACCCCCAAGACCGAACAGATTGTCGAAGCGATGTCGACGATATGAGGAGGCTTGATCGATGCCTTGAGCCGGGAATATCCAGGGATCATGAGAGCCCAGGCCTCGCCAGTATGACAACCGGTTCGGCCAGTTCCCCAGCCGGGTGAGATGATCTCTCCATATTTTTCTGAGCGGACTCCCATCAACGGCATGACGACTCGCTCATTCCACTGCACCACGAGATCGGGAAGCTGATCGTGACAATGCCCTGCATATCCCAACTCTGAGATCCGCCAGATTTTTCGGATTGCCTGAGAGCCGTCGTCATTGCGAAAAGTCAGGAGTCCGTTCATGATCTTTTCCAAGGCAGGCTCTATCTCATTCGGCTCGACGACGCCGTCCCGCTCACGACCGCGGAGGTTGAGCCTCACGTAGCCCGCATCGTCGTTAGGCATCATGAAAGCGTTGGTGCGATCCCACTGCACTCCGCGCAATTCAAGCCGCGCCGCCAGCTCCAGAGCCAGCCGGTCCGGCATCATTTGCGCAATCCACGCTCTGACACTCGTGGGCACCGCCGCGCGAACCTGCCATAGCGAACTTCCCACAGCCCCATGATTGCGGTAGGTGTGAGGATCCCCCTCAGTCAGTACCGCATTCAGCATGGCCGGTAGCAGGTGCGACCGACTGTTGTTGGGTCCCATCCCGGTCGGGGAGGCAATGATGACATCGGTTCCTTTGGGAAGCGCCGCCACAATTCGACCGAGTGCATCGTCAACCGCTCGATAAATATCGTAAAGAGCAGTGCCGAGTTCACGGTGCCGCTCCAATGCCAGCTCTTCCGAAAATTGGTCGATGTCATAAAACCGATGCCCACCGAGATGCGCCGCGCTCAAGCTGATCCAGACCAGATCGAACGATTCTCGTTTCAATAGAGTTTCAATGACGTCGGCGCCGCGACGCGGTGCTGCAATCAAGCTATTCTTCAGCCGCAGAAGCGATGGAGTCTCAGGACGTCCATAGACTTCCTCACCCACCGGCGGACGACCCAGCTCACGCTCGAGCAAACGCTGCATGGAGCTCGGAACGGATCGCGTTCGCAAGACCACTCGATTTTTGAACTGCCAGCCCGTAAGAAATAGCCCCTGCATGGTCTCAGGCGCTCTCATTTCGTAGGGATCGATCACCAGTGATCGGCGCCCGCCGCGTCCGATGCGGTCCCATACGGCTTCAGGAGCGGGCACATCGTCGTAGAAGCGGACCCGCTGTTCGGTCGCCGACCACAACCACGGGTAATAAAGCGCGTGCCCGCCAAGATCCACTCCAGTCGAGAGCGAGTAAGCAGCGGCCCCTTCAAAGTGAGTCGCCGGAGTATCCAGTTCGAGCCAGGTTCCCCGCGATCGAAGGCTCGCTAAACCTGGCAAATGCCCCGATGCCAGCATCCGTTCAAGATGCATTCGACTTGCGCCATCAAATTGCAGGATCGCAATCATCCGTGCCTCTTTCGTTCGCCGATCACATCATTGTCCTCACGCATGTGTGGATTTTCCTCCAACAACGCCTGGCCGTCGAGCCCCTCCGGATCCACTCCCAGTGCGGCACAGACCGTCGGCGCAATATCCATGATGTGCGGAGGTTTCACGGGCGCCTTCATATTCGAGGAACCGGGAATCACTAATGCCCAGGCCTCGTCACGATGCTCTCCCGTTCGTCCGCTTCCCCACCCGGCCGACGGGACATCTCCGAATTGTGGCGAACTCATCCCGGCAAGGTGTGGCGGTAACCGGTCGCTCCAATGGACGATCAGATCAGGAAAAGGATTGGACAGCGTCCTCTCCTTGAGCGAACGCGAGACGGGCTCAACGTGCTTCACCGCCGGCCCGCCATCCGGATCTCGGAAGGTAAGAAGCCCCGATGCAATCTGATTCAGGACCTGATCCGCGTCTTTCGGATCCACAATCCCGTCCCGTTCGCGGCCCGATAGATTAAGCCGCAGGTATCCGCAATCGCCGCTCGGAACCATGAATGCCCGGGTCTTCGTCCAATCCACACCGCGCATCTCCAGGCGTGCCGTCAGTTGCATTGCCCAGTGATCCGGCAGGATGCGGGCAACCCAGGCTCTGAGATCCGGAGGAAGCGCCGCCCGCAGGCGCCACAGAGAGCTGCCGCCCGCCTTAGTCGCGGATCTTTCGACGCCTTTCCCGGACAGCACCGCCTGGAGCATCCCAGGCAGGAGATGAGTCCGGCTTGCGCTGGGCGCCATACTGCTGGGCGCAATCACCATGAGATCGGCCTCCGGTGGAAGGCTGGCGAGAATACCCGCGAGAGCCTGATCCACGGCGGCATAGGCATCGCCCAGCGTGCGGTCGATCTTCGCTTTCATGCGCGAGTCGGAATAGTCCTGAGGAAGTCTCGATGGATCCAGAAACCAGTGCCCTGCGATATGACTTGAACTCAGGGTAATCCACACCAGGTCGAAACGTTCTTCGGTGAGAAGTGCTGCCGCAAGGTCAGCGGCTCGTTTGGGGGCGGTCAGCAGTCTGTCCCGCATTCTGGTCAGGTATGGAACGGAAGGCCGCCCGTACACTTCTTCGACCAAGGACGGTCCGCCGAATCGACGCTCGAGTTGACGATCGAGTCCCTGCGGGACGGACCACCGTCGAAGGGTGACTTTGTGCTTGAATTGCCATCCGCACAGAGCCTTCCCCTCCATCGCTTTCGGGGACTTCCCTTCGTAGGGATCGATCACCAGGGAGCGCTTCCCGCTTTTCGCAAGTCTCTCCCACACCGCTTCAGGAATCGGATAGTCGTCTTGTGGACGCACACGTTGGTCGCCGGCCGACCATAGGAATGGAAAGTAGATGCCATGTTCGTTGGCATCTTTGCCGCTGTACAGAGTGAAATAGGTCGCTCCTTCCCATTGCAATGCCGGAGTCTCGAGGGGCAGCCAATGCCCGCGCGTACGAAGTTTGGCAAAGGCGGGAAGCCGGCCTTCATCGAGAAATTGATGGAAATGAGGAAGACTCACACAATCGAATTGCAGAACCGCGATCATAAATTTCCGCTCCTACTCCTAATTGGTCGTCCTAACTTGAATCATCGCTTTTCCAATAATGGCTGACCAGTCATTCCCTGCGTGTCAGCGCCAATGAGAGAACAGATAGTCGAAGCAATATCGACGACATGGGGAGTTTTCTGCGGTGTTTTCAGCCGGGCGCGGCCAGGCACCAGGAGAGCCCAAGCATCACCATTATGGCACCCCGTGCGACCAGTCCCCCATCCCCGCGAGGAGATCTCTCCATAGAGAGGAGAGAAGACGCCTGCTGTCGGTGTGACAGCTCGATCGTTCCATTGGACGATCAGATCCGGCATTTGTGAGATACAAGGACCATCGATTCCGATATCAGAAATTCGAACGATGCGCTTGATCGCAGGTGTTCCATCAGGATCTTTGAACGTTCTGAGACCTGTCGATATGGTCTCCATAAGCGCATCGGCATCCCTTGGATCGACAATCCCGTCACGTTCTCTTCCACAAAGGTTCAGGCGCACGAATCCGGCGTCGTCATTCGGCATCATGAAGGCTTGCGTATGGCTCCAATCGACCCCTCGAAGTTCCAAGCGAGTCGCCAACTCCACCGCCCACTTGTCCGGCAAGGCCTTCGCAATCCAGGATCGTAAACTGGTTGGCACTATGGCCCTTACAGTCGAGAGCAAGCTCGAGGCGGGGGCACCCTGGGCGACTGTCCCTCCTGGCCCTCCAGCCATTACTGCCTTGATCATATCGGGGAGCAGATGCGATCGACTTGAGTTCGGGCTCATGCCGGCAGGCGACACGACAAGAATATCGGCGTCAGCGGGAAGGGCTGCGAGCATTCTCCCCATTGCCTCATCGGTTGCGCGATAGATGTCAGCCACGGTTGTGTCCAATTCAGGATGCTGAGTGAGATCGATTTCTCCCGATACCTGGGACATCTTGAGAAACCGATGCCCTGCAAGGTGTGCGGCGCTCGCCGTGACCCATACCACATCAAACTCTTCCCGCATGAGCAACGCAGTTGTGACCGTTGCGAGACGATTTGGCGCAGCAAGGAGACTGTTTCTCAGGCGCAGCAATTCTGGAGTGGATGGCGGGCCGTAGACCTCTTCACCGACCGGCGGTCGACCATACTCTCGTTCCAGAGACCGTAAGATGCTTGCGGGGAGAGAACAGGACCGGAGAACGATCCTGTTCTTGAACTGCCAGCCGCTCAAGAATAATCCCTTGATGTCCTGTGGTGGCCTGACCTCGTACGGATCGATGATAAGAGAGCTCCGCCCGGCTCGTCCTGCGCGCTCCCATAGGGTCTCGGGTATGGGAAGGTCGTCCATGAAGCGGACACGCTGTTCGGAAGGTGACCAAAGCCACGGGTAATATTGTCCATGCACTCCAACATCTGCCCCGGTGTAGATGGCGTAAGAACCGGACCCTTCAAAGTACTCAGCTGGAGTGCCGAGGTTGAGCCAGGTTCCCTTTCGGCGAAGATCTTCCAGCGTGGGTAGAGAACCGGCGGTCAGAAGTTCGTTGAGGAGCGGCACGCTCACCGAATCAAACTGTAGGATTGCGATCATCGCCGGCTCCCATCTTGAATTGGCCCATCATCTGACGAACACCGATGCACCCCGTTCTGCTGCTGAGCGCCTGACTGCTTCGATCGCCGACATGACCGCGAGTCCATCGGAAACCGATGCCAACGACCCGACCGTGCCGCCACGAACGGCCTGAGCAAATGCCCCAAGCTGACCGACCAGCGAGCTGACGAGTGGGTTTTCGCGTTTGGGGAAGAGCTTGCCGATGATTCCGGCCGCGATCCCGCCGCGCCTGAATGTTCCCAACGCGCGGCCATCGCTCGCCCGCACCTGCACCCGCTCGCGATACGGACTGTTGCAGGAACAGACGACCGTTGCCTGTCCCCGTTCCAACTTCAATTCGAACTCGACATGTTCCTGGTCGAGGGCGTGCGCCCGAACCGACGTCACCTCGCTTGCGGTCAGCCACCGAGCAAGATCGATGAGGTGAGGGCCAAGATCCAGCAGAGCATCGTCCTGCATGTCGAACGGGTTCCACGCCTTTCTTCGGTAATGGAGTTCCAGACGAACGTCCGGCATTTCATCACGTGGCACGTTGCTCCTGAGTCGCGCGAGATCCGGATCGAAACGCCGGTTGAACGCAATCCAGGGTCTTGGAGTGAGATCGAGGAGAGCCTCGGCCTCACTCTGATCAATCCCGGGCGGCTTTTCCAGGAGTACTGGCAGCTTCGCCTGTGCAGCGGCCGTGGCATCGGCCAGATGGCAGCGGGTCGGAGTCGAAATGATGACCGCATCCACCCCTCCGGCCCGGATCAACTCCTGGATCGTGCTGTAGGCAGGCACCTCCGGCGCGATCTGCTTGCAACGGTGTGGATTGACGTCCGCAACGCCGGCCAGGGCGACCCCTGACGCCCGCCGGAAGGCCGGAATGTAGCCGAACTCCGCCAGACGACCGCACCCCACAAGTCCGATCCGTACCGGAGACTTCGAAAGCGACCTGTCCGTCTGATCTCTAGACATCATCTCCGACTCCACTCCCTCCGCAGTCCCCATAGTCCCCGGATAGCTCTCCAAGGCAGAACCGCTACGACATCTTTTATTCAACCGGTTTCCGTTTTCGGCTCTCCAACACGCGCTCGACATGACCTATGTAGCGTGGAATGTGAACGTCCGCGGTCCATTTTTGATGGAGAGCGGCATTGGCTTGCCGGCCGAGTTTGTGCCTCAAGCCGGGATCGTCTATTAACCGATCCATGGCATGGAGCAGTTCCTCGTCGGTGTTGAAGACAAAGCCGCCGCCGCTCTCCTCGATAATCTTCGGCATCCCACCAATATTTCTCACAATGGCGGGCGTGGCTCGTGCGAACGATTCAAGTATGATGATCCCGAAGACCTCATACCAAATTGAAGGGACAATGGTCGCGATTGCCTGCTCATACAGAATCCGGAGCCGGTCACCTGATTGATGCCCGAGAAATTTGATTTTGGAAGAGCCCTGTGCCATCCGGCGCAACGCCGCCTCATACTCACCCGCCCCGACGATCCATAGTTGAGCTTTGTCATACCGCCGGAATAACGGGATCAGCGTCTGAACGCCTTTGATTTTCTCCAGCCTCCCCACAAAAAGGAAATAGGCAGGGCCGTCCGCGGACCGCGAAGATTCGATCTCGCAGTTTTCCCATCGGGATGAAAAATACGGCAGTTCGACAGTCGGAATGTTCAACCCTAATTCCCGATGTTTGTCTCCGGCGAACGCGCTCGGGGCGAGAAAGAGATCGACGTGTTTCACGGACTGTTCTACCAGATCCGTATATCGCCAGAATTGCGGTGGTCGCCCGTGCAACAGGGTGCAAGAGAAACACTGACGGTCGGTGCAGGCCTCGCGGTTGAATTTAAAGAGCATATGCGTCGGGCAGACCAACCAGTATTCGTGCAGCGTATAGAGTTTCGCGGCCCGTCCATACCGGAGGACATCCGGTCCGCCGACGAGCGAGATGTTGTGATAGTGAATCACGTCAAACGGCTGCTCAAGAATCTCTTTCAAACGAGAGGATTTGAAGAACGGTCGTCCTGTCTGATGGGTGGCAAGCGGAGAAAACATTCCGACCGAACTCTCCAACGTATGAACCCGTACGTTGGGATGATCTTCACAAACTGCCGTCGGCTGCCGATCGGTCATGAAGTCGAACGTGTCCTTGCAATGAACCACCTCGACGTGATGGCCGCGTTTTGCCAGTTCGTTCGAGAACTGCTGAATAAAAATGGCGTCGCCGCCGAAATGGTAGGGAGGATAAAACGTAGTGACCATGCAAAAGCGCATAAGAAACAGACCATTTAGCCCTGGAATGCCGAGCGCCCGTTTCCACCCTGCACAGGCGTCTCGTCTCGCCTCCTCACTCCTGCCGCAGGTTGACGATCTTGTTGTAAATCGTGCTAACTGCCCACCCGATGAGTCCACCGCACAATGCCCCATAGAAAAGGCCCACAACACTGCCCCACCAAGTGACCGAGTAGCCAATGAAGTAGATGGAGAGTAATTGCAGGTGCTGACCGACCTCTGGACCATCCTTAATGAGTAACCACGCTGTCATCACAAACAATCCGACACCTCCGATGATCGCGCACACTGTAGCCAGCGCCCCCGTCCTTATCCTTGCGAGCGCGCGACTGATTTCATCCTTCTGCAATGCTTGATGTGTCATAATTTCGCTCGCTTTCTCCGAGCGCCGGTTACACCTTGTCGAGGAGATGGCGACGGGCATCGCTCTCGCTGCGCCATCGCACGAATAGGGCGTAGACCTGAATTCCCCTGTTTCTCAGCCACGCTCCGAGATAGCCCAACCCGAATCCCATCAACCCGACTTCCAGGCAACCGATCGTCGCACCGGTCCATGTCACTTCGAATCCGGGCACATAATTTCTGAGCAAGGAGAGGGTCTGACCAACGTGCTCTCCCCCTGTGAGCAGAAGGATCGCCGTTGCGAGCAAGAGTACGACGCCGCTGACCCACCCGACGGCCACGCCCAATGCAAGCGGGTCCAGCCTCGCAAAAACGGTTTCGATCACATCGTCGTCGAGTTCTCCTATCGTTTCCTCAACCGGAACAGTCACCGGCACCGGGACAAGCCGGTCGCCGTGGCCGAGCGTCGCGGATCGGCCTTCTTCCAGGTATTCCTTCTCCGTATTGACGGACCAGACGTCGTACCGTTCCCCGGTGACATTCCGGGCGGCATATACGCCGGTCAGCATAGAGTGATCCTGATTGTTGTATCGGTGCAACCCGTTGCGTCCGATAGTTTGGAAATTCGAGAAAGTCTCGAGATACCGGCGGACCGTTTTGACGTGCTCTTGATACGACTGGTCATAGACCGGGTAGGCTTTTTCCATCCGGACGACCGTCCCGTCTTCAACCTCGCGCGGATCGATTAGGCCCAATCTGGCACATTCCTGCGTTCCAAGATGGATGAGGCGGTCGTCTGACCAGGTCCACTCCTCGTCTTTGTCCCAGAGGAAGTACTCCAACCCCAGGGAGGTCTTCGATGTGTCCGGTACCATGTGGGGACTCCAGTTCTTGTAATTCTGGATTCGTCCCATCTTGACGTCCGGCGAGTGGATGTAGATCCAGTTGTCCGGAAACAGCGACTCCCGGTTCACGACCAATACCACCGTGAGATAGTCCCGGTAGCGAAGGCCTCGAGCGGCCCTGAGAACGGCATCGGGCGGCAAGGGGTCCAAGGCTTGGATCAGCTCGCGGAGAGGGATGGTTGAAATAAAGTGTGCGCCGTCATAGTCCGCTCGTTCTCCCGTCTCAGTTCTGGCGGTGACGCATTCGACCTGTCCCTGGCGGTGACGGATCCGCTCCACTTTCATGCCACGCAACGTGACCGTGCCCTGCTTGGCTAGCGAGGCTTCGCACTGTTCCCACATCATCCCGGGACCGAAGCGGGGATAATAGAACTGCTCGATCAGCGAGGTGATGGCGGTGCCGTCCATCCCCTGTTTTGCTCCGAGAACGGCGTTGCGCACTGCCTCTTTCAGCGACAGATTCTTGATCCGTTGAGCCGCCCAATCGGCTGAGATCTCGTTACATGGGATCCCCCAGACCTTCTCGGTATAGGTTTTGAAAAAGATGCGATAGAGGCGGTACCCGAACCGGTTGGAGACCCACTCTTCGAACGTTTTTTCGTCGTGATTGTGGATGAACCTTGCCCGAAGGTAGCTGAGGCCGACGAGCAGCGATTCAGCCGGGCCCAATCCGACCAGCGCATTGATCGGCTTGAGCGGGTAGTTAAAAAAATGCTGGTTGTAGTAGATCCTTGACAGCCGTGGTCTTAGGAGAAATTCCTCGCCCAATATTTCTTGCCACAACTCGTTGATGAGGGGAACTTTTGAAAAGAACCGGTGTCCGCCGATGTCGAACCGGTAACCTCGGTAGTTTGCGGTTCGCGAGAGCCCGCCAACTTGCGTACTCGCCTCGAGCACCGACGTGGTGACACCGCGTTTCCTCAACTCATAGGCTGCCGTCAGTCCCGCCGGCCCAGCGCCAATGATGACAGCGGAGTCTCGGCTCATCAGCGTCGCTCCATCCGCGTTTCTACACTCGGTGGTTCCCCGCTGACGAGAGGTGGAGATCTTTTCTGGAGTCGATCGTGATTGACAACGTAACGAACGGTCCCTACGGCGAATGCAACTCCGCTATAGAAGAAATACAGCCAGTGCCATGGGATTGATTGAAAGGTGAATCGAAATCCCCTTTTCCCGTGTAAAAACCGGTACAGCGGGGCATTCAGGATTAGGAGCATCAACGCCATCAAGCCTGCCGCAGTTAAAGCCAGGGGCTGCCAGAATGAAAAAATTAATGAACTGAGCAGTAGGAACGTTAGCATGACACTCGCACGCCCGGACATCCCGGTATTCAAATCGTTGATACAATTGCGCTCTCTGAGGATGATTTCAGTCCATGGTAACGCCCGCTGAAAAAAGTCGGCTTTGAGCATCGAGACCACATCCCATCGTTTTAAGTGCTTGACTTGAAGAGACTTGCACAACCGGATTCTGTGGCCGGCTTTTCTGAGACGGTACCCCAACTCGATGTCCTCGACAGACGGTCGAACATACCCTTCGTCAAATCCTCCGATCGATAGGAACACGTCCCGTCGGATCGCCCCGCAGCCCCCCCAGAACGTGGAAGCGTCCTCCAGCCCCTGTTGATGGACATAGTGGTGAAGCAGGTTTCGATATTGAGAGAGAAAATTGGACTCTCCCGGTTCATCATCATAGGACCCAAAGAGGGCGGCAATGCCCGGCTCGCGATTGAACATCATTACAACTTGTCCTATTGCTCCTGGCGGGATGGTGACATCGGCATCGACAAAAAGCAGGATCTCCCCTCGCGCCCGGACTGCTCCTAGATTTCGAGCTCGCCCCGGCCCACCCGGTGACGGAAATCGTGACACTTGAGCGCCAAAGTCTTTGGCGAGTTGCCAAGACCCATCAGTGTCTCCATCTGAAATGACAATAATCTCTCTCGGAGACAGATGAGACGCTTTCACGCTCGCCAAGCACCGGCGAAACTTTCCCCCCCCGTTATGCACCGGGACGATCACTGACACGCTGAGCTCCGTCGACGAGTGGTTCATTTTCTTCGCTCTAGTCCGACAAATGGGCACCTGCACATTTATACAAGACAACCTCGGAGGATACGCCCCCCCCAAAAGAGGTATGAGGTTTTTTAGTTTGAGATTGCCTGTTTCAACTCGAAGCGGAAGTGAAGGCCCCCTACCGGATCCGACCTCTATGTTACGGTCGGGCAGCAAGAAGAGGGGCTACCCTCCAAATTGAGAGACGCTAATCAACGGTGCAATGACCCGCGGACGTGTCACGGCTTGCTAGTCGCGCCATCTTGTTCACGAGCGGCTATTGCGTGCAGGAGAGCGTAGTGACCAGCCCTCACGCCGCAAGAGATCCGTCACGGTTCGGTAGCCATACCGCCCGTACTCCTTGGCCAGTGCGATGATCCGTTGGCGCACCTGCTCTCGAAACAGATCGGGCCGTGGCACGTACCGCGAAGAGGACCGGATCTGGCCGATCGCCCGACACGCCCTGCGCTCAGACCCATGGAGCACGGTGACGGCGTGCCCCACGGCCTCGCGCTTGCGGGTCGGGCTCAGAAGTGTCCCGAGGCGACCTCCTTGAGGATCGAGAGATCCAGCGCTTGGTCGGCAACAATCCGCTTGAGGCGCAGATGCTCCTGCTCCAGCCCCTTCAGCCGCGTGGCTTGATCCACGCGCAGCCCCCCGTCTTCGTTCTTCCAGCGGTCGTCCGTGTGCTCGGTAAGCCCGAGCTTCCGACAGGCGGCAAGTACCGCCAGTCCTTTGCCAGTTTCCAGCTCGACCGTCCGCAGATGTTGAAGGAGCTCTTCGGGCGTATACCGTTTCTTGGGCATGACCATGACCTCCCTGGTTGCGGTCCAGTCTCCCATTCACCCTGGACCGAATTTGCCCGGGCAGGTCAATTACGTCGAGGATGAAGATGCCCGCCATCAGACCCAGGATGGCCACTGCAATCGACAGGGCTTTCCCGCTGCGTTCGATCATAATGCTCGCTCGAAGGATCCAGTCCGATGCCGAGATAGGAGTTCTTTTCCTCTCCTCACGCTCGCGACGCGAGGCCCATACGCGGCGTCCCGCCTACGTTCTTTCGCGAGAGACTCATTGCGACTTCCATCCGCGCTTGTCCACTTCGTAAATGCGATGCACGAAATTGAT
>Ga0099828_10001236_pt1 | contig 16828 bp, 17 predicted proteins | sample CZO8metaG_2_FD_79338 | JGI IMG/M metagenome (GOLD analysis project Ga0099828, IMG submission 79338) | Vadose zone soil microbial communities from the Eel River Critical Zone Observatory, Northern California, USA - CZOApr15con2H1.8 metaG | ecosystem: Environmental > Terrestrial > Soil > Vadose... | reverse complement strand
GCCACCGCTCCGCGCCAACCCGCGCGTTGCCGCGGAGCATCCACATGCCCATGGAGCTCTCGGTACAGCCGGCCGGTTCGCTCGCCTCTCGCGAAGTGAACCGCAGCGCCTTCTCCATCGCTTTGACCGTGACGCCCGCGGACAGCAGGAGCTGGGCACCGATGCCCGCGCTCTGGTCAAGAATGCCGAGGCACAGCTCGGCGGTGCCTGTCGGATAGGTCGGGCCCGTCCGCCACAGCGCTCCGCCGATTGCGAGGCCGGCCTGCGGCGACAGCACCGGAGCTCCCTCGCGGGCGGTCTCGACGCCGGCTTCGTCTGATTCTTTTTTCCAGACCAGGACGAAGCCAAGCCTGTCGAGGGCCTGGGCGCCCCGGCATTGCGGATCGGCAACGATCGCGGCGACCAGATGCTGGGTCCCGACAAAGGGAGAACGGTCGGCAACCGCCGTGCGAATAGCCTGGGCGAGGATTCGGTCGGCGGCGGTCCCCCAACGTTCCACCGGCAGGTCTGCGGTGATGACGCGCGCGCGCCGGAGATCCTCCTCGTCCTCTGTGGTGACCGTCGCCAACTTGCGCACTGCTTCTTCGGTGATGCCTGCCTCCTTCATCAGGCGGCCGGCGGGGCAATCGACCACGAGCAATCCGAGGCAAAAGCCCGCCGCGTTGGGCTTCTGGATTCCCAGGTCGCGACACTTCTGACACGCCGCGGCGAGCGCGGCGCTCGCGACCTTCGACACTCGCGGGGAGGAGGGGTCATCCGAATCGGGAGGCTGTGACTGGGGTATGCGCGGGCTGAGACCCACCGACGCAAACAGCCGGCCGACGACCGCGTCCTGGTTCAATGCCCGCAGAAGGTCCTCGTCCGTCACTTCGTTCGCGCCGGACAGCTGGGCATCTTCGCCCGCCCGGGCAAGCACCGCGTATGCGTCCTTAGTCATCTGGGCGCCGTCGTAATTCGTCAAGGGAACCGCGGGCCGAAGAAGCAGGTCGAGAATCTGCATGCCATCGGATCGCTGCTCGCGCCCGCCTTCGGTTGCCGTCGAGGGCGTGGCGCTGCCCACGAACAGGACCAGGTTCGCGAGGACGAAGGGACCAAGCCAGCTCACGCCCGACTGGTAGAAGGCGAAACCGTAAATGGCGGCCAGCAGATTGACCCCTGGACCGGCCGCCAGTGACGCCAGATGCATTGCCCGCGGCGCGGAGGTGATGCGCGAGAAGTACACCGCCCCGCCCGTGATGGGATTGAGGCACAGCTGAACCGTGACGGCGCGCACGCGAAGACCAAGGACCGTGGGTCCGCTTCCGATCCGGATCATGCGCACCGGCTCTCCCCCGGCCAGACCCATGACGAGGTGGCCGGACTCGTGAAGGACTATCCCGATCACCAGGCAGGCGAGCAAGCCGACGATGAATGAAAGCCAGCCCTCAAACGTGCCGGTGGGGCGGATGTTGAAGAACACAAACCACCAGACCGCGGCGCCGGCGAGAGCGGAGGCGATCCACGAACCGAGCCTGGCCAAGATCGAGCGCCTCCGAGCCGCGGCGTAAGCCATCTGGGGCGAACATGATGCCGCGCGAACCGGCCGCTCGCGTAAATTAACCGCGCCTCATTTGGAACTCAGCACTGAGCGCGTGCTTCTGCGTCGATGGCGCCCGAGCGACCGTGAGCCATTTGCGCGCTTGAACTCGGACCCGTTGGTGATGCGGCACATGGTCAGCACGCTGAGCCGCGCGGAGTCGGATGCCTTTGTGGACCGCATCGAGACCCAGTTCGATGAGCGAGGCTTCGGTCTGTGGGCGGTCGAGGTCCCTGGCGTCGCTCCGTTTGCCGGTTTCGTGGGCCTGTCCGTGCCCCGCTTCGAGGCCCACTTCATGCCCGCAGTCGAGATCGGTTGGCGGCTCGACCGGCCGTACTGGGGGCACGGCTACGCCACGGAGGCCGCACGGGCGAGCCTGGCGGACGGCTTCGGACGGGTCGGCTTACGCGAGATCGTCTCGTTCACCGTCCCGACCAACCTGCGCTCGATCGCGGTCATGGAGCGGCTCGGCATGACGCGCGATCCGCGGGACGACTTCGAGCACCCCGGCGTTCCGCAGGGCCATCCGTACCGCCGTCACATCCTCTACCGGATCGCCGCCCCCTAACCACCCCGCAGCTCGAACACCGGCCGGTGCTCGGCGGCACGGAGCGGCTCGTCGAGGATCTCCCTGGCCCCAAGGACCGCGAGAAGCAGCCCGCCCGCGGGCAGCCGGCGGACGTACGGCCCGATCACGTCCCGGAAGAATTCGGCCCGCCTCTCCAGGCTCAGCTCGGTGGCGACGACCTGCTCGCGCCTGCGACCAACGGTCAGCGTCGCCTCGCCCGCCGTCCTGAGGTTGCGGACCCAGTTCACCTCGCCGAAAGTCCCGATGACCCAGCGCTTGCCATCGAGCTCGACCAGCGCGACGGGCGTCGTCCGGGGCAGCCCGGACTTACGACCCCGAACGGTGATGAGCGCATTTGGGCCCAAGAGCGGGCCGACTCGCAGTATCCGTTTCGCGACGGGACTGAACAGCCGAACGAATGAGGGTGCCCTGGCCGGTGATGGTATGCTCATGCAACAGCGAACTAATCAATCAGTTGCTTGATTCCATGCCAGGCGGTTGGGAGTCAGCGGCCGGAGATGCCCAGCCAGCGCTCGAGCTGGCGCAGCGCCTGGTCTCCCCTTGGGCTGTCGCGCAGCGGCGGGATGGTCAAGGCGGTCAGGACCGAGATCACGAGGGTTGCCACGCCCTCGCTGTCAAGGTCCGCCCTGAGGTTCCCCTCCCGGACCCCGTGCTGCAGCAATCCCCGCATCACGGTCTGCCACGCGTCCTGCATCTGGTTGAAGATCTCCGCGATCGCGGGATCACGCGTCGAGCGAAGCGCAAGCTCGCCCATCACGATGCCCAGCTCGGGCTCGTCGAGCAGGAGCTTTCGCCCCGCCCGCAGGTGGTTGCGAAGCTGGGCGGACGGCGAGCCGTGCGGCGTGAGAGTCGACCTGAACCGCGTCATCGCGTGCTCAAGCACGCCCCGGATCAACGCCTCCTTGGTGGGGAAGTAGTAGTGAAGCGTGGCGATGTTGACGCCGACGGCCGCGGCGACGTCGCGAGTCCGCAGGCCCTCGAACCCATGCTCCGCGATCTGGTGGAAGGCCGCCTGCACCAGCTCCTGGCGCCGTCTTTCGCTCTTCGTCGGCTCCTCGCGGGCCGCGGCTTGAACCATCCGTTCTTAATTAAACGCTTGATTGAGAGGCGGTCTTGGCGTAGCGCTCGTACTGAAGCCTGAAAAGCTCGATGACACCCGCTGCGTCCCGCGGCCCGGTCATCCAGACACTGACCCATCCCGTCTGGGGCAGGATGTGATGTGGCTGCGCCCGGCCGCTGGCGATCACCTCGTCGTGGACGCGACGCGGCAGCGGCAGGTCGGCCAGGCGGTCGCCGTGGACGTGGCCCATCTCCTTCTTCCCATACCGATACTCCGTGCCGCCAAAGCGATGGCGGACTGCCGTGACACCTGGCCACGACATCACCGCCTCTCGTATCAGCTCGCCGGCGTCCTTCATGAAGGGAGAAACCCCCCGGCCGGCGAGGCTAATCCCGAACCGCGACCCCCATCGTCTCCGCGGCCAGCAGCTCGACCACCGCGCGCGTGTCGCCGGTGGCTTTGAACGCCCGCAGCTGGCGGTCGGCGCTCGTGCCGTCGGCCAGGATCGTGTGCACGTACTCGACCGCGGGCCGCGAACCCAGGTCATCGACGACGTCATCCACGAATTCGATGAGCTCGACCGCGAGGTCGCGCATGGGCACTTCCGCCTGCTTGCCGAAGTCGATGAGATTGCCATCCAGCCCGTAGCGAATCGCGCGCCACTTGTTCTCGGCGATCAGCGCGGGCATGTACTTGCGGAACCCCAGATTGCCCTCCCGGAGCTTCAAGAGCTTGGCGCAGATGGCCTGCATCAGCGCGGCGAGGCAGATCGTCTCCTCGAGCCGGGTCGGCATGTCGCAGACCCGGAACTCGAGCGTCGGAAAGGCCGGGTGCGCGCGGAGGTCCCACCAGATCTTCTTGCCGTTGTCGATCGAACCGGTCTTGACGAGGAGCTGCACGTAGTTCTGGTACTCGCCGTACGAGGTGAGCTCGGGCGGAATTCCCGTGCGCGGAAAGTTCGACCAGATCACGCTGCGGTAAGACTTCAAGCCTGTGTTGCGCCCCATCCAGAAGGGGCTCGAGGTGCTCAGCGCGAGCAGGTGGGGCAGAAAGTAGCGCGCCTCGTTGAGGATCTCGATCCTTCGCTCGGCGTCGGGGATCGCCACGTGGACGTGCAGCCCGAAGATGACCAGCGAGCGTACGACGTCCTGCAGCTCTTCCTCCAGCATCTTGTAGCGCTCGTAGTCGGTGATCTCCTGCTCCTGCCAGCGTGAGAACGGATGCGTCCCCGCGCATGCAATCCGAAGGCCTTCCGGTTGGAGGAGCTCCGCGAGCGTTCGCCGCATCTCGCCCAGCTGGTCCTGCGCCTGGTCGACGTTTTCGCAGATGGTGGTGCCGACCTCGACCACCGACTGCATCATCTCGCGCTTGACCTTGTCGCCAAGCTTCGGCGCCGCCTTCGCCAGGAGCGTGTCGATGTGAGAGTGAAGCGCCCCGGAGGCGTCGATGATCTGGTACTCCTCCTCGACGCCGATCGTGAGCAAGCCCTCGTGCCTCATGCCGGACCCTCAACCACGAATGTTGGCACGACGCTGCCCGCGCCAGCCGTCACGTTCAGCAAAGCGGCCGCCGAGACCCGCGTCATGAAACCACCCGCCCGGCCGTTGAAGAGATATGGGTCGAGGTCGACGGCCAGGTCGAGGTAACGAAGTCCATCGAGCGTGACCGGAAAGGGAACGCGCGGGATCTCCACCGCCTCCTGGACGACATAGCTCTGGGTGGTGGCCACGCCGATCGTCGCCTCCCACTCTGACTGGTCGACCGTCCACCCGAGGACCACGCCCTTGCCGCCGTACTCGTCGTTGGGCTTCAACACGAGCGTCTCGCGCCGGCGGGCGATCTCCTCGGCCAGCTCGGGCCGCACCTTTCGAGTCCACGGGACGTGGCGGCGGATGGCCGCCCGCTGCGCGGGCGTGTACAGGCGCTGATAACGCTCGTCCGACAGCAGCGCGAGGCTCATCTTCTTGTGCAGCAGCTTGGCTCGAAAGCTGTTGACCACGCAGACTGCCCCGGCCACGTAGGCGTCGCACAGGACCCGGGTCTCGTCACCTCGAGCCAGCAGCTCGCTCGTCAGTACACGCCGGTAGACCAGGTTGACCGGCGAGCCCTGCGCGTAGAGCCGGCCTCGCCTCAGCTCGAGCGAGCGAGGGTCGCAGATGACGGTCTTGACCCCAGACGCCTCGAAGAAGGACTTGAACATCTCGAACTCAGGAGCCGTCGGTAGTCCGTTCCAGTCGACGATCGCGATGACGGGCCGCGTCCCCTTGCCCCACTGCTTGAAGGCGTGGAGCATCGCTCCCAGCTGGCGGCGGCGGGTCGGCAGAAAGCTGCCGCGGAACTGCTTGCGGAATGCCTTCATGACCGGCAGGCGCGCGAAGATCGCCGCCAGGTTGTCGCTGTACGCCATGCCGGCGGGCGATTCGGCGTTGTACTCGACGAACCGCACCTCGTCGGCGAAGAAGCTGTCGAGGCGCACCGAGGGCGAGGAGAACGTGAAGCCGGGATCGGCGAGCGCGAGCCGCTCCTCCTCCGGCTCCAGGCCGAGCTCGCGACGCAGCTCCTCGTCCCTCAGGACCGCCTTTTCGAGCGCGGCCAGCGCGCTGTGCACGCCTTCGGCCGCGGCCACCGCACGCTCATAGCGCCGGCGGGTCATCAGCTGCGGGCGGATGGCCACGCACAGGGGTCGCTCGCCGAACATCAGGCTTCCCTCGCGCTGCCCCGTCGCCAGCTGCTCCGCGCTGGTCGCGGCCAGCCGCTCGTCCTCGAGCAGGGCGTGGTAGGCGGCGACCGGATCCTTCACGCCCGCACGGGATTCGGAGTTGGAGCCGCCGTCGCGACGTGCTTCCACCAACGGTGCTCGTTGCGCCACGGCGGCGATGCCTCGCCGCGCGCATAGGCCAGCACGAGGTCGGACATCTTCTCCAGCACCCAGCGGAAGTTGTCCTCTTTGATCGAGAAGTTGTCGAAGTCGGGAGCGGGGTTCAGAAAGTCGATGGCGTACAGGACTCCGTCTTTGACCGCGAACTCGACCGTGTCCATGTCGTAGCCCAGCGCGTCGACCAGGGTTCGCGCGTCCTTGATCGCCTCATCACGCAGCCTGCCCTCGACGGGCCGCGATGTCTGGTAGCGCTCCTCGAACGGCGCGCGAGGGTTGTAGCGGATCGGCAGGATGTTCTCCCGCCCGATGCAGATGCACCGAACGTAGTCGTCCCAGTCGATGAACTCCTGCAGGATCATCGTCTTCAAGCCGGTCTGGTCGTAGGCGGTGATCAGCTCTTCCAGCGAGTGGACGATGAAGACATCCTTCCAGCCGCCGCCGGTGTTGGGCTTCAGCACGGCCGGAAGACCGGTGTAGGAGACGATGTGCTCCCAGTCGAGCGGGAACTGCAGGTTGCGCAGCGAGGTGATGTGGTCGATGTCGGGGATGTACTGCTTGTTGGGCAGCACCATGGTCTTGGGCACCGCCACGCCGAGCTCGCGCGCGAGCGTGCACTCGAAGAACTTCTCGTCCGCCTCCCACCAGAAGGGATCGTTGATCACAGTCGCGCCCATGAGGACCGCGCTCTTGAGGTGCGCCCGGTAGTAAGGCACCTCGTGCGAGATCCGGTCCACCAGCACCACGTGGTAGGGCTCGAAGAGCTCAGGGGTGCCACCTAGAACCGCGAGCTCGGCGGTTATACCGTCGGCCGCCCCCTTCTCGTTGACCAGCTGGAGGAAAGGCCCCGGAAACGTGTTCTCGCGTCCGATCAGCAGCCCGATGACCTTCTTCTGAGCCATTTGCCCTCCCTTCCGACCGGCGATGCCGGCGATGTCGGCGATCTCGGCGATGTGGCGATCAGCCGGCCAGGTACCGCCGCATCATGTCCTTCCAGTAAGGCCAATCGTGCGCCCAACCGGGCCAGATTTCGAGCCCCACATCGACGCCCTTCTCTCGCAGCAGCCCCGCGAGCTTCCGCGAATCGTCGACGTTCGGATCCTGCTCGCCTGTGACGATGACCTTGGGATGCATCGCCCGCAGCGGGCCGAGGTACGCCTCGTCCGTCAGCCCGGGCAGGAATGCGAACAGGTTGGTGAAGTAAGCGTTGTCGTCGTGATAGCCGTCCAGCCAGCGCGCGGTGTCGTAGGCGCCGCTCAGGGCGATGAAGCCGCCGACCCTGGTCGGGTGGCGGGCGGCCACGAGCACGGCGTGGAGGGCGCCGAACGAAGTGCCGCACGCCACCGGCGGGCCGGCCAGGCGCGGCACGATCTCCTCGACGATGTAGGCCTCGTACTGGAGGTGCCGGCGCAACCTGTCTGCCGGTGGCCGGTCCCGCCCATACCAGGATTCGCCGTCGACGCTGTCCACGCAGACCAGCTGGACGGCCCCCGATTCGATGAAATCGGTCAGCGCGCCGACCAGGCCGAAGTCCTCCCACTGGTAGAAGCGGCCCATCGAGGTCGGGAACACGAGTAGGGTCCTGCCAGCGTGGCCGAAGTGCAGGATCTCCATGTCCCGCCCCAGGCACCGGCTGTATTCCTTGATGTAGTCGCGATGCATCTCAGTGACGGTGATGCCCGTGGTGCTCATCGTGATCGTGAACCATCTCATGTCCGGCGGGCGCCGCGCCGTGCAGCCCGGCCCAGACCGCGCCAGACAGTCCCGTCACGGATGAATTTATACATTCAGCAGGAAACCGACCCTGCAAATGCGTTAAGGATTACGCGTGGCAGTTCGAGTCCTCATCCTGTCAGTGCTCATCTTTGTGGGCGCTTTTGGCGCCCACGAGGTCATGCACCTGCTCGTCATCTACGCAGTCGGTGGGCAGGGTGCGGTCGTGGTCCGGCCATGGCGGCTCGGGCTGGTCGACTTCACGATCTACGCGCTGCACGCGCAGCCAAGCCAGCCGCTGGACGTGACCCGGCAGGCCATCGTGAATTTCTTCGGCCCTTTCCTGGCCGCCGTTCCGCTGGCCGCGCTGCTGGTCTACGTGCGTGAGCCGATCCCGGTCGCCGCCTTGATCGCGAACGTACTGATCCTCGTGTTCTACGCGATCATCGAGGCCGGAGACCTGCTGCTGGAAGCCGTCAACCACGTGGACGCCCCGTTATTGACCTGGCCGGAATTCAACTACGGGGTGCCCGCGTTGATCATCGTCCTCACCGCCCTGACCGTGCGGCTACTTTCCGCGTTCCGCGGCCGCCGGATTCCCGAGTGATGTACACGTAGCTACGGGGTGCAGGCCGGGCGCGGCGCCCCCGCCGCACGCCCAGGCGCGACCCGCGAACAGCGCCAGCTCGAACCCATGGCGAGGCGCGAGCATCGTTTCGCCGGTCGACCAGCCGGCGCCTGGCGTGAAGCGGGTGAGCTGGTCGACGATCGCCGTCTCGCCCGCGTTCTGGCCGCCCAGCACCACGACGGCCCCGCCGAGGAACGTCACCGCGCCGGCCCCGCTGGTGGCGCGCGGAAGGTCGGGCAGGCGGGACCAGGTGGATTGGGCCACCTCAAAGCAGTCGACGCGGGCGGTGGTCGGGTAGCGGCCTCCCGCGACGCACACGCTGCCGCCGATCACGAAACCGGACACGTGGTTGCGCTGGCTCGGCAGCGAGGGCAGGACCGTCCAGGCGTTGGTGGCGGGGTCGAAGCTCTCGACCGCCGCGACCTCCCCGCGCGCCGTGTTGCCGCCGATGGCGAAAAGCCTGCCCTGGTCCGCCACCAGCGCGTGGCCGCCGCGCGCGAAGTGCATGGGCGCCAGCTCGGTCCAGTGGTCTGAGTCGAGCCGAAACAGGCGAGCGCTGTCGCCACCGTTGCTGTGCCCGCCGGCGAGATACACGAGGCCGTCGAGGGAGGCGGCCGACGGATGGTCGACCGGTATGGGCAGGCGCGGGCCCGACGACCACGAAGCGCCGTCGAACACGTACACCGAGGCCAGGCTCGCCCCGGCGGCGTTGAATCCTCCCATCACGTAGAGCTTTCCGCCCGCTGACGCGGCCCCGGCCTCTTCGATGGGCGTGGGCAGCGACGTCTCCAGGCGCTGCGCGGGCTGCGGGGCCACGGGAGACGAAAAACTCGGGGACAACGCTCGCGATGGACTGGGACTGGTGGCCGGCGTGGCGGCTTCAGGCGATGTGCAGGCTGCGAGGAGTATCAGCCACGCCAAAGCAGGTGCCGAGCGGCGAACTAGGCTTGCCTCTTGTGGAGCCGCGCTGGGCGGCGCTTGGATTCTCTGTCGCCATCCAGACGCTCGGGGGCGGCCGTCGAGACCTGAGCCTCGAGATTCCTGATCCGGGCCTGCACCGAGGCACGAGTGTTGTCGACCAGCTGCCCAACATCTACTCCGAGTACCTCAGCAGATGCGAGCAGCGCCGCCGCAGGAACGACGGTGGTCCCTCTCTCCCAGGCGGACAGAGTCTGGCGGGCGATCGTCTCGACCTGCATCTTGGCAGCGAGCTGACGCGCGTATGCCTCCTGCTTCACTGGCATGCCTCGTCCGGCATCGACGCGCCCCCGCTTGCGGAGATTGCCCGCCAGCTGGTTGTGGGCGGTACCGGCGATCCCTTCCCGCAGCCGCGAGAGCACTGCTCTCTTATAGAGCATTGCCCCATTTTGTGGCGCGGCTCTGGCAAGCATCACGCAAGTCAATCCGGGATCGACCCCGAATCCTATGGTCTTCTGACGGGCCCGGCTTGTTGGGCGAGTGAAAGGAGCCGGTCTACATCACCTGGGCGGACGAGAACACGTACAGCAGCGGTCAGGATGCGGACATCCTCACGCGCGTGTCGGTCCAGGCGGCGCCGCCGTCATTGGAACGGGACAGGTAGGTGTCGATGTCCGACCCGAGGATCAACCCACCAACTACTTCTACGGCGACTACCAGGGGCTGGTCGCAGACGACACATGCGCCACGCCTTTCTGGCAGGACACGCACCTGGCCAATCACCCGAAGTCGTCGAGCTATTCGCCATTCCAGGAAGTGTTCTCCGCCCGCATACCGAACGGTTCAAACAAGTGCCCGAAGGCCAGCTGACTGGCCTGGTAACCGCCTGAAACGAAGCGGGACGGGCCGCAAAGCCCGGCCCGCTTCGTCGCACTGAAAGGCCCATGGCCTCCTCCCATCACCGACTCGACCAAGATCGCATTTTGAGTTCCCGTCCAACGGTCGTTAGAATTTTGCCTCCTGTCCCGTGGGCGTTTTCGGTGGAGGGTTGGAAGTTGAGCACGTCCAGAAGTGCGCTCGGGATCATCGCGGGGTTGGCATTCGTTGTCACGATCTTCGCGTCGCCGGCGGCCGTCGGGGCCGCTTCGTCTTCGTATCAGGTGCCGACCTGGTGGGATAAAGCCCAACGCCTCTTGAACGCCACGAGCCTGCCGCCCTGCGGCACCTCGAGCGGCAACTACTCAGACGTGCCGAACGTCGACATGAGTAACGAGGCGACGCCGCAGAGCGAGACGTCAATCGCGATCAATCCCAGCAACTCCAGCCAGATCGTGGGTGGCTCCAACGAGATCTTCTGCCTGCCTATGCGGGGTTATTTCTCGACGCAAGGCGGCAAGAGCGGGTCCTGGCAGGCGGTCGATCTGCCGCTGCCGCCGCCACTGACGACCAACGGTCAGGACTTCGGATCCGACCCAGGTGTGGCCTGGGACTCGCTTGGCAACGTCTACTACGTCTATATCGTCGTCTTTTTCAACCGGTTCTTCAGCTCGATCCAGGGCACCGAGATGGCGGTCGGCCGGTCGAGTGATGACGGCCAGCACTGGAACGCGACTTTCTTCAACCAAAACGCCGGCACGGGAAAGTTCAACGACAAGCCGATGATCACCGTCGACACGAACCCGTCCAGCCCGCACTTCAACACTGTGTACGTCGCGTGGGACAACGCGAGCATCAACCAGGGCAAGTCCTCGAACAACGACGTGGTCCTGGTCAGCAGTTCGTCCGACCACGGCGTTACGTTCACCCCACCGGCCCAGGCGAGCCCAAGCCAGGGCGGACAGGCCGCGGTCATCGGAGCAGACCCGTTCGTCGCGCCGGACGGCACGCTTTTCGTCGCGTGGACCGACGCCATCAACCCGGCCGTTCGCGTCGCTGCCTCCGTCGACGGAGGGCAGTCGTTCGGTCCGGCGCACCTGATCGCCAACACACTCGCTGTCTTTCAGACGCTTCCTCCCGCGCAGGCTCTACGTGGGGCCCTGATCTATCCCGCCTGCGCTGCGGATGTCGGCGGCCGCCTCTTCTGCTCGTGGTCCGACGCGACAGCCTCGAGCGGTGTGGGCGTTTTCGTCTCCCACTCCGACGGCGGCTCGAGCTGGACGGCGCCAGTACGGATCGATGATGCGACCGTTCTGAACGACCAGTTCAACCAGTGGCTCTCTGTCGACCCGATCACTCAAAACGTGGTGTTGAGCTGGTACGACACTCGCAACGACTCGACCCGCAAGTCGACCAATTACTTCTTTAGCGAGTCGAAGAACCGTGGGGCCACCTTCTCCGCCAACCTGCAGGTGGCGACCGCGGCGACCGACGAGACGGTCACCGGCGCCGACCTCGGCAATCAGTACGGCGACTACGAGGGAGTCGCGGCCTTCAACGGCTCAGTGCACCCGATCTGGACTGACCGAAGGGCCACCATCGCAGGGGTGCCCGGCCTCGACGAGGAGATCTTCACGGCGACCATCAGGGAGTAGCTTTCAGAGCGCCGTCGCATAATCGCATCCATGGCGACGGCGCTCTCCCTCACCCACCTCGGCTCGCTGATGCGCGGCGTGCGCAGCGTGGACGAGGTCGGCGCCGACGAGCGGGCGGCCGCCCTCGCCAAGCGCTCGATCAAGAAGTCCTCCAAGCTCTGGGCGCTCGACCTGGCGGTGCGCTGCATGGACCTCACGACCCTCGAGGGCGCGGACACGGCGGGCAAGGTTGCCGCGATGTGCGCCAAGGCCATCCGCCCCAAGCCTGGCGACCCGACCATTCCGTCGGTGGCGGCGGTGTGCGTGTACCCGCTGCGCATCGCCGATTGCGTGGAGCACGTGCGGGGAAGCGCCGTGCGTATCGCCTCGGTCGCCACGGCGTTTCCGTCCGGCCAGAGCTTCACCTCGATCAAGGTCGCCGAGACGGAGGAAGCGGTGAGGGCGGGCGCGGATGAGATCGACATGGTCATCGACCGTGGGGCTTTCCTTTCCGGCGACTATCAGCGCGTCTACGACGAGATCGTTGCGGTCAAGGAGGCGTGCGGCGCGGCGCACCTCAAGGTGATCCTGGAAACCGGCGAGCTCGGCACCTATGACGCCGTGCGGCGCGCGAGCATCCTGGCCATGGCGGCCGGCGCGGACTTCATCAAGACCTCCACGGGCAAGGTGCAGCCCGCGGCGACGCTGCCGGTCGCGCTGGTGATGATGGAGTCGATCCGCGATTTCGTCCGCGAGACCGGGCGACCCGTCGGCTTCAAGGCCGCGGGCGGAATCCGCAACGCCAAGCAGGCGATTTCCTATCTCGTGGTGACGTACGAAACCCTGGGCCCCGACTGGATGACGCCGGAACGGCTGCGCCTCGGCGCGTCGACGCTGCTCAACGATGTGCTGATGCAGATCGACAAGGAGCGCACCGGTGCGTACCAGTCCGGCGACTACTTCACGATCGACTGATGGCCATCACCAAAAAGGAACCAACCGAGCTCGCGAAGCACGTCTTCGAGTACGCGCCCGCGCCCGAGTCGATCGACCACGTCAAGATCCAGCCTCGCTACGGCCTCTTCATCGGCGGCCGCATGGTCGAGGGCCACAGCAAGAAACGCTTCCCGACCATCAACCCGGCGACCGAGGGCAAGCTCGCCGAGGTGGTGGAGGGCGACGAGGTCGACGTCGACCGCGCGGTGAAGGCCGCGGACAAGGCCTTCACCGCGTGGGCCCGGCTCGGACCGTCGCGCCGCGCACGGTACCTGTTCAGAATCTCGCGCCTGATCCAGGAACGGTCGCGCGAGCTTGCGGTTGTCGAGACCATGGACGGCGGCAAGCCGATCAAGGAGTCGCGCGACGTCGACATCCCGCTCAGCGCCGCGCACTTCTTCTACTACGCGGGCTGGGCGGACAAGCTCGAGTGGGCGTTCCCCAACCGCAAGCCGCGGCCGATCGGAGTCGCTGGCCAGGTCATCCCCTGGAACTTCCCGCTCCTGATGCTGGCGTGGAAGATCGCGCCCGCCCTTGCCGCCGGCAACACCGTGGTCCTCAAGCCGGCGGAGACGACTCCGCTTTCGGCGATGGTCTTCGCCGAGATCTGCATGCAGGCGGACCTGCCGCCCGGAGTGGTCAACATCGTCACCGGCGCGGGTAAGACCGGCTCACTCGTCGTATCGCACCCGAATGTCAGGAAGGTCGCGTTCACGGGCTCGACCGAGGTCGGCAAGCTGATCGCGCGCGCGATCGCGGGCACGGGCAAGCGGCTGACCCTAGAGCTCGGAGGCAAAGCCGCCAACATCGTGTTCGAGGACGCGCCGCTGGACCAGGCGGTCGAGGGCATCGTCAACGGCATCTACTTCAACCAGGGCCACGTCTGCTGCGCGGGCAGCCGCCTCCTGGTCCAGGAGTCGATCGCCGAGCCGCTGCTCGAGAAGCTGAAGCGCCGGCTCTCCACGCTTCGTCTGGGCGATCCCCTCGACAAGAACACCGACATCGGCGCGATCAACTCGAAAGCGCAGCTGGAAAAGATCCAGGGGCTCGTGGAGTCCGGCATCGAAGAAGGAGCGGAGCTGTATCAGCCCGAGTGCGTGCTCCCGGCGCGCGGCTTCTGGTTCCCGCCCTCGCTGTTCACCAACGTGTCGCAGTCGTATCGCATCGCCCGCGAGGAGATCTTCGGGCCCGTGCTGTCGGTGCTGACCTTCCGGACGCCGAACGAGGCCGTCGAGAAGGCGAACAACACGCCGTACGGCCTGTCGGCGGGCGTTTGGACCGACAAGGGCTCGCGCATCCTCTGGATGGCCGAGCGCATGCGCGCGGGCGTGGTCTGGGCGAACACCTTCAATCGCTTCGACCCGACCTCACCGTTCGGCGGCTACAAGGAATCCGGCTTCGGCCGCGAGGGCGGCGTCCATGGACTGCTTCCGTACCTGGAGCTCAACTGATGGACGTGCGTAAGACCTACAAGCTCTTCGTCAACGGAGAGTTCGTGCGCTCGGAGTCCGGCCGCGCTTACCGGCCCGAGGGGCAGGTCAACGTCCCTCGCGGCTCGCGCAAGGACCTGCGCGACGCCGTCCGCGCGGCTCGCACCGCCGTGCCTGGATGGTCGGCGCGGACCGCGATGAACCGCGGCCAGATCCTTTACCGCGCGGCCGAGATGCTGGACGGCCGCGCCGCGCAGTTTATCGAGCTGCTGGGTGGCGGCCCGCGGGCGAGACGCGAGCTCGACCAGGCGGTCGAGACGCTCGTCTGGTATGCAGGATGGACCGACAAGCTGTCCCAGGTCACCGGCACGGTGAACCCGGTCGCAGGCCCCTACTTCAACTTCACCATCCCGGAGCCGACCGGCGTGGTCGGGATCGTCGCGCCCGAAGATGAGCCGCTTGCCGGACTGGTGCGGCGCCTTGCACCCGCGCTGTGCGGAGGCAACGTCGTGGTCGCGCTGGCCGCCGAATCACATCCGCTCGCCGCGCTCACCCTCGCCGAGGTGCTGGCCACGAGCGATGTGCCGGCCGGAGTCATCAACATCCTGAGCGGACAGCGCAAGGAGCTCATTCCGTGGCTCGCCGCCCACATGGACGTGAACGCGATCGACGTCGCGGGCTGCACCGGCGACGAAATCAAAGCAATCGAGGAATCAGCGGCAGGCAACGTCAAGCGTGTGATCAAAGTCGCAGCCAAGGAGCGCAGTCCTTACCTCATCGCCGCATTTATGGAAATGAAAACCGTCTGGCATCCAATCGGCGTTTGATCCCACATAGAATTGCGTTTGCATGACTGAGGTCCTCACCAGTCCGGCCCCGACGACGACATCGGGACCAAGCCTGGAAAGGACCAGCGCGCCGATGATCAGCTCCGATCGCATCGCTCGTCGCGTGCGGCGGCTCGGACGCCACATCTCCGAGGTCTACGCCGACATCGACACCCCGCTCGTGATCGTCGTCATCCTCAAGGGCGCGACAGTCTTCGCCGCAGACCTCCTGCGCAGCCTGAGCATCCCGGCTGAGCTCGAGTTCGTCCGCGCATCGAGCTATCCGACCGGGACCTCGAGCAACGGCAAGCTGCGCCTCGCCCACATGGTCGAGGGACCGCTCGTCGGCCGGCATGTGCTGCTCGTCGAGGACATCATCGACTCGGGGGTCACCGTCAACGCGGTGCGCAGGCGCATCGAGCGCCTCGGCACGGCGTCGGTCCGGCTCGCCGCGCTGCTCGACCGCCCCGCACGACGCCAGGTCGCGGTGAAGATCGACTTCACCGGTTTTGTGATCCCCGACCGCTTCGTGATCGGCTATGGGCTCGACTACGCGGGGCTGTATCGCGAGCTGCCTCACATCTATTCGCTGACATAACCTCGCCGTACCTCGGCTGGAAGAAAGCCGAGCTGCACTCCCACCTCGACGGCGCGGTACGGCCGACGACGTTGCGCGAGCTTTGGCGAGAGCTCGATGGTGACCTGCCTTCACCGGACATCGTCGCACCACGCGCCGAGAGCCAGGCGGCTTACCTCACCTATTTCGACGATGCGATCCGGGTGCTGCAGACGGCTGCCGCGCTCGAACGCGCGGCGCGCGAACTGTGCATTGACTGCCAGACCGAAAACATCGATTACGTCGAAGTCCGGTGGGCGCCACTCCTGCACGTGAGAGATGGACTCACGGCGGAGACGGTGATCGCCGCTGTGCTCTCGGGGCTCAAGTCTGGGCCAATCGAGGCTGTTGCGATTGTGTGCGCGCTCAGGCACCACACGCCGGAAGAGAATGTGGCGCTTGCCCAGGTCGCGGGGCGGTTCGCAGGTGGTGGCGTCGTGGGCTTTGATCTGGCCGGCGATGAGGCGATGTTCCCGGCCGCGCCGCACCGGCCTGCCTTTGAGGCGGCGCGGGCGGCTGGTCTGCACCTGACGTGTCACGCGGGGGAGGCTGGCGACCCATCGAGTGTCGAAGAAGCGCTGGATCTTGGCGTGGAGCGAATCGCGCACGGGGTCATCGGCGCCCGGGACCCCCGCATCATTGAGCGTGTGAGGAGCGAAGGAGTGGTACTCGACATGTGTCCAACCGCAAACTGGAAATGCAACGCCGTGCCGTCGATCAAAGAGCATCCGCTGCCCAGGCTGGTGCGCGCAGGGGTCCGGTGCACCATAAGCACAGACTCACGGACGATCGCGGACACCACGTTGAGCCGCGAGTTCGAACTGATGTCCGGCATCGGTATGTCCGATGACGAGCTGCAGGTCTGCAACAAGACCGCCTACGAGGCGAAGTTCGGGTAGGCAATCTCCCCCACCCTCGTCCCGTCCCTGCATTCCGCGCCTCTGGCGTCAGACGGGCGATTCCCCCGGCTTGAGTTCAGGGAGTCGTTGCAACACCAACCCGAATAGGAGGCGTTGCATGCGGTTGCCGAAACGTCAGGAGAGACGTCGATTCTGGGAGCTCGTGAGAGCCGGCGCTGTCCGGACCGACG
>Ga0099828_10001233_pt1 | contig 16832 bp, 12 predicted proteins | sample CZO8metaG_2_FD_79338 | JGI IMG/M metagenome (GOLD analysis project Ga0099828, IMG submission 79338) | Vadose zone soil microbial communities from the Eel River Critical Zone Observatory, Northern California, USA - CZOApr15con2H1.8 metaG | ecosystem: Environmental > Terrestrial > Soil > Vadose... | reverse complement strand
GCAGAATTAAGCCGTGCCAGACTCCTGCCTTCTGAAGTACTCAGGTATTGGGCCCCAAATCCTCCTTTACTGCCTTCGAGTTCCGTCAACGTTTTTTCGAGCGCAGTGATTGCGTCGGCTGTGGGGCCTTGTCCGGCACGCTGTCTCAGGTCCTTCAATTGGCTCCGAACCTTGCGCAACTGCTGGAGCGCGTCATAATCCCGATGCATGGCCTCAGTGATCTTCATCTCCAATTCAAACTGCTGGTGCAAGCCCGCTGGTGAGGTCTTTACCCGCGGATCCATTTTGATAGTCAGCGGGTGTGTGTAGCTCGTCCCGCCAGCCGTAAGCTTGACGGTGAATTTCCCGGGCAACACCGCGGGACCAAGCGGGTAGCGCGGCGTATCGTGATAAATCGCAGAGATCGGATATTCGTGCTCGAGCGCGTCCGGCGGCGGATAATGCAGGTTCCACACAAACCGGTGCATACCCGATTCCGCCGAAAGAAGCTGTGGCGGCCGTATCCAGTACGCCGGAACGACGAGATCTTTTTCATTCACGGGTTCGGGCTTGTCGGCACTCGAGAAACGTCTCACAAGCTTGCCCGTCTCGTCGGAGATTTCGAGCACGACGGGTCCAGAAGCTGTCGATTTCAAGTAGTAGTCCAGCATAGCGCCATCGGGCGGGTTCTTGCCTGCTGGCTCTTCCGGGGGAAGCGGCGTATCGGCGTTGTTGTTCCGGCGCATCCGATAAGTGCGCTGCGGAGCAAAGAAGTAAACCTGGGAGCCAGCCACCTGCGGATTAAGCTGGCGTAGGGGAGTGATGTTGTCGAGAATCCAAAACGACCGGCCATGAGCGCCGATGACAATGTCGTCCTGGTGGACGACCAGATCGCGGATCGAGGTGGCGGGCAGATTCAGTCGCAGCGATTGCCAGTGGTCGCCGTCATCGAAAGAAAGATAAACCGTGCGCTCGGTGCCCGCGAAGAGCAGGCCTTTGCGTTCGGGATCTTCGCGCACCGTATTGACTGGCTCGTTATCAGCAATTCCGTTTACGATCTTCTGCCACGTTTTGCCACTGTCGTGGGTACGATAAATATATGGGTGCAGGTCGTCGAGCCGGAGACGGTTGACCGCAGCGTAAGCCGTTGCAGTATCGAAGTGTGACGCGTCCATCTGGGCCAGCTTGCTCCACGCCGTAAGTTCTGGCGGCGTGGCGTTCTGCCAACTTTTTCCGCCATCGCGGGTCACATGGATCAAACCGTCATCTGTGCCCGCCCAGATCAGGTTGACATCTTTGGGCGACAGTGCAATCGAATAAATCACGCCGCGGTGCTTGCCCTTATCCGCATCCGCTTCCACAAAAACTCCCAAGGTCGGCGGCACTCCCGGATCTTCGCGAGTGAGATCCGGGCTGATGATCTGCCAGCTGTTGCCACCGTCAGTCGTCTTGAACAGCACGTTCGATCCCAGGTAAAGGATGTGCGGGTCAGCCGGCGAGAAGATTAGCGGAGCGGTGCGGTTGAACCGATACTTGCCAGTGCGAAGCACCATCGGAGAGATGTCCTGCGTCTGGCCGGTGGTGCGGTCAAAACGGGTTGCTTTGCCACCATAGATCAAGTTTGGATTCAGTGGGTCAGGAGCGACGTAACCATATTCTTCTACGCCTACTGGATACCAGTCACGGAAACTGATCTCGCCGAAATCGCTGCGGCTGGCCGTGCCAACGCTGCCGCTTTCCTGCTGCCCGCCGTAAACCCAGTATGGAAATTGATTGTCGGTAATGACGTGATAGAACTGCGCGGTTGGCTGGTTGTACCACGAACTCCAAGTCTCGCCACTGTTGACGCTGAGAGTCGCACCCTGGTCAGTGCCAAGGAGGATAATGTCGGGATTCTCCGGATTGATCCATATGGTGTGATAATCGTCGCCGCCCGGCGCGCCCTTGATAGCAGTGAAATCCTTGCCAGCGTTGGTGGACCGATAGGTGGAAGTGTTCGCCACGAACACAATGTCTTTATTCTTAGGGTGAACACGCACGCATGCGAAATCGTCCCCGCGACCCCAGATGCGCTGTTCAGTGTTTACTCTCTCCCAGCTTTCTCCTGCGTCGTCAGAACGATAAAGCCCGCCGAGTTTAGGAGAGTCCACCAGCGCGTAAATTCGCTTGGGATCGCCAGGTGCAATCCCGATACCAATGCGCCCCAATCCTTCCGACCATGTGGGCAGGCCGCGCGTAAGTTGCCGCCACGTCGTTCCGCTATCAGTTGACTTGTAGAGTCCGCTGCCGGGGCCGTTGTAGGAGCCAGCGGTAGTCCACGGCGGCCGTCGCGAAGCCCACATATCCGCATAAATCGTCTGCGGGTTGCCAGGATCGAAGGCGAGATCGATCGCGCCAGTGTTATCGTCCTTGTAAAGGACCTTCTGCCAATTCAGCCCGCAGTCCAGGGAGCGAAATACTCCACGCTCAGCATTTGGTCCATAAGGATGACCGAGCACTGCCACAAAGACGCGGTTCGGCTCGCGCGGATCAATGAGAATAGCGCCAATCTGTAGTCCGTCTCGCAAGCCCAGGTGCTTCCAGGTTTGGCCACCATCCGTGGACTTGTAGATTCCGTCTCCCGTGGAGAGGTCCGGACGCCGCAGTCCCTCTCCACTGCCCACATAAATGATGTCAGGATTGGAAGGCGCAACGGCAAGTGCACCGATTGATCCCGTGGGCTGATCATCAAAAATCGGTGCCCAAGTCCGCCCGAAATCCGTGGTCTTCCAGACGCCGCCATTGTTGGGCGCCATATAGAAGATGCTGGGCTTGCCGGGAATACCGGTCGCAGCCACGGTGCGACCGCCGCGAAAAGGTCCGATCATCCGCCAGCGCATGCCTTCGTACAATGTCGGACTGAACTGCTGCCCCATCGCGATTGTCACCAAGACTTTGAGCAATATGAGACTGCATAAAGGCCAGCTTAAGCGTCGAATGCAAGCCACATTCCCCCTCCTGAAAGCAGGTAAGGATAAACCAAGCGGCAAAGAATCTCCGAAAAGGAACTGCAAGCTCGTTATCGCCTCCCGAAACGTAGTCAATTTGGCCGTAGAACCTTGGGCACTAGCAACCCGGGCGAACAGACGCGGCGACGCAGCCCCAAATCCCAAGCTGTAAAGCAAGTTTCCGATGAAACTACGGGCTCTACCTGATAGCTGAGCAGGTACAGCCCAGCTAGAGTGCAATTTGAAGTGCGCTTGCAGTTTCGGATTACTTTTTGGGCTGAATACGCTGGGTCCGACCAACACCGTGAGGGGAAGTGTTGTCCAGAGCGATCGCCCAATGCCGGCCACAGGCACATTGGATTGAGCAGATTAGTAGGCCTAGGGTTGATTAACCCTGGAGGGAAACAATGGATAAGGACCGCGTTAAAGGAAAGGCCAAGGATATTGCTGGTCGAGTCGAACGTCAGGTTGGGGAATGGACCGGCGATGAGGAGAAACAAATAGAGGGAACGAAAAAACAGGCTCGCGGAAAAGTACAGAATGCCTGGGGCAAAATGAAAGACGCGGGGAAGAAGGCAAGCAAAGAGTTCGAAGAGCGTGATTCCCAGGCTGCCAAGACTCGGCGCAAGCGCGATGTAGCGTGATGAGTCTGGGCTCTGGCGCGGGCAGAAGGCATCTGATGCGCGAAGATAATTTTTTCGGGGCAGCCAAGATAACCAAACTGGTTTTATTCTTGGCGTTGGTGACTGCCCCGGTCCTCAGTGCGCCCGCAAACCCGTGCCAGGCCGAGGCACTGTCAGGTTCGCTGCAGCCGCAAGACAATCCCGAAGATTCCAAGACTCCCGCTGTCAAGCCGGAGAATCCTGAAGCCTCCAAAACTCAGCTTTCCAACCCCAGCCAGCCTGCACAGACGAGAGCGTGGGAGATGCTCGTAGCCGGGATCAGGGACGAGAAGGCTTCGAAACGAACAGCAGCGATTGCTGCTCTCGGTGCCCTTGGAGCGCAGCCCAGAGCAGTCCGATTAATCGAAGAGACTTTAGATGATAAGGATTTCTCAGTGCGACAGGCTGCCGCTATTGGCCTAGGAGAGATGAAGGCGCGAGAATCGATTCCCAAGTTGAGGGGAGCCCTCAACGACAAGGCGCCAGAAGTCAGCTTCGCAGCGGCGCGGTCCCTCTGGCAAATGGGAGACCGCAGCGGCAGGGACATTCTTGTTGGGGTACTCGATCGAGAACGGAAGACTTCGGAAGGATCTGTAAAAAGCAATCTGCGCGATACCTACAAAAAATATCATAGTCGGAGGGCATTGGCGCTGATCGGAGCCAAACAGGCTGCCGGTATGCTATTTGGTCCTTTGTCCTTAGGAATTACCGCGGCACAGGAACTGGCCAAGGATAAATCCGCTCCTGCGCGGGCTCTCTCCGCATCCCTTCTTGCCTGGGACCCGAGCGACGATGCGGCCCACGGATTGGATGATGCCCTGCAGGATAAAAACTGGACTGTGAGGGCTGCTGCCGCCGAGGCTTTAGGGAAACTGCCACGAAATGGTCAGATCGAAGAACTTGCACCCCTGCTCGACGACGACAAGGAAGTAGTCCGCTTCATGGCCGCCTCCTCGATCGTTCGTCTAAGTCAATTCGATCGCAAGCCTACCATCCAAGCCGAGCGTCACACCAAGTTTTCTGCTCGCTAACCAGTCCTGACCCCACTCCGCGGATATGGATGAGGAGATCTTCCCCTCAATTTTGTGCGTTCTTGCTTCTGGGCAAGGCTGATCAAGGGATAACCTTTCTTCTTCTGAGAAAATTGGAAGTTACGTTGGTAATTCGAAAGTTGCACGGCATTGAACCGTGGGTCCGTCGCTGGCGTTACGGCACTAATGTTAACGACTCGTGTATCAGGGACTTACGACCGTGCAACCGTTGCAAGCGTTGTTCTATCCAACTTGTGGGTCCGGAACGCTGGAATCTAGAAGCCGGGAATTGCAATATTTTGCATAATGCGGGGGATTTGAGTTGTGATAGAGTCGTTTTTCAGTAAGTTGGAAGTCGTCCGGCTGGCGAGCTAAGTGCACTCCCTTTTACCTCCCCCAGAGCAGTACTAGGCCAGGACCCCGATGTCGAATAGATCTACGGCGCCAATTTCAGTATCGGACGGCCAGGTGCCGCAGCTCCACACGGATGCGCCGCTGCCATCGCTCAGAGACTCTCGCTCGAGCAAACCAAAAATTCTGTGCGTTTTTGGGACGCGGCCGGAAATCATCAAGCTGGCTCCGATCATTCGCGAACTCAAACAACAGCGAGGCGAAATTCAGACGCTGACAGTGATGTCTGGTCAACATACGGATCTGCTTGAGCCGTTCTTAGAATTATTTCAAGTTCGGCCGGATTTCGACCTCCAGGTTATGGAGCGTCAACAGACACCGAATGAAGTCTGCGCTCGTGTGCTGACAGGACTTGGGCCAATCGTGCGCAAGGAAGCGCCTGATATGGTCGTTATCCAAGGAGACACAACCACAGCTTTGGCCGGGGCACTTACCGGCTTTCATCATAAGACCGCCGTGGCCCACGTAGAAGCTGGGCTTCGTTCGGGCGATCCTGGCAACCCATTCCCAGAGGAAATGAACCGCAGGCTTATTAGTCGCCTCACGACATATCACTTCGCAGCCACCTCTGGAAACCGGGAATTGCTGTTGCGTGAAGGCGTGCCGGCCGATGAAATTTTTGTAACCGGAAATCCAGTGGTGGATTCGTTGCATTACATTCTGCGCAATACTGAGGCTTCATCCCGGGTACGAGATTTGCTGGAGCAGACCGCCGGCCGGAAACTGCTGGTCCTGACCACGCATCGTCGTGAGAGCTTCGGTCAGGCAATGCGCCAGAATCTGCGGGAGATCCGCAAATTCGTGGAATCCTACGAAGATGTTGCGCTCATATTCGCAGTTCACCCCAACCCCAACGTGGTCGAGGCAGCCAGAACGGAGTTGAACGGCAACAATCGGATACTGCTGATCGAGCCACTCGGGTATTGCGACTTCATACAACTGCTCACACAGGCGTGGCTCGTGTTATCTGACTCAGGCGGGATTCAGGAGGAGGCGCCTTCACTGGGCAAACCAGTCTTTGTACTGCGAACCAATACGGAAAGACCGGAGGCTATCGACGCGGGCGTTGCGTTCCTGGTAGGCAATAGGCCAGGCCATCTGCTGGCCATGCTCGGTCGCGCTTACAACCAGCCGGGCTGGCTGGAAAAAGTAAAACGGATTCCAAACCCCTTCGGTGACGGCAAGACCGCGTCCCGTATCGCAGAAATTATTCATCACAAGATTTGTCATACTGCGGACAGGATCACCACATGACGCAGGTCGAGCGCGACAAGAAGCACGACTTGCTCACAGTAGTCCTCGAGGACTACTTCCACGTCGGCGCCCTGAATGGTTTGATCAGTCCGCACCAATGGTGCCGGTTTGAGACCCGGTTTGAGAGGAACACTCTCAAGGCACTTGAACTGCTGAAGCGATTCGACGTCAAAGCAACCTTTTTCGTTTTGGGCTGGATCGCTGAACGTTGTCCAGAGTTGATTGCCGAGGTTGCGAACCGTGGACACGAGATCGCGAATTACGGTTTCTATCATCGCAATGTGCGGCAGATGACCCGCGAAGAATTTCGCGACGATGCGCGGCGTTCACGAGATACGCTGGAGATAGCGTGCAGCAAACGAGTTATCGGATATCGCATTCCGCAAGGCTTGCGCTCCTCTTCCGACCTGTGGATGCTCGATGTGCTGGCGGAGGAAGGATACGTTTATGACTCAAGCATCGTGCCCGGTTTTCGGTCCAGTGCGGCAGATGCGCGGTTCCGTTTTGCTTACCAGCATGAAAGAAATGGGCGCGAACTCTGGGAATTCCCGCATGCCACTTGGAGTTGCCTGGGCTACCTGGTACCCATCTCTGGCGGCAACTACTTCCGGCAGATTCCTCATACTCTTTTGAAACACGCTGTGGCGCACTGGAAGCGGTCTTTCGACGCTCCCTTCATGATGTATTTCCACGTGTGGGAGCTTGATCCTGACCAGCCCAGGATCAGTGCCGCTTCTCTCATGGCGCGAACTCGGCAATACCGGAAGCTTAACAAGATGCACTGGGTGCTGGGGGAGTACTTGAAGAAGTATGAGTTCGGCACCATCGCGGACTATTTGGGTTGCGATCTCCGCGCCACTGCATTGCCAGCGCCTCCGCTACGAGAAGATTCCGGCATTGTGATGCATACCTCCAATGCATCCGCCGGGGACCGCGCGCCTAGAACCCCAGTCACGATTGTTGTGCCCTGCTTCAATGAACGCCCCGCACTTCCGTATCTGGCCAACACCCTCGACAGCGTTGGCAAGCTTCTTGGACGTGACTATGTTTTATCGCTAATCTTCGTGGACGACGGCAGCGACGACGGCACTTGGGAGGTGCTCAATCGCCTGTTTGGCAATCGAGAGAACTGCCGTCTTGTGCAACACCCGCGGAACTTGGGAGTAGCGGCCGCGATTTTAACCGGAATCCGTCATGCCAACACGGAGATTGTCTGTTCTATTGACTGTGATTGCAGCTATGACCCCCATGAGTTGATGCAGATGATTCCTCTGTTGACCGGGGATGTGGACTTGGTAACTGCGTCACCGTATCATCCCAAGGGTAGAGTGATGAATGTACCTGCCTGGAGGCTAAGTCTCTCGAAGGGAGCCTCCTGGCTCTATGGCAGAGTTCTCCGCCACAAGCTCGCCACTTATACCAGTTGTTTCCGCATATACCGCAGAAGCAAGGTGGTCGATCTCCAATTAAGCGAGCTGGGATACCTGGGGGTCACCGAGACATTATGCTTATTGGACTTGCAGGGCGCTCGACTTGTCGAGTTTCCCACCACGTTGCAGGTCCGGATTCTTGGCCGCTCCAAGATGAAGGTAGTGAAGACCATCGTGGGTCATCTGCGCAATCTTTTGACGATGCGGCGCATGCGCAAGCTGATCGACCGCAACAGCCGGTTGGTACTTCGATCAAACGATCCTACCCCGCCGATAGAGGACAAACGAACGACCGTTGGCAGCAAATCAGCTCAAGGGAAATCCAATGACTAGTACCTCACCACTAAAGACTGTGATCCTGCCTTCCGACCAGGACAGCACTGGACGAGATCTTGGTGCAGAGGAGTTGGAGCTTCTCGAAAAGGTGATCCATTCCGGCACGTTGACCAGCACCAAGGGCTTCTTCACTAGGTCATTGGAGGAACGATTTGCGGCCAGGCTCGGAGTACGTAAGGCTCACGCCTGCGCTTCGGGAACCGCTGCCATTCATGTGGCTGTGGCGGCCTTGGATCCAAATCCTGGCGATGAAATTGTTACGACTTCGATCACCGATATGGGCGCTCTGACGCCACTCTTGTATCAGGGTGCCATTCCGGTCTTTGCCGAAGTGGACCCGCTAACGCTCAATGTAACGCCCAAAACCCTCGAGAGTTGCCTGAGCGAGCGCACGAAAGCTATCGTCGTGACCCATTTGTTCGGCCATGCCTGTGAAATGGGCGGAATCATGGATTTGGCGCGGTCACGAAATATCCCGGTGATTGAGGATTGTGCTCAGGCATATCTGGCTCGCTCCGGCGGAAAATACGTTGGAACTTTTGGCGCCATTGGATGTTTCAGCATGCAACAGGGCAAGCACATGACCACCGGCGAAGGCGGGATGGTGGTTACTAGCGATGAATCTCTCGCACGCCGCATGTTCCTCTTCATCAACAAAGCCTGGGGCTATGGAGATCCCAATCCGGATCACTATTTTCTGTCCTTGAACTATCGCATCAGCGAACTGCAGAGCGCTGTGGCCTTGGCGCAGTTAGAAAAGCTTGAATCCGTAGTAGAGCGCCGTGTTGCCGCCGCCACCCAGCTTACGCGCATGCTGGCCGGCATCTCCGGACTAAAGACTCCGCAGGTTGAGCCAGGGGCAGTACACACTTACTGGAAATACTGCCTGAATGTGGATGGCAGCGTGATTCGTGATGGCGCAGTCGGATTGTCGAAGCTCTTGAAGAATCGGGGTATCATGTCTGCCCCAAGATATATTCAGAAGCCCGCGTTTATGTGTGAGATCTTCGAGAAACGACGCACCTTCGGCACCAGCCAGTACCCCTTCACCTTGGCGCGACCCGAAGCTCTGGATTACAGCCCGCAGCGTTTCCCCCTGACCTTCAAAGCACTTAACGATGTTTTGGTGTTGCCTTGGAACGAGCGCTACACCGAGGAACACCTGGAATACATCGCGGAGTCTATTCAAGAGTCAGTGGAGCAACTGAGAATATGAACCACGATCCCGTGAGGTTCGGACTTGTCGGAGCAGGTGCGATAGCCCAATCTTATGCGCTCGCCTTCGATTCTTGCTCGCTTGCCCGAGTGGTTGCAGTAGCGGATGCGCACCCGCAAGCCGCTGCGGCGTTGGCGCAACGGCTGAAATGTAAGCCTTTCAGCGCTTACTACGAAATGGCGGAGCAGGCGGAACTTGATGCCGTGCTGATTTGCACTCCGCCGAACACACATGCCGAAATCTGCGTGGAATCTCTGGAGCGCGGCGTCGCGGTGCTATGCGAAAAGCCGCTCAGCATTGATGTGCCCAGCGCCCAAAGAATGATTGAGACCTCACGGAACACGGGCGTCAAAATGACGATGGCGTCCAAGTTCCGCTTCGTGCAGGACGTCGTCCTGGCCAAGGCCCTAGTGACCTCGGGAATTCTCGGCGATATCGTTCTCATCGAGAATGTCTTTACCTCACGCGTGGATATGTCCAAACGCTGGAACTCGGATCCCAGCATCAGCGGTGGTGGCGTTCTCATCGACAATGGGACGCACTCGGTGGACCTTATTCGTTACTTTCTCGGGCCGCTAGCGGAAATTCACGTGGTGGAGGGAAAGCGCGGCCGTGATTTGCCCGTCGAAGAGACCGTCCACGTATTCGTTCGCAGCACGAGCGGAGTCCTTGGAACGGTCGATCTCTCCTGGTCCATCAACAAAGAGCTCGACAGTTATCTGCGCATTTATGGATCGGAAGGCACGATTTCCGTGGGCTGGAAGGACTCGAGATTTCTGCTGTCTGGCAGCCGCGACTGGCATGTATTTGGCAAAGGGTACGATAAGGTGCAGGCTTTCCGCAGTCAGATCGAGAACTTTGCGTGTGCGCTCCGCGGAGAAGAAACACTGCTCCTGTCCCCGGAGGATGCGCTTGCGTCCGTACAGGTCATCGAAGCTGCCTATGCTTCTTTGCGAGATTCACACTGGGTTCCGATCCCTTTGTGTTCAGGTTCGCATCCGACATCTGGAACTTCAGCTCGCTTAGGGCTGGACCAGCCGCCTACATGCCACTGAGTTAGAACTATGGAGAAGCGGCAATTTATAACTGCGAACCGTGACAAAGAGCCCAACTCATTGGCAACGAATGCTAACGTGCGCCTCCACCCAACCGCTATTATTGAGGAAGGCGTTCAGATCGGTCCCGGAACTTCCGTTTGGGACAACGTCCACATCCGACATGGAGCGCAGATTGGCGAGGAATGCATCATCGGGGAAAAATCTTACGTCGCCTATGACGTGAAGATCGGGAATCGTGTCAAGATCAATGCCTTTGTATACATCTGCACGGCAGTTACGATCGAAGACGGGGTTATGGTCAGTGCTGGCACAGTATTCACGAATGATCGCTTCCCGCGCGCAACGACGCCCGACTTGAGGAAGCTCCGGTCCTCAGAACCCGACGAGGAAACCCTGCCGACGCGCGTTTGTGCGGGAGCAACTATTGGAGCACATTGCACCATCGGCAATGACCTGGTGATCGGTCGGTTCGCAATGGTCGGGATGGGCAGCCTGGTCACGAAGAGTATTCCAGATTTTCATCTGGCAATCGGTCAACCGGCGCGCTCGGTGGGATACGTTTGCCGTTGCGGCAAGGTGCTGGCCTTAATTTCGAATCTCGAATTAGACGCCGAACACAAGCTCACCTGCCCCGCCTGCGGGCTGCCTTATGCCTGCAATCGTGGCTCCATCACCGAACTGAATCCACCCAGCTGAGCCTCAAGGACACACGTGGAGCCAGATTCACAATCCTGGGGCATCGTCGGCGGTGGCATGTTGGGGATGACGCTCGCGCTTCGTCTGGCGCAGCGCGGGCATCTGGTCACGTTATTCGAGGGCGCTGGGCAACTCGGTGGCCTGGCCAGCGCCTGGCAGTTGGGCGACGTTGTCTGGGACCGCCACTACCACGTTACGCTTTTGTCCGATACCTGTCTTCGAGCCCTGCTCTCAGAACTAGATTTGGAACGGGAGATCCAGTGGGTGCAGACAAAAACTGGCTTCTATACGGACGGAAAGCTGTACTCGATGTCGAACACGCTCGAGTTCCTGCGTTTCCCTCCTCTCGGATTGTGGGACAAGTTCCGGTTGGGGTTCACTATCTTCTACGCTTCACGAATCAGAGACTGGGAGTCACTCGAGCAGATCAAGGTGGAAGACTGGCTCAGGCAGTGGTCAGGCGACCGCACGACCAAAAGAATTTGGCTGCCATTGTTGCGCGCCAAGCTGAGTGAAAACTACAAGAAAGCCTCTGCCGCCTTCATTTGGGCCATCATTGCACGGATGTACGCGGCTCGGCGCTCAGGCATGAAGAAGGAGATGTTCGGATACGTGCCAGGTGGTTACGCGCGAATCCTCGATTCATTGGCCAGAGAGTTGGAGCAAGCCGGTGTGACGATCAGACTGAACTATCGTGCGAAACGTGTCGAATCCTCCAGTAACGGCGTGAGCCTCATCTTCGAAGGCGGCGAGCAGTTTACATTCCATCGAACAGTGCTCACTACTCCAGGCCCCGTTGCTGCCGATATTTGCCCACAGCTTTCCGCCGAGGAAAAGAGAAAGCTTCGAGGGATTCAGTATCAGGGCATCGTCTGCGCTTCCGTCCTTCTCAAGAAGCCGCTCGCCGGGTACTACGTGACCAACATTACCGACACCTGGGTGCCATTCACCGCGGTGATCGAGATGTCAGCCTTAGTAGACCGCAAACACTTTGGAGGGAAGGCGCTGGTTTACCTTCCCAAGTACGTGGCGCCGAACGATCCTTTGTTCAACAAGACAGACCAAGAAATCAGGGAGATGTTCCTGACCGCGTTGGCGAAAATGTATCCCAACTTCGATCCGGCCGATGTGTTGAGTTTCCAGATCAGCCGCGTACGCTACGTGTTTGCGATCCCCACTCTGAATTATTCCCAGGAATTGCCCGCCATGTCGACCTCGGTTCCGGGCGTTCACATTGTGAACTCCGCACATATCATTAACGGGACGCTGAATGTGAATGAAACGGTTCAGTTAGCCGAGCGCACAGTGCCAGAATTGCTTTCCAGCGTGTCCGATAGTGAAAAGGCGGAGCATGCAAGAGCCTAAACCTCTAGCCAGCCTTTCACTGGATCTCGATAACCAATGGTCCTACATGAAGACCCATGGGGACCCGGGTTGGGAATCGCTCCCGTCGTATTTGAATATCGTGATCCCCCGTGTGCTTCAGCTACTGAAGGATCGAGGTCTGACCATTACTTTTTTTGTGGTCGGTCTCGACGCGGAGCAGGAACGTAATCATGATGTCCTACTCTCCATTGCGGCGGCGGGACACGAAATCGGCAATCATTCCTTCCATCACGAGCCCTGGCTCCATTTGTATTCGCAGGAACAACTGGCAACAGAAATCGAAAAGGCGGAGGGATCCATTGAGCGCGCGACTGGGCGAAGGCCAATCGGGTTTCGGGGGCCGGGCTTCAGCCTCTCCAATGATTTAATAGAGCTGCTCACTCGTCGCGGCTATCTTTACGATGCGTCAACCTTCCCCACCTATCTGGGCCCGTTGGCGCGGGCCTATTACTTCATGAAAAGCCGTCTTTCGGAGACCGAATTGAAGGAACGAAAGAATTTGTTCGGGTCTTTCGCCGATGGGTTGCGATCTACGAAGGCATATCGTTGGCGCTCTTCCGCAGGAGAGTTGATCGAGATTCCGGTGACCACCATGCCTGGCCTTAAGTTGCCGATCCACGTCAGCTATTTGTTCTACTTGTCGAATTTCTCTCCTGCACTGGCTCTTGCATACTTCAGGACTGCTCTTGAGATGTGCCGCCGAAGCGGAACCCAGCCCTCTTTGCTGCTCCATCCTCTTGATTTCCTTGGCTGTGATGATGTTTCAGAGCTGAGCTTCTTCCCCGCCATGCAGCTCAAGAGCGGAATCAAAGTGTCATTTGTAAGCCGGGTTCTGGATATCTTCGGTGAAAAATTCGAGGTGGTGTCAATGGAGCGGCATGCGAAGCACGCCTCTGATCTGGACTTGGCTCACGTCACGCCGGGTTTCTCTAAGTGACTTCCCCGCGTGAAAGGGCCGAACCTTCGAGACCGGTGCACCGGGTTTCTCCCCCAAAATCGCAATTAGCTAGGGCAACTCTCATCAAATACGCTACTCTCATATGGAGCGCAAAGGAATGTTGAACAAAATGAAACTGCTCTCCCAGGAACTCTTGATCAAGACCGGACCAGTTGACCACGCGGACTGGAATTATCGTCCGCTCCTGGGCTTGATTTCGCGTACGCGCTTTCGTTTGGTACGCGACATGATGCGTGGCCGCAGATTTCATCGCTTACTAGAAATCGGCTACGGCAGTGGCGTCCTGATGCCTGAGCTTGCACAGCATGCCGAGGAATTGCATGGAGTCGATATTCACCCACACACGGCCGCTGTATCCGAACGCCTGGAGAAAATTCACACTCACGCACAGCTCCATACTGCACATGTTACTTCTCTTCCATTTCCAGACGGGTATTTTGATTGCATTGTCGGAGTGAGCGTTTTTGAATTCGTGGATGATCTCGATTCCGCATGCGACGAAATCGAGCGCGTGCTCAACCATGAAGGCGTCTTTCTTGTGGTCACGCCTAATAATTCCCCGATCCTCGACGCTGGTCTGAAATTGCTTACTCGACAGAGCGCGAATAAAGATTTCGGTGACAGGCGGAAGAACCTGATCCCGACCTTGCTCAAGCATTTCTCAGTTGTGGAAGAACGCCCCGTACCGCGGATCGGGGCGTCAGTGCTGAGAGTTTACACTGGATTAAAGCTTTGCCGACGCGCAGCCCGCGACGTGACCGAAGCACAATCCCCTCATCCTTTGAAGCGAGCAGGCTAACTCTTCGAGAATCCGGATTACCACCGAACGATTGTCCGCTCCGTGCTGTACATTTCATAGTGGTTCCACATCAATAGCATGCGAATGTCATGATTAAGTATGATGACATTCCCAATCAGATGGCCAAGTGCAGTTTATTGTCTTTGATTTGTTGTGTTCAGATTCCCGATCAAAGGAAAGGAAGGAAAGCCGATGACTGCTCTTTCTTTTACTGTCGCTTCCGCTTTTGAAAATCATTATGAAATGATCCGGGGAAAAATACACGAGCTGGTTGCACCACTGTCGACCGAACAAATCTGGCGTCGTCCGTATCCGTACGGCAACAGTATTGGTCACCTGCTCCTGCATCTGACCGGCAACCTGAATTACTATATCGGCGCGCAGATCGCCGTCTTTGCCTTTATAGTGGAACACCGAACTGCGCGAGCGCACGGCCAGATTGGGTAACTGCGAAAGGCTGCTGATTCAGACTCTCGGTGATTCCGTCGCTTAGATACTCCGTGTTTGGATCGGCGGACGTATTGGCGAAGGGCAGCACCGCCAAAGAATCAATTGTTTGGCTGGCGCGGGGTCTGAGATACCAAAACGCGGCCACGGCCGCAAGGGTCATCAGCGCAACGCTAGCGGCAATGATTGCCGCTTTTTGCTGCCACCAGGGCTTCGCCTCGCCGATCCGACCGCCTGCCGTCGGCGCGGGTGTCTTGGCAGTTTCCGTCTCCCGCTTCAGCCGCTTCAAATCCGCGCGCATCTCCGAAGCGTGCTGGTAGCGCAACTCACGGTCTTTCTCCAAAGCTTTATTTATGATGCGCTCCAACTCTGCCGGCAGTTCCGCGTTCAGCCGAACCGGGCCCGTCGGCACTTTGTGCAGGATGGAATCAAAAATCGCCGCCGACGTGCCACCTCGGAATGGCAGAGTGCCGGTCGACATCTCGTAGAGCACGGCGCCGAAAGAGAACAGATCGGTTCGAGTGTCGAGCTCTTTACCGAGTGCTTGCTCCGGCGACATGTATGCCACGGTCCCGATGGCGACGCCGGGACTGGTTAGGTTTTCGTTCGCCACACCGAGGGTCGGCATTTCGCTTCCCGCGACCGTGGCGGCAGTTTTCTTGGGCGCTGCCACTTTGGCCAGCCCGAAATCAAGAATTTTTGCTTGGCCGCGCGTGGTTACAAAGATGTTTGCCGGTTTGATATCCCGGTGCACGATGTCTTTGCTGTGCGCCGCGTCTAATGCGTCAGCGATCTGGATACCGAGGTCTAGGGTCTGTTCCATTTCCAGGGCTTGGCCGCCAATCAGATGCTTGAGAGTTTGCCCTTCAAGGTACTGCATCGCCAAGAACGGTGCGCCCTCATGCTCTCCGATTTCATACACCGTGCAGATGTTCGGATGATCGAGTGCAGAGGCGGCCCGCGCCTCACGCTGGAAGCGCTCCAATGCCTGGGTGTCACGGGACAACTCCTCGGGCAGAAACTTCAGCGCGACGTGACGGCCGAGCTTGGTGTCTTCGGCTTCGTACACCACACCCATGCCGCCGCCGCCCAGCTTACGTAGGATCCGATAGTGGGAGATGGTCTGATCGATGATGCTGCCCTCAGAGGGAGACCATGTTAGGCAGCGTCGAGGAACAAGTCAACGTGGGCATTTATGGGTGTCATACCACAATAAAGGCTTCACCATGCCCAGGAAAAAGCCGGTGCTTCATTTGCTGCCAAGGATGATTGCTGGCCGGAGCAAGTCTGCGTTTGGGTTTCGGGGATGGGGGTGCAGCGAGGCCGGGAAGCTCCGAAAGTGTTAATTGCCAATGCAACGGACGGAAATTCAATGACATTCACCCGGCCTTGATCGACCCCCGTTGCATTCGCAGATCGCGGGAAAGGGTTAACCTTTGCAGAGGTAACTGGAAAGGTGGGTGAAATGATGTTCTAGCCCCTTGGCATGGGAAGCGCGGGAAGCGGAAGTCCTAGACGTTCGCTTCCGCCTCTTGGCCTCTTTCTCAGCATCCAGTTTCTTCTTAAGCTCCGAGTGCGGCACGGCTACTTGCCGCGTCATGAGTCTTGAATTTTCCGAAATCTCTCGGCTCATTCTCAGATGTGTGCGGTTGAGAATTTACGCGCGTGTATGTAAAACGGAACGTCGTTGGCAGTCGGTCGCCTTCCAGTCAACCCGTATTGCAGAACAATGATGGCATCAGGCGAAGGCTTCTAAACGCCCTACCACGGACAAGTTAAGCTCATTCAGGGACCCCGTCAATTAGCAGGTGGGGATCTTCCTCTTCTGAAGTGCGAAAAGGAGTATTGTCGATACAGAGAATGCCGCTCGGGTGTTGCTGAATGTGATTAGAATAATAAGGAGAGGTTTGTTTTCAGACGAAATGGTGTCCTTCCTAGGCGATTCAAAACATCGAGGATCGCTTATCCGGGGATGAGTCTGACGATGCGTAATGCGTTCAGCAACGCGGCTTTATTCCTTGTTTTTTCCCTGCTGGTATTATCCGCTGCATCGTACGCTCAGAACCAGGTCCTAGGAGAAGTGCAGTTCGTCAGCAAGGCCAACGTGGAGAAAACCTCGGGCGTATGGATTGACGGGCAATATGTCGGCTACGTCGGAGAGCTCAAGGACGACAAGAAAGTT
>Ga0099828_10001231_pt1 | contig 16841 bp, 13 predicted proteins | sample CZO8metaG_2_FD_79338 | JGI IMG/M metagenome (GOLD analysis project Ga0099828, IMG submission 79338) | Vadose zone soil microbial communities from the Eel River Critical Zone Observatory, Northern California, USA - CZOApr15con2H1.8 metaG | ecosystem: Environmental > Terrestrial > Soil > Vadose... | reverse complement strand
TGGCGGCAGCATGATTGCCCATCTCCGCGGAAAACTGCTGGCGAAACACCCCAACCAGGTTATTGTCGAAACTTCTGGCGTCGGCTACGACGTAACCATCAGCGTGCCTACCTTTTCTGATCTGCCGGATGTGGGGAACGAAGTCGCACTGCACATCCACACTCACGTGCGTGAAGACTTGATCGCGCTCTACGGCTTTCTCCGGGCCGCTGAGAAGCAACTTTTTGAAAAGCTGATCACCGTGAGCGGAATAGGCCCCAAACTGGCGATCACGATTCTCAGCGGCATGCCGGCGGATGAGATGGTGAGCGCGATTCGCGACACTGATGTAGCGCGGCTGACTCGCATTCCCGGAATCGGGAAGAAAACGGCTGAGAGAATGATCCTCGAGCTGCGCGACAAGCTACCCACTCAAGGCCTGAGCGCCGCCGCACCGGTGGCGACGATGAGCCCGGTTGAGGAAGATGTCTTGTCGGCCCTGGTGAATTTGGGATATCAGCGTACAGCCGCTGAACGGGGGCTCGCTTCCATTTCCAGGAACGGTAGACCTACGGGATCGTTTGAGACCCTATTTCGCGAGACGCTAGGGATTCTGTCGAAATAGCACAACGGCAGGATTCAGGTCCATAAAAGCGGTTGACAGCGATCTAATTTCCCAGAAATCGCAAATACAAATCGCGGTCGCCTTTACAAGTCTGGGCCATTTCCTTGACTTTCTTCCAAGCCTCTTGCTGCGGTTCGTCTTTTGCGCGGTCGCGGACGCGTTCCCATTCCTCAAGAAAAGTTTCCATCTGAAGATGGTTGAATACGGTTTTCCCGAAAGGATCAACGCAGCGTAGGAAAGGAAATTCAAGCTCCTCAAAAGCCGGAATTACCCCATGCAGCATGACCCACTCGCTACGCTCACCGAGGTCGTCCTCGAGCTTCACGACAAGAGACATGAAATCTCCTCTGTCTATTTCCGGCACGTTATTTTTCGTAGTACCAGGTGCCGGGACTAACCATGTTGGGGAGAATGTACCAATCCCAACGCAATTTTCCAAATTTGCTGCGCCGGCTGGGGCACACATCGAAAATATCGCGCGCATGCGTCATATGATACGAGCGATGCATCCGCACTTCACGAAACTTACTTGCCGACACAGAACGTGCTGAAGATCAGGTTCAAGATGTCATCCGTAGTGGTGGCACCGGTAATTTCATCCAGCGCACGCAGAGCGCTGTAGAGGTCCAGCAGAAGCATTTCATGCGGAACTTTGTTATGGACCGCGACTTCCGCAGCACTGAGTGCAGTCAGCGAGTCTCGCACCAGGTTCTGGTGACGGACGCTGGTAAGGAATCCACTCTCCGACTGTTTGCCGGCTTCCCCGCCAATGTGGCGAAGAATCTCAGCGCGGAGTTCGGAAATGCCCTCGCCGGTAAGAGCCGAGGTTCGGATTCTGGTCAACCTGGAACTGAGTGGGAACTGAGAACCGGAAAGATCTGCCTTATTCTCGACAATCACTGCGACTCGTTGCGCCACTTGATTCAGGAGCTCTTGGTCTTCAGCAGCGTACGGTTGAGAAGAGTCGAGGACTATCAGGACAATGTCGGCATCGGCGAGGGCTTCCATTGATTTGCGGATGCCAATGCTTTCGGCTTCGTCCAGGGCTCGGCGAATTCCGGCAGTATCCACTAGCTTGACTGGGATTCCGCCAATGGCCACGGTTTCGCTGACCAGGTCGCGTGTGGTTCCCGGCGTAGCGGTAACTATGGCGCGCTCGCGCTCGACCAGTCGATTGAACAGGCTTGACTTGCCGACATTCGGACGGCCCACGATGGCGAGTGTCAATCCTTCGTGCACCAGCTTGCCGTAAGCGAAAGTTCCGGCAAGTTCCTGCAGCGGAGTTTTGACGCCGGCAATGCGTTCAAAAATATTGGCATCGGGCAGAACAGAAACATCATCTTCGGCAAAGTCTATGCCGGCTTCAAGCAACGCGATCAGTTCAACCAGTCTTTGTTTAATGGGCTGCAATCTCCGGGAGAGTGATCCTTCCAATTGCTGGGCTGCAACTTTGGCCTGATACAAGGTCTGGGACTCGATCAGGTCGCGGACCGCCTCGGCCTGAGTGAGATCAATTCGGCCGTTGAGGAAAGCGCGCATAGTAAACTCGCCTGGTTCAGCAAGGCGTGCTCCCCGTGCCAGGGCGAGCTGGACGATGTGGCGCAGCACCACCGGCGAACCGTGGGCCGAGATTTCGACAATGTCGTCAGTGGTGTAGGAGTGAGGTTTCTGAAAGAAAGTCACCACGACCTCATCAAGGCGTCCTTCTCTTGCCGTTTGCGGGGCTACGCTGATGAGCGCGTCAGCCGATTGCTCGTTGCCCGAGGCGAAACCGAGTTCTGCAGATTTCATCTCGCGGGCAAATCCGGCCGTGAGTGAAGCCGAAGCCCTTTCCGCGCCAGAGGAACCTGGTTCAATCACTTCGCCGAAAATAGCGCGGCCAGGCTCAAGATCATGTTTCAGAAGAAGCATCGGCATCGCAATCGCGCGAGCTTCCGGGCCCGCCAAACGGACAATGCCGATGCCACCCCGTCCAGGTGGAGTGGCGATGGCCACGATGGTGTCGTCGAGATTCACAAAGAGATTCTAGCGGGTTAAGCCGCCCGAAGCGGCTTGGCTTCCCGAAGTTAACTGGAAGGCAACTGCAGCTTCAAGGTTACAACTTCGAACTAAGTCTTCGAACCGATTGCCCCGATGGCAGGGCATCGCGTAACTCGCGCATGGAGCGCTTCAACACCGGGTGCCGTAGGTCCGGAGCGATTTCCGCCAGTGGTTCCAGCACGAACCGTCGCTCGTCCAAGGCGGGATGCGGAATGGTGAGATTCTTGGTATCAACAACGGAACTTCCAAATAAAAGGATGTCAATGTCGATAATGCGTGGCCCTTTTTGCTGGCTCCGCCGGCGCCCCATCTGCTGCTCAATATCAAGGATGGCGGTGAGCAGTTGCTTGGGCATCTTCTCGGTTTCAAGAGCGACGACGCAATTCAGAAACCACGGCTGCGCCGTAACCTCCACTGGTTCAGTCTCGTAAGACGATGAAGCGGCAACGATGTCACCGATCTTTTTGAGGCGCGCGATTGCATCGTTCAGGTTGGCCGCGCGATCACCAAGGTTGGAGCCGAGTGAAAGATAGACCAATTTGCCCACGAAGCCATAATGGCAATTTTCCCGGAAAAAGTGAAATGCGGCTGAAAGGGCGGGCTTCCAAGCGTCTCGTGGTCACACTTACTTTGGTTACTTTCACAAACCAGAATCGGCAGCTAACATCGACAGTAAGATGGCACTAAAGTCACTACTCGTTAGCCATGATTTGGCTACGGTTGAAGTTTTGCGGCCGGTGCTGGAACGATTGTCGGTCAGCGTAGAAGTGTGCAGCGCAGTAAAGGCGGGAAGTGAAATCCTTCTGGCGGAGAAGTTCGACGCGGTAGTTTTGGACTGCGACGATCTCCAGGGGGGCCTTAGCGTATTGCAAACTTTACGGAAGGGCGCCAGCAACAGAAATTCAGTAGCATTCGCAGTTTTGAATGGCAAAACCGACGCTAGTGAAGCATTCAAGATGGGCGCCAATTTCGTTCTACAGAAGCCGGTCTCCCACCTCAATGCTACGCGTTGCTTCAATGCAGCCCTGGGCTTCATGCACCGTGAGCAACGCCGGTACTTTCGTCATCCCGTGGAAATGGAAGTCGTCATTTTGTTTAATAATGGAAAGGAACTGAAAGCTAAGACTACCAACATCAGCGAAGGCGGAATGGCAATCTCGTATCCCGGAAAATTCGCCAAAGAGTCGATTTCCAAGATTCAATTTACTCTGCCCGGCACCAACCCATCGATGGAGTTCAAAGCAGAGGTTGCCTGGGCGGATGGAATGGGACGTGCCGGAGTACGTTTCGTCGAAGTGGCGCAAAGCTCACAGCATCAACTGGATCAATGGTTGGCCCAACGCATGGAATCTGCTGCCAACGTATAGCACTATCCCGAACGAACCTCGCACGTAATCACCACTTCTAAACGGATTCGAGTGCGGACGACATCAACTCCCAATGAAACTACTTGGGGCCCTCAATTCCTCCCGGACCCCAAATAAATAGCCGGCAGTTGCGGACGGTACGGGAGTTATCCATGGCGGATCGAATAGAAATGCGGGGTGCGGTCACAGGTGCGGCGCTGTACTTGCTGTCAGCGGATTATGCATTCTATCACGCGCATTTACCAGATTGTTTGTTTACTCGCCTGCAGCCATAATGCGCGTCATGAAGGCCGAAAGCGTTCAGCTCAACGATATCGAGATGTATTACGAGACTGAAGGTACGGGAGACCCGCTCCTCCTTCTTCATGGCGGTGCGGGTTGCCAGGAACATTGGATCCACGCCGGCCGCGACCAGTTTGTCCGTGAATATACCCTCATCAAGCCGGACGCACGCGGTCACGGCCGAACCACCAACCCTCACAAGACGATTACACACCGGCAGTGCGCGCAGGACACCCTCGCGCTGTTGGATCGTCTTGGCATCAGGAAATGTCGGGCGATCGGATTGAGCATGGGGGGAAATATCCTTCTCCACATGGCGACCTTGCAACCGCATCGAATTGAAGCGATGGTTGTCGTCAGCGCAGCCATGTATTTTCCGGACCAGGCCCGGGCGATCATGCGACAGGTCCCGCCAGCTGACGACCAGCCACCTCAAGAGTGGGAAGCGATGCGTAAACGTCACAAGCTCGGTGACCAGCAGATCGTGGCTCTATGGGAATGGACACGAGGGATGAAGGACAGCTATAACGGCATGAATTTCACACCGCCTTCTTTGTCCAGAATCACCGCCTCAACATTGATCGTCTATGGGGATCGCGATCCACTCTACCCGGTCGAGATGGCAGTAGAGATGTATCGCGCGATTCCCCGGTCCGCCCTTTGGGTAGTGCCAAACGGCGGCCATGGGCCCGTCTTCTTCGATGCTGCGGCTCAGTTCGCTCAAACGGCGCTCGCGTTCTTTCGAACGTCGGCTAGTCGGCAAACCTGACAGGGGACGCCTTCGCAGCGGATTAGCCTCGGGTTACATCGAAACTGGCCCGCTATCAAACAGCCCGATCGAAAACCGCCCGGCTGCTGATGGCGAGGTATTCAGCTTGCGACTTGCAGAACTCCTAATTCGTGTCAGGCTGAACGATGTAAATTCTCTCAATTGGTGGCGAGACGTGCTTCCCCTGGACGAAAAAATCGAAAGAACCCAACGCTTGCTGAGAAGGCTAGAGGAAGATGAGCCCCTGTTGGCGCTGCGCGTTGCAGATTTGGGAAAGGACCATCAGCAGTCAGCGAAACGGTTTGCCGCTCAGGTTATGGCCCGGACTAGAGCGGAGCTCCAGAAGTTAATGGAGCAAAAATCCAGGGATGTTGAGTTGTTCCTGCCAGCGCCCGCAGACTAGCGAGGCTTTTCCCCGGAAGCGGCCTTCGGCGCAACGAACGTCTCACATCTGAAATGTCATCGGCGGAAATTGCAATGTCCTTTCCGCACATGCGAAAAGGACATTGGCAGAAACCGAACGCAGGCCCACTACTTGGTATCCGATTGCAGGGCCTGATTTAGATGCTCGATGGCTTCATCGACAGACTTGATGGCCGCTGCCTTGTGCCCGTTGAAATCGCTGGCCGCCTTGGTCTGTAACTGCATCTTCACGTGTTGCAGTTCTCGAATCGCGGCTTTTATGACCGGGTGTCCTTCTTTCCCCTCTTTTTTCTCGGCCATGTTCTCGCCGCCCGCTTGATAGCCTTGGGCAAACGATATTGTTGGCATTAACAGACCAACAGCTAGCGTGATTGCAGCAAGAATATGTGTGGTTTTCCTAAGACCGAACATGCGGATCCTCCGACGTGCCCTACTGCGGCCTCACACGGTGGTTTATCAGAATTCGGAAACGATCGCAACCGAGGTGGATCATCTCAAGGCGCCTGAGGCGACCACTATTTCAGGCGCGTTTTGCGCGGGACCGCTACTTTCTTCGATGGTAGTTTCTTGCCACAAACTCTTATCTCTGAGAATGCGGGAGACCAGAGCAGTGTGCATCGCGTGACCGGCACGGTCGGCTACGACGCTGCCCAGAATCTGCTTACCTAAGAGCGCCAGGTCGCCTATGAGGTCCAGGACCTTGTGGCGAACAAATTCGTCCTTGAACCGTAGCGGAGGATTCATCACATCGTCACGCGTGAGCACGATGACATTGTCAGTGGAAGCTCCGCGAATTAGTCCCTGTTGGCGCATGGCATCCGCCTCATGAAGAAAACCAAAAGTGCGCGCTGGGGCGATTTGCCGTACGTAATTGCCATCAGACAAATCGACCTGAAACGTCTCCCGTCCAATGAGAGGGTGGGGAAAATTGATGGCATAGGAAACCGAGTACGTGTTGGAAGGATAAACTGCAATAAATTTGCTGCCTTCGCGCATTTCCAGTTCGCGAAGCATTCGCAAATATGTCCGTGGCCGCCGTTGTCGCCGGATCCCTCCCTTATTGATCATCTCGATGAAAGGACGCGCGCTGCCATCGAGGATCGGCAATTCAAGGTTGTCCAGCTCTACAACCGCATTGTCGATTCCGGCGCCGATAAATGCCGAGAGCAGATGCTCTGTGGTTGAAATGAGCACGCCCTTTTTCATCAAACTAGTGGCATAGCTGACGCGTGCCACGTTGCGGCTAATCGCCTCGACCTCGAAGCCATCGAGGTCAGTGCGTCGGAAGATAATTCCCGAGCCCGGTGGTGCAGGCAGAATGCGCAGGGTGACCGGAGCTCCGCTATGGAGTCCTATGCCGCTGAATTCCACCGCACCTCGAATTGTTTGTTCCTGTCTCAAGCAGGCTTTGGAATATCTCTAATACGATGACCAGCTTAGCGGGAACGATGAAAATTCGTATGTGGCAAAAAAGCCACACTTCGTGGCAGGACAGAGCACCGAGCATCTGGCTGAAGCATTCTTTAGGTCTTTGTGGGATGTGGTGATTCCATTGACCCGATGCGGGCAACCTCGAAAGCTACCTGCAGACGCTTAGGTTCCGCATCCTTCATTTGGGAGGAGACTTACCTGGTTCGTAAGGAGCATTGGCAGTGAACATTGCATCGCTCAGCCCACGGTTATAGCTGATGGAATTCAGGAATCGCTGACCGGCCATGTCGCCATTGTAATAACGAGATACGCTAAACGGCGTCATGATGCCCTGCACTGGACGGAAGTTGTCAAACGCCTCCTCATCAGAGTTGCGCTCTTTATCAACCGGATCACGCCAGCTAAAACTCTTCTTGATCGGAAGGTGAGTACTGGGATCGATATAGATTGTGACCGCCTGATTGCGCGCGTTCATGATGGTTACTTGCTCAGCAGGCTTTTGCTCGGCAATGTTTGTGCCATCGTAAAACAACGCGACGCCGGGCTCGTTGATCCAGCGGCGAAGGACCCAATCCAAGGAGTATTCCCGGCGACGAAGGTATTCGGCCAACGCCTTTTCTTCCATGAAAGCTGCGCCTTTATACGTGACCTCGTAACCTTTGTTACCGTTATATAAATATATAACGTCGCGCTTTTTGGTCAGCTCGACGCGCTCCTTATCAGGAAATTTGATAAAGCGCCAGTACAAGACCCCCACGCTGGTTGACTGGCCATGATGAAAGCTATAACTGCGTCCCTCCTGGCTGGAGTCCTGCACGTTGAGGTACGCCTGCCCGCCAAGGGCCTGAATCATCTGATCGATCAGAACTTTTGCTTTGCGGGCGTTTTCCTGACCCGCGGGTAGCGACTGAGCGGACTGGGCAGGGCCGGGGGACGCCGGTGCTTGCCCTAAGTTATTGGCCAGCAGGAGAAAAATGGGGACGAGGAATTTCATACTCCACCATTTAGATGCTCTGAGGAGGAATTGTAGCCGCCCGGGCGGTGCTTTCCCCGCTGCGGACGGCTTAGGATGATTCTCCTAACTTGTCCGGCGGCTGGGCGGCAACCTTATCCTGCCAGCACGGCGCCACCGTTCACATTAAAAACTTCGCCGGTAATGAAGCTTGCGTGTTCAGTGCAGAGGAAAAGAATGGGCCCCGCAATCTCTTCCGGCTTGCCCACCCGCCCCAAGGGAATGACGCTGAGAATTGCCTGGCTTGACACGGCGTCGTTTAGCGCCGGAGCGGACATGTCGGTGTCTACCCAACCCGGCGCCACGCAATTGACGTAGATACCGTCACCTGCCAGTTCGGTCGAAAGTCCTTTCACCATGCTGATCAGAGCGCCTTTAGTCGCGGCATAGTCGCAGTGAAATGCCTCACCCCTTTGGCCGGAGGTGGAACTGACCAACACGATATGGCCGGCCGGGGAATCTGGTTCCCCCTGTCTTTTCATCTGTGCCACGGAATGCTTGATGAGCGCAAACACGCTGTCTAAATTTACCGCGATAGTTTTGTGCCACTGCTCATCAGCGATTTTGTCGATGGGTGTGTCCTCTGGCGGCCAGATGCCATGGTTAGCGACCAGAATGTCCAGACGTCCAAAGCGATTTACGGCGGCGGAGATGAGTTCGCTCGCATTCTCAGTGCCGCTCAAATCCGCGGCAATGGCAATACATCTATCTTTGCCGCATTCCTGCGCAAGTTTGTCGGCCTCGCTTTTTGACTTTTGATAGTTGAAGACAACACGCGCGCCGGCGGCGACAAACATACGAACAGCGGCGGCTCCGATGCCGCGCGATCCGCCAGTGATGAGAGCGACCTTGCCGGAGAGGGAGAGAGAGACAGTCATGAGGGGAATAGTGTGAGGCTTCACGTTTCAAGTTTCAAGTGAGAGGTGGCAGAGCAAAAAAAGTTCAGGGCTGCGACACGGATTCCCCCGCAGACCATGGGCCCATTGAAAGAGATCATTGCAGACAGAGAACCAAGAACCGAGAACTGGCAACCGCTTCTAATTGCCCCAGCTCGGGGCCTTTTCGGCTTTGAGTTCCCGGCTGAGCACGCGCACCAACATTCCATCGTAGCGGGTGCCACTCAAGGTTTCCAGTTCGGCAATCGCCTGGTCGGCGGTCTTGGCCGGGGCAAAGGAGCGATCCGTGGTCATGTTCACATAAGCGTCAGCGAGTGCTACGATGCGCGCCATCAACGGGATCTCCTCTCCGCGGAGACCACTGGGGTAGCCGCTCCCGTCCAACGCCTCATGATGATGTTCAACCGCCTTCTGTAGTGTTTCGCTGTCTGGTATCGTGGCGACGATCTCGCAACCCACGCGGGCATGCATCTTTACCAGATAGAACTCATCCTCAGTGAGCGAGCCGGACTTGTTAAGGATGCGTTCCGGCACGAAGATCTTTCCAACATCATGGACGCGGGCTGCGAACACGAGATCAGCCAACTCTTCAGGCGGCAGGCCGAGCGCGCGTCCGATGAGTTCGGCGTACCGTGCGACCAGCTCGCCATGGTTTGCGGCATGGAGTTCGCGCAACTCCGCCGCCCGGTTCAGAGCTTCGATGGACTCCTTCAGCACATGAACGTTATAGGTATCATCATCGCGGCCACCAAGTTTTTGTAGCGTGGTAACCAGTTCTTCGAGATGTTCGGGGCCAGTGTGCTCGCGTTGTAAGAACCCTTCGATATATCCGGAAATCAACTGCCGCTGTACGGCGAAGCTTTCCCCTTCGCCGAATTCTTCCGCACTGGAAACGCGGTTGCCTCCGGCGTGCTTGGAAACATACATGCCGGCGTCCGCTACGCGGATGATGTCCTCGCTGGAGAAGCCATGCACCGGGAAGCTTGCCACTCCGAAGCTGCCAGTTATGTGGTGCTCAGCCAGCATAGGATCACCAGCTACCCATAACCGGAGACGCTCAGCCAGAATCTGCGCCTGGTCCACTCCGGTCTCCGGCATAAGAATCACGAATTCATCGCCACCGTAGCGGGCCACCACATTGGATTGACGGCACTTTTGCTCTAATAACCGCCCCACTCTCGCTAGCACCAGATCGCCTTCCAGATGTCCCAGAGTGTCGTTGACTTCTTTGAATTTATCCAGGTCCATGAGCACAACCGAGAACGGACGTCCCGAGCGCGAGGCGCGTTTCCATTCCGAACTGAGGCCTTCCCAAAAGAATCGTCGCGTTTTTACGCCCGTTAACCCATCTGTAATCGACTGCTGCTGCAGCTTTTGGAATACAAATGCATTGTGCAAGGCGGTGGCCAGCAAGTCTGCAAGCGTATTCATAATGAGAACGTCTTGGGACGAAAAAGCATTTTCGCTCTGGCTCTCCACGTTCAGAACCCCTAGCAGCGATTCTCCATAAGTGATGGGAATGCACAACACGGCACGCGATTCCGGCAGAATGCCCAACAGAGAACCTTCCCCGGCATTTTGCACCAGCGCGGACTCGCCGGTGCGCGCGACGCGGCCGAGAATGCCCACCCCGAGTTGAATACGCTTCCCCATCGCCTTCGCGGTAGCGCCTGCTTCAGCCTTGATCTCGATGTCTTTGGTGACGTAATCCAGGATGCCTATACCGATATGGTCATAGCGGAAATTCTTCTGAATTTCGGCGACAATCTCGCCCAACATCTGCTCCGCCGATTCGCTCGAGATGGCTGTCTTCGAAATGTTGTTGAGGAATCCGAGTTGGTGAGAGCGTCGCTGCTCTTCGGCAAACAACCGCGCATTTTCAACCGCCACAGAAACCTGACCAGCAGCCGTCCGCATGACTTCGAGATCGCGTGGCTCGAAGGCGTACTCACGGTCCATGCTCATCGCAGCCATCACGCCGGCGGGCTTACCGCCGAGCAGAATTGGTGCAGCGCAAAAGCATTTGGCCGGTCTGGCCGGAACGTAGGTGATACCAATTCTCTCCCGGGCTTTCTCGATATCGGATCGCAACAGCAGCGGCTGCCCCGTACGAATGATGTGCTCAGTCAAACCCTTACTTACCTTGCGGGATCGTCTTGGCAGCACGTGTCCCCTCTCCACTTCCAGTTCGAAGCGGATCTCGTCGCCTTCCTGAAAGGCAATGTAGAAGTTGCTGGTATCGAAGATCTGTCCCAATTCTTTTTGGATGGTGCGCAACACTTCGTCCTGATCCAGACGAGAGCTGATGGCTTGGCCAATCTGCGTCAGCAGTTCGTATTCTTTAGTGCGCCGTTGCGCGTCGTGCATCACCACGTAGTTCTCCAGCGTCAGTCCAATTTGCAGCGCCAGTCCGATCAGCAGCCGGAGGTTGGAAGCTCCGAACAATTGACGCTCCGCGTGGGGAAACAAGATGACGCCGAAGTTGTGCTCCCTGGTCTGAATGCTGACGGCAGTCACGTTGCCAATGTCTTCCGCAGCCAGCACTTCCTTAAACCGCTCGAATCGCCCCCCGGGGAATGCGGGTAGCGGCTCCGTCATTTCCGGGACATTGCGAAAAGTAACAAACCCGCCGCGACGGTAAGCTAACTCGCAGATGTAATCTCCTGCACCGCCCTTCTCCAGCTTGGTCAAAAGTTCAGGCGAGAAGCCGCGCTGCACCGAAGGCAAAATGCTGCGCCATGGCTCAGCGATGCAGATAACGGCGCGGCGCGCCGATAATGGCGAAATCAGCCGGTCAAGGATGCTCTGCAGGCTGGGAACCAAGTCTCCCGCCGAGAGCAGGCGTCGCGGGTCCACCCCCAGAGTGGAGAAGGCCAGCGCATTTTCCTGGACAGCGTTGCGCTCATTTTCAAATAACACCATAACCATGGCGATGCCCAACAGCATTTGTGGGATCGGGCCCAGGAAGTGGCCAAGGCTGCCAAATTTCTCCAGGAATGGATTCTGAAATTCTCCCGAGCCCATCAGCACCGCCCACACTGCAAGCGAAATAGCCAGTAGTCGGAAAGCCAGCGATCCCTTCTGATAGGCGTAGCGATAAAAGTGAAATGAACAATAGAGCAGGATTGCAGCAAGTCCGAACTCAAGCCGGTAGTGAGGCTGAGGAAGAACCTCGGAACGGAAAACGCCGCTCACCACATGGACGCGCAGGTTCCAAAGCGCTAACCCCACGCCGACGATGGCTAGCGCTATGTCGTACCAGCGCAAGCGGAACCTTTCCCGCATCAGACGCGTGGAGACGAAAATACATAGCGCCATCGCTACCATGGTTAAGGAGCCGAGAAAATAAACCAGGCTCGAAAAATACACATTGCTCCAAGGAGCACGGAAAAAAGTCCACGCGTCGATGGCGTAATGCAGAGTGTAGGCGGCCCATCCCAATTGCCAGGCGCGAAAATAAGCCTGACGACTCTGCGCGTGCAGATAAGTGAAAAGGAGGAACAGCAGAAACGCCACGACCCCCGGGATGATCACCAAACTAATAGCAACACTGCTCATGGCGCTAAAGTCAGCTCTCCGCCAGCCTCGTTGCAAGGCCGACTAGGGAAGTTAGTACCTAATGTTTTCACATGATTACAACTAAGACAATAGGGTTTAGGATGTCTTGAAATTCGGCCGAGGACCACGAATCTCCGAATCGAATCAATAGGTTCCGGACTATTTGCCAACCTTGGCAAGGTTCATCTGGTTTGTTGGGCAACGTAACACCGAGGAATTGGTTACCTGCCATACGGATTCCCCGCACGTGATTTGGTCAACTCTCGCCCACCAGAAAAAAGCGACCACCTGCATCCGCCCCCCTCATGTTCCCATCTATAAGACTGCCGAAAAAGATTCCGCAATCTGTGTCACAGCATATTCAGGGGCACTTTCTTGCGGACCAGACAAAATCCGCTCGTAATCACCACGTCACATTTCACCGCAGAGGATCAGACACATGTCTCGCATGAAAGCCGTGCAAGTAAGTAAACCAGGTGGAAATTTCGAAGTCGTTGAACGTCCCGTCCCCGAACCTGCTCGCGGACAGGTTCGCATCAAGGTTGAAGCCTGCGGCATCTGCCACAGCGATGTTCTGGTCAAAGAAGGACTTTGGCCAGGAATCCAATATCCTCGTGTGCCCGGCCACGAAATTGCCGGCCGCATAGACGCCCTGGGCGCCGACGTGACCAATTGGAACCGCGCCCAGCGTGTGGGCGTCGGCTGGCACGGCGGACACGATTTCACCTGCGAGGCTTGCCGCAGTGGCGACTTCATGCTGTGCCAGTCCGGCAAGATCACCGCCATCAGTTTTGATGGTGGCTACGCCGAATACATGATCGCTAACGCGGAAGCGGTCGCCGCCATTCCCGACGATTTGGCCGCCGATCAGGCCGCTCCGCTGCTGTGCGCAGGCGTCACCGTCTACAACTCGCTGCGCAATTCCGGAGCGCGCGCAGGAGACTTGGTCGCCGTCCAGGGCATTGGTGGCCTTGGCCACTTGGGCATTCAATACGCGCGCCAGATGGGTTTTCGCACAGTGGCGATTGGGCGCGGCGGAGACAAAGCCCCGCTGGCCCGCAAGCTCGGCGCCCACGAATACGTTGACACCAGCGCCGGTGCTCCCGCCGAAGCTCTGCAGAAGCTCGGAGGAGCGCGCGTAATTCTCGCTACCGCCCCCGATTCCAAATCGATGTCCGCGCTAGTGGATGGACTCGCCGGGAACGGAAAGCTGCTAATTGTCGGAGCCGGCCCGGAGCCTCTCAGCGTCACTCCGCTGCAACTCATCGGCGGGCGCCGCTCAATCCAGGGATGGCCCGGCGGCACCGCCAAAGACTCCCAGGACACCATGCAGTTCAGCGCGCTCACCGGCGTCCGTCCAATGATTGAGCGCTACCCGCTGGAAAAGGCCGCAGACGCCTACCAGCAAATGATGAGCGGGAAAGCGCGGTTTCGGGTGGTGCTGATCATGGGCGGGTGAACTGACTGAACCTCAACATTAACAAATACAAGATTGGAGCCGTCATCCTGAGCGAAGCCGAGGTATGAGCGAAGCGAATTGAGGCCCCCCGTTCACTCATGCGCTACTATAGCCTTACGGGGATTCTCTCGATGGACAAGGGGCGGCAGGGTTATTTGAAACACAATCCATCAGTGATTTTTGCTGGCGCAACCGCGCTGCTCGTTATTGCTCTAACCTCCCTTCCATACGCTAGAGCAGATCAGGTTGCTACAAGACTTGCAGTCGCGCCGGCGTGGTCAATCCGATGGCAACCAGCCCGCCTGGTGAACGGAACTCCGGTTCTATTTCGGGTGAAGCCGCCATCCCTGGTCAAGTCGCTCAATGGCACTTGGCTTGGGCACGACTTGCCCTTCACTTTTGAGCCATCGACGAAAACTTGGTACGCGCTCGCCGGCATCAGTCTCGAAACCAAACCAGGTACTTATTCGCTGACCCTCACCGCTGAATCGGGGAAAGGAATGTCTGTTTCTTCAGTGAAAAGAATACGAGTTGCCGCCGGCGAGTACCACACCATCGCCCTCCTGATCCCGAAAAAGTTCACTGAACCCAACGCCGCGCAACTGGAGGCGATTAATCAGGGCAAGAGCCTCAAGGATAAAGCATTCTTGCAAAGCGGGGCGCAGCGGGAGTGGTCGGGCGCTTTTCTGCCGCCCGTCAACGCACCGGTTTCGGATGTCTTTGGTACCCGCCGGACGTTCAACGCGGCAGTTCAAAGTGTCCACAAAGGCCTCGATTATGCAGTCCCAGCCGGGACTCCAGTTTTCGCTGTCAACAGCGGAACGGTAATTCTAGCGCACCCGCTCTTCTTTGAAGGGAATTGCGTTGTGCTTGATCACGGACAAGGGCTCCTGACACTTTATCTGCATCTGTCCGAAATTACCGTGAAAGAGGGGGACCGCATCGCTAGAGGCCAGCAGATTGGAATGAGTGGTGCTACTGGACGCGCGACCGGAGCACACCTGCATGTCGCAGTTCGTTGGCAGGGAGTGTATCTGAATCCCGCGATTTTGTTCTCGCTACATCTACCCCGAACCTGACGCTCGTCTGTCAATTTGCTCCGGCTGTATGGTGGACGTTTTCCCCCGAACCGGCGAGCTTGGCAAAGAACCCTTCAAATCCAGATTGCGAATCAATCGGTGCAAATAATTGGGATGAACTCCCAGGATCCGCGCGGCCTCGGTATAGCTGCCTTTTGCTTCGCCCAGCGCATTCAGGATGAGTTGCTTTTTCAATCCCGTTAACGCGGAGTGATACTTGGTAGCTGTAACTCCCGGAGCGGGCCCAGTCTCGAGCAATGGTTCCGGCAAGTCCTCTGGCAGGATGACTTCAGACGAGCCCAGCACCAGCGCTCGCTCGATCGCGTTCTCCAATTCCCGAACGTTTCCAGGCCAGTCGTAATTCATCAGACGCGCCAGCGCTTCTCGGGAGATCTCCTTTTGCCGTACATTGCATTTCTTGCTGTACTTGGCGACAAAGTAACGGGCCAGCGTCGAAATGTCTTCCCGGCGTTCTCGTAACGGTGGCATTTTCAGCAGCACCACATTTAATCGAAAATAAAGGTCTCGACGGAAAGTGCCCGCCCGCACCGATTCCTCCAGGTTGCGATTACTGGCTGCAATGAGGCGAATATCCACCTTGATCGGCCGTGTTCCCCCTACCCGTTCGAACTCACGCTCTTGCAGAACCCGCAGCAGCTTCACTTGAATCGCAGGTGCCACTTCGCCAATCTCATCCAGAAAGACCGTACCGCCGTCGGCTAGTTCTAGCCTTCCCTTCTTTTGTCCAGCAGCCCCGGTGAACGCGCCCTTTTCGTGGCCGAACAGTTCACTCTCCAGCAGGCCCTCCGGTATAGCCGCGCAATTGAGTGCGATAAAGGGTTTACCGGCGCGTGCGCTGTTGCGATGGATTGCGCGCGCTGCCAGTTCCTTGCCCGTTCCGCTTTCTCCACCGATAAGCACTGTGGAATCCGTGGGCGCCACGCGATTCAAAAACTGGTAGACGCGTTTCATCTTTGGGCTTTCGCCCAACATGCTGTGTTCGAAGTTTATTTCGGTTATGAGCCGTTGATTCTCCGATTCCAGCCACTGCAAGCGGCGAGCGTTTTCCAGCGCCACCGCTGATATGCCGGCTATAGCGGTAATCAGTTGCAGATGGTCCTCGTCAAAGGGGTGGAGGGGATCGGTGGAGTCCAGGTAAATGCACCCCGTAACCAGCTCGAAGATTATCATCGGCACACATAGCAGAGAGCGTATCTGCGAGGCAACGAGGCTCTTCACGCCGCTCAAATCGCCACTATTGGGGACGTCTCCCCCCAGTATGGCAATTCCTTGCCTCAGAACTTGAAGAGCAATTGTGCGGCTGATGCGCACCGGATGATTGCTGCCGGAAAGCCGGTTCCGCGCGAAAATTGAAGTAAAGTTTTCGCCATCTTTTCCGTCCAGCATGATTGCTCCACGCTCGGCCGGCGAAATCTCGAAGATTAGACTTAAGATCTGCTGCTGAAGCTCTTCCAGGTCGCGAATCGAGTGCACCACGCGGCTGATCTGCAATAGTGCGCTCAGATTCCTTGCCATGCGGGAGTTTACCGGCATCTCGCGCGGCACCTTATCTGGATGCAGATACAGCACGTCTTGCGGGCGCACTTGTGCCGTCGCTCGAGTCAAGTCATCATCATCGAACTCGACGGGACTCAAGACTTGTCGGTCCGCTTCCTCATGCAGCAAGAAAAGAAAAACGGAATCACCAATCGTGACCTGATCGCCATGTTTCAGTTTGCTTTCCTGCACCGCGACGCCGTTTACCAGGGTGCCGTTGCGACTGCCCAGATCACTGACCGTGACTGCGTCATCCGTGCGGCTAAAAACGCAGTGACGTCGTGAAACTGAAATGTCGCTGATGCACAGCAGGTTGGAGGAATCCCGGCCGGCGGGCACTTGTCCGGCAGGCAACACAAACGTA
>Ga0099828_10001228_pt1 | contig 16858 bp, 9 predicted proteins | sample CZO8metaG_2_FD_79338 | JGI IMG/M metagenome (GOLD analysis project Ga0099828, IMG submission 79338) | Vadose zone soil microbial communities from the Eel River Critical Zone Observatory, Northern California, USA - CZOApr15con2H1.8 metaG | ecosystem: Environmental > Terrestrial > Soil > Vadose... | reverse complement strand
CGGGCCTGCATTCATGTCAAGGTTTGAACCCGGCCGAAGCCACCGATAGATGGTGGCCTCAGTCTCCATACCGAGCATTCGGTACGATGCGACCATGATCGCCTCGCGCTCCCGTCTCGCCGGGACCGAGCTCGACTTCTATCCCCTCACCGCTCTGCCCAAAGCCGGCCTGACAGATCCGTCGGGACTGTCGATGACGGTCAAGGTCCTGATCGAAGGCTTGGTCCGCTTGAGTGAGCACGGTGTCACGCGCGAGGAGAATGTGGGCGCGCTTGCCGTGTGGCCCGCTCCCCCGCCGGAGCGCGCCGAGCTTCCCTTCCTGCCCGCGCGGGTCCTCATGCAGGACTTCACCGGCGTGCCTGCGGTCGTGGACCTGGCCGCGATGCGGTCGGCGATGAAGAGGGCAGGGAGGGACGCGGGCAGGGTCGACCCGTTGGTCCCGGTCGACCTGATCATCGACCACTCCGTCCAGGTCGACTCGTTCGGATTCCGCGACTCCTACACACGCAACATCCAGAAAGAGATCGAGCGCAACCACGAGCGTTACGCGCTTCTGCGATGGGCCGCACAGGCCTTCAACAACTTCTCGTTGGTCCCGCCTGGCATGGGCATCTGCCACCAGGTGAACCTCGAATACTTGTCGAAGGTGGTGCAGATACGCGACCTCAACGGTCGCAAGGTCGCCATCCCGGACACGCTGATGGGGACGGATTCGCACACCACCATGGTCAACGGCCTCGGCGTGCTCGGGTGGGGCGTGGGCGGGATCGAGGCTGAAGCGGCGATGCTCGGACAGCCGGCGTACCTACCGACGCCGATCGTCGTCGGAGTCCGCTTCGTCGGCGCGCTGCCGGCCGGATCGACCGCCACAGACCTCGTACTCACGCTCACCGAGATGCTGCGCAAGCACGGCGTGGTCGAGAAGTTCGTCGAGTTCTGCGGAGATGGCCTGTCGACGCTCTCGGTTCCGGACCGCGCCACCCTAAGCAACATGTGCCCCGAGTACGGGGCGACGTCGGCGCTGTTCCCGGTCGATGCGCAGACGCTGCGCTATCTTGACGTGACCGGCCGCAGCCGCGAGCAGATTGACCTGGTCGAGCGCTACACGAAGGAACAGGGACTCTTCCGCTCGGACGGCGACGCCACGCCAAAGTTCAGCGAGCTGCTCGAGCTCGACCTGGGCAAGGTGGAGCCGAGCTTGGCCGGACCAAAACGTCCGCAGGACCGTGCCTCGCTGCCGAAAGTCTGGGCCAGCTTCACAAATGCGTTTGGCAATGGGCCGAAGCCTGACGCGAAGGCGATCTCGAACCTGATCGATGAGGGCGGACCGATCAACGGCCGCGCCGCCGTCGCCGTTGCCGCCAGGCCCGCCGCCAAGCTCGAGAACGGCTGCGTCGTAATCGCCGCCATAACGAGCTGCACCAACACCTCCAACCCGTCGGTGATGGTGGCCGCTGGGTTGCTGGCCAAGAAGGCGATCGAGCTTGGCCTCGAGGTCCGCCCTTATGTGAAGACGAGCCTCGCTCCAGGGTCGCGCGTGGTCACGGACTACCTGGAGACGGCCGGGCTCATGAAGCCGCTGGAGAAGCTGGGTTTCTTCCTCGTCGGCTACGGCTGCACCACGTGCATCGGCAACTCTGGTCCGCTGGCGAGCCCGGAGATCGAAGCCGCGGTGACGTCAGAGAACCTGAGCGTCGTCGCGGTCCTCTCGGGCAACCGCAACTTCGAATCTCGCATCCACCCGCTGGTCAAGGCCAGCTACCTCGGCTCTCCACCGCTGGTGGTCGCGTATGCGCTCGCCGGCACCGTCAATATCGACCTCACCAAGGACCCGGTTGGCACGACGCCCGAGGGCAAGCCGGTGATGCTCTCGGAGCTCTGGCCTTCTCAAGCCGAGGTCAATGCCGTCGTACAGAAATGCGTGCAGCAAGAAATGTTCAAGCGCGAGTACTCGCGGATCTTTGAAGGCGACGAGCACTGGAAGGAGATGCCCGCGCCGACCGGACCGATCTTCCAATGGGATTCGAAGTCGACCTACGTCCATGAACCTCCGTACTTCGAAGGCTTCGGACCAGAACCCAAGCCGTTGGCCGATGTCTACGGAGCGCGCGTCCTCGCCGTCCTCGGGGATTCCGTGACCACGGATCACATCTCACCTGCGGGCGCTATTCCGGCCGAGAGCCCGGCCGGTCGCTATCTGGTCGATCATGGCGTGGAGCGCCCCGATTTCAACAGCTTCGGCGCTCGGCGCGGCAATCACGACGTGATGGTGCGCGGGACATTGGGCAACATCCGGCTGCGCAACAAGCTTGTCGAGCGCGAGGGCTACTGGACGGTGCACCTACCCGAGGGTGCGGAGACCACGGTCTTCGAAGCCTCGGAGCGCTACCGCTCTGAAGGTGTCCCGTTGATCGTCATCGCCGGCAAGGAGTACGGCACGGGATCGTCGCGGGACTGGGCCGCGAAGGGACCGCTCTTGCTCGGCGTGCGCGCGGTCATCGCCGAGAGCCTCGAGCGCATTCACCGCTCCAATCTGGTGGGCATGGGCATTCTGCCCCTCGAGTTTGCGCACGGCGAGACCATGCAGTCACTTGGCCTGACCGGGCGCGAGGGGTACACGATCCGCGGCCTGGCTGGGCTTGAGCCCGGGCAGATGGTCGAAGTCGAAGCTATGTCGGACGAGGGCAGGAAAACCACGTTCAAGACCCACTCGCGCATCGACAACGACACCGAGGCGGCCTACATGCACCACGGTGGTGTCCTGCCGCTCGTGCTGCGTCAGCTGATCGCGCAAGCCTGATGGCGACGTGATCACCCGCTCTCGCGCCGCGTCGGCTCTCGGGGCGATGGCCCTTGGCGCCTTGGCGGTGGGTGCGCTCGCCATCGGTGCGCTGGCCGTCGGGCGGTTGATGATTGGCCGGGCGCGCGTCAGGCACCTTGAGATTGATGAGCTGGTGGTGCACAAGCTGACGCTGCCAACGCCAACACCTGGCCCCGAACCCGAACCGAGCTAGATACGCCCGAACCGAACCCGGCTTAAGCGGCCTCGCCGGTACGGATCGGAAGCCGCCTTTCGTGGCCGCACTCTGGGCATTCGTACAGCCCGACCAGGGTGTCCGGCCAGTTCGAGTCGGAGTGCAGCGTCCGCAGCCGCATCGGCACCTGCGCCTCGTGACGGTCGCATGCCGGCGGGCTTTCGTCACTCATGCTTCGAGATTACGCACCGCGTCGAGAGAGTCCTAGTGCGCGCCTCACAACCACCCTCCGATCTTGCTTGTACTCCGCGCACAGAGCTAACCTCTTCCAATGGCGGCCAGGAAAGGGTCGGATTCGGTCGCGGGGCCCAAGCCGACAGTCCGGGAGGCGATGAGGTTCGGAGCGTTTGCGAGCGCGAAGCTGCTCGCGGGTGCAGACGGCCTGGACCGGGCCATCGAGTGGGTACGCCTGATGGAGACCCCGGAGATCCAGCCTCGAGCCGGCGACCTGATGCTTACCACCGGCTTTCCCATCAAGGACGATCGGGATGCCCAGATTCGCCTCATCGCCCGCATCGCCGATTCCGGGGGGGCCGGCCTCGTGGTCAGGCCACAGCCCTATCTCCGCAAGCTGCCCGCCGAGATGATCAGGGAGGCCGACAGGCTGAAGGTGCCGCTGTTCACGCTCGCGCCCGGGGTCCAGCTGATCGACCTCATGGCGCCGCTGCTGGAACGCATCATCAACGCGGAGCACTGGCGCCTGAAGCGATCCCTGGAGATCCACCGCCGCTTCACCGAGCTGGTCCTCGACGGCAAGGGCGCCAACGAGATCTGCCGCACTCTGGCCGAGCTGCTCGAAAGCGCGGTGGTGATCGAAGACGCCAGCTTCCACCTCCTCGCCCACGCCGGTGGGAGCGGCGACCCGCATCGCAAGGAGACGATCCAGCGGCAGGGCACACCCCAGCGCGTCCTGTTCGACCCGCAAATCCAGCGCATGCTGCGCGAGCTCGAGGCCAAGCGAGGGCCGATCAAAGTGCCCGCCTACCCACACGTCGGCATGTCGCGCGAGCGGCTGATCGCCCCGATCCTGGCCGCCAACCAGGTCCTCGGCTACATCTCCGTCCTCGACCATCCACCCCATCACGAGGAGCTCGCGTTCCTGGCCCTCGAGCAGGCGGCGCTCGTGCTGGCGCTGGCCATCGCCAAGGAGCGCGAGCTGGCCGATGTCGAGGGCCGCGTGCGCGGAGAGTTCCTGGAGGACCTCCTGCACGGGACGTATGGCGACGAGGCCGCCGCACAGCGGCGGGCCAGGCACCTCGGGTACCCGCTGCACGGCAGCCACATCGTGATGCTGGTCGACATCGACGATTTCCGCGGCTTCCATCGCTCTCGCCAGATCACGGAGGACGCGATCCAGGCGCTGAAGCGTGAGTTCCTCCGCCGGGTGACCGGCGTGGTGCGCGCAAGCTACCCGCGGGCTCTCGTCCAGGGCCGCTCCGACAGCGTGGTGTCCCTTCTGCCCCTGGGCACCGAGCCCGGCGACCATATGGCCCGCGGGCAGGCGCTGGCGCTGCAGATCCGGCAGTCCATCGCCGACTGGAAGCCGGGTTTCACGGTATCGGTCGGCTTCAGCGGGCCGGCCGAGGCCCCCGGCGGGGTGGCCCCCGCTCAGCGCGAGGTCGTAGCGGTGATGGAGTCACTGGCCCGCTTCAAACGATGGGGTCAGGTCGTGGCCGTGCCCGAGCTCGGCCTGACTGGGCTACTCGCTGCCGTCACCGACCAGCGGCTCGTCGACTACACCCACCGCCACCTCGGGCCCTTGGTCGCCCACGACAACGCCCGCCACGGAAGCCTCGTGGCCACGCTTCGCGCCTACCTCGAGACCGGCGAGCAGCAGGCCGCGGCCAAGCGCCTGCGCGTGCACCCGAACACGCTGCGCTACCGCCTTGACCGCATCCGTGAGATCAGCGGCGTGGATCTCGAGGAGGCCGAGACGCGGCTCAACCTGGCAGTGGCGCTGCGCGTTCAAGCCCTGCTTGGAATGTGAGCGTCATATAACGCGACCCGTTTGGATTTGTTAGCAGCACACTAGCTCGGCCCGCTTCTTCTCGGTAGCCTGCCGATCAGTGCCCCCGACACTACGTCGAACACGCCTTGCCTGGCCGGGGGAGCTGCCCACGAGCCGGGCCGCTTGCGGCATGGGCTTTGTGGCGACCCCACGACTTGGTCACGAGGCGGTGTCGCACGGAGTCCAAGCGCTAGCCCGCCTGGCGCACCGCGGAGGCCTTGACGCCGACGGCAAAAGCGGGGACGGCGCGGGGGTCCTGATCCAGTTACCGCACCGTTTGCTCGGCGGCGACTTTGCTGTGGCGTGCCTCTTCGAATGGGATCCAGAAGGCCGCACCTTGGTCGCCGAAGCCATCGCCCATCACGGCCTTGATCTCGTCGATTGGCGACCGGTACCGGTTGACGTCGACAGCCTGGGCGACCGGGCACGCGCGACCAGGCCCATGGCCTGGCATGGGCTCATCGCCCGGCCCGACCTCGACCCGGACGAGTGGGAGCATCGCCTGTATCTGGTCAGGCGCTTCGCGGAAAGGCGGGCCGGCGAGGCCCGGGTGCAGATCTACCTGCCGTCGTGCTCGAGCCGAACCCTCGTCTACAAAGGGCTCATGGCCGGTTCCCGGCTGGCCGACTTCTACCTCGACCTTCAGGACCCTGCGTGTGAGAGCCGCCTGGCGGTCTTCCACCAGCGCTACTCGACCAACACGATGCCCGACTGGCGTCTCGCGCAACCGTTTCGCATGCTGGCGCATAACGGCGAGATCAACACCATCACCGGCAACCGGGTGTGGATCCGAGCCAGGGAGGCCGATCTCGAGCCTGAACTGCGCCAGGTCATCTGGAGCGAAGGTTCCGACTCCGCCTCTCTGGACAACGCCCTCGAGCTGTTGGTGCAGCGCGGCTGGGAGGTGTCTGAAGCTCTGATGAGCCTGGTCCCTGACGCCTGGGAGGGTCGCGGCGATCTGGCGGCGCCGGTACGTGATTTCTACAGGTACCAGTCCATTCGGTTCGAGCCCTGGGATGGCCCGGCCGCGCTGGCCTTCAGCGATGGCCACGTGGTCGGGGCCGCCCTCGACCGCAACGGGCTGCGCCCTCTGCGCTGGCAGCGCACGCGCGACGGATTGGTCGCCGCGGCGTCAGAGGCGGGCGTAGTCAGCATGGCGCCCGATGCGGTGGTGGAACGGGGCCGGCTCGGCCCTGGACAGATGCTTCTGGTCGACACGCGAGATGGATCGGTCCTCCGCGACGCCGATGCCAAGGAGCGCGCCGCGGCGCGCCACGACTACGGGCTGCTCGCTGACCGGGTGCTGGTCCCCGTTCCTCGCCGCCATCTCGAGGTCGACGCGCCAGAGGACATCGGCGCTCTGCAGCGCCTCCACGGCTGGGGAGCCGAGGACGCGAAGATGGTGGTTTCGGCCATGGCCGAGACCGGTGCGGAGCCTGTGTACTCGATGGGCGACGACATTCCAATCGCTGCACTTGGCCGGACTCCACGGCGGCTGTACGGGTATCTCCGACAACGGTTCGCCCAGGTGACGAACCCTGCCATCGACCCGCTGCGTGAGAAGTCGGTGATGTCCCTGCGAGTTCTGCTGGGAGCCCGCCGCGGCACGTTGGAACCCGAAGGGGGCGCCGAGCGCGAGCTCCGCCGCCGCCACCACCCCGCGGTACCGGACAATGAACGGCTGCTCGAGCTGGAATCGCCGGTGCTCGGAGCAGGTGAGCTCGCGCGCGTGCTCGACGAAGCGACCGTGCTCGACGCCACCTACGCTCCAGGCGAGTCGCTTCGCGAAGCCCTCCTGACGCTGTGCGGAGAGGCGGGTGAGACCGCGGGCGTGGTTGCTCTGAGCGACCGGCGAGCCGGACAGCAGCGGCTCCCCATCCCGATGGCGCTCGCGGTCGGCGCCGTACACGAGCACTTGCTGAAGACCGGCCGGCGGATGGCGAACGACGTGGTCGCCATCGCGGGCGACGTCGTCGACGTCCACGACGTTGCGTGCCTGATCAGCATCGGCGCCACGGCGGTGCATCCATACCTAGCTCTGGCGACGGTCGGCTCGGAAGGTGAGGCCGGCTACCGCAAGGCGGTAGAGGCGGGCCTGCTCAAGGTGATGGCGAAGATGGGCATCTCATGCGCTGCGAGCTATCGCGGGGCTCAGATCCTGGAGGCGCTCGGGCTCGGCGCCGAGGTGATGGAGCTGTGCTTCCCGGCCGTGCCTTCCCACGCCGGTGGAGCGGACTTCGCCGACATCGATGAGGGCATCCGCGCCCGGCACGCCGTCGACGCGGCGAGCCTGCCAGACCACGGACGGGTCCGGTTCCGCAAAGCCGGCGAGCACCACGCGTACAACCCGCTCGCCGTGCGCGCGGCGAAGAAGGCGGCGGAGTCCGCCGACCGCGACGCCTACCAGGAGTGGCGGCGACTTTCCTCCATGGGACGGCCGCAGTCGCTGCGCGAGCTGCTGCAGTTAAGGGAAGCCTCGCAGCCGGTGCCGCTCATCGAGGTGGAGCCGGCGAGCGAGATCGTCAAGCGCTTCGTGAGCACCGCGATGTCGTTGGGCGCGCTGTCACCCGAAGCGCACGAAACGCTGGCGATGGCGATGAACCAGATCGGCGCCCGCTCCAATTCTGGCGAGGGCGGTGAAGACCCCCACACGTACGAGACCGATGATGATTTCCGCCACGACAATCGCGTCAAGCAGGTCGCGTCGGCTCGGTTCGGTGTGACGCCGCGCTACCTGAAGCGCGCCGACGAGCTCGAAATCAAAATCGCCCAGGGGTCCAAGCCGGGCGAGGGCGGCCAGCTGCCCGGCCTCAAAGTCACCAGCTTCATTGCGCGCCTTCGTCACGCACAGCCGGGGATGCAGCTGATTTCGCCACCGCCGCACCACGACATCTATTCGATCGAGGATCTGGCCCAGCTCATCTACGACCTGAAGTCGGTGAACCCGCGCGCCCGTGTGGGAGTGAAGCTCGTCGCCGAAGCCGGCGTTGGCACCATCGCCGCCGGCGTGGCCAAGGCTCGCGCCGACTACATCCTCATCTCGGGACACGATGGGGGCACGGGCGCCTCGCCGCTGTCATCGATCAAGAACGCCGGCGTGCCTTGGGAGCTGGGACTCGCCGAGACGCAGCAGGTTCTCGTCTCAAGCCGGCTGCGAGAGCGCGTAAGCCTGCGCACGGACGGCGGGCTGCGTAGTGGCCGAGACATCGTCGTGGCGGCGCTGCTCGGCGCGGAGGAGTTCGGCTTCGGGACGGGCGTCCTGGTCGCTCTCGGCTGTGACATGGCCCGGCAGTGTCACTTGAACACGTGCCCGACCGGCATCGCGACGCAGCGCGAGGACCTGAGGGCGAAGTTCACCGGGCGGCCGGAGCACGTGATCAACTATCTCTTTCTCATCGCCGAGGAGGCTCGCGAGTATCTCTCGCAGCTGGGCGCTCGAACGCTCGAGGAAGTTATCGGGCGCGTGGAGCTGCTCGAGTCCATCACGGATGCGCCCCTGGACCTGTCGTTCGTCCTCAAGGCGACCGATGCTGCGCGGCCGCGGCGCCGGCTGTGGAGCCGCAACGGCGATGCCCCGGCGCCACCGCCAGCCAGCGGCGCGATCGACAACTCCCACCGTACGGTCGGCGCTTCACTCGAGCCCGGCGACTCGCGCCACTTTCACGGCAGCGCCGGCCAAAGCTTTGGAGCCTTCATCGACGCCGGCGTCGAGCTGACGCTGGAAGGGGAGGCCCAGGACTACGTGGGCAAGGGCATGGGCGGTGGAGTGATCGCCATCCTGCCGTTCGCAAGCGATGCGGCAAGCGACCCGGTGCTCGCCGGCAACACGATCTGCTACGGCGCCACCGGAGGCAAGCTGTTCATCGCCGGTCGCGTCGGAGAGCGCTTCTGCGTACGCAACTCAGGCGCCACCGCGGTCGTCGAAGGCGCAGGTGATCATTTCTGTGAGTACATGACCGGCGGTATCGCGGTCGCCCTGGGCCCGGTGGGCTGGAACGCAGGCGCGGGCATGACCGGCGGGGTCGCGTACGTTGTGGAGTGGCGCCAGCTCAATGCCGACAGCGTCGTGGCGCGGGGGGTGCCGTCGGAGGACGCTTCTGAGCTCTGGGCCCTGGTCGAGGAGCACCACCGGCGCACCGGGAGCAGGCTGGCGTCGGCGCTCCTCGCCGATTGGGATCGCGCGCTGGAGAGGTTCCGCCAGCTTGTCCCGGTCACCAGAGTCCAGGCCCCGGCGGCACCGGAACCGACCCCCGCTGAAGCCCGCGAGGATGCTCCCAAAACGGCTGCGTAGGCGGCAGTCCCGCGTACCATGGGGACCGTGCGGCGCAGCCTGATCGCCGTCGTCGCGCTCGTCACGCTCGCCTGCGGTGCCGCCTCGGTGCAGGCCCAGACCCTGGCGCTCGCCTACGCCTCCGGTGACACGTATCGCTACCACCTGCACGTGACGTCGGACGGCACGATCGCATTCGGTTACGCACCACAGGCGTTCAAGCTCGACATGACCGCATCGGAGACTGTGTCCGTCCATTCAATCGACGCCCAGGGCATCGCGGACGTCAGCGTGTCCGTCACCAACGTGACCAGCAAGATATCGATCAACGGGAGCCAGGGCTCCTCGTCGTCGACCACGATCCTGCCGAAAGTGCCCGTGCCGGCGATCGAGCTCAAGATCGCCAAAGACGGCCGCGTGCTCAGCATCAACGGCTCTAGCCTGTCGGGAAACTTCATGCTCGGGCTGGGAGCCGGAGGCAATCTGGTCTCGGCCGTGCTGCCCGACAAGCCCGTCAAGCTTGGAGAAACGTGGTCGAAGGACTACGACCAGGCCAACCCCGCAGGCACCGGCAGCGTCCACGTCACCACTATCAGCAAGTACGTACGCAACGAGACCATCAAGAGCATCAATGCCGCGGTGGTCGAGACCACGAGCGCCGCGAGGTTCGACCTGACCATGGATATGTCCGGGTTGATGCCGAAACCCGTCATCGGCGCCAGCCCGCCTGCCGGCATGACATCGCCACCGCTGCCGAACGACCTCCAGGGCGTGACCCTCAAGGGCACGGTCACCTCCGTAACCACTTCCTGGATCGACCTCAGGGGGCATCGCATGATCAAGACTCTGATGAACGCCAAGAGCGATCTGACGATGTCCTTTGTGATGGCCGCCGGATCGTCGGTCCCCATTGGGATGGGATCGTTCGAGTCGAAGGCCACCCAGACCGTGGACCTGGAGCCCGCCTAGCCCAGCTTCGCCGACTCGCGGATCTGGTCGAGAACCCTCATGTTCGCTATCGACTCGGTGACGGGGATAGCGGCTGGTTTGTCACGGAGGACGCTGTCTGCGAAGGACTCGACCATCAGCTGATACGGATCCTGCTTATCGCGCCAGGTGAACGGACGCTCCAGACGTAGGGTGGCATCAGGCGACACGACGGTGAGGTCCTGCTCCTCGGCCGATTCGAAACTGGCCCACAGAGACGCCGTCGCTTCGTTTGGAAAGTGGAGGAGCGCGCTCACGCTCATATCCACACCGTCCACGCGCGCTCGCGCTACCACGCTGTCCGGCTCGCCCAGGATCCATCGCGCGACGCTGACGACGTAGCAACCCACGTCGAGCAGCGCCCCGCCACCAAGCGCGCGCTGCAGCCGATAGTTGGCCCGGTCCGTGAGGGGGAAACCGAAGCTCGCCTGGACGTAGAGCGGTTGGCGTACTCCGTCTATGAAGCCGCGAACCCGGGGATGAAATCGGTACATGAACGCCTCCATGAGGACTCTCCCGGCCGCAAGTGCCGACGAGGCCATGTCCTCTGCCTCGGTGGCGTTCATCGCCAGTGGCTTTTCGCACAGCACGTTCTTGCCCGCCGCCAGCGCGCGAAGGGTCCACTCCTTGTGGCGGCTGTTGACCAGGGGGATGTAAACAGCCTCGACGTCGTCGTGCTCGAGCAAGGCGTCGTAATTGGCGCTCACCGACGGGATGGAATGGCGCGTGGCGAGCTCGTGCGCTCGATCAGAATCCCGACTCGCGATCGCAACCAGGCGACCGTTGCTCGAGGCTGCGATAGCGGGGATGACCCACTGGTCTGCGATCCGAGCAGCGCCGAGGACCCCCCAACCCAAGCGATCGGCTATATGTCGACCTCCAGCTGCGCGCCTCCGCGTGCGATGGACCGTGTGGCCGCCTCCATGACTGCCACGGTTCGCCGCGCCTCGGCAGGGGTCACCGCGAGCCGTTCGGCCCAAGCGAGGTGGTCGGCCAGATTGCGGTAGAAACCATGCTCATCCCAGCGAGGCAGCACGAGCAGCTCTTCGTCAGAGCCCCCGTGGCCGGTGGGGCGCATGACCTTGAGGCGCGCCGGCGCATCGGCCGCAGCGGATGTCGAAGAGATAGCCGCGTCGATTGCCGGATTTCGCCACTCGCCCACCACGGCGCCGCGTGTACCGAGGACGTACCACTTCGGTTTCATCGCCGCGGCGATGTCCGACTGCAGGAAGCTCGACTGTGCGCCGCCCGCGAAGGTGAGGTCGACCCGCACCTGGTCGGAGTTGCTCACGTCGTGCCATACCCGCTTGTGGCCGACTGCGGCCACGGACTTGACCTTGTCCGTGAAAAGCTGCAGCACCCAGTCGAAATAGTGCGAGCCCCAGTCGTAGATGGTCCCGCCGGAGATCGGCTCGTGGCTGTGCCACAGGTCACACGGATGGGAGTAGCCGCCGATGAACGATTCCATATAGAAGAGCTCGCCGATGCGGCCGGAGTCGATGACCCCGCGAAGCGCGACATAGTCGGGATCCCAACGGCGGCTCTGGTAGACGGTGAGGACTTTGTCCTCGGCCAGGGCCGAATCGACCATCCGATCCACCTCTTCGACCCGAAGCGCGAACGGCTTCTCGCACACCACGTGCTTGCCGGCGGCCAGAGCCGCCAACACGGTTTCGGCGTGCGTGCTGGGCGGGGTGCCCACGACTACCAGGCCGACCTCCGGATCGTCGAACAGGTCTTCCGCTCTGATATGCGTGGGCACATTCCAGTCCCGAGCAGCGAGCTCGCGGCGTTCGGCAGATACGTCGCACACCCCGCCCAAGCGCAGCCCCGGGATGGCGGAGACCGATGCTGCATGAACCCGCGCGACAGCTCCATACCCGAGGAGGCCCACGCCCACGGGCGGAGCCGCTGAGTTACCCGCAGCGAACCTGATCGCTCGACTCACGAGCTTCTGGAAGTCGGCGTCTTCGTAAGTCACGGCCTGGTGCCCGAGGCCGATCTGAATGAAGCGGCCGCTGCCGAAGGCGCGTTCGTAGGCGACCACCTGGTCGGTGAGGTGCCAGCTCGCCCGCAGCAGGACGCTGGCCTCGCCGGGCGGGCCCTCCGAGAGGTAGAGCTCATCGGTCAGCCTCAGCTCGGGTCCGATGCGTTCAGTCACGGGATGACCCGGCACGACTTTGACGATGAGCTCAGTCAGCGGACCCGGCCCGCTGGGCGTCCAGCCGGCCAGCTCGGCAAGCTCCCCATACTCCGACCAGGCGGCGAGGGTGCCGTGGAGCAGCACCACACCACCGCCCCGGCGAACGAAGTCGATCAGCTCTGAAGCTTGGCCGGGCTGCAGCGCATGGTCGCTGGCGGCCAGGAGGACCTGATGACTCTCGAGCTCCAGCCCGTCGAGCACTGTGCCGCGGCCGCCCGCCACATCGATCTGGAAATGGCGCGCCTCCTGCAGCATCCGCAGCAGGGGCCTCGCAGCTTGCAGGTAATCGTGCTTGTGGCCCGCGAGCAGGGCCAGCACATGTGTGCGGGTGCGGGTCACATGGCCATCCTACGAAAGATGGCGACGGGCTTACTGGGCGCGTTCTTTTCCGATCGTCCGCAGCACCTCGAGGGTCAGCTTGGCTGACCTCGCCCAGGTGAACGCTCTCGCCCGCCTCCTGCCGGCGCTGCTGAGCTTCTTGCGCAAATGCTCGTCTGCCAGCAGACGTTCGAGCGCCTCGCCAATGGCCGTGACATCTTCGGGGTCAACCAACAGCGCGGCCCCCGAAGCAAGCTCCGGCAGTGCCCCCACCGCCCCGGCCAACGACGGCAGGCCGTGCGCCATTGCCTCGAGGAGCGGCAGGCCGAATCCCTCGTAAAGGCTCGGGAAGGCAAACACCGATGCCGCTCCGTAGAGCGCACTCAATGTCGGCTCGTCGACGTGGCCGAGATAGCGCACGCCAGGTTCGGTCGCGAGCCGCCGGACCGTATTGCCATACGCCCATCCAGGCCGGCCTGCCACCACCAGGGGAGGCGCGGTAGACCTGCTGCGCAGCTGCCGGTACGCGGTCAGCAGCCGGGGATAGTTCTTGCGCGGCTCCACCGTGCCGACGGCAAGGACGAAGCCTGGCTTCAGGCCATCCGGCAGAGCGCCGGTAGGGGCACGGAGTGACAGGCCCTCCGGCACGACGGAGACCCTGGCCTCCAAGCCCGGCAGCGGGTAGCAGTCCAAGAGGTCGCGGCGCGTCGTTTCTGACGGCACGAGGACAGCCGCCGCGTTGCGGAGTGCAGGACCCACAACCGTGCCCAGGTAGGCCCGCTGCTGCCAGGGCACCTCGGCCGCGCGGAGCCGGAACGCAAGATCGTGGATGTACACAGCAGCGGGTGGAGCACCGCGCCGCCGTCGGGGCGGGCTCGGCCAGAACGGATAAAGGATGGCGTCACAGTCGAGCTGGGATTCAACCAATGGCAACCAGCGCAGCTTCAACGCGACCTCGTGCCGGTACGGCGCCAACACCGCGTCGCAGGCGAGGTCTCTTAGAGCTGTGGGGCGCTCCCGACTGCACAGCAGCGTGAACTCGTCCTTCTCGGATGCCCCCTTGGCGGACCCAGCGCCGCGCATGTTGACCAGCGCACGAGCCAGCTCAACGGTCAGTGTCACCATGCCCACGCGAGGCCGCCAGCACGCGGTCACGTCAATTGCAAACCGCACGGGGTGGACTGTAGCGGCCAGGCGAGCCGCGGGTGGTGGCGCTCGTCAGTTCTCGACGGCGCGGATCGCGAAGACGCAGTCGAACGTGCCCGTCACGCAGCCGCATTCGACCTCGTCCACGTACCAGTCGTTGGCCAGACCAGCCCATCGGAGGATGGCCTCGATGGTTGCGATCCAAAAGTGGCAAGACTTCTCAGCCTTGATGCGTCCGAGGGCGAACATGTTCGAGAAGTTGACGAGCCAGAACTGGTGCTCATCGACCTGGAGCCACGCGTGCGTGTGCTCACCGCGCACGTTGTCCATGGCCTCGCTGAACGACTTGACGACATGCGCCAGCTTGCGGGGACGCCCGGGGACGAGGCGCCGCTGGCCGCCGAGGCCGTGCCGCCCATCGGCCAGCCAGCGCTCGGTCGCGCGGCGGCCCCAGGCCTTGATCATGTCCTCAGCTTCTGGCCCGAACACTGTCTCGAACGCCTGGTTGAGCCGGCTCAGGTACTCGACCGGCGTCGCCAGCTGTTCGTCGTTAGGCGGGTCCTCGTCCACGTACTGGACCAGCCCGGCTGTGTACGCCACCTCAGGCCATCTGTCGCCGCTGACGTCTCGCGCCACGTGGATGAGGTTGGCGACGTGAGAGTTGAGGATGAAGCGGCCGCGAGCGCGGGAGGGCCTCACCCCCATCATCTCGAGCGTTTTGACCGCCGATGCCAGCCCGGCATTCGGCGACGGCGGCGGCGAGCCATGGACCGGGGGGCCGACCATGCGCATCGCCGCGGTTTCCGCGGGATGGACCGAGGCTGGACGCTGGAACGCCGGCGGAGTGGGAGCCGGACCTGGAGCCGATACCGGAGCCGAGACCGGCGTCGCCTGGCGGCGCTGCGGGAGCTTCGCCATCAGGCCCAGCAGGTCGCGCACGGTCTGCGGCCGCTGGTCGGGATCCTTCGCCAGCACCTTGGCCAGCAGCTGATCGAGCTCGTCAGGCAGGGAGGGGTTCAGTTTGGCCGCCGAGGGGATGGGGGCGTTGACGGTGGCGTAAGCCACCTCCATGCGATTGGAACCGATGAAGGGCAGGCGTCCCGTCAGCATTTCAAAAGTGAGCACGCCCAGCGCATAGATGTCGGCGCGCCGGTCGACCTCATGGCCCATGACCTGCTCAGGGGCCATGTAGCCGGGGGTGCCGATGGCCAGTCCGACCTGGGTCAGGTGGCCAGGCTGGCCGGCGCCGCGCGCAAGTCCAAAGTCCGCCAGGAGCGCACGCCCGTCGGAATGAATGAGGACGTTGGTCGGCTTCAGGTCGCGGTGCACGATGCCGGCGTCGTGGGCGTGCTGCAGGCCATCGCCGATCTCGCGCAGGTAGCGCCAGGCCGCCACGGTGTCGAGCGGACCTCGGTTGAATATGTCGCGCAGGGTGCCCCCGCGGATCAGGGGCATAGTCAGGTATGCCACCCCATCGGTGACCTCGAAGTCGTAGATGGCCAGGATGTTGGGGTGGTCAAGCTTGGCCAGCGTCTTGGCCTCGGACTCGAAGCGCTTGACGAAGCCGTCGTCCTGGAACAGGTCCGGTGACAGCGCTTTGAGCGCAACCTCCCGACCCAGCGGCTGCTGCACAGCTCTGTACACCACGGCCATCCCACCACCGCCCAAGCGCTCGACGATCTCGTACTGGCCGAGCCGGGTGCCGGTGAGATCTTTCATTGCCACATCAGAGGATTCCCAAGGATACGTGCAGGAACGCCTCCGAGACCATCACGTCACGCCTGATGGGTGGCGGCCAGCTTTTCGACTACGCCGACCAGGTCAGCCAGCCGGAAAGGCTTGCTCAGCACGTCATCGGCGCCGGCGGCAAGAAATCGCTCTCGGTCACTTAACATCGAATGCGCGCTGGCGATGACGATGGCCATACCTGGCTTCTCGGCCTTTATCCGCCGCATCGCCTCCAACCCGTCCAGACCAGGCATGGCGACGTCCATGAGGATCACTGACGGGATCTGGGCCAGAGCGATGTCGACGGCCTCGATCCCATCAGCCGCGATGAGGACGTTGTAGCCCGCCTTCTCCAGCACCCGCCGGCACAGCCGCTGCGCCACCTCGTTGTCGTCGGCGACCAGCACGGTGGCGCCGGCCCTCGCGGGCGGATTGGAGTCAGGCATGCCGTCGCTGCAGCGGCGTGACGTTCTCCGCGACCAGAGGGATTGTGAAGTGAAATGCCGAGCCGTGGCCCACAGCGCTCTCCACCCAGATCTTCCCCCCGTGCATCTCCACGATCTGCTTAACGATCGTGAGCCCCAAGCCAGTCCCGGGAATCGACTGGGCCACCCCACTGTGGACCCGTCGAAAGCGCTCGAAGACGTGTGAGATCTCGTCCGGCGGGATGCCGACGCCGGTGTCGGTGACGCTGACGAGCGCAAACTCGCCTTCGATGCGGCTCGTGAGGGTCACCGTCCCCCCGTCGGGTGAGTACTTGACGGCGTTGTTGACCAAATTGCTGACGACCTGGATCAATCGGTCGCGGTCGCCCGCCACGATGGGCAGGCGGGGATCGAGGTCGGCATTGAAGTCCACGGTCGACGAAGACGAGGCCCGCGTTATTGCATCGGTGAGGACCTCGTTGATGTCCACGGCGGCCGCGCGCATTGACATCCTTCCGGATTCCATCCGGTCGAGGTCGAGCATGTCACCGATGAGACGGTTGACGCGGTCGGCGTCGTTGAAGATGTAGCCGCCGTACACGCGCACCTCGTCAGGCTCCACGCCGCCATCGCGGATCAGCTCGCTGAATCCCTGGATCCCGGTGAGGGCGGTGCGGAACTCGTGGCTGACGATGGATAGGAATTCGGTCTTCGTGCGATCAAGCTTCTCCAGTGTGG
>Ga0099828_10001227_pt1 | contig 16867 bp, 16 predicted proteins | sample CZO8metaG_2_FD_79338 | JGI IMG/M metagenome (GOLD analysis project Ga0099828, IMG submission 79338) | Vadose zone soil microbial communities from the Eel River Critical Zone Observatory, Northern California, USA - CZOApr15con2H1.8 metaG | ecosystem: Environmental > Terrestrial > Soil > Vadose... | reverse complement strand
TCAAACTAAAACCTCCGTGGCTCTCGTATCTTTCTGCATCAGGATTTATGATTTTCTAGAAATGAGACTCCGAGACAGCCGCGGATAGAGAGGGATGTTCAGAGAATCCTCGGACTAAGCCAATCTCTCGGGCCGATGGACTATGGATTACTGGGCTGGCGCTGTGGAAGCTGTTCCCTTCTGGATCTTCACCGTGACAGAGAGGGCTCGGTCGTCTGCATTCTCCACGACGAAGAACCATTTTCCCTTCGAGGGTGCCGTAAATTCCAGTTTCGCATTTTCGACGTCTTCCTCACCAGTCTCGCTCCAGAATTCTTCGCCTTGGTCTAGGTCGTCCAGATTGTCTTCATCAAGGAGATAGATGTTGACGAGGCCTGACGCCGTGGCCTCGCCTGAGAAATCATTTCCGGCGTCTAATTCAACGTCGTACTCTGCGTAGTCGCCCTTGGCAATTGTCGGGTTGAAATCTGGTCCCTGCCTGACAGCCGGGGGCCTAGGCGTGGGCGCGACATCTGGCACACCAGACTTGGGCGCGGTGATTGTAGAAGTGATCAGCTTAGGGCCAACTTTCGGTCCCAGCGATCTGACTGGTTCCGGCTTCGGCGATGGTCTTTGATCGATTTTTGTCGACGATTGATGGTTTGGAGTTGTATGTTTCTCAGGGGGCCGGTGTTGTGAACTCTTGGTCTCAATTTGTGAGTGATGGGTTGTCGCTGGAATCTTCGAAGCTGTGTGTGAAGTCATAGATCCTCTGGGCGGGCTGATGCTGGCCAGCAATGGAAATACGAGAGAGACCAGTATCAACACGCCCGCGATGGGCCATGACAATGCCTGGAGAAAGGCGGCTGTGGTCAGCATTATCGCGGCTATGTTGCCGAGAAGCAACAGAGGTCTGGACGACATCGCATCAACTACTAATAATGTCGGGAGATCGACTTGCTAGCAGAAAACGCAATTGTAACCGGGAGAGCTCAAGAAGAAGGTTACACTCTTCTTCTTCGGACTGCGACGTTTTGCGGCGGACATACCCCACCCACCAAGCATGGAAAGACCAAGACGGTATTGCTTTACGAACATCCTTCTAACTCTGGTATGATTTTTCTTTTTCTAAAACATTCTTTTTCATGGTGACCCCCATGGGTGGTCGATTTTCCCGCGCCCCGCCCTTCGCGGACCATTATCCGTCACTTCCAAACCCCTAGGCGTTCACTAAGATATCATTTCCACGAAAAAAAAGCCAAGATCAAGTCTTCATTTGTACACATGCGATTTTTACGCAACGACGGCCAATTATGAGCTTGGGAAACCTAGAGTCTTGAGCCAACAGATCGACAAAGGCGAGAAAACGTCACATACACCCACTGAGACCATCGCCCAGCCGTGCAGATTCCGCGGAAAACCAACCACCAACAGGTACGCGAACATTCCCATCTGTCCCGAATGCGCCAGAACCAAACGACTCAACTAATTCTCTGGCCTCGAAGCCACAGGCGTTGCCCATTCGATGCTAGCTACTGATTCTCTGAACCTAATCGGTCCTTCGCCTGTTTCAAGGTCCAATATCGTGCCAGAAATGACAGGGCGATAGCCGGAAACAGAACCAGGCTGACGAGGATCAGCAGCGAACCCACTGTAGTACCGATGGAGGCCCCTACGGACTGATTGCCTAGGTTACCCGGTTGTGTTGACTGATCTGAGAAACTCCCCCTAGAATTGGATCCGGATGTAGTCGAAGTCTGAGTCGACGGTGTAAGAATCCCGGGAAGAATGACGAGCCCCAGACCAATCAGTACACCCAGCGTCAAGCTGACTCCAGCTCTGGCTCTTCTCCCGAGTCTCAATGTCGAGCTCTCTCCTCCGCTAGTTCCACGATACTCATAGGCCTAGGCTCCGCATAATCCCACAGGTTAGAACAACCCGATCCGTTATCAGAACGGCTTCAACCTCCACGCTCGCCAGGTCTCGCTCCACGAGACCGCAACCGCTGATATGCCAAAGACAAATGCCATGATATTGTGCGTGGAGAAATCTGGCCGATAGATGATCGGATAGAGTGCGAGCATTACAGTGAACATGGTCGAGTAGAACAAGTATCGGGGAAGCATGAATCCCAAGACTCCGACAAAGTTCTGCAAGACTCCGACCTTCACCTGCTCGATCAGATGATATTCGCCCGTCGAGTCCTTCTCCAATAGGCCCAGACCCCTCAACTTCTCTAGATGATGCAAAGCGACACTCGGACTGCTCAACCCCAAGGCTCTCTGGACGGGTCTGACGCCGACAGCCCGTTTCTTTGATCCGAGAATGTGCCAGTAGACACGCAAAGTCACGCCCTTCAACTCGGACTCGATAACCCTCTCTCGTTCCTCTGCCAAAATGTACCAGATCTCCAGGCCGCGAGGGAAAGCCTTGGTTCAATACAAGCTTACCCATCAGCAACGAAGCGTTCGGATTTCCGAACACCATGATCTAAACACTGGGATTAAGCCCACGCGCCACCCTACCATATGACGAACAAGTATGATACTCCGCAGAGCAACAGTAGCATACCTACTCATCCTCAGCAGCCTCACCCTCATCCCAGTCTCCGTCTACCTCACAACCCCCACAGCCCACGCAATGATCCCGTTCACCTCATACCAAGACGTTCAAGCATTCATTCACACGAGCGGCTGCAGTAGCTCGACCCCTATGCTCTACAATCGGGGCGCTCTTGCTACCGACCCAACAACATCAGTCTTCGGCGCCAATTCGAACAGTGCTTCAAGCCAAAGTCCCACCCATTCTGAAACGAATCAGCAGGTGTCTGGCGTTGATGAACTCGACAATGTCAAGAACGACGGCCAGTACATCTACACGATAACAAACAACACCGTCGCCATCCTCCAAACCTATCCGACAACAGATTCCAGACTTCTCTCCAGAGTAAATGTTAGCGGGACTTTGCAAGGAATATTTGTGGTCGGCAACAGGCTTGTCATCGTAAGCGAGATTCCAGGATACTCATATCCGTATTATAGCGGAGGCGCACCGCCTCCTGCACTAACCACGGGCGCTTCTCAACCCGGCAACATTGCAAAGATATACCCTATTCAATTCTCAGGGACCACTTCGCTCTTCGTATTTGATATCAGCAACCATGCCAACCCGGTGATCACGACAAGGGTTGAAGTAAACGGGACGTTAGCCGGTGCTCGACTAATTGGAAACGACGTCTATCTTGTGGCAACACAGCCAGTCGTCTGCTACGGCGAGATCTTGCTCCCAGAGCAAATCGTCAATGGCAAAGTAGTAAAAGCCACGCCCACACAAGTCTATCACTCGGACATTGTCGACCAGGGCTACAGCTTCACCACCATCGTCGGGCTCGACACGACACAGAACAACCCCAGTCCTGTCGCAAAGATCTATCTGATCGGAACTACTAGCACGATCTACGTTTCTCTTCACGACATCTATCTCACACAGCCAGTATGGAGCCAGAGCCAGCAGACGATAGTACACCGTATCAGCGTAGACGGTCTCGCAATCACCTACCAGGCTACTGGAGCGGTACCCGGACACGTTCTCAACCAGTTCTCCATGGACGAGTACAACGGATACCTCCGGATTGCAACGACCAACTGCTGCAGCCAGAGCGGCGGTCCCATGCCACTCGCCTACGCACCAGTCAGCCAGCAGGAGACAAACGTCTATGTTCTCGACAAAGGCCTCCACAGCACCGGAAAGCTAGAGGGACTGTCGCCAGGCGAACAAATCTATTCGGCCCGGTTCATGGGCGACAAAGCCTACCTTGTCACATACAAGCGAACGGACCCGCTCTTTGTCATCGGCCTCCAAGACCCCTCTCGGCCCAAGGTGCTCGGCCAGCTCAACGTAACAGGAGTCTCAGATTACCTACAACCGTACGATGAGACACATGTTATCGGCATCGGCCAGTCAGGCACCGATGTCGCGTGGGAGAATGCGGTCCGGTTCACAGGTCTCAAGATCAGCCTCTTCAACGTCACGGACCCAAACCAGCCTTCTGAGACAAGCAGATACCTAATCGGCGGTCCCGGAAGCAGCTCACCCGCAATCAACGACCACAAAGCAGTCCTCTTCGATAGAACACTCAACCTTCTCGTGATCCCAGTCGAGATAACCGCGCAGCTACAGAATCCAGCTTATTGGTACGGGTACCAACCGATCTGGCAAGGAGCATACGTCTTCAACATCACACCCGACAACGGTATCATCTTCAAGGGCGGAATAACACAACTGCAAAACGGCCAACTACCAACATGGCAAGACAACAACCTCTTCATCACCAGAGCACTGTACATTGGAAACGTGCTATACACCATCTCAAACAACATGGTCCAAATGAGCAGCCTCTCAGACCTGTCGGAACTAGGCTCAGTCAGCCTCGCATAACAGCACAAACGGACCCCCGGAAATCCCCTTTTTTTTCTTCTCTTTCGTCCTATCAAGACTGGACTCTCAAGCCCCAGTCTGCACGACGCGTGATGGAAAAATTGAGAACGAGTTGAGCTGTTAGATATTCCAGCTTCGTTTATTCACAGGCTTTATTCGAATGTAAGTTCCAGGACCCATGTACCCAGTATGCTTGACGATGTCAGCTTTTCCTTGTAACTTGATTCCCCGCGGAGCCCAAGGTTTCATCGTCTTCAGATCGTCAACAACGAACGAGGCTCTAGGATTCTCCAAGACATTCTTGTATTTCATCGTGTTCGTGACGTCCCGGCCACTCACGTAGATGTACTCGCCGTCAGTGTCGAAGCTGACCGCGGCAACATCCGGCCGTCCGGATTTTGACGAGGTTCCGATTCTAGCCAGTGGCTGAGATTTCAGGTAGGCCAACTCTTTCTCGGAGAACAATTACTCACGACTCGTTCGCAGAGATCCATCTCCGAACTATATCAGTTCTCTCCGCTTCGACGCGTCTAGTTGGAAGCGAGCAGAGAGGTTTTGCCGGTCAGAGACTAGATAGGCTCGATGGGCTCCGCTGATTTGTCATAGAAAAAGGGTGGATGGTGAAGGTGTGCTTAGAGTTCGCTGACCAGTGAAATGTTTCTTTTGGGCAGGAGTCCGCGCCCTCTCACTTTGAATGGTGATGGGCCACTGAAGGGCAGGGTTGACAGGAACTGTGGCTTCTGTCGCGCCTGTGTGACAGCTTCGAAGCCTGAGGCGAGCTTGATCAGTGTGGGTTCGCTGAAAGCAGTGCCCATGAAGGATATTCCGACTGGGACCCCGAAGGTCATGCCTGCTGGGACATTTATGATGGGATAGCCTACGATTGCGCACGGCGAAGAGGTTCCGAAGACAAAATGGTCGCTGTTGATTAGGTCGGTAGGCCAGGCTGGGCTGTCGGTCCCGGCGATTAGTGCGTCAAGGTTGTTGGATTGCAATAGCTGGTCTATTCCTTCCGTCGCTCCAATCTTCTGGTCAATGGCTAGCGAGTCGTTGTATGACAACCCGAGGGGTTGTGTGGCTTTCGGGTTCGAGCTGAACAGATTGGCCAGGTCGAATATTTCCTGTGCGAAGAAGGGCATCTCTTGGCTGGCGTTGGCGTTGTTGAAGTCGATCAGGGCTTGAAGTGTCGGGCTGGCGATGGGTACGCCTGTTCTGGTCTTGAGATAGTTTGCTATGTCTATCTTGAAGTCGAAGAGAAGCACTGTGAACTCCGCGAGGCCGCTGTTGATATCGGCGAGGTGCGGGAAGGATACAGGGTCTACCAGGGTTGCTCCGGCGCTCCCAACTGCGGTAACTGCTGAGTCGAAGATTGCATCGGCATGGGGGCTGAACCCTTCGAAGTCTCGAACAACCCCTATTCTGGCGCCTTGGAGGCCTTTGGGGTTCAAGAATGCTCTATAGTCGGCTGGCAGAGCAGGTCTCGGTTGGCCGAGCATGCCGAGTGGGCTAGTTCTGGTAGCCGGGTCGCGCGGGTCGGGGGTCCTCTGCACAATAGCAGTCAATACGGTTGCTGCATCTGCAACCGTTCGAGCATGGGGGCCAATAGTGTCCTGTGTATGCGAGATGGGGATAACGCCAGCTCGGCTAACAAGGCCAACAGTCGGTTTGATACCTACGACTCCGTTAGCGTTCGCTGGGCAGACGATGCTGCCGTCAGTCTCAGTGCCGATGGAAACAGTGGTCAGGTTTCCGGAAGTTGCTGCCCCGGATCCCGAACTGGAGCCGCACGGGTTGCGATCGATTGCGTAGGGGTTGTTGCACTGGCCCCCACGGCCGGACCAGCCGCTGGTGGAGAAGAACGAGCGGAAGTTGGCCCACTCGCTCAAATTGGTTTTGCCCAAGATTATTGCGCCGGCGGCACGAAGATGTGCGGCAACGGTTGAATCCTGTAGGGCGGGCGTCCCGACCAGGGCTAGTGAGCCTGCTGCTGTCTGCATTTGGTCATGCGTGTCAATATTGTCTTTTAGCAGAATAGGTATGCCGTGAAGTATTCCAGAGAAGGGAGGGGCTTGCGCGTCGAGCTGCTGCGCTATTGTCGATGCGTCTGGGTTCACTTGTAGAAGTGAGTTGAGCCTCGGGCCGCTCTGGTCTAGAGCGCTAATCCGGGTCTCGTACATGTTCACGACGGAGGTTGCGTTTAATGTTCCTGCCACGTATTGTGCTTCAAGTCGTGCTATGGTAACCTCCTCGATACCTGGGTCAGGCGCGACCTGGTGTATCAGAGTGGGTGTTGTTGTGAGTGATGAGAGGGGCGGGAATTTCCCCAGCAAGCCGGTGGCTCCGGCGGCTACAGCTGCCACGCCTGCGCCGTACTTGAGAAAGTCTCGTCTCGAAACCCTTCTCCTCGTCGTTGTCTCGTGATTGTTGTTTTCGGTTTCGTCGGTCAATATTCTATTCTCCTAGAAAGTCCGTAGAGGGATAGTAGCTTGGGGAAGAATTTTTAACAGTTTCGGGCCCACTTCTGTACAAGATATACAGCGCTAACTCCAGCTTGAGGTTTCAGGCTCAAGTCGTGCATGACATGGTGGGTCAGTCTAGCTCTTAGCAACTAATATTGTGACCCGCATCCGGCAAGCATGCGTCACGGAACTCACTTCTGGAACTCCGCCATGCTACTCTGCAAAGGTCCCGGTTCCCTCGACAACTCTTTCCAATCAAGCTCGGCAAGTCCCGAGAGCCGTCGGAACTCGTTCACCGACCCAGGCCCAAAACCAGCAAAGTGATTGTTGAAGAAGATGAAGCCCTGCTTAAACAGGCTAGACTTCTCCTCCAGAGCCGTATACCATTTTCGCATGACTTCCCCCTGATCCCTCTGCTTCCCTCCGAAATTTGTGATTGAACGGTCGCCCACCATCCGCAAATAAGCCACGTCGGACGTGGCCTCGGGTGGAGTGGAAGCGTACTGGTTCTCCGACCAAGCCAGACTGATATTGTTCGCCTCTAGAAGCTTGTAGATGTCAGGTTTGAACCATGACTTGTTGCGAAATTCGATAGCATGCACGTACTGTTTGTCGGTCTGTCCAAGAAACGTCTCCAGCGCCTCTTTATCCTTCTTGTAGTTGAACGATGGTGGAAGCTGGATAACCAAGGCCCCAAGCTTCTCTCTCAACTCCGACATAGCCTTGTAAAACCGTTCCAGTTGTGCCTGACTGTCCCGCAGTTTCAGTTCGTGCGTTATCTTCTTCGGAAACTTCGCGGTGAAAAGAAACCCTTCGGGAGTGACACGTTTCCAATTGGACACCATGAAGGGCGAAGGTGTTCGATAGTAGCTGGAATCAATCTCTACCGCGTCGAAGACCTTTGAGTACATTCGAAGATAGTCAGCAGGCTTGGCGTCCTTCGGATAGAACGGGCCAACCCAGTCTTGGTAGGACCAGCCGCTGCAGCCAATACTCAACTTTTTCGGATCTATTCCCAATCCTTGTCGCTAAAGTCTGAAGCGATTAGAATGTTAAGTGTTTCCTGTTTTCTTTGAAGGATGGTTGAAAACGGAATTGAAGCGGAAAGATTGGACTCAACAGCTTTTCGTGATACGTCCGGAAGTATTTCTTCCTTGGATGAAGTCAATGAAAGAGCGGACTCCGGCCGAGGTCGGCGGCCTCCGTATGATATTCGAGAAGTTCGGGATTCGCGAAGGAGCTAGAGTGCTTGACCTCGCGAGTGGAATCGGCAGAATGTCGGTAAACCTCGCAAAAGCCGGGTTCGAGGTGGTGGGAGTAGACATCTCACCGTTCTATCTGGAATACTCAGAGAGATGGGCGAGGAAGGAGAACGTCGCAGACAGAGTTCAGTTTTACAAATTTGATATGAGAGACGCGGCTCGACAGCTTCGAAAGAAGGGGGAAGAAAAATTTGACGCGGTTATCAATTTCGGCACGTCGATGGGGTATTACGGAGAGAAGGAGGACGTACGGACATTCAAGAGTTTACTCGGCGTTACATCTTCGCGTGCCATCTTGGTCATTGACACGGTGAATAGGGACTATCTCGTCAAGAACTTCCGGGAAAAGGAGATCTCCGTGCTTGACGATATCGAATGGCATGATTTTCGAAAGCTCAACCTCGAAAATTCTCACATGGAAAACAACTGGAGATTCTATCGCAAGACTCACGAGGCTCTTCGGCTTCTATTGGAGGTTCCGGTTTCTCACAGAGTATACTCCCTTCACGAGTTGAAGCAAGTCGCGAGTTCTGCTGGCTGGAAGGTTCTCGAATCCTATGATAGTACAGACCGCTTAACCCCGGTCACCACAGACTCTTTTCACATGACCCTCGTAGCCCGAAAACAGGTGTGAGCTACAAACATAGATTCTAGAACATTGGGGTGTTGGAGAACACGATTCCTTGCTGCGTGATCTGGTAGAAATATCCACGTGACGGCGTCGGGTTACGCCCGATTCTCAACACCTTCAACGTGCCACCTTTCAACAAGACCTCCCCCTGTCGTTTTCTCATTTCGATGACCCCGTCCGCTAGGTTCGCGGTCGCGTTTTCCACGTTCACGTCCACAACCTCGGTATGCAAGACTGAGATGGTTACCGCCCTTGCGATCTGGGTCGCAAAACGCATGACCTGGACATACTGGTAGACACGTCTCGCTTCTGCTAAGAGAAAAAATGGCGTGATGGAGTCCATCACGATCACCTTTGGTCCAACGGTCGGCTTCATCGCAAAGCTCCTCCCGTAGGCGAGGAGGTCCTGAAACCTCAACGTCTCCTCTAAGATATCTCCTGGGTCCATCTTGGGAAGCGACTCGGCAAGCTTCTGAGCTCCAAGTGAGAACATGTCGACAAACTCGAGACGGCCTTCTTCCTCGATCTTCGTCACAGCAATGTGATGGTCCTCGAGTCCTAGCCTGACCACGTCAGCCGGATCATCTATGCAGTAGTAGAGAAGCTGGCACCCCTGACGAAGAAAATTCGCCACTAGCTCACGGACAAGGGCGGATTTCCCGCTCCCTATCGGACCCATCAACGCAACACTGGACGGTCGAGGAATACCTCCTCCGCTTACCTTGTCGAGAATAGGGATGCCTGTAGGCTGCACCGCTTCTACTCTATGATCAACTGGAGATGATTTCAACTGTCGCCGTTTTCTCTCTCCACCAGACAGGTGCTCTAGTTCGAAAGGGGCCATGTAACTTGGACCAGTATTCGAAAGTGACAATATCACTTGCTAGACCGGAGTTTGGCCAAGCCAAGAACGAATGTCCCGCAGAAGATTCCAAGAAAAGCACCCCCGATAACATCACTCGGAAAGTGCAACCCTAGAATGATCATCGAGACACCGGTAGCGATAGCGAGAAGAACGAAGGGAATACGCCAAGCAGCATACCTGGACCATATCATTGTGGCGACTGTAAACGCGTTTGTCGTATGTCCAGAGGGGAATCCTGGATTTGTGGGGATTTCTCCACGGGCCACTATTCCGAGCGAAGGCACCTGGAAGGGTCTTGGAAGGTTGAAAGCCGCTTTCAGCACGTCGGTCAGAGCCATTGCAGTCACCATGGCCACAGCCAGTATCAGCGAGCTGGTCCATTCATTGCTGTCCTTGCGGAAGACGTAGAGCCAGAAAACCAATGGGACCCAGATGAGATCACCCACCGTAGCTATCCCGTAGATTATGGGGACAAGGGTGTCAGTGGATATGGAGCGGTAGAGGGCAATGGAGAGGTAGGTGTCTGCGGAGGTTCCTAGTACCCGCAGACCAAGCAATGCAAGCACGAATCCTGCTATGCATATCAGGATGATTCGTTTTGCAGCCCGCAGGCTCTTGGCCCATAATCTTAGGTCGAGCCCTGACGTTCCTAGTAAAGACATCTGGAACGGTCTAGTTGTTCAACGGTTATAATGTGAACGGCTTGAGTCCTCACTTTTATTAGCACCTCAAGGTTGGTCTCGTTCCCCCATGCTCATACTAGGCGGCTCCGCAAGCCAACCCCTCGCTGAGAAAGTCGCGAAGGAATTGGGCCAAGAAGCCGGCCAATTGGAAGTGAAGCGTTTTCCGGATGGCGAAAAATATCTCCGAATCCATGATGACGTCAAGGGCCAAGATGTTGTAGCGATTCAATCTCTCTATCGGACACCTGACGAGAACATATTCGAGCTTCTCTTACTGACGGACACGCTCAGGGATCTAGGGGCCCGCTCCATCACCGCAGTAGTACCCTACATGGCATACGCGAGACAAGACTCGCGATTCTTCCCGGGAGAGGCAGTCAGTTCTGCATCAGTAGCTCGTCTCCTAGAATCCGCCGGCACGACATCGTTCTTTACAATCGACTGTCACCTTCACAGACTCGGAGACGTCGCGAAAGTCTTCAAGATCCCTGCTCGCAACCTCACTGCGATGCACGAACTGGGAAAGTACGCTCGAGAACACATCAAACCGCGCAAACCGATCGTGATCGGTCCCGACGAGGAAGCCGAGCAGTGGGCTACCGTCGTGGCAAAGGAACTGGACACAGAGCATGTGGTGTTTCGCAAACTACGAGTCCGAAAAGAGGGCATGACCTCGTCCAAGGTTGAAGTTGACGCTGGTGACATTGAGGTGAAAGGACGAGATGTGGTCTTCGCCGACGACATCATCAGCACAGGCGGAACTATCGCAGAGGCTGCGAAAGCCTGCAAGAAGGGAGGCGCGAACCGCATTTTTGTGCTCTGCACCCACCCTGTCCTCGTTGAGGGGGCACTGAAACGGATTAGAGCCGCTGGAGTGCTGAAGGTAATCGGAACAGACACTTATCCCGGTCCAGTCAGCAAAGTGACTGTCGCTCCAGTCATAGCCGCTGCGTTGAAGAGCTAAAAAGCGAATTTCGATTCCGAAGATGCAGCGTTGAACGGTCTAACTGGGAGGCAGGTTTAGTTTGACGCTAGACCTGGTTGTAACGGGCGCCCTAAACTGGGATGTCAATCTCTTCGTAAAACGACTACCACGACCCGGGGAAGAGGTTGTTGTGGAAAAAGTCGATCGGGTCCCTGGGGGAAAAGGTGGGAACGTTTCCGTTGCGGCAGCCCGGATCCTAGGCCAGAAAAAAGTCGCCTTACTCGCCTGCGTTGGAAAGGATGACATCGGGAAGAAGCAACTTTCCATTCTCAAACAAGATGGCGTGGACACTTCCGCGGTCCAGACGCTGATCAAGCTTGAGTCTGGACAGGCCTACATTACAGTTGACGAGAAGGGAAGGAACAATATTGAAACGCATTTTGGGGCAAATGCCGGGCTGAAACGGGACCACATCATGCTCCCAGAAGTCCAGAATCTCTTCGGCAATTGCCAGATGATGGTCGTCATCGACCCACCACGACACGTCGCTGGAAGAATACTCTCCGAAGGACGCCGCCTCCGACGATCCGTTCTCTGGCATCCAGGTGTTTTGACAAGATTCGGAATGGAAGAGTTCAGAGGAGAAATGGAGGGTCTGGACTACCTGGTCCTGAATGAACATGAAGCACTCGCGTTCGCTGGTACGCCCACTCTAGAGGAATCTCTCGCGGCATACAGCAAAGTTGCGCCGAAGATGAAGATTCTCGTTACATTAGGAAGCAAGGGCTTTGCGTTTTATGACAAGGGGAAACAGTTGAAGATGAAGAGTGTTGACCTGGCGAAAATGGGGCGGAAGATCGTTAACACAACTGGTTGTGGAGACGCGTTTGTGGGAGCGTTCGCAGCCTACAAGGTACTAGGCCTCGGCGACATCGAGGCTCTGAAGCACGGGAACATGGCGGCAGCTCTCAAGGCTGGTAGGCCGGAAACTAGAGGAAGCCCCACCCGGAAGGAGCTTGAAGAGTTCTACCGGAAGTACTCAGCCTAACGCCCTTCCCATCTCAACGGCTAGTTCTGGATTGTATGGTTAGTTCCAATAAGATCCTGTAGAGTTCGCTTTAATTGGTAGGACGTTAACCGTTTCCTGGCTGGAGTTTCAGCCCGATGTCGAGTACTGTTGAGGTCGCGAAGAGGGATCAAACTGTCGCCTGGCTCCTAAAGAATGAGAATCCGGGGGTTCGATATTGGACTCTCAGGGATATTCTCGGAAGATCCGAGACAGATACCGAAGTTGTATCGGCCTTGAACGGTATTGCATCTTGGGGTCCGGTAGCCGAATACTTGCGAGAACAACACCCCGCAGGTTACTGGGGCGATGGGGAGGATGTGTACTGGCCCAAGTGGAGGGCGACTGTTTGGGCTCTGATATTGTTGGCTGAATTGGGTGTTCCCGGGACGAATGCCTCGGTCAAGAGAGGCTGCGACTATTTTCTGCGAGTCATGGACGAGCAGGATCGTTCTTGGCCTCCGCCGAAGTATGCTGATGAGGATTTGCGGGGGTGGCGTTTGGTCTGGGAGCCCTGCGTAACTGGGAACATGGCACGGACACTCGTTGAGTTCGGGTTTGAGAATGATCCTCGTGTGCGCGAGATGTTTGAATGGCTTGTGAGGTATCAGCGGGATGATGGAGGATGGAATTGCGAGACTGCGGGCCGAGATGGTGGGGTTGTGCACCATAGCTCGTTCATGTCGACGATAGAGCCTTTGTGGGCGTTTTCTTCTCTGGATCCTCGGAAGTGGCCGCGTGGCGGAAGGGAAGCGGTGGAAAGAGGCGTAGAATTCATGCTCATGCACCGCCTATTCAAGAGCGATAAATCTGGCAAGGTGATTCGGCCGGAGTGGACGCAGCTGCATTTTCCTCTATTCTACTTCTATGACATTCTCCATGGATTGCGAGTTGTAACAGCGCTTGGTTTTGGTCGGGATGATAGGACCAAAGATGCTTGGGAGTTGCTTTTGTCGAAACGATTGCTGGATGGGACTTGGCCGATGGAAGCCACGTTCATTCGATCTTTGCGAAGGAATTTCGTGAAAGATGAGAAGACGGGACAATGGCATTCCGTGCGGGAGGAAGGAGTTGACCTTTCCAACGTCTACAAGAGTGCTGGAAAAGTAGTGGAGGTTCCGAACATATACTCAAGCCTGGGCGAGATCGGCAAGGCCAATCCCTGGGTGACGCTAAACGCCCTTAGAGCGCTTAGGGGCCGCGAATGAACCGGTCCGACAGCACCGTGAATGGTTAGAGCGCGGACCGTTAGTATCGGCGGTTTCACGAAGGAAGGATGCACTGGGATGAGCCGGTGAACGTGGAAATCCCCGCGTTTCACGAAGGGCGGGGCGCGGGAAAAAAGACCACCCCGGGGGGTCACAATTTAGTTAACGGAAAAAAATAGTTACAGAAAAAGAAAAGTCACAGGAAAAGAAATATTGGAAAAGGTGGTGCTGGTTGGTCCTGCAATTCGAAACAAGCATGAGGAGCTTAGAGCATTCTGCTTGAATGATTGAAGCCAATCCTCATGGAGCGAGCTGCGAGTGTGGCTTAACTCATCCAGATGATCCCGTACGCTAGGAGGATCAGACTGAACCAGAATACGGCGAACATGGCCGGGAATACGACCGTGAAGAACCAGAACCCGGCGCGGTGGGCAACGCCCTCGACGACATGGTGATATTGCATCAAAGCCCCGTCCTCGTCATTCTTCTCGAAGAATTCCAACACCCTCGCCCGGAGCATAGTCACGATAATCCAGACGACGAGCCAAGAGATTCCGAATACGGCAAAGAGCAGGACCAGGCCCCGATTGTCCAACCGGGTCGCGGCGACGGAGACCGAGAAAGTCTCGCTCACGAGGAACATTGCGCGGTAGTTCTGGAGCACAGATTCGTGATGCGCGAACTGGTCGATTGCGTCATGGTGCTTGACTAAGAGCGCTGTAAAGGCAGGGGTCCCGCATGCGGCAGAACTTGACGTCAGGCCCACCCATAGATGCTCCGCACTTACGGCAAAGAGTAGTCATCCTGAGTGACCGTGCCACCAGACCGTCGCGTCCTCGCTCTCCAAGATATCAGAATGGATTACCGCGACCTGATATTAATCACTCAAAGGTCTGAAAGTGGACCAGCCAAGTTCACGAATTCGCAGGTGCCGTTGCCTGTCATCGTGTTAAGGGGGCTTCTCAAGATACGAGAATCGACCCTGGTTGACTAGTAGTCCGATAATAGGGGAGTGCACCCAACTCGCCTTGTTAGGTTACAAGTCGATTATGTCTCGGACGGTTCCAAATAGGCTCTGCCATGGGCTTCCTGGTGAGGTTCGAGAGATTAGTCGAGTCGTTGATGAGCCTCGTCTCAGTCGTAGGCTTTGCCAGTACCCTCTTCCTTCTCTTCATCTTCCTCACCACGCCTCCAGTGACGACTATCACGGAGACGGGTGTTGGGGTCCAAGGCATCTACACCTACAAGATTACGAATATTGCCATTCAGGGTGTTCCGTTCTTCTGGGTCTTTACCAGCTTAATCTCACTGTCCGCGGGACACACGTACAAGTCTGCTAAGCATCTCTTCCTCCACGCGAAAGGCAAGCATCCGCCCGCAGCAGTAGCAGATCCGAACTAGATTCAGAAAGCACCTGAGAGTTCAGAAAACGGGACAGTCTAACTCTTTGTTTCCGATTTCGCTTTGGAAGTGGCTTTCTGCTCCTTCCAAGTCGACCCGCAAACGTGGCAGTTGTGATACCTAAACTCGTCCGTTTCTCCTGATGAACGGGTGCATGGCCCGGTGGTGCCGCAGACGGGACACGTGTGAGTTGTCTGCTCCAACGTATTGGTCGATTCCGAGTGTTATCCGACCCTGATTATGTCTTCCTGTGGCTTAGATAGTTGTCGGTAGCCGCTCGCCGTGACCAGGACATCCTGCTCCAAGTTGCAAGTGCCGAGCTTGCTTGTGACAGAGGGTTCGATTGTGAAGACCATGTCTTTCTGAACCGGCTTCTCAACCTGCTTACCATAACGGTTCGGCCATCTGGGACCGAGTAGCGGTCCGATTTCGTGGGTGCTCCGACCCAAGACGTGTCCCAGAGCATGCTTGTACTCAGGATAGCCCCTCTTGACAATTAGCTTCCGGCCGGCACTATCGACCTTGTATCCTATCGTTCCAGGCTTTAGGGCCGCGAGAGCCGCATCGTTTGCAGCTCTTGCGGTCTCGAACATGCGCTTCACTGAGCTCGGTATGTTTCCTGGCCCAACGAAATAGACTCGCTGGATGTCGCTGCAGTAACCGTCAAAACTAACCCCGAAGTCTAGCTTGACAAAATCACCATTTCTGATGGTTGTATTGTGATAGCCAATATGTCCCATTGGATTGCCAGCCACATTCACTGAAGGGCAACGGTCATAGGCCCACGCTGTCGATAGACCCTTTTCAGCCACAAGTTTGTGAGCGAACTCTTGGACATACTTGTCCTTCTTACCCGGTCTGATAGCGTCCTCAACCTTATCGTAGATCTTCTCGCACTCAATGATCGCCTTGGCTATCAGTTCAACTTCCTCGGGAACGAGCCTCGCACGGAGAGTAATCGCGAGGTCCTCCCCAGACACGAACCGTTTGGAATATCCCTTCAGTGCCCGCTTGAGGTAGGCTTCCATGCCGCTGGTTAGACCATCTGCGGCACCCTCGTCGTAACTTGAGTTGAGCGCGATGCTCTTCGGTTTCCTCTTTCCGATGATCTGTTTCAGCTTAGGAGCCACGCCCTCGCTCGCGTAGCCAACCACCTCGTCGTAGAACTTGCTCTGCTTGATCGTATCGTCCTCCAAGCTTCCGACAACAGCGGTCTTCGTTCCATCTTGGTCGATTATCGCCGCGGACCTCCATGTCAGATCACTGAACCTCAGATCCTGAGCTAGGGGGTCCTCGTTCCCCTCGCGTGTGAATGTAATCCAGATGTCTATTCCCTGTTCCCGCATCGTCTGCTGAATCCACTTCAGCTTCTTCTTCAGATACTCCATCTTGAGGGGGGTTTTGTCGAGCTTCACAGAGAATCAGCCTACGCGAATTCACTTATTGCTTTCTGTTTTGACGAGGTTCACACGGGCCATTCGGAAAGATCGGCGATCCAATCATCGGGAACGCCATTTACGGTCAAATCAAGCTCGACTGAACACCAAGCCTATTAGTGCTGGATTCTTGAAGTCTCGATAATGCAAACAGAACAATACTCGTCCAGCCAGTTCGCCCGGGACGTCGACACCTGCGTCCGGAAGTACCAGAATGAGTCAGATGTTCTGAGACAGATCAAACCTCTCCTTGAGAAGCTCATCCGTAGCCCCGGCTCAATTCCAGCCGAGGCTTTCACCCCGAGAAAGGATAGGTTCGCGATGAACCTGATCCATATGCCAAGGGACGAGATGTTCTCGATCATCGGGGGAGTCTGGCATCCGAGCCAGACAACTCCAATCCACGACCATTTGACATGGGCGCTTATTGGAGTCTATGATGGCGAAGAGCGGGAAGCACTATTCCGCAGAACCGATGATGGATCGAATCCCAAGATTGCAAAGATCGAGAAGGT
>Ga0099828_10001223_pt1 | contig 16893 bp, 28 predicted proteins | sample CZO8metaG_2_FD_79338 | JGI IMG/M metagenome (GOLD analysis project Ga0099828, IMG submission 79338) | Vadose zone soil microbial communities from the Eel River Critical Zone Observatory, Northern California, USA - CZOApr15con2H1.8 metaG | ecosystem: Environmental > Terrestrial > Soil > Vadose... | reverse complement strand
CATGGGGAGCTGGCGATTGGATGAATAGACTATTGCCTCCGCCAGAAAAGCCGGCCCGTACCGAATCTGAATCTTGTCCACGCCGATGTCGCTGGAGGCGCGCACTCTCCGGAGAAAGACCTGCTCGCGCGCGTTCCGGCCCGGCTCCTCCCCCGGCTTCGTCCCCCAGGGAACGAAGACGAACGTGTCTTTCGACAGCACCGGCCAGAGCTGCCGACGTGCGGCCGGATCCTTCTCGGCGAGATACCGCGCCACGTCCTGCTGATCCCGCCGATGGCGCTCTTGATCCATCTGCATGGAGATCGGCAACGCGGCGTTCAATTCGACGATCCGCTGCTCCACCTCATCGCGGGGCATCCCCACCTGCATCGAACTCACCGCCCGGCTGATGTCTTCAACCGTCCGGGTATCAAGATTGAAGGCCGCCGGATAGAGGCCGCAGGAGACCGGATGGAGAAACGCCAGGAGCCAGATCCCCAGAGTCGCGCGCCATCGGGCGAAGGGACGTGGTCCGGGATGCGCCTCGTCATCGTCGAAGTGCTTACGCGTCCAGCTCACGAGCAGAAACAGCATCAGGGAAACCGGAGCAAGAAACAGGTGGGTGGTGGCGACTTCGTTGATGTCGGGCAGACGCGACGGGATGTCCCACGCCCCCCAGAAGGACAGCACAACCACCAGCAGGATCCAGGCCCAGGCGGCAGGGACGACCGCCTGCCCGATCCAATACGGATTCTTCAGGCTGGACACGGTCGAAACTGTACCATATAATCCCTCTTCTCCGCTCTGTGCCGAAGTGGCGGAACTGGCAGACGCACTAGATTCAGGGTCTAGCGGGAGCAATCCCGTCGGGGTTCAAATCCCCGCTTCGGCACCATCTTTCTGCTTACAGTGTTATAGTGACGTGTCGGCATGGAGTCTGCATGCGGATTGAAGACTACGCCCTGATCGGCGATACCCACACCGCCGCGCTGGTCGGACGCGACGGCTCGATTGACTGGCTCTGCCTGCCGCGCTTCGACTCCGGCGCCTGCTTTGCCTCGCTGCTCGGCGATCCGCGGCATGGCCGCTGGCTGATCAGTCCCACCGCCGAGGTGCGGAGGACCCGGCGGCACTACCGGCCGGCCACGTTGATCTTGGAAACGGAATTTGAGACCGCTGACGGCGCGGTCCGGCTCGTGGATTTCATGCCGCCGCGGGAAACGAGTCCCTGCGTGGTGCGGATCGTGGAGGGGCTCCGCGGCGAGGTGCGGATGCGGATGGAGTTGGTGATCCGCTTCGACTACGGGTCCATTGTTCCTTGGGTCCGCAATCTCGAGGGCGTCCTCTACGCGGTCGGCGGCCCTGATTCGCTCTATCTCCACACGCCGGTCGAGACTCGAGGCGAGCAGCTCACCACCGTGGCGGATTTTTCCGTCTCGAAAGGACAGCGCGTTCCGTTTGCGCTGATCTGGCATCCTTCGCATGAACCCACACCGCCACCCGTTGATCCGGAGCGGGTGCTGGACGAGACGGAGAAGTGGTGGCGGGAGTGGTCGAGCCACTGCACGTATGACGGCGAATGGCGCGAGCAGGTGCTGCGTTCGCTCATCACGCTCAAGGCGCTGACGTACGCGCCGACCGGCGGGATCGTGGCGGCCCCGACCACCTCGCTGCCGGAAGCGCTCGGCGGAGTGCGCAATTGGGACTACCGCTACTGCTGGCTTCGTGACGCCACCTTCACCCTCTATTCGCTGATGGCCGCAGGATACAAGGAAGAGGCGTGCGCCTGGCGGGACTGGCTGCTGCGCGCGGTGGCCGGCGACCCGATGCAGCTTCAGGTCATGTACGGGCCGGCCGGCGAGCGCCGCCTGACGGAAATTCAGCTGGCCCATCTTCCCGGCTATGAGGGGTCCTCTCCGGTTCGGATCGGCAACGCCGCGGTGCGCCAGTTCCAGCTTGACGTGTATGGGGAAGTGCTGGACACGCTCTACCAGGCCCGTCGCGTCGGCATTGCCACGGATGACTCATCCTGGGCGTTGCATCAACACCTGCTCGAGGTGCTCGAAACCGGCTGGAAGCAACCGGACGAAGGTATCTGGGAGGTGCGGGGCCCGCAGCGGCATTTTACGCATTCCAAGGTGATGGCGTGGGTCGCGGCGGACCGGACGGTCAAGGCGATGGAGACCTTCGGTTTGTCGGGAGACGTGGATCGCTGGAAACGGCTGCGGGACGAGATTCATGCGGAGGTCTGCCAGAAGGGCTACGATCCGGACCGGCGAACCTTTACCCAGTCCTACGGCTCGAAAGCGCTGGACGCCAGTCTCCTGATGATCCCGCTCGTGGGCTTCCTCCCTCCCGACGACGGGCGCGTACAGGGGACGGTGGCGGCGATCGAGCGCGAGCTGTGTCACAACGGATTTGTGCGGCGTTACCTGACCGACGAATCAAGCCACGTGGATGGGCTGCCGCCGGGGGAGGGCGCCTTTCTCCCCTGCACCTTCTGGCTGGCCGACAATTACTGGCTCCTCGGCCGCCATCAGGAGGCGCGGCGGTTATTCGAGCGCCTCTTGACCCTCTGTAACGATGTCGGGCTGCTGTCGGAGGAGTATGATCCGCAGGCCAAGCGTCTGCTCGGCAATTTTCCGCAAGCCTTCTCGCATGTCTCCTTGATCAACACCGCCCGCAATCTCTCCACGGACGCAGGGCCGGCCGTGCACCGTCAGAGCGGTTGACGCCACTCCCCCCCTTGACACTCGGCCAGTCGGTGTTACCTAGAAAGTAGCTTCAGTTGAAAGATAAGGAGGACACCATGACACTGACGACATACAACCCGTTTGACCTGGAAATTGACCGCCTGCTTGACGATGCGTTTCGGACCTTGGGCCACAAGGCCGCCGCCTGGCTTCCCCGCTACAATGCCTGGGAAGACAAAGATCGGTTCTGTCTCGAGATGGCCTTGCCCGGCTGGGAGCCGAAGGATGTGAAGATTTCCGCTGAAGACGGCGTGCTGACGGTGGAGGGATCGCGCGAGGTGACCGCTGCGGAACCCGACCGGACCTATCTCGTACGCGAAATGCCGTGGGGGACGTTCTCGCAGGCGTTTACGCTGCCGACCCACGTGGATCCTGAGAAGGCCAAGGCGTCCTTCACGCACGGAGTGCTGTCCATCGAGTTCCCCAAGCGCGAGGAAGCCAAGCCCCGCCAGATCATGATCGAGGCCCGTTAAGTTCTTGCGCATGCATCGGGGAGCCGCCGGTTCGTAACCGGCGGCTCCTTTTTTATGCCGCTCCACCCCGCCACCCTTCAATCCATCACGCGGATCTTCGATGCCCTGGACTATGCCGCCCTCGGCGCCATTTACTGCCATGAAGGCGGCGACGCCTTCTGGGAGGAGCGGCGGAGGCCCTGCCAGGAGCTCGGCATCCGGCTGGCGGAAGTCTTGCGGGGCCGGCTTCGTCCCAACGGACGGAGTCTCTACGTCGGCGCCGGGGTCGCCGAGCTTCCCATGCTGGCGATGGAAACGATGGACCTGCAGCGCACGGTCGCGGTCTACAACCTGCGCGGTGATGAAGTCGCGTTGCTGAACACCGCGCGTGCGGGACTGCCGTTCGAATTTCAGGCAAAAGACGCGCGGGAGGCAAGCGGGACCTTCGATCACCTGTGGATCGTCAGCGTGCTGAACGACCCTGAATGCTTTCCCGAGCTCGGGGCGCTGTCGTCCGGCCGTGCCAACCCGGTCACGTTCGATCCGGCTGCCTTCTCGATCGAGCGCCAGGCGGTTCTCGCCCTCGCCGCCGGGTGTCTGGAGAAAGTCGCGCGTCCCGGCCTGGTCACCACGTCGGTGGAGGAGATCCCGTGGATCACGGACTGGTGCGAGCGCCAGGGTCTCGCGTGCGCGGTCGAGGACGAGGACTATCCGGCGGCGATCGTTGCAGACCCGATCTGCTTCATCCGCATCGGTGAAAACCCCCGCTAGCAGCCTTCCATCCGCTTGCACTCTCATTCGAGGGAGTGTTAAATGGCGTGATGAAAGAGCCTGGCTTCCTGAAACTGATGGCGCAGAAATTTCACGCCAAGCGGGTGCTGGAGATCGGTACCTTCGACGGCACGAGCGCGCTCGCGTTGGCCGAGGCCATTCCGGACGACGGCACGGTCATCACCTGCGAGATCAATCCCGGGCTGGCAACGCTCGCCCGCAAGCGCATCAACCGCAGTCCCCATGGCGGGAAGGTGGACGTGCGCGACGGGCCGGCGCTCAAGACCTTGCCGGGGCTGACGGGCCCGTTCGATCTGATCTTCATTGACGCGGACACCGCCAACTACGTGCACTATTACCATCATGCGATGGCCCGGCTGGCGCCGGCGGGCGTGATTCTGATGGACAACATGCGCGGCGCCACGTTGGGCGATGTGGATCCTGCAGGCGATCCGTCCATCGCCGCGGTGCAGGAGCTACGCCGCACTCTCGCATCGGACAGTCGCGTCACCGCCGAGCTTATGTCCGTGCGGGACGGCGTGATGGTGATCACATCGAACGTTTAGAGGAGGAGCCGTGAAAGCCCTGGTGCCGGAGAAACTCGAGGAGTACGCGGCGGCTCACTCGGTGGCCGAGTCGGAGGTCTGCCGGACGATCCGCGAGGAGACGTACCGCACCCAGGACTACCCGCAGATGGTGGTGGGCCCGCTGGAGGGCGCGTTCCTCAAAGTGATGGCGCTGGCCGTGGGAGCCACGCGCGTTTTAGAGGTCGGCACCTTCACGGGTTACAGTGCGCTGGCGATGGCGGAGGCTCTGCCGGACGATGGAACGGTGCTGACCTGCGAGATCGATCCCGGCTCGGCGGCCTTCGCGCGCCGGTTCTGGAACAAGAGCCCGCACGGCAGGAAGATCGAGGTCCGCGTGGGCCCGGCGCTGGAGACGCTCGGCCGGCTGACGGGCACGTATGATCTGATTTTTATCGACGCGGACAAGGCGAACTACGTGAACTATTACCGGCGGGTGCTGGATCTCATCTCGCCGACCGGGGTGATCCTGATCGACAACGTCCTCTGGAGCGGCGAGGTCCTCAAGGCCAAGACCAAAGAACCCTCCACCCTCGCCATTCAGGAATTAAACCGCGTGGTCTCGTCCGACCCCCGCGTCACCGCCGTCCTCCTCACCCTCCGCGACGGCGTCTTCGTCATCAAACCGAACCCGCGCTAGCGCTCAAACAATTTCACCTGGCCGGTGGCGGGGTCGTAGCCGACGGTGAGCTGGCCCTGCAGAACCTTTAAGAGCTGTTCGCCGGCGAGCGCACGCCGCCAGCCCTGCATGAGAGGGAGCTGCTCGGCCGCGCCCTTGCCGCGATGCAGGGCGAAGACTTCCAGGTCGGCCGACGTCGCGAGAAGCTGTGGCGCGATGGAGGCTTCGACGGCGCGCACCTTCAACGCCGTCCCCAACAGATCGGCGAGCCCCGCCGTCTCGGGATCGATACGCTTACGTTTCTCCACCCGCGGCAATTCATGCTCCTGCACCGCCAGCCCCTGCTTCACGGCCGCGATCAGCGCCTCGCCGTACTTCTCCACCTGCGACGGCTGGATGCCGCGCAGCGCTCCCAGCGCCCCGACCGTCGCCGGCGCGCGCCGGGCAACCTCGACCAGGATCTCATCGCGCAGGATGCGCCCGCGGGGCCGGTCCCGCCGCTTGGCTTCATGCTCGCGCCAGGCCACGATCTCGCGCAGGATTCCGCGCGCGCGCGGATGCAGGCCCTCCCAGCCCCTGATGCGCTGGTAGCGGAGCCGCGGGTCGCGCGATTCCTCTCCTGCCAGGGTCAGCAACCGATCAAATTCTTCCTCCACCCACTCCAGTCGTCCCAGGGATTTGAGCTTGTTCTGCAGATGATCGTGCAGGGAAAAGAGATGCCGGACATCCTCCAGCGCGTAGTCGATCTGCTGCGGCGTGAGAGGCCGCTGGGCCCAGTTGGTGAAGGTCTCGGACTTCTCCAGCGTGACCCCGACCACCTGCTGCACGAGCTGGCCGTAGCCGACCTGCGCCCCGTATCCGACCATCGCCGCCGCGACTTGCGTGTCGAACACGGGCGCCGGCACGGACCCGGACAGGACCGAAAAGATCTCCAGGTCCTGGCGCCCGGCGTGAATCACCTTCAGGAGCCGGGCGTCGTTCAGCAGTTCCAGGAACGGATCAAGATGGCGGACGTCCTGGTAGTCGATGATGGCGGCCACGTCTCCCGCCGCGACCTGGATGATCTCAAGGCGGGGATGGAAGGAATCCTCGCCCATGAATTCCGTGTCCACCGCGAGGCGGTCGTGGCCGCGGAGGCGCTCGCACAAGGCTTTCAGCCCGGCTTCGTCGCGAACGTATGCCGCCACGGCGTGCTTCTTCGTCACGGCAGACATAGCACCATTATACGATGATACGGATGGAGAAGCGCGAAGGTGATGGCGCGCCGTCCGGAGACACCGGAACGGCGCGCCGGCAGAGAAATGCGGAACGGCGGTCTATTTTCGCAGGAAAGGCTTGGTATCTTCGCCGGTGAAGCCGGTCACGGTCAGGAACGCCAGCCCCTTCTTGCCGTCCGGGACCGTGGCCGTGATCGTCGTATCGTTCGCCTGGGTGAACTTCGCAGAACTGCCTGGCCCGAAGGACACCATGCTGACGCAGCCGGGCTGGCCGAAGTGCTCGCCAGTGATCGTCACCTGGTCGCCGGTCTTGCCCTCGTCCGGGCTGATCTTCTTGATTTTCGGCATATCACCGGCGCAGCTCACGCCCTGTGTCAGCCGAGGGGACTCGGAGGCCTTGGCCTTGTTGCTCTGAATCCCGCCGCCTGGCCCTGAAGCCGCCGCAGGCGGAGCCTCCTTGGCTTTCTTCGCTTTCTTGGGTGCTTCCTTCTTCGGCTCTTCCTTCTTCGGCTCTTCCGTCTTGGGCTCGTCGGCCGCCGCGGCCAGGCCAATCTGGCCGGCGAACGCGACCGCCGCGAGAATGCCCATTACACGCATCACTGAAATCATCGTCATGGCTTCCTCCCGTCACTAGGTTGGCAACATTAAGGGCATAAGTAGGGGGCCATCCTAGACTAGGGAATGAAGGGAGTCAAGCCGGGGTCAAAACCCAACACCTCCTCCGACGCCGCCAAAGCCTCCCCCTCCACCAACCCCCCCACCGATTCCAATGGAGAACCCCGGGCGCTGCGCTGATTGGGGCTCCCAGGGCTTGACATGCTTCACGGCAAGGGTGGGGTAGGAATATTTGGTCTCATCAAGGGGTAAGACCGTGACGCCCGTGACCTCTCCGACAATGGTGACGCGCGTCCCGGCCGGGAGGATGGCGGGATCCAAAAAGTCCTTTTGGACGGCGAGGAAACGACCTAACGACTTGGTGCGGTCCCGGGCGGGTTCCAAAGAACCATCAAGAGGCAATTGCAGGATCTCAATGCGGGTGCTGTCATTCTCGCGCTTGACTGACAGGACTTCACCCCCGAGGACGATGATTCGATTCTTGTATGACAAGGGCGCCTGCTGGACCTGCAGAAAGGAGACGTTCCGATCGACCTGCGCTTCCAGTTCCTTGGGGATGACTTGGGTCGCGCACGCCGACAACAGCATGAGGACGAGTGCAGGCCACATGGCCGTGATGATTCTGAATCGCTCCTGCATAGACATTCTTAGTGTACCATGTTTCTGAGGGGACGGGCTCCCTTCTGCCGGAGCCTGTCCCCGTCTGCGGTCATCCCTGCGGATAACTGAATCGCAGGAGGCGAGGCGCGCCACGCAGGAAATAGAGTCCCACGACGATGCCCACAATCGCGGTCACCACAAACCACACCGTTATTCCATCCACTCCTGGGACGCTCAACGAGATGGCGATATTGGTGACCAGCGACCACAGCGAATACACCGTCAGCGTGAGCCCGAGCACACGGACCACGATCCCGAACACATCAGATGGTTGCATGAGGCGCCTCCATTTATTTCGTTAGCCCACCGGTCTCCTGAGGAGTCGCTTCCAGGGCAGTCACGACCCCGGCATAATTCACGCTGATCACCATTTGGTATCCGTTATCCTCATTGAGCATGCCAGCGTAGCGTTCCAACTCCTCACTGCCGTAGCGGAACCGTATGAGTACGGGGGAGTCATCACGCCGCCGAGTAACCATCAATTCCTGAGTCATACCTTGCTTGATCGTTCCGAGCTGATGTTGGTGAGACCAGACTGAGACTGAGACATTACTTATATCCTTGTCAGAATTGTTCTGGACCTTGATCCACGTCTGGTTACTTTTCCAGAACTGGTACTCGGTAGGAAGCCTGTCCCGATTCGACCACGCAAAGAGCAACAGCAAAATGATCAACAAATAGTTCTTTGTCATCTAGCCATTCTCCATGGCAGCCCTCTCTGACGGTGTGCGCCCTCGAGTCTAGCGGAGCCGGACCCCATCTTCAATCCCGCGTCGGGACGCCGCGTGCTGCGCCCGTCTGTCTCAGGCCGGGCCACCTCAACCTGACCCTACTTTAGTTGTTCCAGCCCAGGACGTCGGACTCGCGGACGAGAACGAGTTCCTTACCGTCCAGATCGACTGGGGTCGTTCCGTATTTCTCGTAGAGGACCTGATCGCCCGGTTTGAGGACCGTGGGATTGAAGACCTTTTTCTCTTTCCCTTTGGGTTTACTTCCCCACTTCTTTTCCGGTATTTCCCAGCGCCCCTTCCCCACGGCCAGGACCTTTCCTTCTACAGGTTTCTCCTTGGCCGTGTCGGGGATGAACACCCCACCGGCGGTCTTTTCCTTGGCCTCCGACGGTTCGATCAGTACCCAATCCTGTAAGGGTTGAATTCTCATGGTGATGCCTCCTCCTTACCCTGCACGCAGTTTGAGAACGACATAGGGCGCCAGAAAATAGCCTACGACTGAAACGACCACTCCCAGGACCGCACCCGGCGCACCAATGACGAAGACCCCAATGATTGGAAAGAGAAACAGGATAAGGATCATCAGCACCGCGATGGGCTTATGGTGCTCATAGAAGGTTCTGCGCTGCTCGCTCTTCAGTGAGTCGGTGAAGGACAGTTCGGAATGGCGATTCATGGGCACAGTATATACCCCATTTTCTACCGGTTTGGGTATACTGGTGTTGACCCAACAGGAGGGATAGAACCATGAACACCACGATTCTCGGCATCGCGCTCATTATCCTGGGTGTGGTGGCATTCGCGTACCAGGGCATCACCTATACCACCCAGGAAAAAGTGCTCGACATAGGCTCACTCAAAGCCACCGTCGACAAAGAGAAAACCATTCCGCTGCCACCGATCGTCGGCGCCGCGGCCCTCATCGGAGGCATCGTGCTGCTTCTCGGCGCCAGGAAATCGTGACGCCCGACCGCCCTCCTTCCGTGGTCGGTCATGGGCTGAAGCGGTTTCTCCTCTACCTGATCGTCACGCCGATCGTTCTGGCGACACTGTATCTGGCCGTTGCGTTGAACTGGAGTTACTCGGACGGTGAACGCGCCGGCTACCTGCAGAAGCTCTCCCGCAAAGGATGGATCTGCAAAACCTATGAGGGCGAACTCGCGATGAGCAGCGTGCCGGGACTCGCGCCCATCATGTGGAACTTCAGTGTGCGGGACGAGGCGGTGGCCAAGAAGATCAACGCACAGCTGGGGAAGAAGATCGTGCTGCACTATCGCGAGTACCGCAACCTTCCCACGGATTGCTTCGGCGAGACGGAGTACTTCGTCGACGCCGTCGTCTCCACGGAATAACCAACGACTGGCCTCCCCATTTGCGCCTGTCCCCGTCTGCGATCTGGGCGCCTTTGTTGAAACACGGTGGATGTTGCTATAGTATATAGCGCCGACCGGAGATGATGGGTATGAGTAAGATTGAGCGGATCGAGCGAGATGTCCAGGCGTTGGCGCCAGACGAGCTGACCGCATTTCGCAAATGGTTTCAGGAATTCGATGCGGCGGCGTGGGATCGCCAGATTGAAGACGACGTCCGTACGGGCAAGCTGGACGCCTTGGCCGACGCCGCCTTGAAAGAGTCTGCAGCGGGCAAGTGCTCTGACTTGTGAGGCACTCTGCCTCGCCCGAATTTTGGGCCTGCTACCACGTCCTACCCAAGTCGATCCAAGAACTTGCCGATAAGAATTTCGCCCTGCTCAAACGCGACCCGCAACACCCTTCGCTGCACTTCAAGAAGATTGGCCGCTTTCGATCCGCCCGCGTCGGGCTATCCTACCGGGCGCTGGGCGTGGAAGTTGCCGACGGCGTCCTGTGGTTCTGGATCGGCAGCCACGCCGACTACGACAGGCTCATCTCCTGAGCTCATGGCGCCGGAGCCTGCCCCCGTCTTACTCTCCATAGGTATTGGGTATCCCGTCACATCTGAGGTCACTGGTGGTATTGAGTATCCGACGCAGTGATCGAAGCGTCGGCACGAGCAAAGCTTGGTTTGGTCACCGCAAGCTCTGTTTGTAGGGGGCCGCGTGCTGCGCCCGGCTTTCGGGACGGGATGAAGCGGAGGCGCAGGTTACGAGAGATTCAGTCGCAAATCAGCGTACGTCGGGAGATGATCGGACGCCGCGCGGGCGACCCGGCTGCGGTGGACGGCGACGCGATCGAGGGTGACGGCAGGGTCATGGTAGATGCGGTCCAGCGGAAAGACCGGCAGCGGACTGGGATGGGTCCGGAGGGATCGGCGCCGGCCGCACGGGTCGCCGAACTCCTTGCGAAGAAGGCGGGACGCGGCGCCGTTGAACCACTCATTGAAGTCGCCGAGCAGGAGCCGGGGACCGGTTATGGCCCGCGGATCCAGAATCTTCTTCAGCATGCGCACCTGCTGGATCCGCTCCCGGTAGCCGAGACCGAGGTGGACGTTGAACACGTGCAGCGAGGCAGCGCCGTAGCCCACGTCCGCGCGCAAGCACCCTCTCGGCATGCGCGTTTTGCATGTCAGATCGTAGCTCGCATGGCCCGTCAAGGGCAGCCGGCTGAGGCACACGTTGCCGTAGAGATCGCGCCGCAGGCGGCGCGTAGGGTTGAACGCGACGCCGCCGAGTCCCAGCGCTTTCTTGATAAGCAAGGCTTGGGAGAACAGGACTTCCTGAAGCGCGATGATGTCCGCGTCCACTTCCTGCAGGACGGTGATGATCCGATCCGGCCTCGTCGCTCCGTCCCACCCGCGAGCTTGACGAATGTTATAGGTGACGACTCTGATACGTTGTGAGTGAGCCATGTAGTCTATTTAACCACATACTGCTGTCTTTCAAGCACTCATATCGAAGCGGGACTGGCTCGCCTTCCGAGGCGTGCCTGTCCCCGTCTGCGGTCTCAGGCCGGGCCGCTACTTCTTCTCTTCGGGCCGTTCTTTGGCCTTCTCGGCACGCTTGGCGGCCCGTTTCTTCTTCGCGGTCTTCAATTCCTTGATCTGATCCTTCTCCGCTCTCTCCATCGACTCGCTCGGACCCTGAGGCAAGGGTGGCGGCGTCGCCGGCCCGATGATCTGTCCGAATGTCGCCGTGCCGAACGCAAGCCCAACCAGTCCCGCCACTAGGCCCGTGAGCATCCGTTTCATCGTGTGCGCTCCAGGGTGAGGGGACCGTGCGTTAGCGCGCGAGGCACTCGGGATGACTGCAGGGACAGGGCCCCAGGGCATCGAGGCGCGCGGCGTGTTCGCAGGCTTCGCTGCAATAGGAGGACCGCGGCGCGGCGAGGCAATGACACTCCTCGTGCCCGCAATTCTTGGGGGTTTCGATCGTCGGCGGCGTATTCGGATCGGCCATGTCATAAAAGATGATATCACAAATCCCCCGCCCGTTTCGTCTCTCAGGCCCTCAGACTTTATGTTCCAACTGACCGATTCCGAGTTTGCAAACTTGAAATCGCAAATTGCGATATCAAGTTACGGCTGGGGCGGGCGAAGGCATCCACCCTATGCCTTCACCGAACAGGGCGTGGCCATGCTCTCCAGCGTCTTGAAAAGCAAGCGTGCGGTCCAGGTCAACATCGCCATCATGCGCGCGTTCGTGGAACTTCGTGAGATGTTGTCGGCCCACACGGAGTTTCGCCAGAAACTGGCGGAACTAGAACGCAAATTGGAAGGTCACGACGGGCAGATTCGGTCGCTGTTCGATGCCATCCGCCAGCTCATGGCGCCGCCGCATCCCAAACCGAAGAAGATTGGGTTCCGCGCATAATCTACGGGATTCAGGCCGGGCCGCAGGGGACGGAAATGGAGTCTGACCCCATTTTTCATTTCGGGGATATTCTCAACACGTTGACCGCAAACAGAAGGACAGAAACGCCGATAACTGACGAGCCTATTCCTGCGACTGGGTCTAGCGCGGCGTTCCCGCGTAGAACACCAACCAAAGCCAGCATCGTGACGGGCAACGCCAGGTTATGGAGCCAGAACTGAACTTTAGCCAGTTTGTTATTGGCAACATCCGGGAACTGGCGATAAATAAGACCGATCAACGCCAAGGATACCCAGCCGAGCAAGTTGATGTGGGCGTGGGTCGGAAATTGGGTATGGTCTCCAGACATACCCATCACGATTCCCAGACCAACCCCAATGACGAAATACACAACAGCGACCTTCAGCCATACAACGCCCGCGGAATTAAACATGTTGGCCTCCTTGTTGATGGAAGGTTTTCGATGGTTGGAAAGGCTAGGCCGCCCGTGGGGACCTGTCAACTGCTAGCACTCCCGCCCCTTACTCGCTGAATTGGAAAATCCAGAGGCCAACACGATCCGTAAGAGAGGTTATCGAATAACATACAGGTGTATCGAAGTAGATACCGCGGTGCCTATAAGAATGGTTAAGGCAGTGACCCAGAAGTACGCGAGATTTCAATGAAAATCATGCCCTGTTTCATCCGGCTGCGACTGGCACATCGCTTGCTCACTTCTCTTGGCAGGTTCGGGAAAAGGAGGAGAGCGATGGCAGAGAAAATCAAAATATTAGCGGCGGCGGGGGCGGGAGCGCTGGGGATCGCGGTGTTGTATGTTTTGGATATGGCGACGTCCACGGCTGTGAGAATGCATCACCTGCTTCCCGTAGTCGAGGGGTTTACTCGCCTTGCGACAATACGTGTGTTTGAGATCGCTTATCGGCTCTACTCCCTCCCCGTCTAGGAAGTTCCCACCGAAGTCCCTATGGTGTCTGGCCCCCTTTTCTTCACCTTATTTTGTGATGCGTCATCCACCTCAACGACGCCGCCGGTGACGGCATATTTCATCGCTTCGCCGGATGGCACCTGTTCAATCAAACGCACACGCTTGCGGTCCACCATGTAGAGCTGGCCCGCAAAGTTGTAGGCCTGCGGCACATACACGGAGACATATTCTGCACCCAAGTTAAAATTCCGAAGATCCTCATCCGTCAGAAAACCGACAATCCATACCTCATCGGCAAACACATTCACCAGGACAGGTTTGTCGAACTTCTTATTGTGGCCGGCCAGGGCTTCAAAAAAACCTTTGACGGACGAATGGAGGAATTTAATCCCGGGCGTTTTTTCCAACCATCGATCGAACACACTGATCAGCCGGCCCATGAGAAAGAACGAGCTCACCCATCCGACGAGGACAACAAATATCATAATGATCACAAAACCCACGCCGGGCATGTTGAGATACGGCCGGAGGATGTTGTCAATCTTATTAAACACCCAATAGATGGTGACCGCCGTGATGGTGATGGGCGCCAGGACGATCAGGCCTTGCAGAAAATAATGGGGGACTTTTTTCAAGAACCCCGGACGGTAACCTTGTTTCACTGCGGTTTGTCCCTCTCAATGATCCGTTGGTACGCGGCTTCAAAGGCGTGGGCCACCTTCGGGCAGTCGGTGATAATCACGTCGCTGTTGTCCTGCTTCTGGGCGCTGTTCGACCAGTTCCAACTCCCCATGATGACCATGGTGCCGTCGATCACGCAGAACTTGTTATGCTCAAGCACGCCCACGAGCTTGATCTCAACCAGGATTCCTGCTGCCCGGAGGTTATCGTGCAGGTCGTGCTTGCCTGACGCCTGTATCTTGTCGAGGCCAACCCCGACATCGGCTCCTCGCTTCTTGGCTGCGATCAGATCGTTGGCAAGCCTCAGATTCGTGATCCCGTACAGCGAGCAGTGAACGGACTGGTTGGCATGTTGAAGTTGGACGTGAATGGCATCATCAACCTTGTCATTGGGCGAGAACAAGGGCTGTACTTCGCAGGCCCAGACCGTCGAGACCGACAGCACAAACCAGAGTGAGAAAGTGAATGTTCTCACGGTCTCTCCTTCTCAAGACCTGATCGGAAACGGAGTCAAGGGGACAGTCTAGTGACGGCAAGGCTAGGCCACCGCTCGAGACCTGTCAAGCGTGACGGGGGACAGGCTCCCTTCCGCCGGAGCCTGTCCCCCGTCTGCAAGGCCTATTTACTAGCTTCTCGTATGGTGATATAATGTATCTACATTGAGATACCATTCAGGAGGATCGGACCATGGTCAAACGACTTACCAAGCATGGCAACAGCATGGCGCTTGTGATCGACCGCGGGGTGCTCAACCTGTTGGAGATCGATGCCGACACGCCCTTGAACATCACGACCGATGGCAAATGCCTGGTCGTCTCACCGGTTCGTGACCCCGCGCGGCAGAAGAAATTTCGCGCGGCGCTGGCAGAAGGCAATCGCCGGTACGGGAAAGCGCTCAAGCGGCTAGCGGACTAAACGATGACTCCGCGGTTCCTCACGCTGGAGGAGGTTATCGAAATTCAAGCCGACCAAATCGAACGGTATGGTGGAAGTCCAGGCCTCCGAGATGCAGGGCTGCTGCAATCAGCGTTCGCCATGCCGGAGTCCGGCTTCGGCGAGCACTACCTTCACGCGGACCTTTTCGAGATGGCGGCAGCTTATCTGTTTCATATCGTCCAGAACCATCCTTTTATAGACGGAAACAAACGGGTCGGCGCCTTGGCGGCCTTCACTTTTCTGAAACTCAACGGGCTGACCCTGACCGCAAAAGACACGGAGTTCGAGTCAATCATTCTCTCCGTTGCCCAAGGCAAGATGGGCAAGGCCGGGGTCGCCGAGTTCCTTCGGAAACACGCAAAGAAAAAGTGAGCGGCGCGGGGACGAGCTCCCTTCCGCCGGAGCCTGTCCCCTTTTCTTTCTCAGGCCGGGCCGCAGAGGGGGGAAATGGAGTCTGACCCCAATTTCTTCTGATGATTGTCGGATTACTTCAGGTGCTTGCTGACGAGACTCGTCATCTCGAACATCGACACCTTTTTCTTGCCGCGGAAAACCGCCGTGAGCGCGGCGTCAGCGTTGATCATGCGTCGGTTCTTACGGTCCTGCAGCTTCTTGCGCTTGATGTAGGCCCAGAGCTTCTTGGCCACTTGGGTGCGCGGCAGGGCTTTGGTGCCGATCACCACGCCGAGAACGGCGCTGGGTTTCATCGCTTTCATGAATGCGGCACTCGGCTTCCTCTTCTTCGTGGCCATCGTCTATCTCTCCTCTCAATTGGGTTGGGTGCAATGCCTCCGTGGGGACGGGTACGACCAGCGCGAGATTGCGTCAACCCGAGTGAAAAGTCAACCACCTTTTTCTGTCCTGGCCCCCGTCTGCGATCTCTGGTGGTATTGAATCTCCCGTCACATGTGATCGAAGTTCCGGGTCGAGCAAGCTCGGTTTGTAGGGGCGTATCGCGATACGCCCGTCTTCTCTCTATTTCACCCCAAACAAAGTAGCCTGTCTCGTTTTCTGCTCCAAGCAAATCGAGTCTGACCCCACTTATTTTTCCCACAAAGGAGTGGAAATACTGCTATAGTATGGATCTCCATTACCCTTCAGCTTAGGAGGACGTCATGAGCAGGTTAATGTTGCTGGCAGTCATGGTCGCCGTGGCCTTGAGTTTGAGCAGTGTTCCCGTGCTTCAGTTGGCGGCACACGCAGAGGGAATGGCCTCCGACACCAAAGCCGCAGCCGAAGGAACTGCCAAATCTGTAGAGGGAACTGCGTCGGATACGAAGAAAGCCACCACCAAGTCTGTCCAGGGAGCGGTCTCGGACACCAAGGGAGCGACCACAGGAACGGGCCAATCTCTGATGGACAAAGCGGGAAAGGTGAAGACCGACGCCGGGAAAACGGAGGACAGCGCCAAGTCTCTGGATCTGCCAGGAACTACGCAAGGAGCCGGTGACACCAAGCAAAGTGCAAAGGATCTGAAAGATAGCGCCACGGATGTGATGAAGAATCCCTTAGGCAAGTAAGCCCAGGACACCGGGTGAAGAGCGAGGCGCATTAGATCCACCGGCGAACCACGGCCCTGTAGCGCCGGTAGTCCTCTCCGAACTTTTGTTCGAGGTAGTATTCTTCACGCCGAATGACGCCAATCTGCAAGATGGCTACGGCTGGCACAACGAGAAGGCATATCCAGAAGGAATCGATAAGCAAAGCGATCCCCAAATACAACAAGATCAGAGCTATATAAATGGGATTACGACTGAATCGAAAGGCTCCGGTCTTCACGATAACGGTCGTTGGTTTGCGAACATCCAAGGCCGTATTCGCTTTGAACAACTCACGGATAGCCGACACGAGGATCGGCAGAGAACCCAGTATCGATAAGGTGCCCAGCCATCGCGCTGGTGTCCGCGGCAGGACTTGCATCGGGACCACGTACTCCATCAGCAGGCCTAATAACAAAGCCACCACAAAAATTACCGGGGGTAGCACGACCACATTTGCTTTGTCAGGCATGTTTGGCCTGCTCCCCAGTTGTTGTCCCACCATAAACGCGAATTGCCCAGGCTAGGCCACCCCTCGGGACCTGTCAAGGGTGGGACTGCCACAGGCATTTCCAAACAAAGTAGCGTGGTCCCTTTATTCATACACCCTCTTGGGAAAATGGAGTCTGACCCTAATTATTTGCT
>Ga0099828_10001222_pt1 | contig 16905 bp, 17 predicted proteins | sample CZO8metaG_2_FD_79338 | JGI IMG/M metagenome (GOLD analysis project Ga0099828, IMG submission 79338) | Vadose zone soil microbial communities from the Eel River Critical Zone Observatory, Northern California, USA - CZOApr15con2H1.8 metaG | ecosystem: Environmental > Terrestrial > Soil > Vadose... | reverse complement strand
CCCCCGCCGAGCCGGGCGCGGGGCCCGGCGACTCGCTCCTCCACCCTGGCGACGCGCAATGGCCGGAGCCGCCCGAATCACTGGCAGCGGACCCCGCGAGCACGGCCGACCTGGGTGAGCTCGACCTGCCGAGGCGGGTACGCCAGGCCAGCCTGGCGCCGCAGCTGCGGGACGGCGCAGACCACGCTGACCTGGGCCCCGACGGGCAGCCGGCCGACGCCGACGGGCCCGGTGACCGTTCGCCGGATGACGCCCGCGCCACGATCGCCGCCATCCAGCAGGGCTGGCAGCGCGGCCGGTCGGTCTTTGACGCGCCAGAACGGAGTGCCACCGCGGCGGCGGACGCAGCGGAACCGGCGGAAGCCGATACCGCCGGTGAGGACGGGAGCACCGGAACGCACCTGAGTGACGAGTAACGGCAGGGGGGAAAATGGTGGCTGCAGCGGAACAGCGCAACAGCCAGGACGCGGGCACGGCTGGTGACCTGAACTGGCTCCTTGATGACCTGGTGGCTCGTGTCACGCAGATCGACAAGGCGGTCATCCTGTCCCGCGACGGCCTCGTCATCGGCGCATCGCAGGGCCTTACCCGCGAGGATGCCGAGCACCTTTCCGCGGTGGCGGCCGGCTTCCAGAGCCTGGCGCGGGGGGCCGGCCGGCACTTCGGCGGCGGCCAGGTCCGGCAGACCATCGTGGAGATGGAGACCGCGTTCCTGTTCGTGACGGCCGCGGGCGAGGGCAGCTGCCTGGCCGTGCTGAGCCCGGCAGCCGCTGACGCCGGCCTCATCGCCTACGAGATGGCTGTCCTGGTGAAGCGAGTAGGCCCGCACCTTTCCGTGAACCCCCGGCCGGGACCGGCCGAGGCCTACCCGGACTGAGCCCTGACATGCCGTCGCCCCGTGACAGCTGGCTGGACGAGGAAGCGGGCCCGGTGGTCCGCCCCTACGCGCTGACCCGCGGCCGGACCCGCCCGACTGGCGAGAGCCTGGACCTGATCGCGCTCGTCACGGCAATCCGGGGCGCCCGGCCGGATCCCTTCGACCTGGACCCCGAGCATTTCGAGGTGCTGCGGCTGTGCCGCCTGCCCGCGTCGGTGGCTGACATCGCGGCGGATCTCGACCTGCCGCTCGGCGTCGTCCGAATCCTGATCTCCGATCTGCGGGACCGGTCCCTCATCCGGATTCATCACCCCATTCCGCCTGCGCGGCTGCCTGATCCGCGCATCCTCAGGGAGGTAGTCGATGGCCTACGCCGGCTCTGAGCGGGCCGACGGCCCGGCAGGCGTGCCCGTTGCCATCAAGATCCTCATCGCCGGCGGTTTCGGCGTCGGCAAGACCACGCTGGTGGGCTCGGTTACCGAGATCCGGCCGCTGCGTACCGAGGAGCCGCTCAGCGAGCCGGGCACCCACCTGGACAATATCCACGGCGCGGAGCGCAAGACCACCACCACCGTCGCCCTGGACTTCGGCCGGATCACGATCAGGGACAACCTGGTGATCTACCTCTTCGGGACGCCTGGGCAGGAGCGTTTCTGGTTCATGTGGGACGAGCTGGCCCGCGGCGCGCTTGGCGCCATCGTGCTGGCCGATACCCGCAGGCTCGCCGACTGCTTCCCGTCCGTTGACTACTTCGAGCGGCGCGACATGCCCTTCATCGTGGCGGTGAACTGCTTCGACGGAGCCAGGCGCTATCGCGCCGATGACGTCAGGTCAGCGCTCGACCTGGACCCGGAGGTCCCGGTCGTCATGTGCGACGCGCGCCAGCCGGCATCCGGCCGGGACGTCCTGATCGCGCTGGTCGAGCACGCGCTCGAGCTGCTGGCCGGCCGCGCCGCCCCCGTCCCGGCCCAGTAGCGCGCGGCACGCCAGGATCGGGTAGGCATGACGGTATGCCTACCGAGATGGCCCGCTACTGGCGGCACGACGCGGTGCCCGGGGTCGACCTGCTGCGTGCCAGGTTTGTCACGCACCGCTACGGCAGGCACGCGCACGAGACGTACACCGTCGGAGTGATCGAGTCCGGTGTGGAGGAGTTCGACTACGGCAGCCAGCTGCTGCGAGCCGGGCCTGGCGCGGTGGCTCTCCTCAACCCGGAAGTGGTGCACACCGGGCAGGCCGGCGTGCCGGACGGGTGGTCCTACCGGGTGCTCTATCCGGCGGTCGACCTGATGGCCGACATCGCCAGCGAGCTCGGCGCGCCCGGCGGCACGCCGTCCTTCCCCGAGACGGTGATCGACGACGCGCGCTGCGCCCGGCTGCTGCGGGCCGCGCACGTGGCCGCCGAGCACGGCGACCGGCTGGCGTCCTCCAGCCTGCTGCGGACCGCCCTGGCCGGCGTTCTCAGCGCCCATGCGCGACTGGCCAGCGCGGCAGACCCGCCGCGGCGGCCCCGTCAATCATCGGTCACCGTGCGCGCGGTGCAGGAGGTGCTCGCGGATAGTCTCGCCGACCCCCCCAGCCTCGACGAGCTCGCCTCGGCCGCCGGGATGAGCCCGTTCGCGCTGCTGCGGGAGTTCCGCGACGCGACCGGCCTGCCGCCGCACGCCTACCTCAACCAGCTGAGGGTCCGGCTTGCCCGGCGGCTGCTTGACGCCGGGCTGCGACCCGCCGAGGTCGCCGCCGAGACCGGCTTCGCCGACCAGCCGCACCTGACCCGGCACTTCAAGCGGGTGGTCGGCGTCCCGCCCGGCGCCTACCAGCGGGAGCGCGCCGTCAGCCCGGCAAGAACGTACAAGAACCGGCGGCTGACGGCCGGATAGCGTTCCCGCATGGCAGATCAGGCCGGGCAGCAGCCTGTCCCTGCGCCGGCCAGGCCGGTGCGTGACGGGCTGATGCTCGGGCTGGCCGTCGGCACGTCCGGCCTGGCGTTCGGCGCGGCCGCGGTCAGCTCAGGGCTGACCGCGGTTCAGGCGTGCGTGCTGAGCCTGCTCGCCTATACCGGCGCCTCGCAGTTCGCGCTGGCCGGGGTGGTCGCCGCCGGCGGAAGCCTGGTCGCGGGCGCCGCAAGCGCGGTGCTGCTCGGCAGCAGGAACGCGCTGTACGGGCTGCGGCTGGCGGGCCTGCTCCAGGTACGGGGCCCGGCCAGGCTGCTGGCCGCGCACGGCGTGATCGACGAGTCGACCGCCATCGCGCTGGCGCAGCCCGATGGCGCGTCCGCCCGGGCGGGCTTCCGTGCGACGTTCGCCAGCCTCTATCTCAGCTGGAATCTCACCACCGCCATCGGCGCGCTCGGGGCGGGCCGACTGGGCTCGCCGCAGTCAATCGGGCTCGACGTGATCGGGCCAGCGGCGTTCCTCGCGCTGATCTGGCCGCAGCTGCGGGCGGGCTGGACCGAGCGCGGGGTTGGCCTGCTCGGCGCGGTGATCGCGCTCGCGGCCACGCCGTTCTGCCCGCCGGGCGTCCCGGTGATCCTCGCGGCCTCCGCCGCGCTGGCCGGCGCGCTGGCGGACGGCACCGGCGGCGGGCCCGCCGCGCCGGCGGGCGGACTGCCATGACCGGGACGTGGATCGCCGTGCTGGCCACCGCCGGGGGCTGCTACGCGCTGAAGCTGGCCGGCCTGACCGTGCCGCAGCGGCTGCTGGCCCGCCCGCTCCCCCGCCGGTTCGCCGAACTCGTCCCTGTCGCGCTGCTCGCGGCGCTCGCCGCGGTGCAGACGCTCGCGAGCGGCCAGGCGCTGCACGCCGATCCGGCCCGGCTGGCCGGGATGGCAGCAGCGGTGGCTGCCCTGCTGGCGCGCGCGCCGTTTCTCGCCGTCATCGTGACGGCCGCCGGAACAGCCGCGGCGCTGCGGGCGCTCGGCCTGGGCTGAGCGGGCCTCCGCTGAGCGGAATGGGCTAACCGGAATGGGCTGAGCGGAATGGGCTGACCGGGCCCGGGCTGAGCGGGCCCGGGCTGAGCGGGAATCCGCGCGCCGGGCACGGTAGTCTGCCCGCGTGGCCGTCCAGGTAGAGGTGCTCGGCAAGGTGACCGATGAGGTGGTCGAGTCGTTCGGCCGCCTGCTGCCGCAGCTGTCAGGAAGCGCGCCGCCGCTCGACCGGGCGGCGCTGGAGAACATCGTGGCGAGTCCGGCGGTCACCGTGCTGCTCGCCCGCTCATCGGGCGTTATCACCGGCACGCTGACGCTGGCGATGTTCCCGCTCCCGACCGGGATCCGGGCGTGGATCGAGGACGTTGTCGTCGATGAGTCCGCCAGGGGCCAGGGGGCCGGCGAGGCGCTGACGCAGGCGGCGCTGCGGGCGGCGAGGGCGGCAGGCGCCAGGACGGTGGACCTGACTTCACGGCCGTCCCGGGCGGCGGCGGGCAGGCTGTACGAGCGGGTCGGCTTCACAGTCCGCGAGTCCCGGCTGTACCGCTACGCGCTCGGCGAGGACCAGGGGGCGTGACGCGCCGCCCTGGCGGTACGCGGCTATTTCCGGCTCTGCCTGGTGGTCGCCTTCCGCCGCGCGCTCGGCGAGGACCAGGGGGCGTGACGCAGGGCGTGACGCGGGGCGTGACGCGCCGCCCCGGCGGTGCGCGGCTATTTCCGGCTCTGCCTGGTGGTCGCCTTCCGCCGCGGTCATACTGCCCGGCCCGGCTAGCTGGGCCCGGCCGCCCTGCCCGGCACCGGCCGCCTGCTGCCTGACCCGGCCTAGCCCGCGAGCTCCGCGACGGCCGCGAGCAGCCTGTCCACGTCATCGGCGTCGTTGTAGTGCACCAGCCCGGCCCTCACCGCGCTGCCCGCATCCCGGATGCCGAGGACACCGGTGAGCTCCCAGGCGTAGTTGTGGCCATTCCACACGTTGATCCTGCGGGCGGCGAGGTGCTCGGCGACCTGCCGGGGCGTCCGCCCGGCCACGTTGAAGTAGGCAGTCGCCGTGCGGTGACGGGCCTGGCCGTAGGTCGTGACATGCGGCATGGCGGCCAGCCTGCCGAGCAGCACGCCGGCCAGCCGCTCCTCGTGCTCCTGCGCTGCCGTCATCGCGGCCAGCAGCCGCTCGCGCCGCGTTCCCGAGGCGCCGTCGCCGAGCGCCGCCAGGTGCTCCACCGCCGCGGTGACGCCCGCCAGGTCGGCGAACGGCGGCGTGCCCTGCTCGAACCGCTCGGGCACCGTGTCCGGCGACGGCACTAGCTTGTCCGGGCGGATGAACTCAAGCAGCGCGGGATCGGCGATCACGGCCCCGACATGCGGCCCGGACCACTTGTAGGCGCTGGTGGCGTAGAAGTCAGCGCCCAGCGCGCGCACGTCGGTCGGCCCGTGCGGGGTGGCATGCACCCCGTCGACGTAGCTGAGCGCGCCAGCGGCCCGCGCGATCGCCGTGATCGCCGCCACGTCCGGCCGGGTGCCGATCACGTTGCTCGCGGCCGTGACCGCGACCAGCCGGGTGCGGTCACTGACCAGGTCACCGAACTGCGCGGCGGGCAGCTCCCCGGCCGGCAGGTCGATATCGGCCCAGCGGACGGTCGCCCCGGCCCTGGCCGCCGCGCGGACCCACGGCCGGACGTTGGCATCGTGATCGAGCCGGGTCACGACCACCTCGTCACCCGGCCCCCATGCCGCGGCGAGCGCGGCCGCCAGGCGGAAGGTCAGCGTCGTCATGTTCGGCCCGAGTATCACGCCCGCTGCCGTGCCGCCAGTGAGGTCGGCCACCGCCGCGCGGCACTCCGCGGTGATCGCGTCGGACCGGCGGCTCGCCGGGAACGCGCCGCCGCCGTTGCCGAGGCCCGCCCGGTAGGCGCCGCCGATCGCGTCGATGACGGACTCCGGCAGCTGGGTGCCGGCGGCGCCGTCCAGGTAGGCATAGCCGTCGGCGAGCGCTGGGTAGGCAGCTCGCACCTTGCTCACGTCGAAGGTCATGGCCGCTGCGCTCCCATCCGCCGGCGAGTGGTCAGCACTGAGCACATCATGGCATCCGCGCCGGGCCGCTCCAGCCCGGTGACCTGCCGGTTACCCGGAGCAGCGCGTGCCACAGATCGCCCCGGCCGCCATCCGGGCCTGCCGGCGGCTGCACCGGGAGCTGCGGCATCCCGGCCCGCCAGCCTGCCAGCACGATCTCGGGCGCGGCCGGCCGGTAGTCCTTGCCCAGCGCCTGGGCGAGATCCCAGGCGTGCAGATGCCATTCGGCGCAGGCGGCGCCGGCCATGCCGGCCACGGTCACGATCGTGTCCCGGTACTGGTGATGCGGCAGGTCCCAGACCGGCCTGAGCCTGCGCGCGTACGCCCGGGCCGATTCGGCGAACGCGGCGATGTGCTCGGGCCCGCTGGCGTCCGGCAGGGCGGCGAGCTCGGCCGCGTTCTGCCTGGCCAGCTTGCGCGCCAGGGTGTCCGGGTGAACCCCCGTCGCCATCAGCCGGGCCAGCCGGCTGACTGGTGCGTCGTCGAGGTACTCGTGATAGTCATCGGCTACGCAGCGCAGGTGCCCGGCCAGATCGGCCGCCCGCCAGTCGGCGCAGGGCGTCGGGGAACCCCATGTCTCGTGGCTGAACTGGGCGGCAAGCTCGCAGATGATGATCACGGCGTCGTAGTAGGCCGCTAACACCGGGACAGGCGACCACCGGGTCATGGGCCGCTCCCAGGAATCGGTGCGTTCCATGGGTCCCTCCCCTGCCGGCGACTGGCGCCGTCCCCGCGACCCCCCGGATATGCCAGGGTGCCAGAGTTGCCGGCCTCCCGCCACCCTGCGGCCTATATGGCCATTCGCCGCCGCCGGGCATGACGGCCGGGCTGGCCCGTTATGCTGCGGATGTCGCGCTGAGCGAAAAGCAGGTGACAGCACAGGGCCCCGCTGGTTAGCGTGCGGTAAATGCCCTCAGCGCCAGCCGGCCGGCTTCCGCATGCCCCGGGCGGCCAGACGCCGTTCGAGGCGCTGTGGCGTACTCGCGAATACCTGAGGCCGTACCGCTGGCAGCTTGCCCTGATGCTCGCGCTGGCACTCGGGGCGGTCGCGACGGAGATCGTGATCCCGCTGCTCACCAAGGCGGTGATTGACGGGCCGATTGCGCACGGGCAGCGCGGGCTGCTGGTGCCGCTTGGCCTGGCGGCGATCGCGCTTGGCACGGCCGAGGCGGCGCTGAACATGCTCCGGCGGTGGATCCAGGCCAGCGCGGTGACCGGCATGGAGCTGGCCATGCGGGACGACATCTATGCGCACCTGCAGCGGCTTGACGCGGGCTTTCACGGCTCCTGGCAATCGGGCCAGCTGCTGTCGAGGGCCACCACGGACCTGTCGGCGATCCGGCGGTTCGCTGGCTTTGGCACGATCTTCTTCATCACCAACGTGGTCACCTTCGTGACCGTCATAGGGCTGCTCATCAACCTGAACTGGTGGCTCGGCCTGGTGACCGGCTGCGTGTTCCTGCCGGTGACCGTGGCCTGCTTCCGGTTCGAGCAACGCTACCGCGTGCTCTCCCGCCGCGCCCAGGACCAGCAGGGCGACCTGGCCACCTACGTAGAGGACGCCGCCGCCGGGATCCGGGTCCTGAAGGCGCTCGGCCGGCGGGACGAGGCGGCCGGGCGGCACGGCGCCCAGGCCGCCCGCGTCTACCGGACGCAGCTGGACATGGCCAGGCTCCGCGGGACCTTCTGGGCCGGCCTCGACCTGATACCCAACGTCATGATCGGCCTGATCCTGCTGCTTGGCACGTTCGCCGCCAGCCGGCACGAGCTGAGCCTCGGCGGGCTGGTCGCGTTCATCACGCTGACCCTGCAGCTGGTCTGGCCGATCGAGGCGATGGGGTACATCCTGGCCTCCGGCCAGGAAGCGGCCACGGCCGCGCAGCGGATCTACGAGATCCTCGATACCGAGCCGGCCATCGCGGATCCCGGCGTAACCGCGCCACCCGCGGTGCCGGGGCCTCGCGCGGTGCCTGGCCCAGGCGGCGTGCCGCGCCGCAGTGCCGGCGCGGCTCGCGGGCGGCCGGGCCGGCTGGTCTTCGATCACGTGGCCTTCCGGCACGCCGGCGCGCCGCGGCCGGTGCTCCGCGACATCAGCCTGGAACTGGCGCCCGGCGAGACGGTGGCGCTGATCGGCGCGACCGGGGCCGGCAAGACGACGCTGCTGCAGCTGGTGCCGAGGCTGGCCGACGTGACCGGCGGCTCGGTCCGGCTGGACGGGACCGACGTCCGCGATATCCCGCTGCCGCTGCTGCGCTCACGGGTCGGCTGCGCCTTCGAGGATCCGACGCTCTTCTCGGCTAGCGTCAGGGAGAACGTCGCCTTCGGCGCGGCGGACGCCAGCCACGCCGCGATCGAGGCGGCCCTGGCCGCGGCTCAGGCGGACTTCGTCTACGACCTGCCATGGGGCCTGGACACCAGGATCGGAGAGCAGGGAATGGCCCTTTCCGGCGGCCAGCGCCAGCGGGTCGCGCTCGCCCGCGCGATCCTGGCCAGGCCGTCGGTCCTGGTGCTTGACGACCCGCTGTCCGCCCTTGACGTGCATACCGAGGCGAAGGTCACCGAGGCGCTGAGCCGGGTACTTGCCGAGTCGACTGCCCTCGTGGTCGCGCACCGGCCATCCACCGTCCTGCTGGCCGACCGGGTGGCGCTGCTGGACGGCGGCGTGATCAGCGCGCTCGGCACGCACCGCGAGCTGCTGGCGCTCCAGCCGCGCTACCGGGACCTGATGAGCGCTGCACCGCTGGCCGGAGAGCCAGCCTCCGCCGATGCGGGCCCTGATGGCGCGGGTCCTGGCGGCGCGGCCGGGCAGGACCTGACCGGAGCGAGCCGGTGAGCCGGCCGGCCGACGGGGCCTGGCGCGGCATCGCGGCCGAGGACGCCGACGACATCAGCGCGGGCTTGTCCGCCCTGCTGCGCCGGCGCAGCAGGCACCTGCTGCAGGACCTGCTCAGGCCGCACCGGGGCAGCGTGGCCGCGATCCTCGTGCTCATCATGACCGCCAACTTGGGAGCGCTGGCGGGGCCGTGGCTGGTGGGAATCGGAGTCGACCGGGTCCCGCAGCTCACCCGCTCACATGACCTGACGCCGATGGTGGCCATCATCGCGACCTTCACCGTCGCCGTGCTGACCCAGGCGGTCGCCACCCGCGCATTCATTACCGCGATGGGCCGGCTCGGCGGGAAGGTCGTGCTGGAACTCCGCCGCAGGCTCTTCGCCCACTTCCAGCGGCTGCCGGTTGCCTTCCATGAGCGCTACACCTCGGGCCGCGTCATTTCCCGGCAGGTCTCCGATGTCGACTCGATCTCCGACCTCTTCGACGAGGGACTGGACTCGCTGGTCTTCGCGGTGTTCTCGCTGCTGCTCGTGGGCGCCGGGATGCTGCTGCTCGACTGGCAGCTCGCCCTGGTCGTGCTCACCGGGTTCGGCCCGCTGAGCTGGCTGACCAGATGGTTCCGGCGCGAGTCAGCCGCCGCCTACCGGCGCACCAGGGACACGATCGCCCGCGTCATCGTGCAGTTCGTGGAGACATTCGGCGGCATTCAGGCCGTGCAGGCATTCCGCCGGGAGAAGCGGAACGAGGAGATCTTCGGCCAGCTCAACCAGGAGTACGCGGATGCCAGCCTGCGGTCATCGCGCCTGATCGCCATCTACTCGCCGGGAATCACCCTGGTCGGCAACCTCGCCGTCGGCGCGGTCCTGCTCTACGGCGGGCTCCGGGTCATCGACGGCGGCATGAAGGTCGGCGTGCTTGTCACCTTCCTGCTCTACCTGCAGCGCTTCTTCGACCCGCTGCAGGACCTGGCGCAGTTCTACAACACCTTCCAGTCGGCCTCGGCGGCGCTGGAGAAGATCTCCGGCGTGCTCGACGAGGAGCCGCTGGTGGCTGAGCCCGCAGACCCGGTGACGCTGCCAGCGCCCGCCAGCGGGGGCAGCGGGCGGGCGGTTAGCTTTGAGGCGGTCCGGTTCGGCTACCGCCGCGAGACAGTGCTGCCCGGGCTCGACCTGAGCATCCCGGCAGGCCAGACTGCGGCTCTGGTCGGGGCGACCGGCGCAGGCAAGACAACCATCGCCCGGCTTCTGGCCCGGTTCTACGATCCGGCCGGCGGCCGGATCCGGCTCGATGGCATCGACCTGCGGCAGCTTTCCGACCGGAGCCTGCGCGCCGAGATCGTCATGATCACCCAGGAGAACTTCCTGTTCAGCGGGACCATCGAGGAGAACATTGAGCTCGGCAAGCCGGGAGCGTCGCGGGCCGAGGTGGCGGCGGCGGCCGCGGCCATCGGCGCGCATGAGTTCATCGCCGCGCTGCCGGGCGGCTACGACGCGCAGGTCGGCAAGCGCGGCGGCAGGCTGTCCGCGGGCCAGCGGCAGCTCATCTCCTTCGCGCGCGCCTTCATCGCCAGTCCTGCCGTGCTCGTCCTGGACGAGGCGACTTCGCTGCTTGACATCCCGGGCGAGCGGCTGGTGCAAGAGGCGCTGCGCACCATCCTGGCCGGGCGTACCGCGCTGATCATCGCCCACCGGCTGTCGACGGTCGAAATCGCCGACCGGGTCCTTGTGATCGATGGCGGCCGTATCGTAGAGGACGGCCCGCCTGGTCAGCTGCTGACCCGCGGCGGCGAGTACTACGCGCTGCACGCCAGCTGGCAGGACAGCCTCGCCTGAGCCGGCGGCGGGCACCAGGGACGGTGTTTGCCGGGCGCGGCCGGGCGGTGAGATCATGCTCGCGGAGGTCTGATGGCGGCTGATGACGTCTCCCGCTCGCCCGGGCACCTCGGCCGCGGGCCAGGCACACCGCACCTGCCCGCCCGCGGCGGGCGGCTGGCCAGGAAGCTGGTGATCGGCGCCGGGCTGGCCGGGTACTCCTGGGTGGCGGCGAGCACGGCCGCGTTCAGCATGGCCGCGCTGGTCAGCGTGCTGCTGCCGGCCGCCGCCCTGGCCGGCATCGCGATCTGGCGGCCGCCAGCCCGCATTCCGCCGCCGGAGCGGCTGAATGTCACCGGGTTCTCGTACTGGGCGATCTGCGTTGCCGCCCTCTTCGAGTGGGAAGCATCCGCGTTCAAGGACAATTCGCTCCCGTGGCATCCGGCACTGACGGACCTGGTTAATCCGCTGATCACTCCGCATCCGCTGAAAAGCGCCGCTATCCTGCTCTGGCTGCTGTCCGGGTGGGCGCTAGTGAGGCGGTGACATCAGCGATGACAACCCGCGTCATCACGATCGTCGGCTTCGCCTGCGTGATCATCACGCTGTTCGCGCTTGAGCTCATCGGCCGGCGGCCGGCCACCCGCGTCCCGACACTCGGCGAGTGGCTCGGGTACCTCATGCGGGCCCGGGCCGGCCGGGGCCTGATCCTGCTCGGCTGGCTCTGGCTCGGCTGGCACTATTTCGCCAGGTAGCCCTGCACCGCCAGGGAAACAGCCGTCCGCTAGGCTGGCCCGCGTGATCAGGGGCAGCAAGCAGGCCAGCGAGCAGGCCGCCGTGCACTACGCCGCGGACGTCGCGCTCGGGGGAAGATTCGGCGAGCTGCTTGCTGCCGCGCGGGCGGCCGAGCAGGCATTCCGGCAAGCCCAGGCAGCGCGAGCGCCGCTCACCGAGCAGCATTCGCTGGCTCTTGACCTGGATGCCGCGCTGACGGCGGCGATGCGGGCGGCCTACGCCCGTGAGCGCGCCGAGATCGGCCCGCGCGGCTACGACGACAGGATCTTCCGGCGCAAGGCCAAGGCCACCCGCGCCGTGCATGACTGGACCGACGAGGCCGAGCGGCTGCTGACGCTGCGCGAAACTCACCAGCTCACCGGCATCCCGCCGGTTCCGCGCCCGTACGCAGCCTGACCGCCGGGCTCACCGTCCCGGCACGCTCCATTGTCCCGGTACCCTGCAGACCGCCGGGCTCACCGTCCCGGCGCGTTCCATTGTCCCGGTACCCTTCACTTGGCCTGTCGCCGGCGTGTCGTCCGCCTGTCGTCGTCACTCGCGGGGCAGGCTGGGTTAGGCCGGCTACTAACTACGGGTAGTAATAAAGTGCCAGGACGTACATCAGGGGAAGCTACAAAGGACGGGGCCCAAAACCGTCACGATGAGCCATGCCGGAGTGGCGCCTCAGCTGGCACAGTAGAATGTGATCAAGACCACAACGAGGAATGACCAGGAGGCACGCGATGTGCCCGCATAAGCCGTCGTGCCCGGATGCGCGAGCGCCGGACCGTGAGGCGGCCCGAACGCTCATCAGCCATCCCGAGCAGGGCTGGAGCCTGCTTTGCAACGGCATCGTGGTCTTCGAGGACACCGGCGAGCTGCTTCCTGACGGGGACACCATCGAGCCGCACCGGCCGACGGACCTGATCCAGCCCGCGATCGCTCCCCGGCCGGCGGACTCGCGCCGCAGCTCCCCGGCGGACGACTCGCGCCGCAGCTCCCCGGCGGCCTGACGCCCTGGCCGGACGCCCTGGCCTGACGCCCTGGCCTGACGCCCTGGCCGGACGCCCTAGGGCCCGGCGCGCGGGTTGGCCAGAATATCGCCCAGCCATGTCCGCACTGCGCTGGCCACCGCGGCCGGATGCCGTGACAGCGCATGCGTCTCGCCCGGCAGCACCACGACCTTGCTGGCGTCGGCGCTGCCGGGTACCCCGAACGGATCCCGGTCACCGTTGACCACCAGCACCTCGGTGCCGGCCTCCCGCAGCTCGGCCGCGCGCGAGGCGCCGGGCCTGCCGGGCGGATGCAGGGGGAAGGCCAGCGCCAGGACGGCGCGGGCGCCGGCCGCGCGGGCGGTGCGGCAGGCCACCCGGGCGCCGTTGCTGCGGCCGCCCTGCACAAGGGGCAGCCCGGGGAATCCCGCCCGCAGCGCCTCGATGATCTCCAGCCAGGCCGCGTCCTGCCGCGCGGCTGAGCCGGGCGCCCGGGCGCCGCGAAGACGGTACGGCTGCGTCACCCTGACGACGGTCCCGCCAAGCCCGGCCGCCGCGTCGCCGGCCGCGAGCAGGTCGGGCGTGCTGACTCCGCCGCCGGCGCCGTGCGTGAGCACCACCAGGAACGCAGCACCGGCCTGCGCATCGATCTCGGCCCGGGCGGCGCCGTAGCTGGTGCGGATCTCCACGATCGCAGCGTACGTCCCGGCTCTCGGCGCTGTCGCGGCCGGTCAGGGCAGGTCAGCCACATTCACGGACTCGAGCTGGGCTGAACTGACATTGGTGACGAGGCGATGAGCGAGTGCGCCGGATCGGTGCGCAGCCTGGCGGCGGAGAACGCGAGCAGCGCATCGCTTCCCCTGGCCGTCACCAGACCACGCTCCCGTCCGGCGAGGAGCCGGCCGCCAGCACGACGGCCGTCTCCGAGACGAAGAAGACCCGCCACGCGACCATCCGTTCAGGCTATGCATCGCCAGCCATACGCCGGCGGTCACTGCCCGAAGGCAGCAGTTACAAGTTCAGCAGCTTCTTCAGGAACTGGCCGGTGTAGCTGTCCTCGGCCATCGCCACCTGCTCGGGCGTGCCGGTCGCGATCACGCTGCCGCCGCGCGAGCCGCCCTCCGGGCCGAGGTCGATGACCCAGTCGGCGGTCTTGATCACGTCCAGGTTGTGCTCGATCACGATCACCGTGTTGCCGCCGTCGACCAGCCTGCCGAGCACGCCGAGCAGCTTGCGGATGTCGTCGAAGTGCAGGCCGGTAGTGGGCTCGTCGAGCACGTAGATGGTGCGGCCGGTGGAGCGGCGCTGCAGCTCGGAGGCGAGCTTGACGCGCTGCGCCTCCCCGCCGGACAGGGTCGGCGCTGGCTGGCCCAGCCGCACGTAGCCAAGCCCGACGTCCACCAGGGTCTTCAGGTGCCGGTGGATGGCGGGAACGGGCTCGAAGAACTCCGCGCCCTCTTCAATCGGCATCTGCAGCACGTCGGCGATGGTCTTGCCCTTGTAATGCACCTGCAGCGTGTCGGTGTTGTAGCGGGCGCCGTGACAGACCTCGCACGGCACGTAGACATCCGGCAGGAACTGCATCTCGATCTTGATCGTGCCATCGCCAGCGCACGCCTCGCACCGGCCGCCCTTGACGTTGAACGAGAACCTGCCCGGCTGGTAGCCGCGGACCTTGGCCTCGGTGGTCTGCGCGAACAGCCGCCTTACATGGTCGAACACGCCGGTGTAGGTGGCCGGGTTGGACCGCGGGGTCCGGCCGATGGGGCCCTGGTCGACGTGCACCACCTTGTCGAGGTGCTGCATACCGCTGACCCTGGTGTGCTTGCCGGGGACGATGCGCGTCCCGTGCAGCTCCTTCGCGAGCGAGCTGTACAGGATGTCATTGACCAGGGTTGACTTGCCCGAGCCTGACACGCCGGTGACGGCGATGAAGCAGCCGAGCGGGAAGGCCACGTCCACGCCGCGCAGGTTGTGCTCGCTCGCGCCATTGATCACCACCTCCCGGCCGCGGACCCGCTTCCGGCGGGCCGAAGGCAGCGGGATCGACTCCCGGCCGGTCAGGTAGGCGCCGGTCAGCGATTCCTCGCAGGCGAGCAGTTCGGCCAGAGAGCCGGAGACGACGATCCTGCCCCCGTGCTCGCCCGCGCGCGGGCCGATGTCGACCACCCAGTCGGCCGACCTGATCGTGTCTTCGTCGTGCTCGACCACGATCAGCGTGTTGCCAAGGTCACGGAGCCGCAGCAACGTCTCGAGCAGCCGGTGATTGTCCCGCTGGTGCAGCCCGATCGACGGCTCGTCGAGCACGTAGAGCACGCCGACGAGGCCCGAGCCGATCTGCGTGGCCAGCCGGATCCGCTGGGCCTCGCCGCCGGCCAGCGTCGCCGATGCCCGGTCCAGCGTCAGGTAGTCCAGCCCGACGTCCAGCAGGAAGCCGAGCCTGGCGTTGACCTCCTTCAGGATCCGGCCCGCGATGTGCTGGTCCCGCTCTGACAGCTCCAGGCCGAGCAGCAGCTTGGCCAGCTCGCCGATCGGCAGCGCGCAGTAGTCCGAGATGGACCGGCCGTCAACCTTGACCGCCAGCGCGATCGGCTTCAGCCGTGATCCGTGGCAGGTCGGGCACGGAACCTCGCGCATGAACCCGGCGAACCGCTCCCGGCTCGAGTCGCTCTCCGCCTCCGAATGTCGGCGCTCGATGTACGGGATCGCCCCTTCGAAGTTCGTGTAGTAGGACCGCTCCCTGCCGTACCTGTTCTTGTACTTGACGTGCACCTGCTGATCGTGGCCGTGCAGCAGCGCGCGCTGCGCGGCGGCCGGGAGCCTGCGCCACGGCGTCTTGATGTCGAAGCCGATGGACTCCCCCAGTGCCTCGATCAGCCGGATGAAGTAGTCGCTGATGTGCCCGCCGCTCCACGGGCCGATCGCGCCGTCGGCCAGCGTCTTCGAGGTGTCGGAAACGACGAGCTCGGGATCGACCTCCATCCTGGTGCCGAGCCCGGTGCAGGACGGGCACGCGCCCCATGGCGAGTTGAACGAGAAGGACCGCGGCTCAAGCTCCTCGAACGACAGGTCGTCGTAGAGGCAGGCCAGGTGCTCGGAGTACATCCGCTCGCGATGCGGGTCGCCGTCGGGCAGGTCGACGAAGTCCAGCACCACGATCCCGCCGGACAGCGCCAGCGACGTCTCCACGGAGTCGGTGAGCCGCCGCCGGGCGGACGCCTTGACGTCCAGCCGGTCGACGACGACCTCGATGTCGTGCTTCTCGTACTTCTTCAGCGCCGGGAGGCCGCCTGCATCGGCCCCGCCTGAGCCAGCGCCGCCTGAGCCAGCCCCGCCTGAGCCAGCACCGTCCAGCCGGATGACGACGCCGTCCACCCGTGCCCTGGAGTAGCCCTTGGCCTGGAGCTCGCGCAGCAGTTCCCCGTACTCCCCCTTGCGGCCCCTGACGACCGGGGCGAGCACCTGGAACCTGGTGCCCTCGTCAAGCTCGAGCACCCGGTCGACGATCTGCTGCGGGCTCTGCCGCGCGATCGGCCTGCCGCAGATCGGGCAGTGCGGCTTGCCCACCCGCGCGTACAGCAGCCGCAGGTAGTCGTAGACCTCGGTGATCGTGCCCACGGTGGAACGCGGGTTCCGGCCGGCTGCCTTCTGGTCGATCGAGACCGCCGGGGACAGCCCGTCGATGAAGTCGACGTCCGGCTTGTCCATCTGGCCGAGGAACTGCCTGGCATAGGCGGACAGCGACTCGACGTACCGCCGCTGGCCCTCGGCGAAGATCGTGTCGAAGGCCAGGCTCGACTTGCCCGACCCGGACAGCCCGGTAAAGACGATCATCGCGTTCCTGGGCAGGTCGAGCGAGACGTCCTTGAGGTTGTGCTCGCGGGCACCGCGAACAACGAGGCGATCAGCCAATTCCGCTCAGTTCTCCGGGGTCGGGCAGGGCAGTTCTCCAGGGTCAGGCGAGCCAGATCCCCGAGAGAAAGGGGACGCTCTCATCGTATCCAGGGGGTCTGACAAAACGCCGGGCTTCGGCGCGGGCGCAGGCCGCTGGCTAGCCCCGGCGGCCGCGCGCCCCGCTGCCGTGCCAACGCTCCCGCCGCCAGCCGCATTCCCGCGGCACGCCGCGGCGCGTTTCCGCGGAAACGCGGGACGGGACGCCCCCGCGCTACCGCGGCTCCGGGCGTTTCCGCGCAACCGCGGCTCCGGGCTTTTCCGCGGGGGCGCGGTGCCGGACGTTTCCACGGAAACCGGCCAGCGCCGCGGGAGCCTGGCCGCCGGGCGCCGCTGCCGTGCCGGGGTTCCGGCCGCTCAGGCCGTAGGCGAGGATGATGACCCGGGCCAACGAAGGATGGGAGCGCCACGGGTGAACGATCCCGCCGAGCTGCAGCGCCAGCTGGCTGACGCGACGGACCGCCTGCTGGCCACCGCGGACGCGGTGACCGACGCCCAGGCCACCGCGGCGTCCCGGCTGCCCGGCTGGACCCGCGGCCATGTGCTGACCCATCTCGCCCGTAACGCCGACGGCTTCCGGAACCTGCTCGCCTGGGCCCGCAGCAGGACCGAGACGCCGATGTACCCCAGTGAAGAGGCCCGGGACCGCAGTATCGACGCGGGCGCCGGGCGGT
>Ga0099828_10001221_pt1 | contig 16911 bp, 13 predicted proteins | sample CZO8metaG_2_FD_79338 | JGI IMG/M metagenome (GOLD analysis project Ga0099828, IMG submission 79338) | Vadose zone soil microbial communities from the Eel River Critical Zone Observatory, Northern California, USA - CZOApr15con2H1.8 metaG | ecosystem: Environmental > Terrestrial > Soil > Vadose... | reverse complement strand
TGCGGCAAAAACTTAGCGCGCACAAGCCCACAACCTTAGGTCAAGCGGCGCGCATCTCCGGCATCACCCCGGCAGCTATTTCCTTGCTGTTGGTGCACCTCAAGCGCAAACGCGCTTAAGCTGACCAGTAGGATGTTGAAGAGTCCCTCCCTGGCCTTTTTCAACATCCTGCGGAGCAGCTTACTTATTTGGCGGGTGGAGTTGCGACCGGCTCACTAGGGGCCGCGGGTGCCGGCTTGGCTGCCTGCGTGTAGGTAAAGGTGTTTGCCCTCAAGGTGCTGCCCGCGGCATCGACCACGGAAACTTTCCATTCCCCCAGCCACAGAGGGTCGAGCGTCTTGCTTGAATACACCCGCCAACGGGCGGCACCCACGTCGAATTTAACTTCAGACATTACTTTACCGTTGAATTCCCAGCGATGGGTGACGGGCTGACCCGCCATATCTTTTAGCTCAGTAAAGAAATAAACTTTTGTGGCGTTGTTGCCCAGGCTACTAATATTGTCCACCGGTTCGCGATCAGCCATTGCCGTAGTAAATACGGCGCGCGCTACGCTGCCGGTTGGTGTTGATTTGGGCGAAGGCTGCGCTGAAGGCGGCGCAGCGGCGGGCATATTATCGCCCGCAGCAGGCTCCGCAGCGTAGAGGGAGGCGGCTAACAACAGACTAAGGACGGCAAATAAAAAGTTTTTCATATTCTCGTTCCTTTATGTATTTAGTTATCGACAGGTAGAAATATTTTAGTTCAAATGTTGAAAAAAGCCCATGTAGAATTAAACAAAAATGCTGGAAAAAATCTTAACGCAGGGGTTACAGGCACTGAAACTTCGGCTTCCGCCGGAAGCCAGGCGGGCATTGCTCGATTTTGTCCTGTTATTGGATAAATGGAACCAAGCCTATAACTTAACCGCGGTGCGCGATCCGCAGCAAATGATAACGCGCCATATTTTAGATAGCCTTTCGGTCTTGCCGTTTGTGAAAGGGCCGCGGGTCCTGGACGTAGGCAGCGGCGCCGGTTTGCCGGGAATCCCGCTTGCGCTCGCGCAGCCACAGCTTGATTTTGTATTATTGGATAGCAATGCCAAGAAAACCAGATTTATTACCCAGGCAGTTGCGGACTTAAGGATTAAAAACGTGGAAATCGCGCAAGAACGCGTGGAAAAATACCAGCCGCGCAAAAAATTTAATACGCTAATCTCTCGTGCCTTTGCTAGTATTGCTGATATGCTGGCGAGCACCGGCCATTTAGCGGATGCAGGGGCGGAATTTCTTGCCATGAAAGGCGTTTATCCGCAAGAAGAGTTGGCGGCAATCCCGCAACATTACCAGGTTTCCAGCGTACAGGCTTTGCAGGTGCCGGGGCTGGACGCGGCGCGCCATCTTGTTATCATCACGGGACGCTAGTGTAGAGGGCAGGCGATGGGTAAGGTGCTGGCGATTACTAACCAGAAAGGCGGCGTAGGCAAAACCACCACCAGCATTAATCTGGCGGCGTCGCTTGCAAAGACCCGGCGCAAGATCATGCTGATCGATCTCGACCCGCAAGGCAACGCCACCATGGGCAGCGGGATTAATAAAGAAGCGGTTAAGGCCACCTCTTACCAGGTTGTAATCGGCATTAACTCCATTGAAGACGCCATCCTTCACGCCGATGGCGGTTATGATTTGGTGCCGGCGAACAGCGATCTGTCCGGCGCAGAAATCGAGCTGATCAGCCTTGAACGCCGCGAACACCGTTTGCGCACGGCCTTGGAGCCGGTACGCGATCGTTATGATTATCTTTTAATTGATTGTCCGCCGGCGTTAAATCTGTTAACCGTCAATGCCCTGGTTGCGGCACAGGCGGTGATGATCCCGATGCAATGTGAGTACTACGCGCTGGAAGGCCTTTCGGCGCTGTTAAACACCATCCGCAAGGTGCGCGAGTCGCTCAATCCGCAGCTGCAAATAGAGGGTTTGCTGCGCACCATGTACGACCCGCGCAATAGTCTGTCGAATGAAGTGTCGGCGCAGTTAAGCCGCCACTTCGGCGACAAGCTTTATCGCACCATTATTCCACGCAATGTCCGGCTGGCCGAAGCGCCGAGCTTCGGCCAGCCGGTTATCAGTTACGATATGCAATCCAAGGGAGCGCAGGCCTACTTGGCGTTGGCCGGCGAAATACTACGCCGCGAGCAAGCGGCATGAGAGACGCAGTCATGAATACGAAGAAACCCCGACTCGGCCGCGGCCTCGACGCCCTTTTGGGCGGTGCGTTAGAGGCGGCGGCGAACCATAAAGAAGAATTGCGCCGGCTGCCGGTGGAGATGTTGCAGCGCGGCAAATACCAGCCGCGCACCCACATGAACCAGGAGCGGCTTGCGGAACTCGCGGCTTCAATCAAGGCGCAGGGGGTGGTGCAGCCGATCGTGGTGCGCGAATTGACCTCCGGCAATTATGAAATTATCGCCGGCGAGCGCCGCTGGCGCGCGGCGCAGATGGCCGGCCTCGATACCGTGCCGGCGGTTATCCGCAAGATTCCGGATGAAGTGGCGATTGCGATCGCGCTTATTGAAAATATTCAACGCGAAGACCTTAACCCGGTGGAAGAAGCCACCGCTTTCCAACGCCTGATCCATGAATTTCGCATGACCCACCAGCAAATCGCCGACAATGTCGGCCGTTCGCGCGCGGCGGTGACTAACTTATTGCGGCTTCTTTCTTTAAACGAAGACGTACGTCAAATGCTGGACGAAGACAAGATGGACATGGGCCACGCCCGTGCCCTGCTCGCGTTAAACGGCGCCGGCCAAAGTCGGGCGGCGCAGCGCGTGGTGGAAGGGCGTTTGTCGGTGCGCGAGACGGAAGACCTGGTGCGCAAGCTTTTGCAAAAAGGCGCACCTGCGCGCAAGCCGGCGCGCGCCTCGATCGATCCCGACATCCGCCGCTTGCAAGACCGCCTTTCCGAACGGCTCGGCGCGCGCGTGCAGATCAGCCATCATCAATCAGGCAAAGGCAAGCTCATCATCGAATACCATAGCAGCGAGGAACTGGAAGGCATACTGGCGCGCATTCGCTGAAGCCGGGCGGCTGTGCCGTACATTTGGAAAAGCCGATGAAAAAGATTTTGTTAATGGTCATTGTGCTGCTGCCGGGCCTGGTTTGGGGCGGAGCGGAAGAGGTGCACCAGGCGGCTTCGACGGGCGATGCTGAGATGCAGTTTGAGCTGGGCGAGCTATACGAATTTGGCTTCGGGCTACAGCAAAATTATATCCCCGCGCTGGCCTGGTATATCTTGGCGTCCGAGCAAGGAAATCAAAAAGCCATCAAACGCCGCGATGCGCTGAAGAGCCGCATGACCCCCCAGCAAATAGAAGAGGCGCAAAATCAGGCGCAGTCGTTACGCAAACAAGCGCCGTCTTCGGCTCCAGGCGCCGCCACCACCGCACCGGTGCCAGTAGCCGCGCCGGAGCCTGAGCGTTCAGGCCAGCCGTCGCCGGCCGATAGGCCCTAATTGGAGAGGATTACACCGAGAAATGATTGACGGTCGGCGACTTCGATCGAGGACCCCTACTCTAGCGCCGACGGCGCACGTTAAGCGATAATAAAACATGTGTTATTGCACTATGGTTTTTATCGACAAACACGAGAAATGTGCCAATTGAAGGGACCTATTACCGTGTCCCGCGTCCAGAGTATCCTCTGGAACGGTGCGCATGGCGCGCCGCTTCCTGCAGATGGTGGCGCGAAGCGCCATCTAAATGGGTCAGGCAAGCGAAAGCTCGAAGTTGTCGAGACGAAGAAGCCAAGCCGCCGAGAGGCATCGGCTCGCCGGCTGGCGACGGGCTAGAAGAAATCTCTCACGCCACGCCATCAAATCAGGATGCGTGGCCGGGTTCCGGCGAACGCCACGAGCGCCTTCTGGCAGCCAAACAGCGGAGTTTAATAGCCGACACAAGTAGGATTATGACCACTCCCTCTCGAATACGGGTTGATCATGCTGCGTGCGCAAGATTGGCTTCGCTACTAAGAACCCATTCCATTCCGGAGCCTCAAGAGGATATTCAGCCACCCGACCTTCCGCGTGAACTTATAGGAAATTTCTTTCTGGCGGCAGTCGCGATTTGCCACCAGACGTCACCGATCGGTCGGCCACCTTTAGAGGGCATTATTGGCGGAACTTACGCCCATGGTTGGGATTTTTTGATTGCAAAACTAAAGACTCATTATGAATCCGATCCTCAGCTACTCGCACCAAGCGTCTTGGCACAAATCACCGGCGCGGATATTCGGACCATTCTTCACGATCAAAAGTATGGTGATCGGATCACTGACCCAGAGGGTCGCGCCGCCATATTGCGCGACCTCGGACAGACTATGTTAACGCGTGGTTGGAGTGGTGCTGATCAAATTTATCTCCTGTGTGACAGGCGCCTCGCGCTCAGTTCTCCCAACTTGCTCGACACTCTGTCGCAATTTCGCGCATACCGTGATCCGGTCCGCAAGAAATCACTATTTTTCTTATCGTTGATGAAATCCAGTGGTATGTGGAGTTATGTGGACGACGAGCATCTTTGGCCTCCAATCGACTATCACGAGATCCGGGGTCACCTGCGAATCGGAACAGTACAGATAGTCGATCAAACAATCGAATCGAAGATCCGAAAGCAGATACCCCTTACCGAGGAAGAGGACGCTGCCGTACGAGAAAAGGTGTTGGAGGCCATCTTGGAGATTTCTGCAAGCACTTCACACGATCCAACTCGCCTACATTATCTGTTCTGGAATATCTTTCGTGCGATTTGCACGCGAAGTTCCCCGCAGTGCTTGTCACTCAAATCCGAGGTAGATCTCCCGCAGCGGTATATGCCACTGACGGCGCATTCCAATGGTCCCCGGCGATGCCCATTTGAGCCCATATGCGTTAGTGCCCATGCGTCGGAAAAACCTGTGGAACCAACGGTCAACATAGACTATTACTAGATTGTGATAGTCCTAAGGGAAGGGGGTAATTCGCTAATGAACGAGGACGCCAAACTTGGCAATACGAATCCAGACGCCGGATCTAGCGGCACAAATCCGGACAGCAATCTCAACAATAAGAATCTACGACATATCTTTGTCGCATTTTTGTTTTCTCTGGTCGCTGCAGAAGTTGCTCGTTCCGCCGCGGTACTTTTTCAGATCATGGAAAAGGGTATCAACATCGATCAGCTTGCGCCAGCGGCACATCTCTTTCTTGCTGTACTCGTGGTCACGACAAGTTGGGTTGGATGGTCACGGTCTGCGCTGCGACCGGATGCAGCGCCGCTAACGAACGTCTTTCAGGAAACATTCTTAATATTGCTAATAGATGTGTTGTTAGTCATCTTGTATTTCACGCTCGCGCGAACCGTGGAGATCGATTCCGACAACATGGCGGTACGGGAGCCATCTGCATTTCCAGAGGCGCTCCTGATTTGCGTGATATTTTTGATCTATTTATTTTGGGACGTACTGTACGACGTGTGGATGGAATTAGGGAAGTTGGAGAAGACGGGATGCAGAAACTTTTGGACAACAGACTCATTGAAAAAAGTGCTCATCTTTGGGGCCGCTTCGATGATCAGTCTTCTCTGTGCGTTACTTGTGCTCGGCATCTACACGCATCATCCGCGGCAGCACGACATCGTGCCGGTTTACGCGGCAGATACCGCGTTGCTTGCAATCGTAATTGGCTTTCGCACGCTTAAGGGGCTAGAAGAACCCCTGGCCGGTTGCTTGAAGATTGAGATAACTCCGTCAATGAAAATTCCATTCAAATGGAAACGACGCCTTTTGCTCTATGGATTTGCATATGCCTTCAGCCTAAGCACATTGTGGCTATCCGCTTAACAGTGTCCTCTGTGAAGGTCGGCCATGCCGCTGCACGGGCGCCCCGTGTGAATTCCCCGCCGCCATTCAACAAGAAGCACAACCCGCGCGAGCTTGAATGTGCGATTAATGCCAGGTTCGAACAGTGTCTGGGTGCCGCCGCGGTATACGAAGACGATTACTACCAGGTCAAGGGTTCTAAGGATGGCGACATGCACATCGAGTTTAAGCGTGCGGATCTTCTCGAAAAGGCCAACAAGATCATTCACGACTGCTATGAGGGCGCGGCGCTTGCCCGGGGTCGGAGGGAGTAGCTATGACAGGTGTCCACGCGTCATATGTTAGCCGCAGGACCGTACCAGCGGCTCGCCCGCTTCCTCCACGACGGTCGCTATGCTATATTTAGCATAGCTCACGGTGCTGGATGAAAATAAAACCAATTGTCTGGGTCGGTTCTTCAAAAGACGACCTTTGCCGGTTACCGGCGGCGATCCAGGACGCTTTCGGTTATGCGCTCTTTCTCGCGCAGACCGGCAAGAAACATCCGAACGCCAAACCGCTCAAAAGATTTGGCGGCGCAGCAGTGCTGGAGATCGTTGAGGACTATCGCAGCGGCACCTATCGTGCCGTATATACCGTGCGATTCGAGGAGGCGATCTATGTGCTTCACGTGTTTCAGAAGAAGGCAACCCACGGAATTGCCACGCCGAAACATGAGCTCGACCTGATCGAGCAGCGCTTGAAACGCGCAGTTGAGTTCCATTCAACGTGGAAGAAGAGTTGAGAGCTATGGTAAAGAAAATATCTGTGACCATCGGTACCACAAACGTGTTTGCGGATCTCGGTTACGACGATCCCAACGAGGCGCTCGCCAAGGCGCAGCTCGCGGCGCGCATTAGCGAACTCATTGAAAGCCGCCACCTTACCCAAACGGCGGCTGCGAAACTGCTCAGGATCGACCAACCCAAGATATCCATGCTCAGGCGTGGACGATTACGGGGCTTCTCCTATGAACGGTTACTCAAGTTCCTTACCGTTCTGGGATGTGATGTCGAGATCGTCATTGCTCGCCCGCACCGCCGCCGTCATCACGCGCGCGGTGAGGTGATGGTTAAAGCGGCCTAAGTATGATATTCGGTCGAGTTAGTCAAATTGGGGTCGTTTGACGAAAGTGAACACCCGCGTTGCGGATGCAACATCTTGTCGATGGAGTACCGGATGAAGAATAAACGCAAAATCCATTTAGACAGCCACGTGTTATACGTATATCGCTGTGCCGATTGTGGTTATCGCGGTAAAATGCATCATGGTGACCTGTTCTTTCCCTGATATCTCCCTGTTCCGATTCGTATTCAAAATGGGCTGGGTGATTGGGGATCGGCTCGGGGCGCGGATTTCCGCCGCGTAGGGCGTAGTGAGGCGTTAATAGGCACGAAATTCCCTGTATTTTTCCCTGTTAGCAGGGAATTCATGTCAGAGCACAATGGCGCTACCTTAAGCACCCTGTCATGCACGATGAGCAAAGCTAAGCGGGCTCTTTCGGCATCCTACCTCATAAGAAAACTCGCACACCCCTGTGCATCACAGGATGCGTGAGAGCGGCCACCGCAGGGTGATGAAAAACGAGTTTTTCATCACTCCGCTAAAAAGAATTGCTCCAGTTGAATAAAGCCGAGATTGGCGCGCCGCGCTCCATCGCTGCGCGCTACACCACGGGATCAATTTTTTATTTGTATGCATCTCGTCTACCATGGTGGCCGACCTTTAAAAACATAATGGAGAACAAACATGGATAGGCATGTTCTAGCTGTTATTTTGGCATTTTCCATCAATTAACCGTGTCGGCGTGTATGCTCACCTCGACCGCGTGTTCCTGGCGGTCGTCGACAAGGGGAATAGCCTTGTCGTGTTGCTCGATACCATCAACCGTCACACTCGTTTTGCCGCTCTTTTCATCATCGGCGGCGCGCGCTTGCAAGACGGTGATGTGGTAGACCGTCTGCCGATATCGGTAATGTATCTTGAATGCCTTCCAATCCGCCGGGAGGCACGGAGCGAAATGCAGCTTGTCCACTTCCAACCTTAAGCCCAGAAGCGATTCCACGATCAGCCGGTGCATCCAGCCGGCCGAACCCGTGTACCAGGTCCATCCACCGCGGCCGGTGTGCGGGGTAAGCGCGCAGACATCGGCCGCGGCGACGTAGGGTTCGACTTTGTAGGTCGCAATTCTCTCCTGTGATGCGGTATGATTCACCGGGTTGATCATGGCCAACAGTTCCCATGCGCGAGCGCTGTCACCCAATTGAGCAAACGCCATCGCCGCCCAGATTGCCCCGTGCGTGTACTGCCCGCCATTCTCTCGCACGCCGGGAGCGTAGCCTCTTATATAACCAGGGTCCAAATTCGACTTGTCGAAGGGCGGATCTAAAAGTTGGACAAGCGCGTGGTCGCGACGAACAAGGCGCTGATACACTGCATCCATTGCCATGCGCGCGTGTTTGGCATCGCCCGCCCCGGATAGCACAGACCAGCTCTGCGCAATGGAATCGATCTGGCATTCGGTGTTGCTCGCCGACCCGAGCGGCGAGCCATCATCAAAGTAGGCGCGGCGGTACCACGCGCCATCCCAACCGTCGTCCTCGATATTCTGACGCAGCAAAGCCACCTCCCCTGCGCAACGTTCGGCGAAGGAGGGGTCGCCATGCAGGCGCGCAACTTTGGTGAACTGCATTAGTACGTCACAAAGGAAAAATCCCAGCCAGACACTTTCACCTTTGCCGTGTTTGCCCACCCTATTCATGCCATCGTTCCAGTCACCGGAGCCAATGAGCGGCAGGCCGTGCGCACCAAATCGGAGTCCTCGCAGGATGGCGCGCGCGCAGTGTTGGTACAAGCTCGCCGCTTCTTCCGAGCTGCCGGGTAGATCGTAGTACGAGTCGTCCTCAGGGTTTACCGGGCGGCCTTCGAGGAAGTGGATGGGTTCATCCAGCACCCCGGTGTCGCCGGTAGCCAGAACATAGCGGCACGTCGCTAATGGCAGCCACAGGTAATCATCGGAACAATGCGTACGCACACCCTGGCCTGACGGCGGATGCCACCAATGCTGGACATCGCCTTCCTGGAACTGACGGCTCGCGCAAAGGAGCAGGTGTGCGCGCACGAGCCTAGGCTCGGCGTGAATGAGCGCCATCACATCCTGCAACTGGTCGCGGAAACCAAAGGCGCCCCCGGATTGGTAGTATCCGCTGCGCGCCCACAGACGGCACGCTATAGTTTGGTATAAGAGCCAGCCGTTGGTCAGCACGTTGAGGGACGCATCGGGCGTTTCCACTCGCACTGCACCGAGAGTGTGCCGCCAGTGCTGGCGAACACTGTCGAGTACTGCGCGCGCAGCAGTCGGCCCCCGAAAGCGATGCACCAGGTCGCCGGCGGCATCGGCATCTCGCCCTACGCCGAGCCGGAAGATGATCTCGCGCTCTTGTCCGGGGGCCAGTTCGAATGAAACCTGGATCGCGGCGCAGGGATCCAGCGCCGCCCCCACCTTGCCGGAAAGCCGCGCGCGAATCATCGCGGCCGGGCTCTTAAGCGTGCCGTTGCGCCCAATAAATTCAGTGCGGTCGCAGCTGGTGGTCCGGGTCGCGTCGTCTACATCGAAGAACACAACCCGATCGCCGAACTCCGTGTTGTACGGGTTTCTTGCGTAGAGCGCGCCGCTGCGGTCAATTTCCGTGGTCACGTGCATGGCCGATTTCGGCCGCAGATCGCCCAGCACCCATTCCACGTAGCCCGTGACGGAGAGCAGGCGCGGCCGGCCCGACTCGTTTCGCACGGTCAACACCGAGAACTTGATCGAGGCCTCCAGGGCCAGGTAAACCCAAAGCTCTGAACGGATACCGTCCTGGTTGTGCTCAAACACGCTGTAGCCGAATCCGTGCCGGCTGACGTAAGAACCCGCGCCGCGACTGGGCAGCAGCGTGGGGGACCAGAACTGGCCGCTGTCTTCGTCGCGCAGGTAAAAGGCTTCTCCGCTCGCATCGCTCACGGGGTCGTTGTGCCAGGGCGTAAGCCGAAACTCGTGGGCATTGTCGCTCCAGGTATAGGCCTGGCCGCTCTCGGAAATGACGCTCCCAAAATGCGGATTCGCCAGCACGTTCACCCACGGCGCCGGCGTCATTTGGCCGGGCGCGAGCGTAATGACGTATTCGCGCCCATCCGGGGTGAATCCTCCCAGTCCATTGCAAAGGATCAGATCGCGACGCGGCAACTCGGCTGCGGTCGCGAATTCGACCTGATGGGTTCGGGTCGGCGTGAATCGCGGCACCCGCGCTTCCATCCGGCCGCGCCGGTTGATCTGTTGCGCCAGCGCTCCCCGGCTGTCGGTGATAATGGCGCGCGCGGCCGATTGCAGCAGAATGCGGTCCTCGTCCGATATCTGCTCCGCCCGCCGCACGAAGATTCCACCCGGGCGATCCATCACGTGGGCTTCGATGCCCGCAGCAATCAGCCCCATGATTTGTTCTTGGAGTCGTTGCCGGTAACCGGCGTGGTCTTCGTTCCAGATGACCAGGTCCACCGCCAGTCCTTTTAAGCGCCAGTACGTGTGGGCCTGAACGAGCTGGCGCACCAGATCGATATTGACCACGTCTCTAATCTGCAGCAACACAATCGGCAAATCGCCGGAAATGGCGTAGCCCCATAGGCCGGATTGCCCGCGGCGGTTCTTGAGGAGGACGGCTGCGTCGGCGCGCAGCGAGGGATTGGCGTAGATGACAGAATTGGCAAGGCGTCCGTAGAGTTGCGCGTCGGCCTCGGTGGCATTGATCTGCTGCAACACCACTTGGGCGTGGGTCCATGCGAGTTCGAAGACACGATCGGCAAGATGCCGATCCTGATATTTCGCGGCCAGGCTTAGCGCGGCATCGCGGGTTTCGGCTATGCCGCAGACCATATCGATTGTTGCCGATTGCTCGGGGTCGAGTGTCATTCGACACCGGATGGCGACAATCGGATCGAGCACCGGGCCCTGACTGCCCGACAGCATCTCGGCATTGCGCATCGCTTGAGGGACGGCGACGGTGTTTCCGCGGCCGATGAACCGCATGCGGTCCGTTTCGTATGAAGTCTCGCCAATGTCCGCCCCGTGCACGGCCATTAGATGGAACATCCATGGCACTTGTTCCTCGATGGAGCGAGGACGGCGCGTGCAGAGGATCGCCTGGCGCTGATGGATGATCTCGGTCTGAACGAAGAGATTGCTGAACGCCGGATGCAGCGCGTCCGCGGCAGGCGGCGCGAGCACGACTTCCGCATAACTCGTGACTTCGATCGTCCTGCGTGTCGGAGCGCGGTTGGTGATGCGGATCCGGCGCAGTTCGATGTCGTCTTCCGGCGAAACAACGATATCGGTATGCGTATCGAAATCGTGGTCGCTGCGGCGAAACTCCGCACGTCCCTCCGAAAAAATTACTTCGTAATTCTTCGGTTGCTTCAGAGTCGGCTGATAGGCGGTTGACCAGAACTCACCGCTCGCGACGTCGTGGATGTAACAGTATGTGCCCCAGTTGTCGCAGGTGGTGTCTTCGCGCCAACGGGTAACGGCAATATCCTTCCAGCGGCTGTAGCCGCCGCCCGCGTTGGTGACCATCACGTGGTATCTGCCGTTGGACAGCAGCTGCACCTCTGGTATCGGCGTGTCGAGGCCGCCAAGCACGCGCACCGGCATCTCCGGGCTGCTTGCGGCCGCATGAATGCCGGCAAGCGCGGTGGTGTGCGAATGGAACGCCGTGGCCTTTGGAATCCGCTCCTGGAGCAACAGCGTGGTCGCCTGGAACAGCGGGTCCGACTCGAACCGCTTCTGCATCGGACGGTCCAGGATCAGATAAGCCAGAGACAGCAAGCTCATGCCCTGGTGATGGGCCATGAAGGATCGAACCACAACGCTCGCTTGTCCGCGTCGTTGACGCGCAGGCGTGTAGTCGATCGCTTCATAAAAGCCGAATCTTCCTTCGAGCCCCAAGCCTGCGAGCTGCTGCAGATTCAGGCACGCCTCCTCGGGCGCCACCATCAGTGCGAGCGCCGATGCGTACGGCGCAACAACCAGATCCTCGGCCAGTCCGCGTTTTAGCCCCATCCCGGGCACGCCGAATGCACGGTACTGGTAGTTGAGCTGAACATCGACAGCGTTATAACCGGATTCCGACATGCCCCACGGTATGTCGCGCCGCTTCCCATACTCGATCTGTCTCTTTACCGCCGCACTACAGGTCTGGTCGAGCAGCGTATTTTCATAGGTCGGCATCACCAGGAGCGGCATAAGGTACTCGAACATCGAACCGCTCCACGAAAACAGAATCCGCTCTCCGCCGGCGGCAGTGAGCTGGCGCCCAAAGGCGAACCAGCTCTCTTGCGGCAGTTGCCCCTGCGCAATTGCGACAAAACTGCACAGTCTCGCTTCCGAAGCCAGCAGATCGTAGTAACTCGAGTCCCGTCGACACTCATCAACGTTGTACCCGATCGCGAGCAGACGACGCTCTTTGTCGAACAGGAAGTCATACTCCATACGTGCGAACCCGCTTGCTTGCAGGGCAAGACGCGCGATAACCGCAATCCTGTCTTTGGCGCGGCGGCTGGCTGCCGTGATTTCACGTCGCAGCGCATCAAGCCACGCGCGCTCCGCCGCCGTCGCGCCGGCGTCGAGCCGCTGCCCGATTGCCGGCAGCAGCTCTACTTCAAGTCCCGCCAGTTCGCGCAGCGTCGGGATCTCGGCGATGCCGGGGAAGTTGCCAAATTTGTCTGGTGCGGCCGGCAGTAATGTCCACGGCGCAAGAAACTCCAGCTCGTCGCAGGCGCCCCGGCATTGCCGGGCCAGCGCCTGTGCCCACCAGTGTGCGTCGCTGTCGGGGACGGCAGCGAAGGTGTCGGCGACTTCCGTAGCACAGGTGGCCAGCCGGGCTAGGCACAGCCGGGCTGCCGCAAGCGTGGTTGGACGAGAATGGCATACAGACTCCAGATCGTTCTGAAATCGCGTGAGCTGGATCGGCGGGGCGCCGCCCGCTGCGTCCACCAGAATCCCCAGCGTGTCGTGGAGCCCGTCCAACAATCGCGCCCCCAGGATCTTGTCATCGGCAAGCGCGAGCAGACCCGGCCGCAATGTCAGCAGGTGGGCTGCGAGGTTGCCGCTGTCCACCGTCGAAACATAGATGGAGTGCAGCGGTTTTAGAGACTGCGTGTCATACCAGTTGTAAAAGTGACCCTGGTGGCGCTCGAGGGCCGCCATCGTCTGGAATGCATTTGCCGTGCGTTCGATGAGTTGTCCCGCCGGAATGTAGCCAAAGTCGTACGCAGACAGATTTGACAGCAAAGCAAGCCCCATGTTGGTCGGCGACGTGCGATGCGCAACCACAGCAACCCGATACTCCTGATAGTTGTCAGGCGGCAGCCAATGATCTTCCGGGCCGACAAAGGTCTCGAAGAACGCCCAGGTCTTTCGCGCAAGCTTTTGCAGAAACAGAGTCTGGTCGGCCGTCAGTCTCGCTTCGCGGCGAGCGAGCGGCCGGCTGATCCACCACGCGATCGCGGGGAAGACCAACCAGAGGCACAATATGGGCGCGGCCGCGGCGAGCAGCTCCGGCCGCGAAAACCCCAGGTAGATTCCAGCGGTAGCGGCGATAGCAGGGGCGATCCACAGCGACCGGCAAGCGGCGGCGAGGTCCGTGCGGCCATTAAACTCCAGGTCGCTTGATGGACTCCATTCCAGAAGCCGTTTGTGTGTGACCAGCATCCGTCCGGCCGTTCGTAAAATTGCATCCAGGCTGAATAGCGCCTCGTAGGGAAGGCACGCGATCGTAAATAGCCCCTGCGCAAAGCGCCGGCCAGCCGAGCGGGCGGTGGCGGCGAGATGCTGACGCAACAGCACATCATCCGGCTTGCGAAACAGATCCAGAATGAAAGCCATGAAAGAAGGAATCAGGATGATTCCGATCACCGACAAAGTCCAAAACCAGGCTGGTGACAAGACCGCCCAGGTCAGTAGCAACAACAGCGTCAAGCCTAAAGGCACCAGACTGCGGCGAAGGTTGTCGAAGATCTTCCATCGCGACAACGCCGAGAGCGGATTCTTCCGGTAGACGGCGCCGGGGGCAGGAACGCGCGAGCGCACCCACTGTGCAATTTGCCAATCCCCGCGCACCCAGCGGTACCGGCGGCTCACATCCGCACTGTAGTGAGATGGATATTCGTCGTACAACGGCACATCGCTCAACAGTCCCGAGCGCGCGTAACACCCTTCCAGCAGATCATGACTGAGGATCAGGTTCTCGGGGAAGCGCCCACTGAATGCTTGCTCGAACGCATCAACGTCATAGATCCCCTTACCGATGAACGAGCCCTCACCGAACAGGTCCTGATAAACATCGGAGACAGCGTGCGTATACGGGTCAATGCCCGGCTCAGTCCCGAACAACCGTGCATACCGCGATCGATTTATGCTTGGCAGGCTTGCGTCCACGCGCGGCTGAATGATGCCGTACCCCTCACAGACACGCTGCTTGTCTTTGTCGTACCGCGCACGATTCAGCGGGTGCGCCATGGCTCCGACAAACTGCCGGGCCGAGTCGCGCGGTAGTTGCGTATCCGTATCGAGCGCAATGACGTACTTCACATTCGGTAACGCTGCTGTATTACCGACCACGACGGCAAAACGATCTGTTCCGCCGCCGCGTAGAAGCGAATTTAATTCCGCAAGCTTTCCGCGCTTGCGCTCGTAACCCATCCAGATCTGTTCACGCGGATTCCATCGGCGCGGACGATGAAAAAGGAAGAAAGTGTCGCGCTTTTCGTTCCTGTATTTTTCATTCAACTGTTCGATCCTGTTCCGGGCCAGCCGCAACAGTGGTTCGTCCTCCGGAAGCGTTTGCTCGTGCGCGTCGCAAAAATCGGTCAGCAGGCCGAAGTGCAGGCTGTCGTCCCGGTTTGCCAGAAACCGGACTTCGAGCGCCTCGATCAGGTCCTCGATGTTCTGGGCATCCGTAAGCATAGTCGGGACCACTGCCAGGGTACGGAATTCCGGCGGAATTCCTCCGGAAAAATCCATGCGCGGCAGTGGCCGCGGTGTTGCCAGCAGTGTCGCGAGCCAGTTCGCCAGCGCGACCGCTAAATGAGTTGCACACAACGCCGAGAGGATGCCAATCAGCGCGAGTATCGCGCCATGCAACCCATTGGCATGCGCCTTTGCCACTAAGCTCGCAGTGAAGATCACCGTTATCAGCGCAATCGTCCCGAGGTAGAGAAGCAAAGGAAACCGGCGGCTCATTCTTTGCAGAGCCGCAGAAGCGGATAAGCGCACCTGCGCCGTTCGTTCGAGCTGCGGCAGTCCTCTGTCGATGAGATAAAAGCCAACATGCTCCGCTCGATCGCTACCGTATTTCCTGGCCGCACTTGCGTGCGCCAGCCGGATCGCCTGGCGCGCCACCTCGCCTTCGGTCAGCCGGCCGCTCTTCGCTATCCTCTCTACTTCGTGACGGTAGCGATCACGGGTGACAAAATCCATCTTGCCGTAGACTCCGCCAGGATCCTTACGCAGTATCTGCTCGGCGACGCTCATCGTCTCGACGAACTCGCGCCAGTCCATTACCCCTAGAAAGCGGAGGCTGCCGATGCTGTTACTAATAGAGACTTGGTCGGCAGCCTGCTGCTGGGTCTCCGACTGCACCGACTGCTCGATGGTCAGGCCGGACTCGGAAAGCCGCTGCTCAATCCAGGTGAGTGGCAATGCCAAAGCGGGGCTTTGTCCTTGCAGCCGGCGCGCAAGTTCCGCGACAAACGGGCTCACCATCGGCGGGATCGATCGCGCCATGTCCGCGATCACCAGAATCAGGCTGCTCGGATCCTTTTCGGCGATCTCCGTCATCTTGTCCGCCCAGGAGTCGGCCAGTTCCCGGTCGATCCTGCCGGCGGCGATCCGGACTGCAACACGTCGGAGATTCTCAATCAATGCCAGGCGCAGCATGATAGGTATTGCCCACAACTCGCCTAACTTGAGGGCGGTGACCGTCTGGTATGCCGCGACGAAACGGCTGAGACTTTCCGGGTCCACCCGGCCATCGCCATGCGCGATCGTCTCCAGCGCGATGTCATACACACGTGGAAGCCCGGCCGATGGGCCGTGAGCCAAGCGGGGTAGTCCCCGGCTGTAACCCGGTGGCAAGTGCCTCTTGGCCGTGCGGATTTGTTCTTCGACCAGATAGAAGTTGTCGAGCAGCCACTCCCCGGCCGGCGTAATCCGGCGGTTCGCCGTGACCGCCGGTGTTAGCAGATTGCAGACTTCAATCAGGATGCTTTCGTTCGCCGCCAGCCGCGTCAGAAGCTGGTCCTTCGCTCGTCCCGGAGTCAACTTGTGCAAGGCCGCGAGACTCTTACCATGCTGCTCCATCTGATCGGCACTGAACAATTCCGATCGCAGCGGCGGTTCTTGATCGAGGTACTTTCGTGGCAAGCCGCTCCTGCGAAGGCGGGTCCTCAGCTGGAGCAAATGCCCGAGGATAGTCGTGCTGTCCACTTTCAATTCAGAGGTCCCTGCTTTGCAGCGAAATCTCAGGACTCAGGGCGGATATCTCGACCCCATCGACTTCGTTCGCGTGAAACACATTTCAAGGCCGGGTAGACGCCCTTTATTCTCCCAGCAATTCCGCCACCGGCTGCAGTTGCTGCACATGCTGCGACACTACTTTCACGATGACAATGATCGGAATGCTGAGCAGTATACCCCAGACTCCCCAGAGCCACGCCCAAAATAACAGAGAGGGGAAGGGGTCACGTCTTGCCTTTTGATATTTTGGCTTTCACTGCCCTTGATAAGACGGATCATGGCAGCGTAATGCGGGTCGATCAGTGACGCATCCAAATAAAGCAGCACCCACCGTACTGTAAGTAGGTTGTTGAAAAAGTCCATCCATGGCCTTTTTCAACACGCAAAGCAAAAAGCGGCCGCTCCTGCGCCTCCCTGCGCTCGCGACGCACAGGGAGGTGCAAGTGTCGCGGGAGGCAGGATGCCGAGAGCGACCGGCATTCGTGCATCCTGCAC
>Ga0099828_10001219_pt1 | contig 16914 bp, 15 predicted proteins | sample CZO8metaG_2_FD_79338 | JGI IMG/M metagenome (GOLD analysis project Ga0099828, IMG submission 79338) | Vadose zone soil microbial communities from the Eel River Critical Zone Observatory, Northern California, USA - CZOApr15con2H1.8 metaG | ecosystem: Environmental > Terrestrial > Soil > Vadose... | reverse complement strand
CTCAGCAGAGCGGCGCTCGATTTCATCCACTGCCGCTCCATCATGAATAATGCGGGCTAGCAGGCCGCTGAAACTCTCCTCCGGCGCCAGCGTTCGGCGCGCGAAGCGTAGCGTTTCCTCTGTCGTCACGCGGCGGATCCACTCCGCCGCGGGACGCTTGATGAGGTAATGCGCGGAGCGCAGCGCGCCGCATTCGTGTTAACGCGCAGCGGGCTCCAGGCTGATCGCGCGCGCTTCGCGCACCCCGGGGATGGCCGCCACGGCGGAGGTCACCTCGGCGGGCACGGAGCTGTCCACCTCGATGATCATCACCGCCCGGCCGCTCCCCGGCTTCCGGCCGACGGTCATCCGCGCGATGTTGATCGAGCGCTCGCCGAGCACCGTGCCCAGATGGCCGACGACTCCGGGGGTGTCGTCGTTCTTGATGAAGAGGACATGCCCCTGGGGAATGGCGTCCACCTCCACCCCGTCCACGTCGACGAGGCGCAGGTGGTTGCGGCCGAAGAGCGTGCCCGCGACCGAGAAGTCGCACGCGCTCGTCTTCAGGCGCACGACCATGAGGTTCGAGAACGCGACGCGGGCGGTGGAGGTGGATTCGAGGACGTCGATCCCCCGCTCCGCGGCCAGGGCGCGGGCGTTGACGAGGGTCACTTTGCCCGGCAGCACCGGCTGCAGCACGCCATGGACCGCGGCCGAGAGGATCGGCTTGACGTCGATCTCCTTGAAGTCGCCGTAGAGGCCCACCTCCACGCGCTCCATCGATCCGTCGCAGACCTGGGACAGGAAGAGCCCCAGCCGCTCGGCGAGGTCCATGGCCGGCCGCACCTGGTCGTAGAGGTCGCCGGTGAGGGAGAAGAAGTTGACCGCATGCTGGATGAGGCCGCCCTTGAGGTAGTCGCGTACCTGTACTGCGATGTCCGTGCCCACGCGCTCCTGGGCCTCGGCCGTCGCCGCCCCCACGTGCGGCGTCGCCACCACGCGCGGATGCTTCGCGACGCGCCAGTCCGTGGGTGGCTCCTGGGCGTGGACGTCGAGCGCCGCCCCCGCCACCCGCCCCGACTCCAGGGCCGCGAGCAGGGCTTCCTCGTCGATCAGCTCGCCGCGGGCCGCATTGACGATCCGGATCCCGGGCTTGGCCCTGGCAAGCGCCTCCCGCCCGAGCAGGTGCCGCGTCTCCTTCGTCAGGGTCGTGTGCAGGGTCAGGAAGTCCGATCCCTGGATCACCTGCTCGAAGGAGAGGAGGGGGATCCGCAGCTCCTCCGCCAGAGCGGGCGCGACGAAGGGATCGTAGGCGACCACTTCCATGCCCAGCGCACGGCAGCGCGCCGCGACTTCCCGCCCGACCCGCCCCAATCCCACCACGCCGATGCGCTTGCCCTGAAGCTCGACGCCGGCAAACGCCTTGCGGTCCCAGCGTCCCGCCTTCATCGCCGCGTCGGCTTGGGCGACGTTGCGCGCGAGGGCCAGGATCAGGGCCAGGGTCAGCTCGGCGGTGGAGGCGATGTTGCCGCCGGGCGAGTTCATCACCACCACACCCCGGCGGGTGGCCGCCTCCAGGTCGACGTTGTCGACGCCGACGCCGGGCCGACCGATGATGCGCAGGTTCTTCGCCGCCTCCAGCACCTCGGCGGTGATCTGGCAGCCGCTGCGGATCATCAGGGCCTGGTAGGGAGCGACGATGGACGCCAGCTCCGAGGGCGGCATCGCCTTGCGCACGTCCACCGCCCAGCCCTCGGCCTGGAGCACCTCCATGCCCCGGTCGGTGATCCCCTCGAGGACGAGTATCTTCAGGCTCACTCCATAAGCCTGAGATACTCGGCCTCGGCGGCGGCCATTCCGGCGCCCAGGTCGAAGCGGTGGCCGAGGCGGCGCAGGACGATCTCCAGGGTCGCGAGAAGCCCGAGGATGTCGGTGGCGTCGTAATAGCCGAGATGCGCGATGCGAAGGATCTGGCCCTTGAGCTTGCCCTGCCCTCCGGCCACGGTGGAGGCGAACTCGGCCTTCAGCGCCTTGACGATCGCGCCCGACTCGACGCCGGAAGGCGCGTAGAGCGCCGTGAGCGCGTCGCCGTGGGCCCGTGGCGCCACGAGCGGCAGGCCGAGCGCTTTCACCGCCGCCCTCGTGGACGCCGCGAGGACGCCGGCGTTGCGCACGAGCGCGTCGACGCCGCCCATCGACGCCACGAAGCCGAGGGCGGCCCGCAGCGCCACGACGCTGGAGATGGCGGGAGTGAAGGCCGATTCGCCGGCGCCCTGCGCCTTGCGCTCGCGGGCGAGATCGAAGTAGAAGCGCGGCGTCGTCGCGGACTCCGCCGCCGCCCAGGCCTTCGCACTCATCGACACGAAGGCGAGACCGGGAGGCAGCGCGAGGGCCTTCTGGCTGCCGACGACGACCACGTCGACGCCCCAGGCCGCCGTCTCGAGCCGCATCGCCCCCGCGCCCGAGATCGCGTCCACGACGAGCACCGTGTCCTTCCGTCCCCGCGTGACCCGGGCGATCGCCTCGACGTCGTGGGCGGCGCCGGTCGACGACTCGGAGAGCTGGACGAAAACGCCGCGGATGCGCGGGTCGCGGTCGAGGGCTTCGGCTACGCGCTCGGCCGGGACCGCGTCCCCCCATTCCGCCTCGAGGATCGTCACCGCCATGCCGTGGGCCCGCCCGATGGCGACCCAACGCTCGCCGAAGTTGCCGGCCACGAGCGCGAGCATGGCGTCCCCCGGCGAGAGCACGCTGACGAGGGCGGCCTCCATCCCTCCCGTCCCGGAGCAGGCCAGGATCAGCACGTCGTCGTCGGTCTTGAGGAACTGCTCGAGTCCCGCCGTGCATTCCTTGAACACGGCACGGAACTCGTCCGTGCGGTGATGGAGGATCGGCCGGGCGAGTGCCTCCTGGACCGCCGGCTGCAGCGGCGTCGGGCCCGGCGTGAACAGCCTCGACTTCTTCAGCATCGTGGGTGATGACCCCTCGATGGCCATCCACAGAAACTGTGGAAAACCTTGTTGAAACTTCGCTACGGCTCCGGCCTAAGTCCTTCCAGCCCGGTCTCTTCGTGCGATCTGCACTCTGTGACAGCAGCGTGACGGAGGCACGCGATTTGCGTGATGGGCTTTTTCGCTACGAGGATGCGGGCTGCCAACGCGCCCGCGCCGTTTTCACGGCTTCGGCGAGCGCCTCCACGACGGTGTCAATTTCTCCGGCGTCATTATATCGGCCCAGCCCGAGGCGCAGGGCGGTGTAGACGCGCTCGTCGGAAAGCCCGAGGGCGCGCAGGACGTGCGAGCCCTTGCCCTCCGCCTCCGCGCACGCCGCTCCCGACGAGAGGGCGATCGAGCCCCCGAGGGAAAGGATGAGCGTCTCGGCTTCGGCGCGATCGATCGAGACGTGGAGGTTGCCCGGGAGGCGCGGCTCGGCCGCGCCGTTGAGCTCGACGCCGTCGATGCGCGTTCTCAGCCCCTCGAAGAGGCGGTCGCGCAAGGCGCGCAAGCGCTGCGGCTCCCCGGAGGCGATCGCCTGCGCCGCCAGCCGCGCCGCCTCGCCGAAGCCGACGATCCCGGGCACGTTGAGCGTGCCCGAGCGGGCTCCCTTCTCCTGCCCGCCGCCTTCGGCCTGCGGCTGAACGCGAAGGCGGGGCTTGCGGTCGCGCCGTAGGTAGAGGGCGCCGATACCCTTCGGCCCGTACATCTTGTGGGCCGAGAGGCTCATGAGGTCCACGTTCCACGCCGCGACGTCGACGGGGATGCGGCCGAGCGCCTGGACCGCATCGCAGTGGAAGACGACGGAGCGGTCGCGGCACAGAGCGCCGATATCCGCGACCGGTTGTATCGTGCCGATCTCGTTGTTGGCCGCCATCACCGACACCAGGATCGTATCGGCGCGAAGCGCCGCCGCCACCCGCGCCGGGTCCACGACGCCGTCCGGGCCGACCTCGACGCGAGTGACCTCGAACCCTTCGCGCTCCAGCGTGCGGCACGGTTCGAGCACCGCCGGATGCTCGATGGCCGTCGTCACGACGTGTCGCCCGCGCGCGGCGAGCGGCCGCGCCGCTCCGCGTATCGCGAGGTTGTCGGACTCCGTGGCCCCGGACGTGAACACGATCTCTTCGGGCTGCGCGCCGACGAGCGCCGCCACGTGCGCGCGGCCCTCCGCGACCGCCCGCGCAGCCTCCCGGCCGAACACGTGCTGCCGGCTCGATGGGTTGCCGAACTTCTCCGTGAAGTACGGCAGCATGGCCGCGAGCACCTGCGGATCCACCGGCGTCGTGGCGTGATGGTCGAGGTAGATCCTCATCCTTGTATGCAGCCTCACAACCCGGCCCTGACAGCCACCGTATACTGTAGCGAATCCGGGCGCCGTTCCCGAAGGGGGGACGCATGAAAGCGATCAAGAAGATGATGCTCCTGGCCGGCCTGATCCTGAGCCTCGCGGCCGGGACCGCGCGCGCGCAGGAGCCGGCCGAGGACGAGGAGGCGCGTCCGGAACCCGTGCGCAAGATCCGCGTGCTCGAGAACCCCTACGATATCGCCTCCTTCTATCGATCGCACCAGGGCGACTACTTCGGCCTCCAGGCTCCGGGCACCAGCGAGCGCTACCCCATCGCGGGCTTCTACCGCCAGAACGGCGGCCGGGGCTACGGGTACTCACGGTTCTGGACGAGTGGGTACTCGGGCCGCAGCCGGGGTGGCATGATGCTGGGCTACCGCCGCCGCATCGGCGACAACGGCGACATCTACCTGCTCGCGCCGTTCCTCGCGCCCGTCGGTCCGCTCAGCGGCATCTTCCTCGGCGATCGGTAGATTCCGCAAGCCTCTTCAACGCGGAGGTCGCGGAGGAAAACGGAGAGGACGCGGAGACATCATTTGATTTCCTCTGCGCCCTCTCCGTCCGTTCTCCGCGCTCTCCGCGTTTAAAGGTCGCTCTCGTTCTGAGTCGCTCTACTCGTACCTTAGCGATTCGATGGGGTCGAGGCGGGCGGCCCGAAGCGCCGGATAGATGCCGAAGATGAGCCCGACCCCCACCGAGACGCCGACCGACAGTACAACGGAAAATACGGTCACGATCGTCTTCCAACCCGCGTAGAACGCGACGCCCTCCGCGATCGCGACGCCCATCAGGATCCCGAGGACCCCCCCGGCCGCCGTGATGGTGAAGGCCTCGATCACGAACTGGTTGCGGATGTCGGCCTGGCGCGCGCCCACGGCCCGGCGGACCCCGATCTCCCGCGTCCGCTCGAGGACGGTCGCGAGCATGATGTTCATGATGCCGATGCCGCCCACGAGCAGCGAGATGCTGGCGATGGCTCCCATCACGATGTCGAAGAGGCGCTGCGTCTTCCGGCTCTGCTCGAGGAGGGCCTCCGGCACCGTGATCGTGTAGTCGGCGGCGCCGCCGTGGAGGCGGTCGAGCAGGCTCGCGATCACGGTCGAGGATTCCTGGACCGGCGCCCCCGGCGCCATGCGGACGATCAGCTCGTCGAGAGCGCTCTTGAGCGGCGCCCGGCCGAACTTGCGCTCGGCCACGGTCACGGGCAGGTAGATCTCGCTCGCGGTGCCGGAGAGCGTGATTCCCTGGATCTCGCGGGGGCCGCCTCCCGAGGCGAGGACGCCGACCACGGTCAGCCACTGGTCGTTGATCTTCAGGGGACGCCCCACCGCGGCGTCGAAGCCGAACAGCTCGCGGCGCACGCCGTCGCCGATGACGCACACCTGCGCGAAGGTCTCCTCGTCGCTCGACCCGAAGAACCGGCCCTCGCGGACGGGCAGCTTGACAAGCTCCGGGTAGTCGTGGGAGACGCCGATCACCTTGGGCTTGGCGCTGCCTCTCGCCGACAAGACCTTCCACGGCTCGACCTCGATCTTGGCGATCACGCGCTCGACGCCGGGCACGGCGTCGCGGATGGCGTCGGCGTCGCGGAACGCCAGGCCCGCGCTCTTGCGCCGGATCTCCTGCTTTTCGTCGTCACGGTCGAAGACCTTGTCCTTGACGAGCACGTTGCGCAGGCCCATGGCGTCGATGGTCTCCAGGGCCTGGCGCTCGGCCCCCGCGCCGATGGAGAGCATGGCGATGACCGCTCCTGCGCCGAAGATGATGCCCAGGGTGGACAGAACCGAGCGCAGGCCGTGGCTGCGCAGGCTCTCGACACTCGAGCTGAGGGCTTCGTGGACCTCGATCATCGGGGGGCTTCCGCCGGGCCCGCGGCGGCGCCGGGTCCGTTCGCGCGCGTCGCCTCGAGCGAAGGATCGCGCAGCGCGACGTGATCGCCGGGACGCAGCCCGGTCTCCACCACGATTCGCGAGACGCTGTTGCGGCCCACCGTGACCTCCACGGCCACGAAGTCGCCGCCGTCTCGGCGATAGACCACGCGCTTGCCGTCCTTCTCGAACAGCGCGCCGCGGGGATGGCGACCACACCCTCCGCCTCCTCGAGCTTGATGACCGCGCGCACGCGCTGGCCCGGCTTCATGAACGACGGATCCGGCTTCTCCAGGGCCAGCACCGTCTCGAAGTACTTGACCGGTGACTGCCGGTCACGCGGCTTCGCCAGAGGATCCACGCGTACGACGGACGCCGCGAAATCGCCGCCCGGACGGCCTTCGATCGACAGCCGGGCGGCCAGGCCCGGCTTGAGGCCCGCCGCGTCGGCCTCGAGGACGAACACCTTGGCTTCGAGCCGAGAGAGGTCGGGGATCTCCGCCACCTTCTGCCCCGGCCAGAGGGAGTCACCCACGAAGGGGGGCTCGCCCGTCCATTTCTTCTCGAGCAGGAGCAGCCCGTCGTGAGGGGCGACGATGCGCAGCGCCCGAAGGCTCTTCTCGGCATTCCCGACCTTGGTCTGCGCCTTGCCCGCCTCGATCTCGGCCAGGGCGCGGTCGGCGGCCGAGAGCTTGCCGTTCCTGGCCAGCTTGCGCTCGGCCACGTCGGCCTTCTTGGCGAAGAGCTCACGGTCGAGGGCCGATTCGATGACGGCGTTGCGAGAGAAGAGCTGATCGTCGGTGAGCAGGAAGGTCTGGGCATGGCTCAGCTCTTCCTTCGCCACGTCGCGATCGAGGGTGAGCGAGCGCGCCGTCTTCCCACCGTCGACCCTGGCCTTCTCGATCTTGGCCTGGGCGGCGGCCAGGTCGGCCTTGCCGTCCGCCGCTTCCTTCTCGGCGTCCCAGGGATCGAACTCGACCACCAGGTCGCCGGCCTTCAGCAGGGTCCCGTCCCGGGCCAGCGCCGCGATCTTCTGGCCGCGGCCGCTCTCCACCGGCACCACGATCGGCGTCGCCTTGACCGCCTTCAACGTGCCGCTGGCCGTGACCTCCCGGACGAAGCGGCCCGCCCGGACTTCGAACGTCGCGATGCCGGCGGGACGGATCGAGCGGACGAGGCGCTCGGCCGCGATCAGCAGGACGGCGGGGACGAGGACGCCCAAGGCGAGGAGCCGGGGACGCCGGAACCACGAGCGCACCGTTGGCGTCACCGGCCCGTCGCCTCGGCCGATCGCGGCGGAGCGCCGGAGTCGAGCAGGTCGACGGGGCTCACGCGGTCGCCTTCGGCGAGCCCCGAGCCGACTTCCACCTGCCGGCGGTTGTTACGCCCCAGGCGCACCGGCTTTTCGGTCCAGCGGAAGGCGCGCCGGATCCACACCACCGGCCCCGCGTCGCGCAGGAACACCGCCTCCCGCGGGATGACGAGCAACCCCGCCGTCCGGCCCGTCTCGACCTCTCCACGGAAGCGCATCGAGGGCCGCATCAACGTGGGGTCGGTCCGAGTCAGGGCCACGTCGACCTTGTACACCTTCAGCGGCGTCCTCCACGACCGGCGCCGGACCGTACGCCCCACCGCCCTTACGCGTCCCTGGATGTCGAGATCGGGCCGCGCCTCGAGCCGCAGTGTGACCGGCTGCCCCGGCGCGACCGCCCCGCCTTCGGCTTCGTCCACGAAGCCCTCGGCGCGCATCTCGGAGAGATCGGGGATGGCGAGCGCGGTCTCGCCGAACCACATGGAGTCGCCCACTTTCTTCTTCTGGTCCTGCCAGTTGGTCCGGTAGACCACGATGCCGTCGTGGGGGGCCTTGACCGTCATCTTCTCGATCGCGGACTGCAGGTCCTGCACTCGGCCCCGGGCCCGGTCCCGCTGGTTGCGCAGCGAGCGCAGCTCCGAGTCCCCGAGGGTCTGCGTGACGCGCTTCTCCGCCTGCAGGTTCTCGAGGTCGCGCTCGCGGCCCTGGTGGTCGAGCCGCGCCTTTTCCAGCTCGATCCGCTGCTGGACCTCGGGCGGGACTTCGGCCTTGAGCTTCGCCTTGCCCAGGTCGGCCACGGCCTGGGCGGACCGCTGCTCGACGTCGAGGAGCTTCAGGCCGAGGTCGATTTCCTTCTGGTCGACCTTCTTGGCCGCCTCCTGGAACTCGGCCTGCTTCTCCACGAGCTGCCGCTGAAGCGCCTCGGTGTCGAACCCGAGGACCGGCTGGCCCTTCTTCACCACCGTCCCCTCCGGGACGAGGAAGGCGATCTTGAACTCCGCGTCCTGCACCGGCGGGACGCCGATCTCGGTGGAGCGCACCGCCTGCAGCTCGCCCTCCATCTCGACCGTCTGCACGAGGTCCTGGCGCTTCACCGTGACCGGCCGGGAAACCTCGGGGTCGGAACCCCGCAGCCCCGCCAGCACGAGGAGGGCCAGGACGACGGCACCGCCGGCCAGGGCGCTCCGGCGACGGGGCGCGCGCAACAACCGCAGCAACGAGGACCTAAGGGAGGAGGACATGGTCTCCTTCCTTCAGGCCCGACTCGACGACGCAGTCCACCGGCGTGCACCCCGCGACCCGAACGACCGTCCGGCCGCCCAGGCCCTTGCGCACCACGACGGCCTGCTCCTTCTCGAAGTGCAGGGCATGGCGCGGAACCACGAGCGCCTGGGGCCACGCCGCGCGCAGGACTTCGACCCGGACCGAGAGTCCGGGGCGCATGATCGGGTCCGTGACGGCCAGCGATACGCGGACCGGGAAGCCCGTGCGCGGGGTCGAGAGCCCGAAGGAGCGCGCGGACTCCGCCGCCACCGCTCCGACGTCCTCGATGCGGCCGTCGAAGACGCGATCGGGGTAGGTATCGAGGATGCAGCGGGTCTTCATGCCGGCCCCGATCCGGCCATGGTCCACCTCGGAGAGCGCGGCCGAGACCTCCATCTCCGTGGGGTCCGGGATCGACGCCACGGGAAAGTTGGGCCAGACCGTGTCTCCCGGCTGAAGCTTCCGCGGCCCTTCGGGTCCCCATTGCCAGAAGTTCCCGGCCAGGAAAATGCCGCTCCGCGGCGGCCGGACCGACGTGGCGAGGAGCGCCTTCTCCGCGACCTCGAGCTCGCGCCGCGCCTTTTCCTCGGTCCGGCGCAGGACTTCGAGGTCCGAACGCGACGAGGTCCGATAGGCCTCCTGGTCCAGCCCCGCCTTCTGGAGAGCGGCCTCCTTCTCCGCGGCGGTCGCCTGGAACTTTGCCCACTCGACGGCCGGCCGCAGCTCACGCGGCACCGCCGCGTCGATCCGCGCCTTCTTTGCCTCCACCTCAGCCTTCTCGACCGCCACGCGCTTGCCGTCGGCCTCCGCCACGACGGCGCGCGCCCGGCTCTCCCGCTCGTTCTCCGCCTGCCGGACCTTCAGCCGCAGCTCTTCGATGCTCTGGATCAGGCGCGCCGCATCGAACTCGATCACCCGCTCGCCTTCCTTGACGTCGGTCCCGTCCTCGGCCATCCAGCGGATCTGGAGCGCCTCGCCGCGGGGAGCGACGATCGAGGCCTGGCGTACGGCGGACAGCTCGCCGCTCAGCAGGAAGACGTCCTCGACGAGGCGGCGGGCGACGACCGCCTCGCGGCCGGCGGCATCGGTGCCGGAGCCGGCGGCGCTCCGGCACGAGGTGCCACCGGCCAGCGTGGCCAGGAGGATCACGCCGAGGGGGAGCCCGGGCCATCCAGTCATGCGTGTCCTGCTGCCGGGCAGGCTACCACGGCCAGCCTGCTGCCGGCGCCAAGCGTCACCCGAGGACGTCAGGCCTTTGGACGCCGGGCGGCCGGAAGAAGTTTTCCGGGGCCTCTAGGACCGGCGGAGGTGGATGATGCTGGCCACCACCTCCACCAGCTCCTCGGGGACCACGGGCTTGGGGACGTGGCTCTGGAAGCCCGCCCGCAGCGACTGCAGCCGATCCTGGACGAGCGAATGCGCGGTGAGCGCGATCGCCGGGATGCGGCCGCCTCTTTCGGGCGGCAGCGCGCGGATCTTCTTGAGGAGCGCGTAGCCGTCTTCCTCGGGCATCGCGATGTCGCTCACGAGGAGGTGGGGCTTCTCGCGCTCGAGGACGTCGAGCGCCTCCCGGGCCGAGCCCACCGACGTCACCTCCGCCCCCCCCCGCTTCAGGACCCAGTCGATCAGCTCCCGCGTGTCGACGTCGTCGTCGACCACGAGGATTTTCAGGCCGTACAGCTCCTTGCCCATCTTCACTCCGCGGGAGTGTGGACCGAGCGCCAGTGAGGTCCCGCTGGCGCGGCTCCACGCAGTGGAGGCGCGCAGCAATCCCGCTTCGCTCGCAGCCTTTGTTCGAGTCTACTACTGGGCGCGCGCCTCGAACCCCGCGGCATCGTGAACGGTGCGGCCGACCGCCCGGAAGAAGCGGTCCGCATAGCTCGCCAGGGGGCCCAGGCTCTCGTCGCGCTCCATGCGCTCCAGCCGGCCCATCGGATAGAAGATCGTCGCCAGCCCGAGACCGGCCTCCTCGCCGCGGGCCTCCTGCCGCATCCACTCGTCGAAGACGACCAGGTCCAGGCCCCGCACGACGACGCCCGAGGGGTTGAGGGAGACGAGGATCCCCCAGACCTTCTCCTTGGGGGCCTGGAGTACAGGATCACCGGCGTGCCCCGGCTGAGGTCGAGCTCCTGGATCCCCAACTAGCCCTCCCGCAGGCCCTCGAGGAACGTGGCCAGGCGCTTGACGCCTTCCTTGAGGTCCTCCATCGGCCGGGCGAACGAGATGCGGAGGTATCCCGGCGCGGCGAAGCCTTCCCCAGGGACCACCGCCACCCGCTGCTCTTCGAGCAATCGGCGAGACAGCTCCAGCGTGGTGGGCACCGCGGAGCCGAGGTAACGCGCCAGGTTCGGGAAGAGGTAGAAGCCGCCCCCGGGGGATACGCAGCTCACCTTGGGCAGCTCGGACACGGCGCCGTGGATGAAGTCCCGGCGCCGCCTGTACTCGACGCACAGCTCCTGGACGAACCTCTGCGGTCCCGTGAGCGCCTCGATCGCCCCCGCCTGGGCGAAGGCGGCCGGGCACTGGGTGCTGTGCGAGATGAGCGCCGCGCAGGCGTCGATGAGCGGCTTGGGGCCGAGCACCCACCCGATGCGCCAGCCGGTCATGCAGTAGCTCTTGGAGGCGGTGCCGAGGACCACCAGGCGGTCGCCCACCGCGTCGCGGAGGTCCTGGAGGACGTCGCCGCCGTCCTTGCCGAACGTGAGGCGCGCGTAGGTGTCGTCGTAGAGGATCGTGAACTTCCGGCGCTGGGCCATGTCGCCGATGACGAGCAGGTCCTCGGGGTCGATCACGGCGCCGGTCGGGTTGGAGGGGCTGTTGAGGATCACCGCCTTCGTGCGCGGGCTCGTTCCCTTGGACACGAGCCGGGCGGTGACCTTGAAGCCGTCCTTCTCCTGCGTGTGCACGAGGATCGGCCGCGCGCCGGCAAGCCGCACCGCTTCGGAGAAGGTCGGCCAGTGCGGCGAGGGGATCACCACCTCGTCGCCGCGGTCGAGCAGCGCCTGGCAGGCGAGGTAGAGCGCCTGCTTGCCTCCCGTGGTGACGGCCACCTCGGCGTCGGAGAAGTTGACCTTGAAGTCCTTCCGGTAGCGCTGCGCGACCGCCGCCCGCAAGGCGGGCATGCCCGCGGCCGCCGTGTAGCGGGTCTGGCCGGCTTCGATGGCCGCAGTCGCGGCGGCGCCGATGTGCCGGGGCGTCGGCTGGTCCGGCTCGCCCACGCTGAAGTCCAGCACCGCCTCGCCCTTGGCCTTCATCGCCGCCGCCCGCTGGGCGACCGCGACCGTCGGCGACACCTCGAGCGACAGCGCGCGGCGCGAGAGGTCCGTAGCCGAACCGTTTTCGCTCATGCTCGGCGCGCCCTCGCACGCCGGCGGGCGGGAACGGGAACCGGGACCGGCGGTGCCGTGCCGTATTTCTCCCGCAGGCGCCGCTCGACAACCGCGGGAACCAGCTCGCGCACCCTCCCCCCGAGCTGGAAGACCTCCTTCACGAGCCGCGACGAGAGGTACGAGTAGCTCTCGGCCGGCATCATGAACACGGTCTCGATGCGAGGGTTCAGCCGGCGGTTCATGAGGGCCATCTGGAACTCGAACTCGAAGTCCGAGATCGCGCGCAGCCCCCGCACGATCACCGACGCTCCCAACCGCTCCGCGTAGTCCACCAGCAGGCCCGAAAAGGTGTCGACCTGGACCCGCTCCTCCCCCTGGAAGGCCTCGCGGATGATGGCGACCCGCTCCTCGACCGTGAACAGGGGATGCTTCTCCGGGTTGACGAGGATGGCGATCGTGACCTGGTCGAAGACCGACAGGCTGCGGCCGATGATGTCGAGGTGGCCGTTGGTGATGGGATCGAACGAGCCGGGAAATACCGCGAGCGACCGCTTCCGATGACCCTCACGATTGCGGTGGGGCACTCTCCTGCTGCCTCCGGTAGAAGCTGAGACGGTGGTCGCCCACCCGGACCTCGCGGCTCCGCGTGAGGCCCCCTATTCTCTCCGGGAGAGCGCGTTTGTGGAAGTGCTCCGCGACCACGATCCCGTGCTCCGCCAGCAGCCCCCTCCGGCCCGCCTGCTCGAGGCTGGCCTCGTAGACGTCGCTCTGATACGGCGGATCGAGATAGACAACGTCGAAGCGCTCCTGGGCGTCGGCGAATGCGGCCAGCGCCACGCGGGCGTCCTGGCGCACGATGCGAACCCGACCGCCCGCTTTCGCGAGCAGTGAGGCGTTCGCGCGCATCGCGGCAACCGCGCCGGCCGCCGCGTCGACGAGGACGACCAGGGCCGCCCCGCGGGAGAGCGCCTCCAGGCCCACGGCGCCCGCCCCCGCGAAGGCGTCGAGGAACCGGCAGCCGGGAAGCCGCGGGGCCAGGATGTCGAACAGCGTCTGCCTCACCCGCGCCCCGGTGGGCCGGGTGGCGAGCCCGCGCGGAGCCTTCAGCCGCCGGCCCTTGCCCTCGCCCCCGATGATCCGGGCCACTCTAGCCGACCTCGGCCAGGCCGAATCTTCGTTCCCAGCCGCCCTCCGCGAGGAACGCCTTCAACGGCGCGGCGGCGCCGCTCTCCATCTCCTCGACGCAGCGGAACGCTTCCACCCGCGCCTGCTCGAGCAGGTCGCGGTCGCGCAGGAGGTTGCTCGCCCGCAGCCCGGGCAGTCCCCACTGGCGCGTCCCGAAGAAATCGCCCGGGCCGCGGAGCTCGAGGTCGCGCTCCGCGATGGCGAAGCCGTCCTCGGTCGAGACCATCACCTCGACGCGGGCCCGCGCATCGTCCGAGAGGCGCCCGTGGCAGAGGAGGACGCACGTGGAGGGATGGGCGCCCCGGCCGACGCGCCCGCGGAGCTGATGGAGCTGGGCGAGGCCGAAGCGCTCCGCGTGCTCGACGACCATGACGGTGGCGTTCGGCACGTCCACCCCGACCTCGATCACCGTTGTGGCGACCAGCACCTGGACCTGTCCGGAGGAGAAATCGGCCATCACCTTCTCCTTCTCGGCGCTCTTCATGCGCCCGTGGAGCAGCCCCACGCGCGCCCCGGGCAGCGCGGCGCGCCACTCCTCCGCCATTTCGGTGGCGGCGCGCACGTCCTCCAGCTTCTCCGACTCCGCCACGAGCGGATAGACGACGTAGGCCTGGCGGCCCGCCGCCGCCTCCTCTCCGACGAGATCGAGCACGGCGCGTCGCTCCGACGCCCGGCGCTGCAGCGTGGCAATGGGCCGGCGCCCGGGCGGCCGCTCGTCCACCACCGACACGTCGAGGTCGCCGTAGGCGGTGAGAGCGAGGGTGCGGGGGATCGGCGTCGCGGTCATCACCAGCACGTCGGCGTCGTAACCCTTCCGGATGAGGTCCTCCCGCTGGAGGACGCCGAAGCGGTGCTGCTCGTCCACGACCGCCAGGCCGAGCCGGCGGAAGCGCACGCCCTCCTGGATGAGGGCATGGGTCCCCACGACGATCTGCGCTTCCCCGGAGTCCACGCGGGCGAGGGCGGCCGCCTTCTCCGACCCCTTCAGCGCTGCGCTCAGCAGCTCCACCCGGTAGGGGCAGCGGGACAGGAGCCGGCGGAACGTGAGGAAGTGCTGCTCGGCCAGGATCTCGGTCGGAGCCATGAAGGCGGCCTGGTGGCCGTTCTCCACCGCGATGACCATCGACAGGAGGGCCACCATCGTCTTGCCGCAGCCGACGTCGCCCTGCACGAGCCGGTTCATGGGATGGGGAGACTTCATGTCCTCCGCGATCTGCCGCAGCACGCGCTTCTGCGCCGCCGTGAGGTGGAAGGGCAGGATGCGCTTGACCGCGTCGCGGGCGCGGTCGGTCACCTCGAAGGCGATCCCCTTGCGCCGCTGGCGCACGCCGCGCCGGCGCAGCGCCAGGCCGAGCTGGAAGAGGAACAGCTCCTCTAGGATCAGGCGGCGGTGGGCCGCACCGCGGGCGGCGTTGAGGAGCGCGACGTCCTCGTCGGGACCGGGCAGGTGCAGACGGCGCAGGGCTTCGCCCCGCCCGACCACGGAGAGGCGCGCCCGCAGATCCGGAGGCATGGGGTCGTCGAGATCGTCGGGTATCTCTCGCGCGAGGAGCGTGAGCACGCGCCGCAGCGCCTTGCCGGTGAGCGGGCCGAGCCGCTCGTACACGGGGACGATCCGGCCGGTGTGAACGCCCGGAGCGTCCTCCTCCTCCACCAGCTCCCACTGGGGCGAGGCCATCATCAGGCCCGCGCCGCCGTGCGCGTCGCGCTCCACCGCGCCGAACAGGACAACGCGCCGGCCCCGTTGCAACGTGTCCTTCAAGAAGGGCTGGTTGAACCACAACGCCTTCAGTCGCCCGGCGCCGTCGTCGAGGCGGATCTCGTAGAGCGACATGCGGCGGGCGCGGCGGAGTCCCGCGACCGCGATCGTGCCCGCGACGGCGATCTTCATCCCCGGCCGGAGATCCGCGATGCGGGCGAACTGGCGGCGGTCTTCGTAGCGCAGCGGGAGGTGATGGAGGAGGTCCTCCACCGTGCGCACGCCGGCCTTGGCCAAGGCCTCCGCGCGCTGCGGTCCTACGCCCTTGACGAACTGGACCGGCCCGTTCAGGTCGAACATGCGCACGGCGATCATCCCACGGACGGCGTGAGTCTGAGGACCGGCTGAAGGGAGCTAAAACTCCAGAAAGGCTCGGCCGGGCTCGAGGCGGACGCGGCGCACGGAGTACGGCAGGCGGAACGGGGCGCTGATGTCGACGCCGTCGGGGTTGTCGGCCTTCCTGGTGGCGCTGGCCACCATCTGCTCCAGCAGGCTGACGGGCAGCGACCAGGCGCTGACCTGGACGTCCTCCCAGATGATCGACCCGAAGCCGTCGCGGTTTACGAGGCGGCCGCGGAGCTGCACGGGCACGAACCCACCCAGGAGCAGAAGGGGATTCCACGACGACGACGACGCGGCCATCTTGGCCTTTACCTTGTCCAGGTCCACGAGGCCGTTGGCCTGCAGGCGCTCGTGCTCCAGCAGGTGGACCTCGAGGTCCTTCACCTCTTTGGGAAGCTTCTCGGCCATGGTCAGGTTGAGGTAGGAGTTCAGCTCCGACTCGGTGACGGTCACCGTCTCGGGCCGGCTCTTCCGCGGCGCGACGTCGCGCTGCTTCTCGATCGCCGCCAGCTTACGGTCGAGCGCCTCCGCCTCGGCCCAGGACAAGCCCGGCCGCGGCACCGGGCGGGGGGCCTGCTCGGCGGAGACCACGGGAGCGAGCAGGAGCAGGGCGACAAGAGAGGGCGCGCGCATCGAACGATTATACCCGGCCCGCGCCGGCGCTCACGGCGACTGGAGGACCTTGCGGGCCGTCTCGTTGCCCGGGTCCGCCTTCAGGACCTTCTCCGCCTCGACGCGTGCCTCCGCCGTCCGTCCCGCCTCCTTCAGCACCGCCGCCAGCTCCGCCCGTAGCGCCGGATCCTCGCGGGACCACAGGGCCATGCGCAGCTCGTTCAGCGCGAGCTCTCGGTCGCCTCGGGCACGATGGACGCGGGCGAGCTGCGTGTGCACGCCGCTGGCATATGGGTCGAGGTAGGCGGCGCGGGTCAGCTCGGCCAGGGCCCCGGGCAGGTCTCCCGTCCGGACCAGACGCTGCGCCTTGCCGACGAGGCCGGCGGCCACCTCGGCCTCGCTGCGCCCGCCGCGGTCGAGATCGAGCAGGCGCTCGGCGGGAAGGATCCGCTCGAAGTGCCGGGTGAGATCGGGTCTCGTCACGGTCTGGTAGATGGGCGCCAGGGCCACGACCGCCTTCCACGCCGAGTCGTACTCCGGCCCGCCCTTGCGGCGCAGCGCCCAGGCGAGCACGACGCGCGCCTGAGGGTCGAGCGGCGCATGCCGGACCGCCTCGCGCATCGAGAACTCCGCGCCTTCGGCGTCGCCCTCGACGAGCAGCGCCCAGCCCAGGTTGAAGAGCAGGTCGGCGTGAGCGGGAGCCATGTCGGCCGCGCGGCGCAGAAGATCGGAAGCGCGCCCGTCGTCCTCGGGATTGCGGAGCACGGCCAGCGCTTCGTTGTTGAGGACGGCGGGCGTCACCTCCGCTTCGGCCAGCGACCGGTAGAGCCTGGACGCGTCTCGGTAGCGGCCCACTTCGAGCAAGGCCACGCCCTGGAGGAACCGGGACGCTCGCGACTCGGGCGCGTCGGCGGGGATGCGGTT
>Ga0099828_10001214_pt1 | contig 16930 bp, 17 predicted proteins | sample CZO8metaG_2_FD_79338 | JGI IMG/M metagenome (GOLD analysis project Ga0099828, IMG submission 79338) | Vadose zone soil microbial communities from the Eel River Critical Zone Observatory, Northern California, USA - CZOApr15con2H1.8 metaG | ecosystem: Environmental > Terrestrial > Soil > Vadose... | reverse complement strand
GCCAGTCAGGAGAGGCCAGGGAACCCGGCCCCGTGCCGGCCAGCCCCGTGCCGGCCAGCCCCGTGCCGGCCAGCCCCGTGCCGGCCAGCCCCGTGCCGGCCAGCCCCGTGCAAGCCGGCCCCGTGCCGGCCAGCCCCGTGCCGGCCAGCCCCGTGCAGCCCAACGGCCCGAAGACCCGGCCGGGCGGGGAAGCCGGCGGCACCGGGCCAGCGCCGCGATTCAGGCGGCCGTCAACGCTCCGGCGGCTTACCGCCGGGCGTGATCAGCTGCACGCCGAAGACCTGCAGGCCGAGATCAACGAGGTCAGCGCGAAGCAGATTGCCGCCTGCGACGACCGCGAAATCGCTGACGTGGCCGGCACGCTCCGGACGGTGACCTTGCGACCACGGGGGCCGAGCCTGACTATGGAGGCCGACCTGTGGGACGGCACCGGCAGCATTACCCTCATCTGGCTGGGCAGGCGCGACATTCCCGGTATCAGGCCGGGCCGCAGCATTGTGGTCCACGGGCGCATCGCCCGGATCAAGGGTGAGCGCACGATCTACAATCCGGTCTACGAACTGCGTTCCTCAGGCTCCGACTGACTTCTTCTCAGCACCGCTGAAGCGGTAGCCCATCCCTGGCTCGGTGAGCAGGTAACGCGGTCTCGACGGGTCAGGCTCCAGTTTCCTGCGCAGGTGCGCGACATATACGCGGAGATAATTGCCCTCTGTCTCGTATCGCGGTCCCCACACCTCCTGGAGCAGCTGCCGCTGGGTCACCAGCCGGTCTTGATGGCGCACGAGCACCTCAAGCAGCTGCCACTCGGTGGGGGTGAGCCGCACGTCGGTGCCATCCCGCGTGACGCGCTTGTCGGCAAGATCGACGGTGAAGTCGGCAGTGGTCACAACCGGTTCATCGGGCGCCCGGGAGGCGCGGCGAACGGCGGCGCGCAGCCGGGCGAGCAGCTCGTCCATCCCGAACGGCTTGGTGACATAGTCGTCGGCGCCCGCGTCGAGCGCAGCCACCTTCTGGCTCTCCTGACCCCAGGCCGAGAGCACGATGATCGGCGTCGAGGTCCAGCCGCGGACGCCCCTGATCACTTCCGTGCCGTCCATGTCCGGCAGGCCAAGGTCGAGTATCAGCACGTCGGGGCGATCCCGGGCCATCGCAGCCAGCCCCGACGCGCCATCAGCAGCCACCGCGACGTCGTACTGGCGCGCGGTCAGGTTGATCTGCAGGGCCCGCAGGATCGGCGCCTCGTCGTCGATCACCAGCACGCGGGTCACGGCTCGGCCCGCACGGTCCTCGCGGAACGGCTCGCCACGGGCAGCGTCACCCGGATCGTCAGGCCGCCTCCTCCGGTATCGACCGCGGCGACCGAGCCGCCCATCGTGTCAGTGAAGCCCTTGACGACGGCCAGGCCGAGGCCCACGCCGGTACCCGTGTTCCGTGCGCTGAGCCGCTCGAACGGCTCGAACATCCGCGGCTTAAGCTCGTCCGGGACGCCAGGGCCATGGTCCACGACATCCAGGATGACGGTCTCGCCGCGCTGCCGGGCGTACAACGCAGGCGGCCGCCCCGGCGGCGAGTAGGCCAGCGCATTGGCGAAGAGGTTGGCCAGCAACCGCGCCGGCCGGCAGGCGGCCGTGCAGCGCGGCGGCGGCGGCGCCGATCACGAGCAGCGCGGCGAAGCCGACCGGCAGGGCGAACGGCGCTACCAGGCCACGCCGTCTTGTGAACCGTTCATCTCGGAAACTAGTCCACCGCTGAGCCGGGCAGGCCGCCGAAGGTCTTGACGCGTTCTTAACGCCGCCCGCGCGCATCTTGACGCGTCGTTAGCGCCAGCAGGACCGGCTGGCCCGGGCCCAGGCGAGCCTCAGGCAGGCGACGCCGGCCGCCGTGACGTGGCACTGCGCAGCAGCTCGCGGTACAGCGCGGCGGTATCGGGATGCGGCTCGCCGGCCGGCGCGATGTCCGCGATCACGCCGAGGCAGTGCTGCCATGCCTCGCGGACACCGGACAGGTTGCCTGCCACGTGCTCGGCACGCATCAGGGCACGCCACAGCTGCTCGGCGGCGACATCACCGGCAAGCCCCGCCCGGGCGGCGCGGGCCGACGCCGACGGGTCCCCGGCGTCAAGCTCAAGGGCGGCGAGCAGTTCGGCCGCATCCACGATCTGCGCGCGGACCGTCTCTACGAAGGCCAGGTCAAGCCACCAGTGGTAGCAGTCAGTGAATGGCTGCCCGCGGACCAGCGCCAGGGCCTCCCGCAGGTCGCCGCGGTCCCTGGCCGCCAGCCCGCGCTCGGCGAGGGCACTGAAGTCCGTCCAGTCGAACTGTGCATCGGGGTGCAGCGAGTACTGCCCGCCGCCTAGGTGGACAATCCATTCCGCGCCGCCGGGAGCGGGCCCGAGCTGTCGCCGGGTCCGCGCGATGAGCTGACGCAGGGAGTCGCTCGGCTTCGGGTGATCCGGGTCGGCGCCCAGCAGGTAGCCGAGCTGGGGGTTGGACAGGCCGACCGGCCCGTTCAGCGCAAGCGCCAGGATCAGCTGGCTCTGCGCGGGAAGCAGCGCGCCGGATGCGCCATTGATGGTGAATGAGCCGAGGATCCCGATCCGCAGCGTCCCGGTCCTGGCCGGGATGGCGGCAGGTTCCGGCGGCGCGCCGCTGCCGGGCTCCGCCGGATGCCCGCGCAGGCCGGCCGCGTCAAGGACGGATACCGAAGCCCCGAGCGGCCCGGTCGCGGCGTCCGCGGCCAGCGTGGGCTCGGGCACCGGGAACGGCCCGTTCATCCGGCCATCGTCTGGCCCGGGAGCCGGCCCGGTGAACGGCCCGGCCAGCGGGTCATCGCCGGGCCCGGACCCGAGGTCACCGAACAAGCCGACCAGCGGGTCATCGGCAGGCCCGGGTCCTGGCCCCCCCTCCTGCGGATCCGGCCAGCCGGGGGGGCTTATCGCCGTGCTCCAACCGGAACCATCGTAGGGCGGCAGGCCGGGGGGCATATCGCCCGGTTGAGCTGCGGTCTCGAACAGGCTGATGATCGACTCGTAGTCCTCATCCGTCAGTGCCTGCGGCCGGACCTCAAGCTGCATCGGGAAGATATGCGCGACGATGCCGCCTGGCCGGTCCGGGTCGGAGGAGAGCTGGAAGGTGGCGGGGGCGGCCGTGCTTGCCTGGCTGCCGGCCACCAGCGCGGCGATCCCCCCCGGATCGCTGGCAATGTCGGTCAGGAAGGACAGCTGCGCTGCCGTCGGCGCTTCCCGGCTGACGAGCAGGGAAAGCGCCCAGTCCTCATCGTCTGGCTCGGCTATCCGGCGGTAGCGGACATCGGTCGGGCCGCCGTCGCTCAGCCTGCGCTGCAGGGTGACGGCCTTGGCCGCCAGCAGGTCAAGAGCCTCGTCCAGGTTGTCGCAGGTCTTCGCCCGGCCGCCGGTCACCTCAAGTTCGCTGTATCCGCAGATGATGAGGTCGTACCAGCCGGCCAGCTCGCTGGTCGCAAGCTCGGTGGCAGCGGTCGCCAGCACCCTGTTCACCAGCCGCGGCGGTCCGTCGACGGCCGTGACCCGCAGATGCTCAAGGTCGACCAGCAGGTATCCGCCGCCCTCGTCGGCGATCCCGGCCGTGAGCAGCCCGGGCAGAAGATCACCTTCGCCGCCCGTCGCCCCGCCCGCGAACGGCGGCACTCCATCAGGCAGCGCAAGGTGCCAGGCCATTCCCTGGCGCCCGCCTGGCACGGTGAACGGCGGCGGCGGCGGTTCGCTGGCCGGCGACGCCAGCAGCATCTCCATGGCGGAACTGGTGAGGTGAATGCCGGCGACCGCCGGAAGCTGCTGGCCGGACGCCGCGAGACCAGCACCGAGCTCGTCCAGGACCGTCCTGAGCGCGGTAGCGGGCTGCGGCGGCCTAGCCGCGCGAAGCCGCTGTTCGGCCTGCATGACGGGTGCGCTGGCGGGCATGGGTATCCGGCGCCCGGGCAGCCGGGCCTGCCGCTGGCGGTGCCGCATGCGCGCGATCGACACCATGACCCCGCCGGTCAGCATCCCGGCGGCGAATATCGCGATCGGCGGGAGCGTTTCCTGCTGGGTGAGCGGGGGCGGGTCGGCGGCAGCCCGGCTGGCCGGGAGATTCTGGCTGGCCGGAGCGGAGCCTCCGGACCCGGGTGACGCCGGGGATCCAGCCGGGCTTGCGGCCGGATGTGGACGGCTGAAGTGATGGTCCCTGGACGGATGAGACGGGTGATGAGCCGGCTGGTGCGGCGGGGCCTGCTGCACGTGGCTGGCGGTGGCCGGCAGCTGCAAAACCCAGCCCGGCCAGATCACGGCCGGATCCGTGAATACCTCGCCGCCGCCCATCGCGTGCCCGATATTGAGCGTCACGATCTCGTGGAAGAGATTTCCGTCGCCGAGGTAGCGCTGGGCTATCGTCCACAGGCACTCGCCAGGACGGACGACCACCGCTTGGTACGAAGCCATGCTCATCACCTGCGGGCCTGCTGGCGGACTGGCGGACTGGCCCGCGTCGCGGGCCCCGGCCTCGCTGCTGCTGGCGTTCAGCGCCTGGGCCCTGTTGCCCTGGGCGTCCCGGGTCCCGGTCACCGGCGCGGCTCCGGCGCTCCCGTCGGAGGCGGCCAGGGTGCCGGACTCCGCGGCCTGTGCCAGCGTCACCGGTCTTGCCCCGGCGGGGGTGCCAGGACCAGCGAGCTGCGACGGGGACACGGTTGCCATCACAATCGGGGTAGCCGGCGCCGCGGCGAGCAGCGCGGTCGCCGGATTGCTGAACGTGAGGGCGGCGAGCGCTACCAGATGGCCGGCTGCGTTCTGCAGGCCGCCGAGCCTGAGCCGCGGGGCCTGCCGCCCGCCGATGGCGGCGATGCTCTCGGTGACGACCGCCAGGCTGAACAGTGCCCAGGCGATCCAGCTGACGTCCCGCACGGCACCGAGGAACAATGCGCCGCTGTCCCTGTGCAGCAAGGCCGAGCTGACCTGGTGCAGGGACGGCAGGCGGTGCGGGACGGGGCTGCCGCCAAACCGGTACAGCACGGCTGGCAGGCCGATCACCAGAAGCAGCAACGTGACCATGGCGGCGAGCCCGCGGAAGGCGGCGGCCACCCGGCGGCTGTTCATGCGCCCGGTCCCGTGACGCCGGTCACCAGCGATGCGGTGGCCGCGCCGGTGGAGCTCATCGAGTCAATCCCGATGATCGACAGCACGCTGGTCGGCACCGTCACCTTGACCCGGACGAGGATAGACTCCCGTCCCTTCGCCGTGACGGTGCCCTGGATATGGGCGGCGTTCAGGTAGGCGCTTGCCGCAGCGATGGCCTGCGCCTGATCGACGACGAATGTTCCCGTCGAGTAGGCCACGGACTTGTTCACCATCCCGGCTCCCGCGCGGGCCGCCTCCTGGGCGACGGCGTCCGCGTTCTCGGCGGCTCTCAGCTTCGCGCCGCCATCGATGACGATTCCGGCCAGCGCGATCAGCGCGACGGACAGCGCAGCCAGCATCAGGGTGATCGAGCCGCGCTCCCCGCCGGGGCATCGGGCCGGCGCCGGCCCCCAGGCACGCGCGCGCGCGTGCGCACGGCAGCGTGCGCACAGCCGCCGCACCCGGCCAGGCCGACTCATCCGCGACCCCCAGTGATCAGGTTCATCCGGTGCTGCTCTGCTGCCCGATGGTGCTGGCCGGCCTGTGACAGTTCCTGTGACATGGACCATGCCGCGTCACCTGGCCCGGAAGGGATCGAGCGGCAAGGTGAAGGACGCTCTCAGCGTCCTGCTCCCCGGCATGCCGGGAACCAGCAGGTCAGACAGCGAGACCCGGCAGCTAACCCGGGCGGTGACCTGGGCGGGGAGGCCGACCGGGACCGCGAATCCCGTTGTCCCCCGGCCCGTGTTCACGGTCACCACTGGCACGCAGTCGATGCCGTCCTGGCTGAGCGCAAGCCGGGCGCTGGCGAGCGCCGCCGCCTGGGCGGCGGCCGGGGTCCGGGAAATCGATGCCTGCCGGGCGGCGTCTCGCGCGGCGGCGTCCACGGATCCCTGCGCGATCGACGTCCGCCCCGCCGCGATCACGAAGCCGAGCAGGAACAGCACCACCGGGGCAAGGACGACGAGTTCCAGCGCCGCGTTGCCGCGGTCGCGGCGCGGTCCCCCAGGTCTCATGACGTGCTCCCGGCGTGTCACGGCGTGGTGAACTGCTCGATGGGTGCCCTGGCGACCTGCTGCACCTTGATGACGATGCCGGGCACCAGCGAGGGCACCTGGCCGGTCACCCTGACCTCGACGGTGGCCGGGCCACTGCCCGGGGTGTCCGCGGCAGGCGCGAGCAGGTAGCCGGAGGCCACGGTGCGGGCGAAGGCCAGGGCCGCGCGCGGCCCGGCATCCAGCGGGGCATTCTGGACTCGCGCGGCGTCGACGCCCTGCCGGGCGGCGGCGAGTGCCGCCTGCCTGGCCAGGTACCACAGGGAGGCCTGGACGATGACCATCACGGCGACTAGGAAAACCGGCACGATGATCACGTAGCTCAGCGTCAGCGCGCCAGCGTCGCTGCCGCCCCTTTTCCTGCATCGGGTAGTGCGCATGTGATCAGGGGATCTTCGCCTCGTATTTCTGGATATCGTTCGTGAAGACGATGCCGGCGGCGATGGCCGCGACGACGAGGATGCCGGCGATCACGATCCACTCCAGCGTGATCGCGCCAGACTCGGGCCGCCCGTCCAGGGCTGAGCTGGCGCGGGCGCGGGCCCGCAGCAGCAGGTAACTGACGACGGTCCACAACGGACTCAGCATGGAGCCTCCTCGGGGTTGGCGGGCCTATCCCGCTCCTAGCGTCCGGTACATCACCGGGAAGATCATGAGCAGCAAGAAGCCGGCGCCCAGCAGGGCGATCGGGATCACCATCGTGGTGCTGCGCGATCCCGCCTTGGCGCGGTCCGCGGCGAGGGCCTGCGCGCGCATCGAGGCGGCGCGCGCCGTCAGCGTGTCGATGATCCTGGCGCCCTCCTGCCCGGCGACGCCCGCGATGTCGGCGAGGTCAGCGAGCTCGGTCACGCCGGTCTGGGCGGCCAGGGCAGCAAGGCCGACCCACGGAGCGAGGCCGGCCTTGCGGGCCTCGTCAAGCGCGGAGCCGATCCGCTGGAACGCCCAGCCGCCGCCGATCCCGGCCGCCGCCTCCAGTGCCTCTGTCGGCGCGGCGCCAGCCCCCCGCTCTAATGCGACCAGATCGAGATAGCTGGTGAGCGCATGCCGGAAGTCGGATCGCCGTTCCGCGGCGTTGACCCTCGTGACCAGGTCCGGGGCGAAGAACATTGCCGCGCCGAAGGCCAGTGACGCCGCGGCCGGCAGCGCCCAGGGCAGTCGGCCGCCAGCCAGGATCGCGAGCCCGGACAGAACGGGCACCACGGCCAGGCCGGTCGCGCCGCAGGCGATCTTGCTGGCGATCCACGATTCGCGATCCTGGCCGAGCATGGCCAGGTCCGGGCCGGGCACCGGCAGCCAGGGCGCTGCCGCGCCGAGCCGCCGGGCGGCCCGGCGGGCAGCGGGCGCACCGTCCGTGCCCGGGCCCGGGCCTACGTCGAGCCTGGCCAGCGCGGCATCCAGCCGGGCGCGCGCCGGCACGATCTCGCGGACAAGCAGGAAGACGCCGAATCCGGCCGCGATGCCGGCGGTCACGATCCACAGATTCACCGGTGCCTCCCTGTGCTCAGCGAAGCCGCCGGGACGGCGCCCGGCACGCCCGGCACGCCGGGCGGGTCGAGGAACCGGCCAGGAGCCGGGATATTGCCGAGCCGGTGCAGCCACGCCAGGCCGGCCGCGTACAAGCCAGCTACCAGCGCGAGGACAATCTCGCCAGGCACGGTCCCGAACGGCGCGGAATAGGCCCGATTCAGCACGGCGAAGACAGTGAAGCCGCCGATGAAGACCGTGATCCACCTGACCGTCGTCCGGTGCTGCGCCCGTTCGGCGTCAATTTCCCTGCGGGCGGCCACGTCCCGCCCGAGCATCTCGGCGAGGGCGCTGAGCACGGCGTGGGCGCCGCCGCCGCGGCGGCTGGTGGCGATGATGAGCGCGGCGGCGATGCGGTCCCCGGCAGGATCGTCGATATCGGCGGCGAACGCCCGCAGCGCCGTTTCAGTCCCGGTCCTGGCGGACAGCCGCCGGGCAAGTGCGCCGACTTGCCCGGCGATCGCGGGCGGGGCGGAGCGAGCGCTGGCCTCCAGGGCGTCCTCCAGGGCGCGGCTTGCGGTGAGCATGTCGGCGAGCCGGCGGGCCCACTGCTCGAGCGCCTCCAGCGTGGCGGTCCGCTGCCGCTGGTCCCGGCTGGAGGTGAGTTTCGGCAGGAAGATCACCGCCAGGGCAGCCGCGATGGCGGCTACCGGCCAACGCGTGACGAGCAGCACCGCCAGGAACCCCGCCAGGGCGAGCAGCAGCCGCCTGGCCGATGCCGCCGGGAGAAGGGCCCGCGGCCCGCGCGGGCCCGGCGTGCCTGGCGCGGGCGCCCGCCGGGTGAGCTCGCTGACCAGGAGCACGATCCCGGCCGCGATCAGGGCGCCGCCGCAGGCCGCGAGGATGATCATCGCCAGCCCTCCGCCCTGGCCATCGCGCGCTGCTGGTCGAGCAGGCCGGCCTGGAAGCCGGCTGCCTCCAGCATGGCGAGCATCCGAGGTGACGGGGTATGCGCGGGGACGGCCAGCCCGGCCGGGCCCTTCGGCAGGAAGAGCCTGTTGACGGCGGGGCGGTCGGTGTCCCCCGGCGGCATGACCTCGAGGATCTCGGACACGTAGCGCACCGTGCGGCGGCCGTCGTACCGCTTGCGGACGTGCACGATCAGGTCGACCGCCATCCCGACGAGCACGTGAATGGCCCGCTCGGCCAGCGCCAGGCCGCCACGCAGGCCGAGGATCAGGATGCGGTCGAACGCCTCGCTGGGCGAATTCGCGTGCAGGGTGCACATCGAGCCGTCCTGGCCTGAGTTCATCGCCTCCAGCATCGGCATGATCTCGGATCGCCGGACTTCGCCGACCAGTATCCGCTGCGGATTGTGCCGGAGCGCATGGGCGACCAGGTCATGCAGCGTGATGCTGCCGACACCTTCAGAATTTGCCTCCCTGGCCTCGAACGCGATCACGTCCGGGTGGCCGGGCAGGTCGTGCAGGAACAGCTCGTACTCGGATTCCAGGGTGGCCACCCGCTCGCCGGGCGGGATCTCTGCGGCCAGCGCGCGCAGCAGCGTGGTCTTCCCGGCGTTCACCCCGCCGGTGATGACGATGTTGCACCGGCTGCGCACCGCCGCGGACAGGAACGCGGCGAGCGGCGGATCGAGGGTGCCGAGCTGGACAAGCTTCCCCAGGGTGACGTCGAGCTGCCCGTGCCGGCGCAGCGACACGCACGGCCGCGGCGTGACCGACATGGTGGCAGTCATCCTGGCGCCGCCGGTGAGCGCGACGTTCACCAGCGGCGCGCCAGCCGAGAAGTCCCGCGCGGTCTGCCCGCCGCGGGCGGCCCAGGTGCGGATCATCTCGATCAGCGCCTCGTCGCTGGCGGCGACGGGCGGCGCCATCACCCGCTCCCCGGTCGCGTACGTCACCCAGACCTGGTCACAGCCGTTGACGTCGATGTTCTCCACGGCCGGGTCCCGCAGGTAGCTGGCGAGCGGCCCGAGGCCGTACCGCTGGTCGTAGACAGCCTGCGCGAGCGCCTCCCGGTCGGCCGGCGAGGGCACCGGGGCGCCGGTCCTGACCCGCCGTTCCGCCCAGGTCCTGGCCGCGTCGCGGATCAGCGGCAGGACGGCCTCGGGCGGCGCGCCGTCCTCGAGCCGGCTGGAGACCATCGCGTGGATCTCGGCGACCCCCTGCTGCAGGCGCGGGTCCGCCAGGCCGGCGCCCGGCGCGGCGCCGGGTATGGCCGGCACCTGCCGCAGGCCATCCGCCTGCTGAGCAGCAGCGGGCCAGCGCAGTTCGGTCATGGCCCCGGTCCAGGGCCGCGCACCGTGCCGCGCGAGGCAAGGGCCGGGTCCGGCGCCGCGGCCGCGGCGCCGTCCCGCAGGGCCCGGCCCGCCCCCGCGGCCGCCCGCAGCAGCGGCCTGGCCGGCAGGCTGCGCCGGCTCCCCGCGCCGTCCGAGAGCACCCCGGCGGCCTTGCGATCGTCCGGCAGCGTGCCGGCGACGGGCACGCCGAGGGTCTTGGAAATATCCCGGGCAGCGTGCGTCCCCTCCCCGACCAGCAGCAGCGAGACGCGCTGCAGCCCGTTGAGCAGCTGGCCGAGCATCTCGATCCGCGGTCGCGCCCTGGCCACCTGGCGCAGCGACGGGCGCAGTACGAGCAGGACGGCACTGGCGGCGCTCAGCACTGCCAGCGGGCCCTCGCCGGCATCGAGACGGCCGCAGTCGGCGATCACGTCTACCGGAAGCGAGGAGAACGCGGCAGCAAGCGCAGGCCAGACGGGGGCCAGCCCGGCCGCTTGCCGGGGGTCCGAGAGACCGGCCAGCAGCAGCCGCTGCCGGGCGTCGTCAAGCTCGATCAGCTGCGGCCACAGCGCGCGGGAGGCGGCGTCAGGCCCGCGGCCCGCATCGAACGCCAGGCTGAGCAGGCCGCGGCCGGCCGGCAGGTGGCCGGCGAACAGCCCCGCCAGGATGTCGCCGCCGCTGGGGTCGCACTCGGCCAGGATGACCTGGGACGGCCAGCCCAGCGCCAGGGCGAGCGCGGAGGTCGTCACCCCGGGTGATCCGCCGGCCGAGACGAACGCGTACAGGGGCATCAGGGACTCCGCTTGGTCACGATGAGGGCGATCTGGCCGGTAGCCGCCTGCTGCGCGACCGCGGTCCCGGCGCTGGCCGGCACCAGCAGGTCAACGACATCCAGCCCGTCCTGGTCGGGAACATTGCTGACCTGCTGAACCAGGCCGGCCACCGGGTGGGTGAGCACGGGGGCCGCGCCGGCGCCGCTTCCGCCGCCGGCACCTGGCGTGGCGACCACCAGCACGTGATCGCCGGGGAACAGACCGCTGGCAGGCAGTTCGGACGGCTTGATCGGAACGGGCACGAGCACCTGGCCGAGGGCCGGCGGCTGCAATGTCGTCAGCTCAGACGCAGCCAGCAGCGTTCCCGGCCGCAGCGAGGTCGCCGCGATCTCACCGATCACCTGCTGCAGCTGGCTGCCGGGAATGACCTCGATGCCGGGACCGGCGGCGACTGTCGTAGTCCCGACGTCGGCAGCGGTGATCGCCGTGCCGGCCGGCACCGCCGCGGTCACGAGCACCACCGGGACCTGATGGTTAGCTCGCTGGTAGAGTCCCGCGCTCACCAGGATCCCGGCGCCAACCAGGGCTACCGACAGCGCGATCATCGCCGGCCGGCGGCGGCGCGGCAGGCCCCGGAGCCGGCCGAGCTGCGGTGCCACGGCACTGCCGTTGGGCTGCAGGTCGGATTCCGGATAATAGGCGGTGCCGAAGCCCGGCACCGGCTGGCCAGTGGTCACCGGCCGCCTCCCGTCACCAGGGCCTGCCCCTCGGCGACCCGGACGGGGAATGTAGTGGTCTCCTGCAGCGGCGGGTTCACCGCGCCGCCTGCGCCGCCGGACCCGGTCCATGTCGCGGTCCAGGTGACTGTCACCGATACCTGGTACGCATGCCCCGGCTGCGGCGCGGACGATTGCGGATAGACGTAGGAGCAGTCCGTGTGCTGTGCGCTCGCAGGACGCCGGGGATCATATGCCGTGCCAGGGCCGGCACACGACCGGCCGGGCAGACCGCCGCCGGGCGAGATGGTCATCTTGCCCGGCACCGCAGTGACCTTGGCCCACACGGGGCCGACGGCGACCTCCGCGCTGACCGGGTGCCACTGGCGGGCGGGCAGCCATACCCATTCGGGCAGCCCGACCAGCCCGGCGTGCCCGCGCGGCGGCGCCGTGGCAGGCGCGGGGACCGGCACGGACAGCTTCGCCAGCGCCCATTGCAGCAGCTGCTGGGGGGTAAGGCCGGGATTGGCGGTGGTCGCCCCCGTGGGCACGAGAACCAGCCCGGTCTGCTCGGTGACCTGGCAGACGATCCACATCCATTTCTCGCCCTTGGGCGCCGGATAGGGGTCGGGATACCCAGGCGGGAGCGGGAAGAGCTTGCAGATGTCGGTTCCGCCGCCGCCGCCTCCGCCTCCGCCACCTGGCCCGCCGCCGCCGTTGCCGCAGATGACCTCCCAGCCGGTCGGGGTCCGGACCACGCGGCAGCCTGGCGGCGGGCCGCCGCCTGCTGCCGCCGTTGCGGGCACTGCCTGCAGGACGGTCATGGTCGTGATCGCCACGGCCAGCATCAGGTTCTTCAGGGTTCGCATTGCGCCACCACCGGGACGATGTTGCTGACGAGCCACCTGCGGCCTTGCAGGACGAGGCTGGCGTAATAGTTGGCCCGCGGGCTGCCGAAACTGTGCGGGAAGACTCGCCCAGTGCGCGCATCCTTGAGGCCGGCATGGCTCAGGTCGACGCAGTCGTGCACGGTCGCCCGGCCGGCCCATACCTTGACGCTCACTATGTGCAGGATCGGGCTCCCGTCAGCCACGGCGTGCCTGGCCCAGTCCTGCCGGAGCGCCGCGATCAGCCCGGGCAGGGCCGTGGCCGGGGCGTAGCGGGCGAGGATCCGGCGGGCCTGCCCGGCGTTACCGGCGTTCAGCGCCTCGTCGCCGGCCCGCCAGTAGCCGACGTAGGCGGCCAGGACCTCCTCGCGCTGGCCTGGCTGGTCAGCCAGCCGGGCTGGCGGCCCGGGGGGCGCCTTGCGCGGCAGCACGACCGTTGCCTGGCCCGCGCAGCCCGCCAGCGCCACCGCGATCGCCACCACGGCGGCCGAGGCCGCGGCGAGCGCCGCCGTGCCGCCCGGCCTGGCCGGAGCCTGCTGGGTGCCCGGGCCCCGGCTGGCTGGCCCCGCGCCGGGTCGGCGTAAGAGGCCTGTGCCCCGGCTGCCTAACCGCCAGCCTGCACGGAAAAAGGTAGATATCAACCGTGATACTCCCGCTCCTGGCCATTCGCGGCCTATAACCGCCGTGACAGCATGCCGCAGACCGGGCACCGAGCACAAGAGCCACGATTGCGAATAGTAACTTGATCATTACAGCAATCCGGGCGCGAGAGGCGCCGGCAGCGGCCGCCGGCGCCGCCGCGCCCGGCGCTACGTCCGTTACCGGCCCTTTGCCCCGCCATTGCAGGGCCTTGTACTCACGATTACTCGCGCGCGGGGCCGAAGTAAACCGATTTCCCAGTCGCCACCGGGCGTTGCGGCGGCTAGCCTCCTCACAGGACCGCACCGCCAGTGCCGGGCTCGTGCCCGCTGGTGCGGCAGGGCGGAGGCACAGCGTGGCATCTCCCGGGGTGTACGCCGACCTGCATGCGCAGCGGTCATGCTGGCATCCGGTGGCGCACGGCCATGAGCTCGGCGACACTCCTTCGCACGCGGACCTGCTGGGAGAGCCCCTGGTGCTGTGGCGCGGCCCCGACCGCGAGCCGCACGCCATGTCCGACCTGTGCGTGCACCGGGGCACCGCCCTGTCCCTCGGCTGGGTCAGCGGCAACCAGATCGTGTGTCCCTACCACGGCTGGCGGTACGCTGCCGACGGCCGCTGCGTGGCGATCCCGCAGCTGGATGATCCCGCCCGGGTACCCGCCAGAGCGCGGGTTCCCGCCTTCAGGATCCAGGAGCGCTACGGCCTCATCTGGGTAGCGCTGGAGGAGCCCCGCTGGCCGCTGCCGGAAGTGCCCGAGCTGGAAGACCATGCCTGGGCGGTCGTATCGGCCGGGCCGTACTCATGGCGCTGCGACGCTGCCCGCCAGGTCGAGAACTTTACCGACTTCGGTCATTTCCCGTGGGTCCATCCCGGCCTGCTCGGCGATCCGGCCCGGCCCGTCGTGCCCCGGCACGAGGTGCGCGCGGAGGGACACGTCCTGCACTACTCGATCGTCCGGCCGGAGGCTCCGAACACCGACGACTTCCCGGTGTTCGGCAACGACCAGGCATCGCCGCCAGAGCGCCGCAGCCGGTACGAGCTGCACCTGCCCTACACCATCGCGCTGCGGCTGGACTGGGGCGGCCAGCGCGGCATGGTCTACCTGTTCGCCGCCCAGCCGGTGGCAGCCGACCGCTGCACCGGCTACGTGGTTATCGGGCGGAATTACAACTTCGGCCAGTCGGCTGAGGTCATCCAGGAATTCGAGAATACGATCTTCGGCCAGGATCGCGTGATCGTGGAATCGCAGCGGCCCGAACGCGTCCCATTTGACCTGGCCGCGGAACTTCACCTGAAGTTCGACGCCGTCGCGGTCGCCTACCGTAAGGCGATGCGGGCCCACGGCCTGGCTGCCAGCATGCCGGGTCCGCGTCCGCCGGGAACTGCCGGAGCGAACCTGCCCGGTTAGGGCGGCCGGACTGCCGGAGCGAAAAAGGATGGTGAAGAAGGCCAAGGATAAGGATCCGAAGCTCGGCAGATCGAGCTCACCGCCTGGATCTGCTCAGTATCCGGGCGCCCCTTCGGATGCGCTGTCCCTCGGATGCGCTCGCCGAACCTGCCCGGGCCAGCCGCCGTACGCTGAGGCAGCCGGTTGACTGAAGCAGCAAGCCGCCCGGCTAAGGCCGCCGGCTGCGCCCGGCAGCCGGGGCCGCGCAAACGCGGGAGGCATCGTGCTGTACATCCTCGCCCTGTCGCGTTCTGCGCTGGTCGTGCGGCACTGGTTCGAGATCGACCTGGATGACGCCTCGATGGAGCACGGAGCCCGCATCGAGCTGCGCGAACTGGCATCCGGCGGGCATCGCGGCAGCGAGTCGGCGGCCCAGCTCATCGCGGCCGACCGGCCGCTGTGGCGGGCGGATCTCTTTGACCGCATGCAGGACGAGCCAGGCACCTTCAGCGCGGCGCACTACCACCCGGACTTCGCCGGTAACGAGCCTTCCGTCCGGGTCTGGGATACGGAACTCACGGCAGACCCGTGGCGCTGGCTCGGCGAGCAGATCGCCAGCGCGGGCGCAGCGGCGAACGGGCAGCCGTGGCCGGTCGATCCCGACGACGCCGGCGAGTTGCCCGGCCTGGCCGGCGAGGTAGTGTCGCTGGCCCGCCGGTTCGCCCCGGACCGCTGCGGCTCGCCGGCTGAGTGCTACCGGCTGACGAAGGACGCCCGGCAGGCGGTGCGGCTGATGGCCGGCTACCTGCGCCGGCCCGATCTGCTCGATGCCAGCTGGGTGGCACCCTGGCTGGCGCCCGGCTAGGCCCTCGCGCGGCCGGGCGGAGTCCCCGCCCGTGCCGGCCGCGCCGGATCTGCCCGCGCTGGCCGCGCCGGATATGCCCAGGCTGGCCGGATGGGCCAGCGCTGGCCGGGCCGGATCTGCCCGCGCTGGCCGCGCCGGATATGCCCAGGCTGGCCGGATGGGCCAGCGCGGGCCGGGCCGGACCACCCGCGACCTAGCGGCGCCCGGCCCGCCGGCATGCGAACCTGGTAGGCGAGCTCGATGCTGCGCGTTTGACCTTGTCCCTGGGGGAAGCTGCAGCCTGGAACTTGCCGGGCTGCCCGCCCGGACGAGGAAGGCGACTATGGGGTTGCTGACGATCGGCTCATTCGCGAGAGCATCGCGGCTGTCGCCGAAGGCGCTGCGGCTCTACGACGAGCTCGGCCTGCTCCGGCCGGTTCGCGTCGATCCGCAGTCCGGCTACCGGCTCTATGATCCCGGGCAGCTGGAGCAGGCCCGGCTGGTGGCGTGGCTCCGGCGGATCGGCATGCCGCTGTCCCGGATCCGCGTGGTGTGCGGCCTGCCGGCCGGCGCGGCAGCAGTCAATGTTGCCGAGTACTGGTCCCACGTCGAGTCCGATATTGCCGCGCGGCGGGGCCTCGCCGTCTTTCTGATTGACTACCTATCCGGGAAGGACACCGCCATGCACGATGCGCGCAAGACCCTGGGAATCCGCTATGCCATGCGTTCCGACATCGGCCAGCTCCGGGAGAGCAACGAGGACGCGGCCTATGCGGGCGCGCGCCTGCTCGCCGTCGCGGACGGCCTGGGCGGTCATGCCGGCGGTGAGATCGCGAGTGCGGCCGCTATCGACGCCCTCCGGCCGCTCGATGCCGAGCTGCCGGCCGGCGACCTGCTCAATGCCCTGGAGCACGCGGTTCACCAGGCCAATGACGCCATGCGGCACATCGCCGAGTCCGATCCTTCGCTCCGCGGGCTCGGCACCACCCTCACCGCGATGCTCTGGTCAGGCTCCCAGCTGGCGCTCGTGCATATCGGCGACTCCCGGGCATACCTGCTGCGCGACGGAGATCTTTTCCAGATCACCCACGACCACACCCTGGTGCAGACGCTGGTCGACGAGGGCCGCCTGAGCCCGGAAGAGGCTGCCTCCCATCCGCAGCGGTCACTCCTGCTGCGGGCGATCGACGGCAGGCAGTCCGAGCCTGACCTGCAGCTGCAGGACGCCCAGGCAGGCGATCGCTACCTGCTGTGCTCCGACGGCCTGTACACCGTGGTGAGCGCGGAGAAGCTGCGGGAGGTCATGACCACGCTCGCCGACCCCGAGGACGCGGTCAGGAAGCTGGTCGACCTGGCGAACCAGGGTGGCGGCCCGGACAACATCACCTGCGTGGTCGCCGACGTCGTAGAGCTTTAACCGCTCGCTGCGTCCAGGTAGCATAGTGACCATGCAGTCAGTTGTCGTGCGCTGGTGGCCGCCGCAGTAAGGCGGCCAGTTGTTCCTGCGCGCGCGGGCCGCCCGATGGGCGGTCCGCAGCTGTTCAGCGGACGTGACCGGCCCGCGGGCGATCTCCCGGCCCTACCGAGGGAAGGTCACGAAAATGTCTACGCCCGGCACCATCACCGCAAGCCACCCGCCTGGCACGAGAGCCCCGGGCCGCCCGCCCGGCAGGAGCCAGGCGAGTCCCCCGCTCAGCACGAGTACCACAAGCCGCCCGCCCGGCAGGAGCCAGGCGAG
>Ga0099828_10001211_pt1 | contig 16942 bp, 10 predicted proteins | sample CZO8metaG_2_FD_79338 | JGI IMG/M metagenome (GOLD analysis project Ga0099828, IMG submission 79338) | Vadose zone soil microbial communities from the Eel River Critical Zone Observatory, Northern California, USA - CZOApr15con2H1.8 metaG | ecosystem: Environmental > Terrestrial > Soil > Vadose... | reverse complement strand
GCCATAATGTAGTGGTGCCCCTTGCGGGTACCAGGGACTTGCACCTCTTGAGAGTTTCGGCTATACTACATTAGTACAAATGACATAGACCCTCCAGCGATAATGAAGAGGAGTAACCTGCGAGAGATAGCAGCGAGCCGATAGGTGGTGCGAGGTCGGCAATCCGCAGCAGGTGAACGGCGCTTCGGAGCTGGATTGAATGAGTGGCTTCACGCATGAAGGTGAAGAAGCAGGGTGGAACCGCGCATGCTGCCGTAAGACGTAGAACCCCGATTTATCGTGGGTTCCCAGGCCTACGTAGGCACATTCGTCCCTGGGCCAGATTGAGAATTGCAAATCTGATGCCTGGGGATTTTTTATGAGGAGGAAACCACTCATGACTCAAACAGAGGAAAAAACATTGTCTACCGACACTCCTATGGTTCCAATGGAGAAAATCGTCTCGCTGTGCAAGAGACGTGGGTTTGTCTACCCCAACTCAGAGATCTATGGGGGTGTGTCGGGCATCTATGACTTTGGGCCGCTGGGCGTTGAACTGCGCAACAATATTCGACGCTACTGGTGGTGGTCGATGGTGCAGACGAATGACAACGTTGTTGGTATCGAAGGCAGTATTATCACACATCCGAAGGTGTGGGAGGCGAGCGGCCACGTCGAGAACTTTGTTGATCGACTGGTAGATTGCAAGAACTGTAAGCGACGTTTCCGCCTGGATCACCTGCCGGAAGAGAATGTACGGCTGAAGAAATGCCCCGTGTGCGGTGGGGAATTGACGGAGCCACGTACCTTCAACCTGATGATGGAGACCTACATCGGCGTGGTTGAGGGCGAGCGCATGAAGACATACCTGCGCGGTGAAGCGTGCCAGAACATCTACCTGGACTATGACAATGTGCTCAAATCTTCGCGTATGCAGATACCTTTCGGCATCTGCCAGATCGGGAAAGCCTTCCGCAACGAGGTCACGCCGGGGAATTTCTTGTTCCGCCAGCGTGAGTTCGAGCAGTGGGACCTGCAGTTCTTTGTGCATCCCAGCGAGATGCAGAAGTGGTTTGACTACTGGAAGCAGTTCCGCTTCGAGTGGTACCAAGGGATCATCAACCACAAAGATCGCCTGCGCTTCCGCGCACATGGTCCCGATGAGCTTGCACACTATGCAAAGCAAGCCTTTGATATCGAGTATCAGACGGTGCTCGGCTGGCAGGAATGGGAGGGCATCCACTGGCGACAGGATTGGGACCTCTCGCGTCATAGCGAGTTTAGCGGCCAGGATTTGAGCTACACCGACCCGGAAACGAAAGAACGCTACATTCCCTGGATCGTTGAGACCTCTGGTGGTGTGGACCGCACTTTCTTGAACTTGTTGCTCGATGCATACGAGGAAGAGCCTCCATCAAGGAAGGACAAGGAAGGTCGCACGGTGCTGCGCTTGCATCCCTGGCTTGCTCCTGTGAAGGTGGCGGTGCTGCCATTGCAGAAGAACAAAGAGGAGTTGGTAACAACGGCCAGGGATATTCACAAAAAGCTGCGACGGCTGATGGTGTCGCAGTATGACGATGTGGCGAATATCGGCCGTCGCTATCGCCGCCAGGATGAGATCGGCACTCCGTACTGCGTGACGGTCGATTTCCAGACGCTGGACGATAAGACGGTGACGGTACGCGAGCGTGACAATATGACCCAGGTGCGTGTGGCTATCGATGAGTTGCCAATGTACCTGTTCGAACGGGTAACCTGGAGGTAATCCTGGTCTAGAGTTACAAATGGAAGCCCCTGATGCTCGTTTTTCGAAGAAAAGCGAGCATCAGGGGCTTCCATCGTGGCTGAACAGGAGCTCACGGTGCAATCGGCGCAGCAGGTGCCGGAAGAGCAGGAAGCTTCGGACGGCTTAAATCTGGCAAAGCCAGCACACGACTCAACCCAACAGCCAGCAGTGTCCCGGTACCTATCAGCAGCCAACCCAGTGGTGACGGCATAACAAGGTTGAGAAAACTCCGCAACGCCGGCACGGTCAGCGCCGCCAGCAGTGCGCCTGCAGAACAAGCCACAGCACCGAACACCGAAGGGGTAAGATTGCCCTCAGACCAGCCAGCATCAAGCGTCTGGGCAAGCTGAGTGCCGACAATACTGGCGAAGGCCACAGAACGGGCTTCCGGCAACGTGCCAGAGCTTAATATGAGGAGGAAGCTAGCAAATGAAGGTAGAGCACTTGCAGCGGCACGACGTAAAATATCGTTGCGTAATGGCTTGTTGAGTGCAGATTCACCTTCTCGAGCCAGCTCCGCAAGATTGCGATGCTCAGGTTGCTGAAGGGTTACCGCCAGGGCCGGCAGAATGTCTGTAATCATATTCACCGCGAGAATTTGGCGAACTGTAAGCGGACTGCCGGAACCGAGCAAACTGGCTCCAACTACCAGGCCCAGTTCCCCCAGGTTGCCTCCCAAGAGCAATCCAAGAGCCCGGCGAATGTTCCGCCAGAAGCTGCGTCCTTCCACAAACGTTTCTACTAGCGTGGAGAAATCGTCATCGACAAGCACAACGTCGGCAGTCTGACGCGCAACCTCCGTACCAGCATGGCCCATTGCCACACCAATGTCCGCCAATCGCAGGGCAGGTGCATCGTTTACACCATCACCCGTCATGGCAACAGTGTGGCCAAGGCGTTGCAAGCTCTCGATAATGCGTAGCTTGTCCAGAGGCGTAGCCCGTGCGATCACCACCGCATGTTCCAGGCGTTCATCCAATTCACCATTCTGCAGTTCAGCAATGTCGGTTCCAGTGATTACCTCTCCATCTTTGTCCAACAGACCAGCCTCCTGGGCAATGGCACGAGCGGTGGCGGGATGATCGCCTGTAATCATGATCACGCGGACTCCTGCATCGCGACAGCGATCTACGGCTGCACGTACTGTGGAGCGTAGTGGATCGCTGATCCCCACGAAGCCAAGCACCGTCAATTCTCGCGGATTGTCGAGCGGAGTATCGGGTGAGCCCTCGGCAACCAAAAGTACCCGCAAACCGCGCTCAGCGAGATGCCTGGAGCGGGCCAGCAACTCCTGTTGATCATTCTCGTCCAGAGGACGTTTTCCCTCGCGCTGCAATACCCGGCTACACTGGGAAATCAGCACTTCCGGTGCACCCTTGATGCAGAGGCGTCCCTGTGCAACGGTAGCATGGAATGAGCGTACTGGATCAAACGATAGCTCTCGCTCACGCCGCGTTTGCAGGTGCTCGCCAAGTCCAGCATCTTGAGCGCCGCGAATCACAGCGATATCGGTGGGGTGCGATTGAGCATCGGGCGCATCTGGGTGGGGACTTGCAAGAGCAGCAGTGAGTAGCACGCGACGCAAGTCCTCTGGCAGCTCTCCTGACAATGCTGCTTCATGATTGATGTCGGCCACCAGGCTGAGCGCCAGTCGCCCCTGGGTCAGAGTTCCAGTCTTATCAGTACAGGCTACATCTACTCGTCCCAGAGCCTCGATGGCTGATAGGCGACGTACAAGAGCATTCCGGCTGGCCAGACGACGCGCAACTCCGGCTTCGCCTATCCGGGTGAGAATTGGTAAACCTTCAGGAACACCGGTGAGGGCGATGCTTGCCCCTGTCGCCAATAAAGCTGGAAGTGGATGCCCCCACAGCAGTCCAGCACCGACAACAACTGCACCTCCCACTATTGAAAGGGGTATTACCAGGCGGAGCATGCGGCTGAGGCGCACACCGAGGGGACTTTGCTGTGTCTCTTCGATAGAGAGTGCCGCAGTGGTCGCACCCATTCTGGTGTGGCGACCAACCGCCACCACGACAGCACGTCCAGTGCCAGTGGTGACATCGCTACCCTCCAGCACAATGCGGCTTGCATCGGTTCCCCCAACCGGAGCCTTGGGGACCGGCAGCGACTCACCAGTTAGAGCTGCCTCGTCCACCTCCAGACCTTGGGAGCTAAGCACCCGTGCGTCGGCGGCAACCCGATCTCCAGGTGCCAACAGGAGCACATCGCCCGGTACAACTTCGTTTGCTGGTAGTGTCACGACAGTACCATCACGTAGGACATTGGCCTTCGAGCTTCCCATGCGCTCTAACGTTTCGGCAACTCGATCAGCCTTGTACTCTTGCCAGGCGTCCACGGCAACGGTGGCCGCGATTGTCGCACCGATGATAGCGACATCGGCAGCCGCCCCTAAGAAGAGCGAAAGACCTGCACCGATGGAGAGAATACCAATCAGTGGAGAACGCACCTGGTCGAGGAGTGCAGCCATCAGGAGGTTGCGGTGTGCTTCTGGTGGAGCTTTGTGCCATCGCTCAACAGCCTGGGCACTTGTGAGCCCCTTCTCAGAGGTGTGCAAGGTACGTAATACGCTTTCCGTGCTGCGCCGTCCCCAGCGCTCTGGACGTGGATCTACGAGTCTGGAGATACTCGATCCTGGACGCTCGCCACCGCGCAGTCTGAACCATGCATCTGCTATAGCACCCAGTGCTGCAATATAGACTACACGAGAGGCAGCTTCTATGCCTGATATACCTCTGAAGCCCACCACGGCACCAATAACGTTGGATAGAGCAGAAAGCCCTGTAGAGTCGCGTACTGCTGCGTCTCGACGTGCTCCTGCTTCAATTATGGCAGCCACTCCATAAAGATCAGGAGACAGCAGATCAGCTCGTGCAGGCAGGTGACTATGGCCATCCGAGAGGCCAATTGCCAGATCACACGCCTTGAACCCTGCTGACGCGCCTGCGTGGTCTGAAACAAAGGCGACGATAGCTCCTTCTTTCTGTTTCGCACGAATAACAGATACTGCATCGTCATCGGCAAGGAGAGGCACGCCTGCACGATGCACAAGTGCCTGCGTCACAATTTGATTGCCACCAGCAAGCACTCCCAGCTCTACTCCGTAACGCTGGCATAACTCTATAAGGTCTGAAACCCCCTGCTTCTGGCTTCTTTGTAACAACCTTGTGCGCCAAAGCAGTGGGCTTGTATTCATCTGGTATAGTGCAACTATAAACTACAACAGAAGGATTATGGCATATATGACCCGAATACTTTCCTATAACATACTCTACGGCGGGACAGGCCGTGTCAATGAATTGACGAAGATGATTGGATCGACTCGCCCTGACATTGTCGGGCTAGTTGAGGCGACAGACCCGCAGGTGGTCGAGGAACTGGCGCGAAGGCTAGGTATGCAATATCACATGACAGCCCGTGGCAAGCACAAACGGGATAGGCAGTTGGCGGTACTCAGTCGCTTGCCGGTGGTATGGACGGAGACGCACGTACGCCCTGGTATACTCACGAAGCCATTGTTAGAGGTGTGCGTAGAGGAACCCGGTGGAGAGCAACTGACAGTATTTGTCACTCACCTGACAGCAGCATTCAATCAATTGCGGGCAGGTGATTACATACGGCGACGTGAAGTACAGGAGATACTGGATATCATGGCGTCGAAGCGAGGGACGTCACATCTCTTGATAGGTGACTTCAATGCGCTTGCCCCAGGAGACAATCTACAAGCAAGCGCATTACTAGGCTATTTATTAGATATTGACCGCCGCTACCCACATACCACTAGCACGCTTGCCGGACACCCCAACCTCGAGTCTGTGGTACCGTGGTATTTGCGTGTCCTCAATCCACTTCTAAGAGCCACTCCACGTAATAAGTTGCTCAGCGCCTTCTTTGATACTGCTGTCTCTCTGTATGCGCCACGTGAGAGTATCGGCTTACTGCGTAGCGTTGGCTATGTGGATTGTTTCCGGCGCATGAATCCGCGTGCAAAGGGCTTCACCTGTCCAACTGAGTCACCTGCCGGTCGAATCGATTTCATCTTTGCCTGTCCACACCTGGCTCGGCGCCTCGCGACATGTTGCGTCGTTACGGAAAGCGAAGGTGTACCTGGCGATCAAGCAAGTGACCATTTCCCCGTATTTGCTGAGTTTCGTGATGCGTAAAGGCCCTCCGCGTGAGCTTTTCGGAGGGCCTTTATTACTTTGTGTCCACTTAGTGGAATACGTCTTTTATCTTGTCGAAGATGTTTTTATCGTTTTGTTCACGTTCAAGACGAGCAAATTCTTCGAGCAGGCGCTTTTGCTCAGGGGTCAAATTGGTCGGCGTCACCACTTTGACGATAACATGTTGGTCGCCACGTGCGCTACTATGCACTACAGGTACACCCATACCCTTGAGACGGAAAGAGCGATTACTTTGTGTGCCTGCCGGAATCTTGAGTGTGCTAGCCTTGCCATCGACCGTAGGAACCTCAACCTCGTCACCAAGGGCGGCCTGCGTAAAGCTGATGGGTAGCTCGTAGATGATGTCATTGCCCTGGCGTTTGAAGACGGGATGGGGTTTTACGGTAAGGATGACGTAGAGATTGCCCGGCGTGCCGCCCCGCGCACTGACTTCGCCTTCGCCGGTGACACGGACGTTGATGCCATCATCGACACCTGCGGGAATGTTGACCACCACTCGACGGTTGTTGCGCACCCGGCCCTGTCCCCGACATTTTTCACAGGGAGTAGTAATGACACGACCCTCGCCACGACAGCGTTCGCACATCGTCACGTTGACAAACTGCCCAAAGATAGACTGTTGCACGCGACGAATCTCGCCAGTTCCCTGGCAGGAGGAACCCCGGGCCGTTGACGTCCCTGGCTGTGCGCCACTGCCTCGACAATTGGTGCATGTCTCCCAACGAGGCAGTTCAATTTCCTTCTGGCAGCCGAAAACGGCTTCCTCAAAGGTAATCACAAGCTCGTAACGGAGGTCCGCACCGCGCTGTGTACTGGTTCGGCGCTGTGTGCCTGCCGTGCTAGAGAAGAATGTCTCGAAAAGATCGTTGATACTGCTAAACCCGGCAAAGTCGCCATAGCCTGTACCTGCGCCATTATTCACGGCGGCATGCCCATATCGATCATAGGCGGCGCGTTTCTGCGGGTCACTCAGTATCTCATAGGCTTCGTTGACCTCAATGAAACGGGCCTCCGCTCCCTGCTCTTTATTGGCATCTGGGTGGTACTGCTTGGCAAGACGGCGGAATGCTTTTTTAATTTCTTCCTCATCGGCGCTACGCGATACCCCCAGCACCTCATAATAATCTCGTTTACTCGTGGCCATCGACGATCCTTTTGTTGAGAAACAGGGCGCGGCTTGATCCGCGCTACTAGCTTCTATACATATGTATCTTATACTACATTTTCTACCGGGTATATGCAAGGGCATAGCCCATGTAGAAGTTCAAGTTTCAGATGGTGTGGCCATCGGCGGTTGCCACACCATCTGAAAACCTACATTTCCTTGTATTCGCCTTCGATGGTGTCGTCGTGCGGGCCGCCCTGCTCAGATGGACCGCTCTGTTCCTCGCTACCAAAGCCTCCATCGGGGCCGCCTGCAGCACCAGGCTGGCGATAGATCGCTTCGCTGATCTTGTAGAAGGCTTGATCCAGTGATTCACGCGCCGACTTGATACGAGAGACATCATCGGTCGAGAGAGCGGAGCGTACATCGGCTATCTTAGACTCCAGCTCGCTCTTCTGCTCAGATGTGAGCTTATCACCTAGATCTGCGATATTCTTCTCTGCACGATAGGCTGCGCTATCCGCCAGGTTGCGTTCCTCGACCTCTTCCTTACGGCGCTTGTCCTCGGCGGCATGGGTTTCAGCGTCGCGCACCATGCGGTCGATCTGGTCTTTGGACAGGCCGCTGGAGGCCACAATGGTGATCTTCTGCTCGCGCCCGGTTCCTTTATCACGCGCTGAGACGTTGACAATGCCGTTAGCATCGATGTCGAAGGTGACCTCAATCTGAGGTACACCACGTGGGGCCGGCGGGATGCCATCAAGAATGAAGCTGCCAAGCGAGCGGTTGTCCTTGGCAAACTCACGCTCACCTTGCAACACGTTGATCTCTACACTTGGCTGGCTGTCGCTGGCGGTTGAGAAGACCTGGCCCTTCTGGGTCGGGATGGTCGTGTTGCGCTCTATCAAGCGCGTGAAGACACCACCGAGAGTTTCGATACCCAGGGAAAGCGGGGTCACATCAAGCAGCAGGACATCCTTCACATCGCCGGTCAGCACACCTGCCTGGATGGCAGCGCCGACGGCGACGACCTCATCCGGGTTTACGCCTCGGTTTGGCTCGCGATCAAAGATGCGCCGTACCATTGTTTGCACCGCGGGCATACGGGTCTGGCCACCCACCAGGACGACTTCCTGAATATCACCAGGGCGAACCCCTGCATCTGAAAGGGCTAGCATCACCGGTTTACGCGACTTCTCAATCAGGTCTTCGACCAGTTGCTCCAGCTTTGAACGTGTGAGCGTCATAGTGAGGTGCTTGGGGCCGCTGGCATCTGCCGTGATGAAGGGCAGGTTTATCTCTGTCTGCATCGAGCTAGACAGTTCTTTCTTGGCCTTTTCTGCTGCTTCCTTCAGACGCTGCAATGCCATACGATCCTGGCGCAGGTCGATGCCGTTCTCTTTGCGGAACTCGTCGGCAAGCCAGGTGATGATGCGCTGGTCAAAGTCGTCGCCACCCAGATGTGTGTCACCGTTGGTACTCTTGACTTCGAAGACACCATCGCCCAACTCAAGGATAGAGATGTCGAAGGTACCACCACCAAGGTCATACACACCGATGCGCTCATCCTTTTTCTTATCAAGGCCATACGCCAGTGAGGCTGCAGTTGGCTCATTGATGATACGCAGGACCTCAAGCCCGGCGATTCTGCCGGCATCCTTGGTCGCCTGGCGCTGCGCATCGTTAAAGTAGGCAGGCGCGGTGATGACGGCCTGGGTGACACGCTCGCCAAGGTAGGCCTCGGCATCGGTCTTCAGCTTCTGCAAGATCATCGCGGAGATTTCTGGCGGGCTGTACTGTTTGCCTTGTATCTCTACCCACGCATCACCATTGCTGGCCCGGACGACCTTGTATGGGACGATGCGCCGGTCGCGATCTACCTCAGGATCATCATATTTGCGACCCATGAATCTCTTGATGGAAAAGACGGTATTTTCAGGATTGGTGACGGCCTGACGCTTTGCCACCTCACCAACGAGACGCTCGCCGTTCTTGTTCACAGCGACAATCGAAGGGGTGACACGCGATCCCTCTGCATTGGGGATAACGACAGGTTCGCCGCCTTCCATGACGGCGACGCACGAGTTGGTTGTTCCTAGATCAATTCCAATAACTTTTGGCACAGTTGCCTCCTAAATGTAGTAATAGTTAATCAGTTGTCCCGATTTTTTCTGTTTCAGTTCCCGTGGAGACCGGTTGGGGTTCACGGGCAATTTTCACGAGCGCGGGCCGTAGAACCTGGTCTTGAAGCTTGTAGCCACGCTGGAGTTCAGCGGTGACCGTTTCTTCGGGGTAGGCACTGGTCTCTTCGTAGGCTACCGCCTCATGCTCAATTGGATTAAATTTCTTTCCCTGGCTCTCAATAGGCGTCACGCCAGTACGATGCAGGATGCCAAACAGTTGAGCCTGGATCATGCCTATGCCTTCTACCCACGTGAAGTGAGCAAACTCCTTGGGCAGGGAGGTAAATGCGCGATCGAAGCTGTCAAGCACTGCCAACTGCTCATAGACGACCGCTTTAAGTGTGTCTTTGAGCGCCAGGTTGAGGTCTTGTTGCAGCCGCTTGCGCATATTTGAAATCTCTGCCTGCGCACGCATGGCACGATTCATGTAATCGGTTGCCTTCTCGCGCTCGGTCGCCAGTTCTTTCTCCAGTTCCTCAGTGCGTAGCTTGAGTTGCCGGATCTGTGCGATAGGCGTCTCTTGTTCTTGAGAAGGTGCTTGCGATGACTCAGGTTGTTCTACTTCATCGGTCATACTTCATAATCCTCTTTATTCGATCCCTTATTCGTAGCCATAGACTTCGGCCAGCAGGTCGTTCATGACTTGTGTCATATAGCGTACGACTGCGATGGCGCGACCATATTGCATGCGCGTTGGGCCGATTACGCCCAACAAGCCGCCAATTTTGCCCTCACGGCCATAGCGAGCAACAACCAGACTGACATCCTTCATCTCATCCCACTCGTTCTCCCCACCAATAATGACGTGGACGCCATCGGACTCGCGTAACTGCGATGCCACTGCCGGTAAAAAGCGATTCTGCTCCAGTACCTCCATGACCTTGCGCACACGCTCGTTGCGTTCCTCTTCCGGTCCCATACGGCTATATTCTGGCTGCTCCAGGATGTTGAGCACCCCTTCACGGTAGAAGACGTCCCCCAACGGATCACCATGTTGCTCGAGGATATGGGCAATGGTGGTACCGATGAGGTGTTCGACCGCAGAGAAGTCATGCCGGCGCAAGAGAGCATCCACTTCGGCAGCACTCTTGTTGTAGAAGAGTTCGTTGAGCGAGGCTGCAGAGGCGCTGAGTTCTTCTTGCTGGATCGGCCGCTCTAGCAGTAGCCGCTGTTGTTTGACCGTCCCATCGATCATCACCAGGACCAGGTGGGCAGAGAGGTCGGTGACCGAAAGTACCTCAAAGTGCTTGAGCCGTCCCTCCGTGGCTCGTGGTGAGGTCATGACTGCTGCGCTATGGAGCAAGCGGGCCATCACTGAAGCCGTTAAACGTACCCATTGATCCAGTTGATCCTGGACCTGGTAGAACTGATGACGAATCAGGCGCTGCTCTTCAAGCGCGAGCGCCGATTCTTGCATCAAATGTTCTACAAAGTAACGGTATCCCAGGTCAGTTGGTACGCGCCCTGCAGATGTATGCGGTTGATAGATAAGGTGAGCCTCTTCCAATCCGGCCAGTTCATGACGAACGGTGGCGGAACTGAAGTTCAGTCCATACTTACGCACCAGGGTTTCAGATGCGACGGGCGTGGCGGTATAGATGTACTCTTCGACGAGCGATCGCAGTATCTGCTGTTTTCGCTGGCTCAGTGGTGTCATGTGTTCGGCGAACTCTCCCAACATGCTCCTAATAATACGCTACTTGTCAATAATGATTGCTAGCAGTCTTAAGGTCTGACTGCGAATATAGAATAGCACTCAACGGGTGAGATTGTCAAGGGGTGTGGTAAAATGGGTGCGCGTACGATTTTGGCATGGACCCTGGCAGGCCCTACATCACGATTTTGGAGATGACACATTATGGACGAACAGAAGCGCACACCTGGCAGATACGGAATAGACGAGATAGAGGCAAGCCAACTGGAAAAATGGCCCAATGCTCATCCTGAGCGGGATTACGTCGTACATCTGGAAGCTCCAGAGTTCACCTGCCTCTGTCCCAGGTCGGGCTTCCCCGATTTTGCCACCATCATCATCGACTATGTGCCCGATCAGCACGTCGTCGAACTGAAGAGTCTGAAACTCTATATCAATAAATACCGTAACCGGCAGATCAGTCACGAGGCAGCCGCCAATACCATCCTCAACGATTTGATAGCTCTGCTCTCTCCACGCTGGATGCGTGTGGTTGCTGATTTTACGGTCCGTGGCAATATCAAGACGATCATTTTCGCCGAGCACGCTCTCCCTGGATACAAAGGGCCAAGACCAGAGTACAGACGCCTGGGGGCTTCCTGCTAAATCCTCTAGCTGTTGGCCTCTACACGTCGGAAGAGGATCGGGCTGAAATTGGTATGATAGTCGTAGGTGTCCAGATTCTCTTGTCGCTTGAGAAACCCTACCACCAGATAGGTAAAAGGAGTGGCAACCACCTCATACACGACTTTGAAGCTCCACTGTGTGAGGATGGCGGTGAGCATCAACTGAGCTGGAATGACTCCCCAAAAAGCTATGCTAATAAAGATGACAGTATCCAATCCTTCACCTACCAGCGTTGAGCCGATGGTACGTGTCCACAACCAGCGTCCCTGGGTGGCAATCTTCAACTTGGCGAGTACAAAGGAGTTGGTAAACTCACCAACCAGGTAAGCAACAAACGAGGCCAGTAATAAACGTGGAGCGAAACCAAGAATGGTCTCGTAGGCCGCCTGGTCTTTCCAGAAGGGGGCGGCAGGCGCAAGTCCTCCCAGGAAAATCGCAATCACAGCCAGCAAGTTACAGGTGAAGCCTAGCCAGATGACCCGTCGCGCCGCTGGATATCCGTAGACCTCCGTAAGCACATCACCAAACAGGTAACTGAGCGGGAAAACAATAATGCCAGCTGGCACTAAGAACCCGAATAGCAGCATTAGTTTCACAGCAATGATGTTTGCCGTGATGAGACAGGTGACAAAAACGGATGCGACCACGACAAACCAGAAAGATACCTTCAAACCCAAGACTCCTTCTCTTGCAATCCATCATTAACAAAAGTATTCACTGTAATAATTATGCCACAAGGGAGCATGGGCTACTGTGTTGGTATCGGTGTCAGCTCTGGTCCTGGTACCGTAGTAGGTGTTGGTGTACCAGGACCGGTGTCGGTGCCAGGGGCAGGGCCGGTGCAGAATGTGATGCCGGGCGTTGTTGTTGCCACCGGTACCTGTGTTGGCGCTGCCGTGGTCGTCAAGTCGCAAGGGATGGGGATGCCTGTCTGCATCGGCTTTTCAGTATCAAGCATCCAGTCGGTAATGCCAGTCCCTTCCAGACCGTTGCTTTTTGAAATGGCTTGTTTGATCACCCCCGGCGGTACAGTAAATGTCGTTTGTGTAAAAGGATAGGGAGGGTGGTAGTTCCCACAGGGAATACCTGCTCCATCGATATTACAGGCGCCGCTGGCACGTTCGATGACGCTGTGCCAGATAGGGCCAGCGCCTGTAATACCGACGGCATGATACAACGGCGAGTTATCGGCATTACCCGACCAGACACCGACCACGACGTCGGGCGTGTAGCCAATCGTCCAGTTATCCACAAAGTCATCGGTTGTGCCAGTTTTGGCAGCCAGCTCGTGCTTCTGTCCATCGGCTTGCTCCCAATCGTACATTGAGAGGACGTGGTCGCCCGTGAATTCAATGGCGCGTGCCGGTTCATCAGAGAGTATAGAGGTCATCAGGTAGGCAATCTGTGGACTGATCACCTGGACACCATTGGGATGCGTCGGATCGAAGTGGTAGAGATTATGACCATAGTTGTCCCAAATATCCAAGATAGTCTTAGGCGGGATGTGTACACCCTGGTTGGCGAAGACCTGGTACGCCCCCACCATCTGGATCAAGGGAACACCTGCAGTACCCAGCGCGGTAGCAGGTCCCAAAAATGTATTATGCTTGGCAACATCGTTGTCTATCGCTGTAATACCTAAACGTCGTGCCATGTTGGCGACGTTATCCACGCCCGCGAACTCAAAAGTTTTCACGGCAGGCACATTGAACGAATTGGCGATGTCAATGCGAATGGTGGAGTTCAGGTTATGGTATCCGCCGCCGTAATCGGGGGGATGGTAGGCTGTTTTTTCAGGGTCGTTTACGTTGAGAGGCGCCGCTCCCGAAGGGAAAGGATAGAACGTTTTTCTATCTGGAAGCGCCAGGCCTGGATACCAGCCCATCTGGAAGGCTGTTGCATAGACAATGGGCTTAAAGGATGAGCCTGGTGAGCGAGAAGCCACAGCAGCATTGTATTTTCCGCCAACTTTGGGATCGTTCGAATTCCAGTCAGCGCTGCCATCCATTGCCAGGATCTCACCTGTTTTGGCGCTCATAACGACGACCGCCGAGTCATTGACATTATGCACAGCGTTGAGGGGGCCATAGTCGCCTTCGAACGGCTGATACTCAGGTTTATCGAGATGGCGGCGTACAGCGTTCTCGACGAACTCTTCCAGATTGATGTCGATGGTGGTGCGGATATTGAAGCCGCTGTTGAGCAGGGTTTCAACGCCTAGTTGGTCCTCCAACTGTTGAATGACCCATAGGACAAAATGTGGGGCACGAATGTGGCGTATATATGGCGTGAAGGTCATCTTAGCGGTCAGGGCTTCTGCCTGCTGTATCATGGCTGGTGTAATCGTGCCCAGGCCTGGTACTTGCGTTTGTTGTGCAAGCATCTCACCCAGTACTTCATCCTGGCGAACTAAGGCGCGAGCCTTGTTGGCAGGGCCGAGGGTTGGATCATAACTGGAAGGGTTTTGTGGCATGCCCGCTAATAAGGAGGCACGCGCCAGTCCTAATAGCGGGTTATGTTTGTGTGTGTTGAGGTCGAGGTCGAGGTTGGCGATGGCAGGAGTACACACGTGTTGCACGTTACACTGTGGCATGATATGGAAGTAGTCCTCAACGGCGGCCTCTACGCCGAGCTCCTGGGCACCAAAGGGTGAAACGTTGAAATATATCTCCAGGATCTTCCATTTGGGAAACTGTTGCGTCAGGCCAATCGCCAGTACCGCCTCGGTGATCTTACGATCTAGCGTTACTGCCCTGTTATTGGTGAGATTTTTTATCAACTGTTGCGTCAGCGTGCTGCCACCGCCAGCAACTTGATGGTATTGCAGGTATTCGATCGCTGCACGACCGATGCCTTGCGGGTCTATGCCAGGGTTATCCCAAAACGTATGATCCTCTGCCGCTATCATGGAGTCGCGCATAATCTGCGGGATGTCGTTATAGGAGACAGGAGTACGACGGCCTCCGCCATTTGGATCAAATAAGTCATACAGCAAGACGCCGTTGCGGTCGTAGATATGAGAGGTCTGGCTAATCTGCTGGTTCGCTATTCCCTGCAGACGTGGAAACTCGCTCTGATAATAGGCATAGGCCGAGGCAACGCCCGAAGAGCTTAGAATCACCAGGACGAGAGCAAGAGCGATAGCGATATTTTTTGCTAAGTTTGTCGGATTGAGTTGGTTACGTTGCCAACGCTCGCGCCGCCGCCGCATTTGCATAGAGATGCGCATAGTGCGTGAGCGTTTCCAGGGTTTCGCTTTCTGCTTTACCGGTGCAATGCGCTGACCAGGGCGGTAGAGGACCAGCGGCTGCTGATCGACTTTCCCTGGGACCGCTGCCATGTGACCGGACCAGCGACGGACTGTCTGCATGGTATTAGCGACCCAGCCTCTCTGTCCAGGTGGAGGCCCGCCTTGTCGCTGGGAGGGTTGCGGTGGTGGCATCGGTGAAAATTGGGCTGGTCCCTGTGGTCTGGGCATTGCAGGAGGATACTGTTGAGGTATCTGCTGCTGTTGGGCGTATTCACGTAATGAGCGGCCTGCACGGGGATTGCCGTTGTTCCCAGTAGGACGATTGTTCTCAGGTGGTTGTTGGTTCCAAATAGTATTATTCATAACTGTTTCTAATCTTCTAGGTACATTCTCATAGGTACAATTTCAGTCCACTCACTTTAACGGAGCAGGCCAGGTACATTAACACGTTCAGCCATTTGGGCCATGGCCAGCCCAGGCAAAGGGACAGTACCAGGTACACACCGCTTGCCAAATAATGTACAATGGAGGAGCTATATACAACGGACTCTTGTTGAGAGGAGCCACTATTTCATGCTCTTGCGTCGTATTCGTTTGCTAGCAGTCGTCTTGCTTTGTCTTTGCGCCCTGTTAGTCTCAACTGTTGCTTTTCCTCGGCCCGCATTTGCGGCAGGCGATCCAATCACCGTGACCTCTCAAACAGATACAGTTCACTTCCCTAACTTCATCGACTTTGATCTCAGTGCAAACGATAGCAGCAGCACTCTATCTCAGGCCATTATCTCCATTACATTCAGCGTCCCAGGGTATGAAAATCAAGTAGACGAGCACACATTAACCATCAGTCATCCTGCTCAAAGTGTGACGTTGCACTGGCGCGAAGACACAACTGGCAATAACTTCTACCCGGCGGGGGTGCAGGTCGCTTACAATTGGCAACTTGAGGATAGTGCAGGCCATAGGCATACAGGTGTCACTCAACACTTCTCAACGACAGATACCCGTTTCAACTGGCCGCGCCTGTCACAAGGCAACTTGCAGGTGAATTGGTACAACCGCTCACAGGATTTCGGTCAGCTCGTGCTCGACAAAGCAAGTGCGAGCCTGGCTCATATCAGCACTATGCTTGGGAGTGGGCTGGTTCATCCGATTAATGTGTGGATCTATGCGTCCGATGACGATTTCCATGGCTCGCTTCAGCCAAACTCTTATGAATGGGTAGGAGGTGAGGCCCTTCCTTCCCTGGATGAAGCATCGATTGTTGTAGTCGATACCTCCGATCATACCCTGGTGCGCGACATGCCCCACGAATTGACCCATCTCCTCTTCCACCAACTTATAAACCCGGGACTCCGCATCCCGACGTGGTTCGATGAGGGTCTGGCAGTGTATAACCAGGTTTATCATGAGCCGGAGATGACTGCACGTTTGCAAGCCGCGCTCGATTTACATACGCTGCTCCGATTGGACGATATCGCAGATGGTTTTCCGTCTAATTCAGACCAGGCATATCTTGCCTATGCCCAAAGTTGGAACCTGGTCAGCTACATGTATAGCACCTTTGGCCTGAGCAAAATGACTCTTTTTATCAAGTTGCTGAAAAACTCACAAGCAACGTTTGCACAGGATTTGCAGCAGGCTCTTGGAGAGGATCAGACCCACCTGGAGGATCAATGGCGCATTCACCTGCATCAGCCACCGGCACTTGCGCCCGGTCAACTCACGCCAACTGCACAGCCACAAAGGCAGCCAGTCCAACCAAAAACGCAAACAAACGCTGATAGTAGTTCACCGTTACTCATCACCATTGGTTTCTTGCTTGTTCTGGCGTCCCTGATTATGCTCTTGGTCATTAGCGTCAATGTGAACCGGCGGAAGCAACAAGCACTGGAGATGGAGTCTGCACGACAGCTTGTTGCCGCCAATACCCGGCGCTGGCAACCAGGCAATCAAACATCGTCGTATACCCAAACATCGACGTATATGCAATCCCCCATACCACCTTCAACGCCGTTTGTCCCTGCAAATCCGCATGCCAGTCCATGGGAATGGGACTATCCAGATGATGAAGGGGAGGCGTATGCTGGTGAGGACAAGAGCAAAAGCGTGATGGG
>Ga0099828_10001207_pt1 | contig 16965 bp, 13 predicted proteins | sample CZO8metaG_2_FD_79338 | JGI IMG/M metagenome (GOLD analysis project Ga0099828, IMG submission 79338) | Vadose zone soil microbial communities from the Eel River Critical Zone Observatory, Northern California, USA - CZOApr15con2H1.8 metaG | ecosystem: Environmental > Terrestrial > Soil > Vadose... | reverse complement strand
GGAAACAACGTGTGATATTACGGCTGTCCGCAATTTCAACCGTTTTTTCAAATAGAAGAAGGCTGCGTCAAGCGGGCCCTCTCTCGGATAAAAATAGATTTCAGGAGATTCAATGAACAAACGGAGTAGGGCACGCGCTGTATTTCCATGTCGCTGCCACCGTATGAGTTGAGTGTTGCGACGCGCCAGGATACGAGGGTCGGGAATTCCCTCGCAGCACATTGTGACTCGAAAACGATCCGGGCTTAGTCGCGCGACGATCTCTTTTACAGTCAAATTTTGCGCGTTGGTGTCCGCCTCGTCAGCAAACGAGGGAGTAAAGATGTTGACCATGGATGATCGGATCATCTGGTACAGGCTAGGGTAACCCAGGAAATCAGTGGCTGGAGTTTATATGCTGGTTCGCCCATTCTAGCCGAAGGTCACGAAGCCGTAAACTTACTTGTTGTTTGAGATTTCGCTCCTGCCATGAGCTTTGTAAATGGCGGCGAGCGTACCCCAGAAGGCGCCCTCGCAAGGCTTTTTCTGCATCTCGGGGCAGTGGTTTCTGCTCCACGGGATCGGCTTCGAGATCAAACAATTGCTCATGAGGAGGATCAAAGCAAAGCACAAGTTTGTAGCGGGCGTCTCGAACCACGAGAACTCGCGGACCGAGGCGAGTTTCGGATCGCAGCGGGTTGGTACAACTCGTGATTGATTCGACGATGGCAGGTTCATCCCAACCGGATCCCTGCTGCAATTGTGGCCAGTGGGAATGGCCCTGGAACTCCGCAGGACATTCAATGTTCATCGCATCGAGCAGTGTGGGAGTGAGATGCAGATGACTGAATGGGGTTCCTGGCAGCTGTATTTTGCTGAAACCCGGGACCCGCACAAGCAAGGGGACATGAATGATCTCCTCGGTCGCCCGGGAGGGAGGATGAAAACGCCCTCCATGGTCCAGGAATTCTTCACCATGGTCTGCGGTAAAGGCAAACATGCAATTGTTCCAGAGTTGGAATCGCCGCACAGTCTCCACGAGCTTTGCCACCTGTTTATCCACCCATCGGATGCCCGCGTCGTAGAGAGCAATAATATGGTCGCGGTGTCGCCGCAGCCGATTGGGGGACAAATCCGAACGGTTCCAGTATGAATTCAAATATCGCGCCCGGAAAGGAGTGACTTCTTCATGTCCCAGCAGGGAGAGGGCTTCTTCCTTTGGGTAGTAGGGTGCGTGAGGATCCATCAAGTGCAACCAAAGAAAGAACGGCCTTTGACCCACCGAAGCCAACCAATCGCCAGCCTGATTGACCACTGCATCAGCTGCGGGAAAGCGCCGCAGAGTGGCCAACGATCCATTCCGCGGCGTTGCGAGTCTCTGGCAGTACTGAAAATAAAGCTCATCGTAAACGGCGCCTAATGGTCCAAGTCTGCGGAACAATGATTCCAGAAAACGATTAACTGTGCTACGAAGACCCGGGCGGCCGTTGCCATTGGTAGATATGTCAGGATTAGTAGTGAGTTCTACGTCGAGAAAATCACGAAAAGTGTCGAAACCCTGGTCGTAACCAAACGCGTCGGAGACGTATGGGTTAGCAGCCCCGAACGCGGCCGTCGCATAACCCGACTGCTGCAACACTCTAGCCAGGGTCGGCTCTCCGGGCGCAAGTCCTATGACGTCGCGGCCGAGAGCTAAGGGATGACGCGCGGCAAGTATCGCCGGAAAAGAATAGTAAGTAGGAGCGCCGCCTACGATGGCGGTTGGGAATACAAAACTTTCTTCCGCCAGTGAATCAAGGAAGGGAGTGGTGGGACGCTCGTATCCCATGAACCCGACGTGATCGGCACGCAGGCAATCGACAGTGATCAAAATCAGGGAGCGAGCATTCTCCATCTAGACTCCCGACCTCGCTCGGAAACTGCCCACCTGCGGAATTTCCTTTGTCACCACAATGCGAGTGGAACCTTCTCCACACTCATATTTGCCGGTATTAATGATGTCGTACAAATCTGCATCATTTATATATAGGAGTCTGGGATGTTTTCCCCGCAGCGCCGACAGGAAATCGTCCAAATGGCGCACGGTCGTGCTGCGGAAATCTTTGAGTGATGAGTGAAAATTGATCGAGTGGATGGAAATGATGGCCGGTATCCCACGGATGAAACATTCGTCAGCGATCCGCAGACATTTTTCGACCGAGAACGAAGGGTCGGTGGCAGGCTCAAAATCGATTGCACGAGAAACATTTACCAGCCCGTGATGATCCATGGAGGGCGGCGAGGGAACAGCCGTTGTCCCATTTTGCGCCACGCGAATTCCATTCCTTGACCAAGCTTGATGAGTGTCATGGTTCGCGCGATACCCGGGAGCACAAGCTGAAATTGGATGCATGGAGAAGAAGTTGTGGAATGCATTGACTGTCTCGCGGAACAGGTCTTCCTGGATTTTGCCGGGTAAGAATCTTTCGTCCCGTTTTTTTTCTGGATCCCAATATTCGTACCCCACCCACGGCATACGCCAGTGAATATACGGGGTTCCCGCTTTCCACAATGTGCGCAGCAGAGTACGGCGTTCATTGTCTTGTACGAGACATGTTTCAACGGCTTGACGGCAGAAGTGTGTGAAGCCGTGTAGGGCTGGGTAGAAAACGCGATCTGCGATCCCTCGCGCGTAGGCCTCGAACAGATGTGGACGTTTCCAATCGCCTGGCAAGCCTTGCGACAGGGGACGCATCTCAAAGTTCCGGAAGTCTGCGGCGGCGCTCTTCTCAAAGTCCACATTGGCCAGAACGAAATTCAGTTCCAGGCATGCCGGTCGACCGATGGCGTCTCGATGGCGTTTCAATAGCTCGCTCACAGCATAGACGTCTTCGGCAGTTTCCAAGGTATAAAAATCGTATGGTTTCTCGCCCAACACCAAGCCGGCGGAGCGAAGCTGGGCGAGGCCTTCATTGTCGCGGACGCCGGCCCGTCCCCAATCATCGCTTTGGAAGAGGACCAGAGGTCTGTCGAAACAAAAACCCTGACGAGGGCTGCGACCCTGGCGGTGCGTCCGGAGCTTGCGCGCGAGATTGAGCAGATTGGCCAATTGATATCAATTTTAAGAACTTACCAAGCCTACAAATACTTCCGGTTCGAAAAAACCGCGGCGATGACCGCAGCTATTTTTGCGCAAGAACACTGTAATTGGCTGCAAATTGATCGTTTTGACTGCGGGCGATTTTCTCAAGTATAACGCCCGACAAATTCATCAACGGATAAATGCCATACCGAAACAACAATCGGATTGCATGATATTTCGCGAAGACATTCAGACAAGCATTCACCGTGCGAAAAAATCCTGTGATGCTACCCCCTTCTGCTTCAACTTCGACGGCCGAAAAGGTGCGCAGCAGATGACGTAATCCCGCGGGGAGAAAACGCCAACATTCTTGATCCGAATCTCTGGGAAACGCGCTTGGAACACTGAGCAATAAAAAACCTTGTGGCTTGAGAACGCGATGAATCTCAGCAATCACCGTTTCGGGATGAGGTATGTATTCCAGTACTTGAGTACAAAAGGCCACGTCAAAGTAATCGTCGGCCAAAGGAAGTTGCTCAGCACGAGCCACGACATTCACCAACGGCGAGTCAATCAAATCTACTGCCACGTAATGCGAAATGAGCGGCGGCAGAAGGGATCGATAAGGCTGAATTCGTCCACCCACGTCGAGGACACGAAAAGGCGGCTGCGGAAACCTCGTAAACCACTTCTGAAACAATTGACGACGCTTACGCAAAACCAGCCAGCTCGGATTGGTGATGGAAGGGTAGAGGCGCTCTCTGCCTTCATGGTTTACCTGATTCAGGGTTTCGATCGTTGCCATGCAATCCAGACGGGTGAGGAGGTGTGAATCTCAAACGTCTTCAGATGTATCCGAGATCCTTAAGTCTCTCCTCCACGATGCGCTGTTCAGCCTGATCCAGATGCATCGCCTCATCGCGCAGCAATTCGCGCAATACGAACTCCAGCAAATCCTCTAAACTTGCGAAGTTTTTCCCAAAGCGCTCCTCGGCAGCAGCACAGAGTTCCGCTGACAGGTGTAATTGGCGTCGCTCAGTGGTCATGCCAGCACCACTGTCTTCTGTCTTTTAAAAGCAGCGGCGATCTTTGACCAGATGGCTTTTACGATCAAGTCATCATCTGCAGTCAAGCGGCAACTGAGCATTATTCCCAGGAAAACAAGATATGCTAAGACACTTGCAACTAAAGCTACCGCCCACTGTAGGCGCATGCCAGCGAAGCCCATCTTAAGCGCGAGGGTTACGATCAACACTGCCAGAAAAGCTGGCAGCAGTTGGAAATAGCTACGGTTATACGGTGACAAACCCAGCGAGGCCCTGACTTCGCGCAAATTCCAAACATTTGTGCCGATATTGACGAACGCCGCCGCCACCGCAGCGCCAATAGTCCCCGCAATCGGCACCAATGCCATATTAAGTAATACCATCATGGCGGCCATGCACACCTGTACTTTGATTAGCCGCCGCTGATTTCCCGACATCAGTAAAAGATATCCAACCGATCCAACTCCGCAGTTTACCAGTTGGCCTAATGCTCCAATGACCAGGATCGGCCAACCAGCCTCGAAGTCCTGGCCGAAGATGCGCATCAGTGGCCGGGCAAAGACAACCATGACCGTGGCCAACGGGAATGTCAGGCCCAGAATCCATTTGGTCAGCGTTTGAAACAGGCGACTCAGAAGTTCTCGCTCACCGCGTCCATACAAATCGGCGATGGTGGGCGAAAAAATCTGATTCACAGATTGGAGAGCGACTGGAACAAATCCTACGAGCGCCGCAGCGACCGCATAAATGCCAACTTGGCGGGCGTTCAGGTAAATGCCGATGAGGACTTTGTCAGATTGGGTGAGTAAAAATTCCAGTATGCCGATGCCGAAAACGGCAGCCGAAAACGAAAGCACCTCGCCATCTATGCCAAGCAGACTTGTATTGGAAAATCGGGCGGCGGCTGGAGTAAGTTTCCGAATTACCGCGATGAGAAGTACTAGTACCACAAGCGCGCTCACAATCTGCGCAACAACATATCCTCGCAACCCTTCGCCGAGCATGACAAGGACTACGGTAAGCACCATCATCAACGGGCTACCGATAAAATTTGTGATGACCGTGCGGCGGGTCACGTCCTTATACCCCGCCAGCACTTGGCCAAAAAACGTGGTCAATGCACCCAACAGCATGATCGATGCGAAGAAATAGAGATATTGGGAGAGCAATGGCGTGTGATAAAAGCTTACTGCCACCCACTGTCCGGCAAGCAGCATGACTGCGCCCAGGAGCAGGTTGGAAAACAACAGCATTCCGGCTCCGCGCCAAAGAAAGGCTCGCAAGCGATCCATTTGTCCGGTAGCGCTATATAAGGAAACAAAACGAACGGCGGATTGCGGAAGCCCCAGTCCGTTGAAGACACCGCAGAACCCGACCATCGTCATGCCCAGTGCGTAGATGCCCAAGGCTTCAGCGCCCAACACACGTGCCAGATAGACTTTAAAAATATAAGCAGCCGCAGCCGTGAACATAGTTCCGGCAAAGAACACAGTCGACTGACGCGAGATTCGCCCCATGTGCTGCCGGAATTCCTGGGCCTGCAGAATCTCAGATTGTGGTCGCGGAATTGTATTCAGTGTCGCCATTCAGTACTGCAGTCCACCTTTCGCTCTAGGCACACACCTCTGGAACTGCATTCTTTCCACTTGCAACAGCGTTGCTCTTCCCTGCCAAGTAGTCTCTCAGAAGGTCCGGCTCGAGCGGCTGCCATATACCTTTTCGCGGTTGCCAGCTGTTTCCCAGCTTGCCAAGGATGTGTGGGATTTCTGAAAGTTTCTCTGGCACATTCAAAATGTAACCCACACCAAAGCGCCCATATTGCTGAACGTATCCGTACGGATTGAGGACGAGCCATTCACATAGAAAACAAGGGACACCTTGCAAGGCGCAATCAAGAACCGTGCTGGATTCGATCGTGATACCAAACCATGTTTGGAGCAGCAGGTCACGAGAGAGTGGACCACTACAGATTTCCAAGTTTTGCTGATGTTCGATGGACAAGACTCGCTTAATCAACCGCGATCGCTGGCGGACGCTCTCGAAGGGATGCAACTTGATGATCAGCTTGCGGCCGTTCTCTGCCGCTAAGCGAGCGAGGGATGGCAGAACCTCGCGATATACTTCCTCGCCCCGCCCGCCTGCGCTTTCGTAGGGTTCGGAAAAAAATACAATCTGAGAACTCGATTGTGAAGGGGCCGGATGCGGTGTTACCGATACTACGGGCGTGGGAGCGCCGAGAACGACTCGCTCCGGCCCAAGACCGCATACTCGGTGCATGTAATCGCGCTCCATCTCGCTCTTGGCCAGGTAGAGATCCGAAGGCAACTCTTTAATGTGAAAACGCCCATCCAGCGCGCCGTGGTGAAAATCGAGCGTCGGTAAACCATGCTTTTTCGCGAGAAGCACTGGAAGGCGGGTGAAGGGATTGCTGTCATCCCCGCAAAGTACCGCACAAACTCGCTCCCGCTCAAACACGCTACGCCAAGCGTTGCGTATCGCAAGACCCTGCCGGAAGAGATGCGGAAATCGATTCAGCCGACCTACACGATGGAGCAGTTCAATTTCAGGAACGCGGCATATTTCTGGCTGAAGCGCATGCCATTTCTCCAGAATGTCTGCACATTCCACTCGGGATTCTGTTCCATCCGCATACGAAGCGAGGGGCGCATAATTCACATTTGCCGGAGCGTCAAACAGCAGTCCACTTTTCCTTGTCGCAACCAGAAGGAACTGTTGTTCGGGCAACATGCTGGCATAAGCGGCAGCCATGCGAGAGACATTCGTATAAGCCGTCGGCAATAAAACTACGGGAGCGCAGATTGGAGGCTTCCGCCGAGCAAAAATCTTTCGCCACCTGTAATTCGCATCGTATTTATCGAGGAAAATCTCGTTTAGTTGATTGATCGATAAATTTCGCAGCGCATGCCAATAATGGTTCGCGCGGGCACCCGAACTCGCCGCATCATCGAAAATGTGGACTTTACATTCGACGATCACGGCTATGGCATCAACCGCCCAACCACTTCGACTACTCCAGAATTCGTGCGAACCGGCCAACTCTCGCGCAAGACGCCGAAGCAAGAAAACGATTTCCAGTTCAGCGTGCAACAGAATCGCGGTCAGTTCCCACCAATCCAGACCTTCGCGGTCCAGCAACTGAGCACGCCCCATCTGCAGGGTGTCCCGTACCGCTAAGAGATCTTCGCTTCCCTGACGGAATGACTCCAACCGAAGTACAGGACAGCGCAACTCGCTTTGCCATGAAGTGGCAGTAGAAGCGGCAGATTTCCCGAGATCTACGACCAGATCCCAGTTGCCGCCACTCCACTGGCCACGCCGCGGAGAGTCTTCGGGATGAAGGAGAAGAATTTTCACAAATAGATGACTAAGCTCCTAAGCAACCGAAACCTCCTCTGCCGCAATGGGAACGGTTGCAAACGCAACCTTGGTCACCTCTTGCCAGAGCAGAAACTTGCGCCGGGTAAGTGAAAATTGGGGTTGAAGACCCGCTTTTTCGAGCCCTCGGATCGAAGGCGTATTGGCGGCCGCGCTGAAGATCCAAACACTGTTTTCTTGCTTTTGAAAGTGTTCCGATACAAGTTGTATTGCCGCGCCATAGTAACCACTGCCACGCTGCGAAACGGGCGTCCAGCAATCGAAGAGCACGACGGCATCGGAGGAGGCACCCTCGAGCTTAAAATTCAGTTCGGCCATATGAAATCCTTCGAAACGATCTACCCAACAAAAATGGATTGGAATGCCATCGGCATTGACCAGGGCAAAGCCTTGTCCCCTCCGGGTACGAAGTCTATTCGCGCAGCGCAACAAATAGTCCAATGTCTGGGAATCGGCGGCATTCGTCATTGCCGCGATAGACAGCAGGTTTAGATCCAGATTTTGCAGGCTTGCTGTGGACCCTAAATCTCCGATAGTGTCCAACGTCTCTATCGCGGATACCTGATAAAAGAGGATTTCTTCGCGGCCGAAGGAAGTCCTTAACACGCGGTTTGCCGCCCACGTAAGTAAGCCCACAGAATTCTGGTTGCGCATCACATCTCGTATTGTTTTGTATCTGGTCACGGAATGTCGAATCCGGTGCTCGACACGTGGCGTCAGCCTGGCAGCCTGCGCTGTCCGGTACCGGGCCCCTGCTTTCAAGTAACTGCTTAGGGACGTAGTCAACGTAAGATGGAGAGTGCGTCGCGTGGCAGTTGCGAAGCGATTCTTGTAGCTTTCGGCTCCCAGTCCCAGATCCAGCACATCGAATTCCGGAGAGTCACACGCCTCAGCAATCATCTTTGAGAGCAGACAAAATCCTGGCGAGTATGGCTCGAGATCGCTATCGAAGGTGGGTTGGTACCAGAACCAACTGTGAGCGAATTGAAAACCGTAGTTCCAGGCAACGGGCTGGTCACCTATCAGTAGTCGGGTTAGCGTTAGCCACCCCGATTCGGAAAGTAATCTAGCCAACTCGGCGAGAAAGACACGACGCTCCGCCTGGACCAAATTGCTGATGCGTCCCGTCGCCAGAAACCTGGCTACGTGTGCCCGGAAAAAACGGGGCAGGACACCTTGCACTCGATCCCATGATCTGAGATGACTGAGCGAGGCGGGGGATCGCCGCTGCAATGCATTCAAGGAGCGCCGCAGCATTTTCTTCTGCAGCAAGCTATCTTTGAGTACCCGTCTCTGCTCCGCTGTGCCCAGAGCGACTTGTGCGCACTCATAAGCGGATCGCGAAAACACAAAGAAGGCGTGTGCGCGACCGGACAAGCGGATCGCCCCGGCTGATGCGGAATCTGCGGGCAGATTGGCAAGTTCCAGGACACCGATTTCAAGTTCTCGAAGTTGTGCAAAGACCGCTTCGATCAATTCTGTTCGACGGTGCGGATGACTTATGAAATCGCAGTAGTCTGCGGTAGTGGTTGTGAGAAAACAGACTTTCTGCTGAGCCTGGTTGGTTGCCAGCGCTACTAATCCCACTAACGATTCGCCTTCGTATGCAAGCATTAACAAAGGAACAAGCGAGCCCCCATAGGCGCGCTGTACTGCCATCGCCCATTCGTAGGTGTAAAAAACCTGAGGGCATTCCATTTCCCGTACCAGTGCGTTCCACTGGTTTCGCAAGTTCTGGTCTTCCGGTATTTCTCGCAAGGTGACTAAACGCACGGCTCTCCCATCACCGACTCTGAGCTTTTTCAAAAACGTAGTAATACCACTCGGTTATAAACTCGCGGCTGGTGCGAGGATAATCATCGCCTAAGGTGCTGATGTGTTGGAAATCGAACCTTTGCACCTCCGCAAGCACACGTTCAGGAATCCAGCAGTGAATGAGCAACCCTCCGTGCGCGGAATCGTATAAGTAACCTTCCCCATGCCAGAATGCAGAACTAAACATTCGCTGAAAGAGACGCGTGCAACTCGCGAACCATGCGCTACCTATGGCGAGCATCCCGCGGCCACAAGTGGCCACAACTAAAGTTGGTTCATATAACAGACTTGTTCCTCTCACGAGGTTTCGCGCAAAAAGTCGAAGGCGTTTGGTATTCCAGGAGGGCCGTACAATAACTGATCGCGGATTATGAGACGAGAAGATCAAGACTCCACCCGAGCGGAGTAGTCGGCTGCACTCCTGAAGACACTTCTCTATCTGTTCGTATGGCGCAAGGGTATCCAACCCATTAAAGGAGAAAATTATGGCGTCGAAAGACTCTTCAGAGAACATTGACATATCGGCGGCATCAGCCTGCACAAATTCGAGATACGGGAACTTCGTACGACAGATCTTTAACATCTCCGCCGAGTAATCCACGCCGACATACCGACTCGCCGACTCCGAAAGGTACGACGTAGTTCGTCCTCCTCCGACTCCGAGGTCAAGAATGGCGCCACCCGACTTTACATAGGTTGCAAACAGAAGTTGCTCGCACGGACTGAGGTAATCCAAAGCTGCATAATGCGAGGCCACCTCCGGAGCGGTGTAAACGCAAGGTGTTGCTTGTGCGCTGAGGGACATGCGTATCAGTTCTTCTCCGCGACCGCTGAGATCGGTGCATTCATGCTCATACGCCGCCTGAGCCCCTGGTAGAAACCAGAGACGTGCGCCTCGAATTCTGAGATTTCCATGTCTGCTGTGACGTGGACGCGCGGGACAGCATAACGTGATCCGTGTGCTCCAAATCCTCCGCCGAAATTGAGGAACGCGCATTTGTAACCGGCGCGTTGTGCCATTTCCCACTCCCGCTGTGTTACCGAGCCTGAGTCCCCGAACGGATAGGCGAGAGCCCATACTGGTTTTCCCAGCGTGTTTTCAAGAAGGTGCCGGCACTCTGAGATTTCCTTCCATGCTGATTCGGCTGGTAATTGGGAAAGTATGGGATGGCTGAGAGTATGAGCTCCTATCGTCATTCCAGCGGCTGCCAATTGTTTTAATCCCGAAGACGCCATCAGGAAGAAACGATGCCTGTCCGCAGTTTCTTCGGAGTATTCCGCGTTCCAGTTGTTCGTGAGTTGCAGCACAAACCGGGCAGAGTTCACGAAGTCGCGGCGGGATGAGTGGCCACACTGCGACAGATTCTGCACCAGTTTCCACCAAAATTCGCGTCGCCGGTCCGGGCTGTTGGAGTCAGCATTGGCGGCCATCGGACTGATCTTAAGGACCAGTTTCCAGTCGGCGGCCTTCAGGAGCATGAGATAGAGTTCCTCATACCAGAGCATCTGTGGATACTCTTCGACTGAGGCAGCGGTGACAAAAAAGAGGCAAGGGAGTTCCTCTTCCTGCAAGATAGGCAGCATGTCGGTAAGCGCGTTTTGCAAGCCGTCATCACAGGTCAGAAGAATGGCTCGGGGTGGTAATTCTTCCTGGTCTTCGCACCAGGCCAGCCACTGCTCCGGAGAGATGACGTTATAGCGCGTTTTTAATAAGCGGAACTGACCGCGTAGCGTGTGAGCGCTGACCAAGCTACCATCGAGAGCAGTATCTGAAAGGCGATAGCCATGCGGAAGAACACCGTGGTAGGTAACCACACAAAAATCACCCCTGCCTGTTCTGCGGTGAAGATATCCCGTGCCTGCCAGGCAGGGATACACGACGCGCTTAAGTAGAGGACTCACAATCTTCATTGCTTTGTGACCAAGTCCCAGCTCAGAGGAGTGCCGCGTGTGATATCCCGCGCGGCGCGCATCCCGATAACTTCCTGCAGATGACGTGTATGAAGGCCGTACCCCGGACGGATTGAACGGACGTTTGCGGCCGTGAATACGTCGCCGCAGCTCACGTCCTGCACCACATATATTGAGCGGCGGAAGATTGAGCTCTTGCTTTCGTGAGCGCTGGGCCCGAATTGAATCTGGCCAAGTGCCCTCTCGGTCGTGCGCACGGCATCAACCATTGCTTTGAACTCCTCAGGCTCAAGCGAAAATGCGCTGTCGGGTCCCTTGAGAGCACGGGACAGTGTGAGATGCTTTTCAATAATGCTGGCGCCTAACGCAACTGCCGCAACGGGAACAGCGATGCCGAGAGTGTGATCGGAAAGTCCTACGGGAAGACCAAATCTGCTGGCAAGCTCCGGAATACTTCGGAGATTCATCTCGTCAAGAGACGCGGGATACGCGCTGGTGCATTTGAGCAGCGCCAGTTGGCATGCGCCAGCCGCACGAGCGCTCTGAACTGCCTCATCAATTTCTTCCAGACTGGCCATTCCGGTAGACATGATGAGCGGCTTGCCAGCGCATGCCATCTTTTGGATGAGCGGGATGTCGACAATCTCGAAAGAAGCAATTTTGTGGGCTGGAATACTCATTTGTTCAAGGAAGTCGACCGCGGTCGAATCGAAAGCACTCGAAAACAGATCCATTCCCAATTGGTTCGCAATTTTCTTGAGCTTAGGCTGCCAGTCCCAAGGCATGCACGCTTCAGCATACAAATCGTGGAGATAGCGTCCATCCCACGGTGTCCCGCCGTTAACGCGAAAATATTCGCGATCACTATGGATCGTAATTGTGTCTGGGGTGTAGGTCTGAAGTTTGACCGCGTCGGCGCCGGATTCTTTGGCGGCCTGGATAATCCGGATCGCTTGCTCGAAATCCTGATTATGGTTCGCCGAGAGTTCGGCAATCACGTAAACCGGCTTACCGGATCCAATCTCACGACCGTTAATCTGAATGGAAGCAGCGCTTGTCATAACCGAGTGCCCTTCTCCAGCGAAAAATGAATCGCGGGGTGACCCTCGATCGTGTGCGTGCCATTCCTTCGAAAACCTGCACTTTCGAAGAGTCGAAGTGAGGACTGATTCGAAGGTTTCACATAGGCATCAATCCCGCTCACACTTGAACTCTGGAACAGTTCTTCCGTCGCCAGCAGTAGCACCTTCTTGCCAAATCCCTTGCCGCGGAAGTCTGACGCTATATTCACCGAAAGTACGGCTCGTGTTTTATCGCACTGGTATCTCACCTGCCCTATGGCCTGCCCGGCGTGGTTAATCGCAACATAGAAGAATGCGCTTGGATCCGCGAGCTTGGATTTAAACCAATCGACATGCTGTTCCCAAGGGATCGGCTCGCGGCGAAAAGAGACTGCACGAACCTCTGGATCATTGGCCCACTGCCAGATTGTTTGACAATCCGATTCCAAACTTCGCCGCAAGCGAAGATCACCATCCAAAAAAGTTCGAACCCGTTCCGCTCCCCTTCCGTCGACCAGGAGGCGCGATCGCTCGCACATATGCTTCCTGGTGTCTGGTGAACGGATCAGAGATTCCAGCGCCGCAGCAATTTGATCCGAAGAGACCTGGGTGGCACTGCCAATATGAATCGCCAGCCCTGATTGATCAAGCTTGCGCGCAACCGGGACCTGGTTGGATGCCAGGTCCAGCAGCACAGCGGGCAATCCGAGCAAACACATTTCCCAGCAGCTGGATCCTGCACAACAAACAGCGACGTCTGCCTCTGCCATGAATTCCGGCACACGGATCGCATCGACGACAATCTTGATCTGGCGGCCGGAATTAGTGGCAGCAGCTCTTTCGATCGAATGAAGATGTGGATTGCTGCCGCCCACTAACGCGATTACTTGCAATCCATCCACTTTAAGTTGCTGCAGGGCGTTAATAACTTTCAGAGTCGCATTTTCAGGATCGCTACCACCAAGTGTCACCAGTACCCTGCGCGCTAGCTGCGGAATCTCACGGCTCCACTCACGCCAAGCCCTGAATTCGCGACGCAGCATGGCATAGCGTGGTCCGAGCAGAAGCCTGGTGTATGGTGAGCGGTGGGCATACAGATGAGTTTCGGCGTGGGCATTTTGGTTCAAAACAATATCGGCGGCATAGCTGGCGGCGTGTCCATTGTCATCTACGAAGAGAAGTTGGATTCCCTCTTCCTTCAAAGAGCGTTGATAATCGGCGCCGAACTGGTACCCATCCACTACAACCCAAGACGAGCCATTCTGCCGAGCGAGCTGTGTTGTCTGTTTAGCATCGCTTGCGCTCCCTGGGGAAACTGCGAAGTGAACGAAATCCACATGTTCACTCCGGAGCCGTTTCTCGACCGCGGGTGTCGAATCCGCCATGACAAACGTCGAGTGACCACCTGCATCCTGCCATGCCTGGGCCAGGGCGAGACAACGCATCACGTGTCCCGTGCCAATCGCGATGTTCGCGTCCGTGCGAAAAAGTAGGTTCATCGTACCCGGAATACGGGCTGGCTCATCGGTCCCTCGAGGAACCGCGACGGGTTGGAATCCTCCAGCCAGGTGGCCGCGGTCTTAATCGCTTCGGCATATACCTCGAGCGTCTGCTGAATCGCCGCATTATCATGTGCTGCCGTCATGTTATGCGTGCTCAGGAGCAGGACGCCGCGTTTGACAACTTCTTGCTGAAAAAGATTCTTGAGTAATGGACTGTCCGTGCTGTCCGCCTCCAGAAATTTCAAAAGCGACCACGAAGGGCGCCCGACACATTTCAGCCGATCCGCTAGTCCCGCTTCTTTCGCCATTACGGTTAAACCATCCTGCAGCGTTCGGCCGTTCGCCTCTATTGTCGCCAGGGCATCCGTGTTTTCCAGAATGTCGAGCACCTTCATCGCGGCGGCCATGGACGCCACCTCGCCTGCAAAAGTAAAGCTGTAAAAGATTTCGTCGAAGGTGCGCATTACTTCGGTCCGCCCCACGATGCAGGCGATTGGGAATCCATTACCCATGGCCTTGCCGAAACAGGCCATATCGGGGGTGACTCCCAAGGATTTCTGGGCGCCGCCGAGGCCAAAGTGGAAGCCGCTGCAGATCTCATCAAAAATCAACAAGGCTCCGTGCTTGTGGGCCAGATGTTTCACTTCATCGAGAAAGCCGGCAGCAGGCTCTGTAAAATTCATCGGTTCCATGATTACGGCTGCGAACTCGTTCGGACGTGCCTCAAGAATTTCCCGGAGACTTTCGAGATCGTTATAGCGAAATGGATGCGTCAGGTCCCGCACGGCAACCGGCACACCCGCATTGCGTGTCGTGCTTCCTATGTACCAATCCTGCCAGCCGTGATACCCACAGCACGCGATCCTATCGCGCCTCGTGAAAGCACGAGCGGCACGAACTGCTCCAGATGTTGCATCTGATCCGTTCTTGCCGAAGCGCACCATTTCAGCGCATGGAATCAGCGTGCGAAGCCGCTCCGCCAACTGGACCTCCAACGGATGCGGCAGCGAAAAGCTGTGCCCTTCAGAGAGTTGAGCACTTACGGCGCGATTCACTTCATCATTGGAATAACCGAGGATATTGGGCAACAATCCCTGGACGTAATCGATGTATTCGTTGCCATCGACGTCCCATACCCGGCATCCTTTGCCACGTTGCAAGAAGGTCGGTGCAACGCCATCAACATATTGAGTGTGACCTTTGCTAAAAGTCTGAGCGCAACCCGGAATTACTTTCTGCGAACGTGCCAGCCATTCCTGCGATTGTTTCAGCACTAGCTTCGGCGCCGGACCTGCAACCGCCTGCTGATACAAGCTGCGGTAATACCCTTCATTGCTGATTGCGGATGTTTGCGCAGCACTCAAGTCGGGTCTCTCCTTTAGGACCCGAAGAACATCCTGGAATCCAAAATGTCCGTTGCCACGAAATACAGCGTAGATTTTGCGAACGAATTCCAGGTCCGCTAGATGATCTACCGTCCATCGGTACTGGCCAACTGCTACCGGTGGGTCATTCTCCACGTTCGCAGCCCGAAAATTGCCGCTTCGCAGATACGGAGTCACATGCTCCCGTTCGGACGCTTTGCGGGCCTCGCGCCATGCCTGTTCTAACGCGCCAAAGGAAATGACCTCGGTGTCCAGGCCATCTGGATAGGTGTAGCGCATGGTGTTTGAAACGTAGTCGACGTTGCCTTCCTGAAACTGCGCGATGACCCTGTCGATCACTACTGGGTCTATCAATGGACAGTCGGCAGTGATGCGTACCACAGCATCCGCGTCATGCGTCCTCGCGGCCCGATAAAAGCGATCGAGCACATCATCCTCGCTGCCACGGAAGCACGGGAACCCTTCCTGCTGGCACAAAAGTGCAATAGGATCGTCAAAGCATTCTTCCGTGGTTGCAACCACCGTTTTATTTATCAGGCGCGCCTGCTGTACACGATGGACTACATGCCAGAGCATGGGACGGCCACAAATATCTGCCAGGCTTTTTCCCGGAAGCCGTGAAGAGCCCATTCGGGCCTGCACAATGGCAACCATCATGCGAGCACTTCCCTCGTCGTGGAGACTAGCTTTCCCTGCCGTGCCGATTCTTTTGCGGCGAAGACGATCTGCATCACAGCAACGGCCTCGCTAATCGGCAGCAAGCTCTGACGACGATTGCGAACACAGTCAAGAAAATGTTGCATTTCGTCGAGATACATCTGGTTCACTTCCCAATGCTGGGGCTGCGTGAACTGAGTCCACCGCGCAGTATCGCCGTCGCACCAGCGCACTTCTTTGCCATTAAAATCCCAGAAGATCGATCCCTTTTCGCCTACGATCTGGCAGCCACGCTCATAGGTTCGCTGCACATAGTCGAGATGAATTTCAGAGATTGCGCCACTCGAATGGTGACATAGCAGGACGGCAATATCTTCCGTACTGATCTCGAGAGCGCTAAAGTGGCCTGCAAGACAGAAGACATCCTGCACTTCTCCCAGATACCAGCGCGCCAGGTCGATCTCGTGAACACAATCAAGGATGCATCCGCCGCCCGTTTCCGGGTTGGCCGCATAGTTCTCGCGATAGTCTGTTCCCGGTCGCCATGCCGGCAGGTAGGAACCGACGTGAATCCGCGCGAACAAGATCTTTCCGAGCTGGCGCTGTAGGAGTAGTTCTTTGATCTTTGCCGGTCCGGGATGAAACCGCATGTTGCAGCCAACAAGTGACACCAGGCGGCGTTTCTCGGATTCGTTGGCCAGATCAAAGAGACGGTCGTTGGTGTGGCAGAGAGGCTTCTCGATAAATACATCAATCCCACGCCGCACTATGTCTAAAGCCTGATCGCAATGCAGATGAGTGGGAGTGGCGACGATCACGAAATCTGGTGACCAGTCAAGACCTTCCTCCACTGCAGAAAAACAGGCAATCCCCATCTCTTGGGACACATGTTGGAGGCGTTGAAGGTCGTTCTCAACCACCGCCAGATGTTGCACGCGCAAAGTCTTCAAATTTCGCAAGTGGCGCTTGCCGATCGAACCAGCGCCGATTACCAGTGATTTCATTTCCCGTCTTCCGGTTTTGCGGGCACGTATTCTGAGCGCAGCAGAGCCATCCACAGCCGATCTTTGTACTCGCCCTCGCAAAATAAGTCCTGGCGAAAGGTTCCTTCGATCTTGAAGCCGACCTTCTCATAGCAACGTATCGCGGATT
>Ga0099828_10001204_pt1 | contig 16974 bp, 14 predicted proteins | sample CZO8metaG_2_FD_79338 | JGI IMG/M metagenome (GOLD analysis project Ga0099828, IMG submission 79338) | Vadose zone soil microbial communities from the Eel River Critical Zone Observatory, Northern California, USA - CZOApr15con2H1.8 metaG | ecosystem: Environmental > Terrestrial > Soil > Vadose... | reverse complement strand
CTGAATAGAGCCCAAAGGGGGTCACGTCCCACCCCCTTCCATCCCATATCTTGTGGATGGTACGTCTTCTCTATACCCTCTCTGGGAAATATTTGCTAACCGTAGGATAGCGTCTCCAATTGTAGATACTTTGTCAACGGGACAAGGCTCTAACAGAGGCCTTTTAAGCTTCATAAGTCCATGAATTTTCTATTGACAAGTCTTTGAGTGAGTGTATACTGCGCGCCTGAGTGGGAGAAAGTGGGTGAATTTGGTTATCGTGACTTATGGAGGTCTCTCGACATTTCCCAGTCATGGCAGAAGAGGTGCTGTTTTGGCTCGTTCAAGAGGATAGCCGAACCTACCTTGACTGTACGGTGGGGTATAGTGGGCATGCTGAAAAACTTCTTGAGGCGAGCGGTCCTACCAGCAGGCTTATCGGGGTTGATCGCGATGCGGTGGCCATTGCAGCCAGTAAAGAAAGGCTCGCACGATTTGGCGACCGCGTAGTCCTTATCCATGGACACTTTATGGATCTGAAACAGCATCTTGCTGCCAGTGGCATTGGGCAGGTCGATGGAATCCTGTTTGATCTTGGAGTCTCATCCCCGCAGTTGGAAGAATCTGCTCGCGGCTTTAGCTTTCAAGGGGATGGTCCGTTGGACATGCGTATGGATCAATCGATGAGCGGGACCGCCGCTGACCTGATCAACCGATGGCCGGAAGCGCAATTGGCCGACGCGATTTTTCAGTTCGGCGAGGAACGGTTTTCTCGACGAATTGCGCGTGCCATTGTCCGCGCGCGTGAACGCCATCCGCTGGCGACGACGAAAGAGTTGGTCTCAGTGATCGAGGGGGCTGTTCCGGCGAATTATCGGCATGGTCGTCTCCACTGTGCCACCCGCACGTTCCAAGCTGTTCGCATTGCAGTGAATCAAGAGCTTGACTGTCTCGATCCGGCGTTGCGCGATGCGGCAGATGTGTTGTCTCCCGGCAGCCGCCTCTGTGTGATTTCATTCCATTCGCTCGAAGATCGGATTGTGAAGCACACGTTTCGGGCGCTCTCCGGCAAGGACAATCCTGCATTGGTGGTGCTCACCAAGCAGCCGCAGGTTCCCACCAGGGAAGAATCGGACCGGAATCCTCGATCCCGCAGTGCCAAGTTGCGGGCTGCCCAACGGGTATCCAAGGAGGGTCATTTATGAAGACGGTGACGCTTGTGGCCGGTGTGCTGTTGGTCTTTGTGTTTGTCTGGGAACGTGTCGATGTCGTTCGGTTGGGTTATCAGATCGAACGATTGAAGACCCAGAAAGTATTGCTGGAGCGAGAGCGGGATCAATTGCAAGTGAAGTTTTCTGCGCTGACGGCTCCAGAGCGGATCGCGAAGGTGGCGACGGAAAAGTTGGGGCTGGTTCCGCCGCAGCAGGGGCAAGTGCTGATGGTGCATCTGCCGGGAGAGGCTCCGAGCCTGTCACTCCCATCCGTGGAGCAAGTCCGTCTGGCAAGGCATGACTCAACCGGGGGGGTGAGCGAGTGACTGCTGGCCCTTCTCGTGGTCGTCGCTATGTGATGCTGCTCCTGCTTCTCTGCGGGTTCAGCATCATTCTATTTCGACTGGTCACGCTCCAAGTCCTTCAGGCAGCAGAACTCACGGCCAAGGCCGATCGGCAACATCAAAAGACCGTGTCCTTCGAGGGAGCCAGAGGCATGGTGTCGGATCGGCACGGCAAAGTGCTCGCGATGAATGTAGAGGTGCCATCTGTGTTCGGCGTACCGACATCGCTGGAGAGCCCTTCGACCGTCGCCCGCCATCTTTCTCCGGTGCTCCATATTCGAAGGGATGAGCTTGAGAGAAAACTTCAGCAAGACAAGAGCTTCGTGTGGTTGGCGCGAAAGGTCGAGCCTGAGCAAGGCCGTCGGCTGGCGCAGTTGTCGTTGGACGGCATCGGCGTGGTGATGGAGGGACGGCGGTTTTACCCCAAGGGTCCGTTGCTGGCCCATGTCCTTGGATTTTCCGGGATGGATGGGCAAGGGCTTGAGGGGCTCGAGCGCCGATATGATTTGCACCTGCATGGAGAAAAGCGCGTCACCGTTTTGCAGCGCGATGCGTTAGGCCGTACTGTTTTTCCCAAGGGTTTGGCGGAGCAAGTGCCTACGCCGGGACATGCCCTCACGCTGACCGTCGACGAGGTCATCCAATACATTGCAGAAAAAGAACTCGAAGAGGCCGTCACTCATTCCCGCGCCAAGTCCGGGACGATCATCGTCATGGAGCCGCAATCGGGTGCGATTCTCGCGATGGCCGTCAGCCCACGATTCGATCCGAATGTCGTCGCCGCGTTGACGCCCGATCGGTGGCGCAATCGCGCTCTTACGGATACGTACGAGCCTGGGTCGACCATGAAAATGGTGGTTGCGGCTGCGGCGCTTGAGGAAAAAGTGATGACGCCCGGCTCCATGGTCTTCGGTGAAAACGGCCATATGGTGATTGCGAATACGACGATTCATGACCATGACAAACTGGGGTGGATGACGTTCTCTGAGGTGATTCAAAAATCCAGCAACATCGGCGCGGCCAAAACCGGAATGGCTCTCGGAGAGCAGCGGCTCTATCGCTATCTCCAGGCGTTCGGATTCGGCCAACGTACGGAGATCGACCTGCCGGGGGAAGTGAGCGGACTCTTGAAGGCGCCAAAAGACTGGGGCGGTCGATCGCTGGCGTCGATTTCGATGGGACAGGAGGTCGGCGTGACGCCCCTCCAGATGGTGTCGGCAGTGGCGACTCTCGCTAACGGGGGCGTGATGATGAAGCCCTATGTGGTGTCCGAGGTTCGCGATCAGAAAGGTCGCTTGCTCAAGGAAGTGTTGCCGCAGGTGAAGCGGCGAGTCGTGTCACCGGACACGGCCCGGACAATGACGACGATGTTGGAAGGTGTCGTGACGAATGGGACGGGGGCGAGGGGGGCTATTCCTGGATTCCGCGTGGCGGGCAAAACCGGGACCGCGCAAAAGATCGATCCGCGAACCGGCGCCTATTCCTCCACGCAGTTTGTCGGGTCATTTGTCGGGTATGTGCCGGCGGAATCTCCGCGGCTGGCGATGATCGTGGTCCTCGATGAACCTCAAGGCGAAGCCTGGGGCGGGGCCGTGGCGGCGCCCGTCTTTCGGCAGGTCGGGGAGCAGGTGCTCAACTATCTTGGTGTGTCCCGAGAAGACACTGTGAAAATCGCACTGGCGATGAAGGACCACTAAGAGGCCATGGCGCGCAATCTCATCACCCTCACGCAGTTGCTCGCGGCGCTCCGTGGGCAGGTCGAGATTCTGGAGCAACGCGGCGATGTGAGTTGTCCGGTGCATGCGATCACAGACGATTCGCGGGCCGTGACGGGCGGGAGCCTTTTTGTCGCCGTGAAGGGTGAGCGTGTTGATGGTCATGGATTTATCGAGCAGGCCATCAAGGCCAGAGCGGTTGCGGTGGTCGCACAGGCGCTTGTGGCATCGGGGCCGTTACCGCTCGTGCTGGTGGCTGATTCGCGCAAGGCGCTCGGTCTTCTCGGCAGCCGGTTTCATGGGGATCCATCTGCCCGCCTCAAGATGATTGGCGTGACGGGTACGAATGGAAAGACGACGACGACGTATCTCTGCAAAGTGTTACTGGAAGGGATCGGCAGACGGGTGGGGTTGATCGGCACGGTGGGGTACCAGATCGGGCAAGAGACGCTTCCGGCCTCTCATACGACGCCCGGCGCACTCGACCTTCAAGCACTCTTGGCGAAGATGGTCGAGAGCGGACTCACCGCCGCAGTGATGGAAGTGTCGTCCCACGCCCTTGCATTAGACCGAACATCGGGCTGCGAGTATGACGTGGCGGTGTTCACGAACCTCACACAGGATCACCTCGATTTTCATCATACGATGGATGAGTACTTTGAGGCGAAGTTGCGACTGTTTACCAGATTGGCTGGGGGGCAGAAGATCGGGAAGCTCGCCCTCGTTAATCTGGACGATCCCCGCGGGGAAGCGGTCCGGACAGTCTGTCCTGTGCCGGTCTGGGGCTATGCCGTTAAGAACCAGGCCGATCTCAAAGCGGAACGAGTGCACCTCTCGCTTACCGGGACTACCTTTACTGCGGCGACTCCCGCAGGCTCGTTCGCCGTTGAGAGCCGATTGGTCGGGGAGCACAACGTCTATAACTTGCTGGGAGCGATCGGAGTGGCGCTGTACGACGGGGCGACGCCCGATCAGATCTGCGAAGCGGCCGCCCATATTACCAATGTCCCAGGTCGCTTCGAGCGGGTCTCTTCCGGGCAGGATTTTACCGTCGTCGTCGATTATGCCCACACGGAAGATGCACTCCTCCGGTTGCTGACGGCAGCTCAGGCGTTGAAGACCGGGCGGATCATTACAGTCTTTGGCTGCGGTGGTGACCGAGATCGAGGGAAGCGGCCCAAGATGGGTCGCGCTGCCGTGGAATACAGTGACGTGGTGGTCTTGACGTCCGATAACCCTCGGACCGAGGATCCGATGACAATCCTCAGTGAAGTAGAGGTCGGCGTGCGCGATGCGCTGGAGCGCCGCAGTCATGTGCAGTATCACTTGGTGCCGGACCGCCGTGAGGCGATCGGCGCCGCCATCCGCGAGGCGCACCGCGGCGATATGGTGCTCATTGCCGGCAAGGGGCATGAAGATTATCAAATCATCGGCACCAAGAAGTTTCATTTTGACGATCGTGAGGTGGCTCGCGAGGCGATTCAGCAATTGCAGGATTGCGCGTGAGAATCCAGGCCACAGCCGAAATCGCGCAGGATAAGGAATCGATGGGACTCTTTACGGTCGAGGAGTTACGAGAAGTCATCAGCGTGAAAGTTCTCGCGGGGCAGGACTCGCTATCGGGGAAGCACAGGATCAGACAGATCAGCACGGATTCCCGATCGGTTCGCCGCGGTGATCTGTTTGTGGCACTCAGGGGCGATCGGTACGACGGGCATGAGTTTGTGCCGGCCGTACTTGCTCAGGGCGCAGTGGGAGCCATCGTTCACGATGAATACCGCCTTCCTCCAAGCTCCGGAACGGTACGCTGGATCGACGGCCGACCTGCGCCCTTTCTCTTCGGAGTGCGTGATCCGCTGTTTGCCTACCAACAGTTGGCGACGCATCATCGCAGTCGGTTCCATATCCCCGTCGTGGCGGTGACCGGGAGTAACGGCAAGACGACGACAAAAGATATGGTGGCGGCGGTGTTGGCCCAGCGGTGGCCGGTGCTAAAGACCGAGGGGAATTTCAATAATCGGATCGGCGTACCGTACACCCTGTTTCGGCTCACGGCTCGCCATCAAGCGGCCGTCATTGAGATGGGGGTGGATCAGCAAGGGCAGACGACCAGGCTCTGTGAGATTGTCAGGCCCACGATCGGGGTGATTACCAATATTGGGCCGGATCATCTCGAGTTCTTCGGAAGCATGGAAGGATCGGCGCAAGCCAAGGCGGAATTGTTGGACCTGCTTCCGTTCGATGGCATGGCGGTTGTGAACGCCGATGATCCCTACTTTGACTACCTCGCCGCACGCGCGCAATGCCGCGTCATATCGTTCGGATTTTCAGAGATGGCCGATGTCCGCGCGAGCGGGGTCACGTCCGATGTTCGCCTAGGAACGACCTTTCGCTTGCACCTTCCTGGAAAGAGCCGCCCCACAATTGTTCGAATCAAGGTGCATGGGACACACAACGTCACCAACGCGCTCGCGGCTGGGGCGGTGGGTGCTGCGTTGAACCTGTCCGGTTCGATGATTGCCCAAGGGCTGAGCCGATTCCGTCCTGCCGCGATGCGGTCGCAGGTGGTGACCCACCATGGCGTCCATATCATCAACGATTGCTACAACGCCAACCCCGCTTCGATGAAAGCGGCGCTCCAATTGCTTGCACAGTGGAGTCCTGCGCGCGAACGGATTGCCGTGTTGGGAGACATGCTCGAACTCGGCTCTGAGACAGGTCGGATGCACCATGACGTTGGACAGTTTCTTGCCACACAAGGGCTGTCGCGGCTGATCGTCTGCGGGACGTTGAGTCGGGACATTGCGGAAGGAGCCCGGCAGGGCGGGATGGCAGGTCCGCGGATCGACGAAGTGGTCGATGCGGCTGCTGCGTCTGATTGCCTCAAGAGGATCGTGCGGCAGGGTGACGTGGTGTTGGTGAAGGCCTCTCGCGGCATGAAAATGGAGCAGGTTGTGCAGGCTCTGACGGGGATGAAAGCAGTCATCAAGCAGGCATCGTAAGGAGTCGGCGTCCATCCGACACAAGAGTCGGTCAGACGGGCAGGCTCATTTTTTAAGGTAAAGCCCGTATGCTCTATAACTGGCTGTACTCGTTTCATACAGAATATTCGTTTCTGAACGTCTTTCGGTATTTGAGCTTCCGGATCATCTATGCGGCTGTGACTGCGTTCTTGATCGCCTTTGTGCTGGCCCCGCGGGTGATCAGGAAGTTACAAGACATGAAGCTGGGTCAGCAGATTCGCGGCGACGGCCCTAAACATCACCTGGCGAAGAGCGGCACGCCCACCATGGGCGGGATTCTCATCCTATTCGCCGTGGTGCTCTCGACGCTCCTCTGGGCCGACATCGCGAAGCCCTACGTCTGGCTTGTGCTCGCTGCCACGTTGGGGTTCGGGGCGATTGGATTCGCCGATGACTATCTCAAGTTCATCAAAGCCCAATCCAAGGGGTTGTCGGTCTGGCAGAAATTCACGGCACAAGTGGCACTGGCCTTGGCGATTGCGCTGGTCCTCTATTTCCTGCCCGGCTATACGACCAAGCTCAGCATCCCGTTTTTCAAGAACGTCGTTCCGGATCTCGGCTGGTCGTATGTCGCCTTTGCCGTACTCGTCATTGTCGGGAGTTCCAATGCGGTCAATCTGACAGATGGTCTCGATGGGCTCGCGATCGGACCCGTCATGATCGCGGCTTTGGCCTATACAATCGTGGCCTATGTCGTCGGCCATCGAATCATGTCGGACTATCTTCTCATTCAGCACATCGAAGGCGCGGGTGAACTCGCGGTGTTCACCGCCGCCATCCTGGGGGCGAGTCTGGGATTTCTGTGGTTCAACACCTATCCAGCTTCCGTGTTCATGGGGGATGTGGGCTCGCTTCCGCTGGGAGCGGCGCTGGGCACGGTCGCGGTGATCAGCAAGCACGAGCTACTGCTCCTGATGGTCGGCGGAGTGTTTGTCATTGAAGCGGTCTCGGTCATTTTTCAGGTTATCTCGTTCAAGTCGCGCGGGAAACGCATTTTTCTCATGGCGCCCATCCATCATCACTTTGAGATGAAAGGATGGGAGGAGCCCAAGGTCGTGGTGCGCTTGTGGATCATCGCCATCCTGTTGGCCTTGTTGAGTCTGAGTACCTTAAAGCTTCGGTAATGGCATGGTGGGAGAAGCGGCTGTGGAACTCGCGGGAGCACGTGTCACGGTAATGGGGCTTGCCAGAAGCGGCGTGGCGGCTTGCCGGTTGCTCCAGGCGGCGGGAGCACGTGTCACGGTGGCCGATCGGAAGGAACCGGCAGAACTGACATCGGTCCTCGGCGGCATCGACTGCGATCACGTCGGCGTGACCGTCGGGGCGCGGTACGAATCGTCGCTCGACGAGGCGGACCTGGTGGTGATCAGCCCTGGAGTGCCCTATCGGTTAGCCTCGCTCGAAGCGGTACGTCGGCGTGGTGTGCAGGTGATCAGCGAATTGGAGTTGGCCTCGCAGTTCTTCCGGAGCCCACTCCTTGCAATCACTGGTACCAACGGTAAAAGCACGACTGTGACCCTAATCGGCAAGTTTCTCGCCGAGAGCGACAAGCGGGCGTTTGTCGGTGGAAACTTGGGCACCGCCTTGAGCGAAGCGGCGGTGGAAGACCTTCGCGCCAGCCAGTCAGGGAAGCCGAGCCCGTATGACTATCTCGTCGTGGAGGTCTCCAGTTTCCAACTGGAAACGATCAATCGATTCCATCCCTGGATCGCTGCCCTGCTCAACGTGACGGTCGATCACCAGGATCGTTATGAGTCGCTGGATGAATATCTCGCGGCTAAACAGCGGATCTTCGAGAACCAAACCGCGTCCGATTTCGCCCTGTTTAACCTTGACGATGACCGTGTGGCCGCTCTGCGACAGCGGGTCCGTGCGAAACGCCTGGGGTTTACGGGCAGGTCTACCATCAGCGCCGATTTGTATGCTGGGACCTACCTCGAAGGTGATGTGATTGTGACGACGGTTACCGGGGTACGGCAGGAGGTTTGTCATCGAAGCGAGATTCGCATCATCGGCAACCACAATGTGGAGAACGTCATGGCGGCCGCGACCTATGCCGTGCTGTGCGGCTGTCCTCTCGACGCGATTCGTCGTGTCCTCGCGACGTTTCCCGGACTCGAACATGCCCTTGAAATCGTCCGCGAGCGTCGGGGGGTCCGATTTGTGAACGATTCGAAGGGTACGAATGTCGATGCCACGCTCAAAGCGCTGGAGAGTATCGATCAACCGATTTGGCTCATCGCCGGCGGACGGGATAAGGGCGGCGATTTTTCTCGACTCGCACAGGCGGTCGGCCGGCGTGTCACGCGGGTGATTCTGATCGGAGAGGCGGCGCCGCTGCTGCGACGGGCTTGGGAGTGTGTCGCTACGATGACCGAGGCGGGCACCCTGCGGGAGGCCGTGGATCTTGCGGCGCAGGGGGCATCGCCGGGTGACGTTGTGTTGTTGTCTCCGGCCTGTGCCAGCTTCGACATGTTTGCGGACTATCAAGACCGTGGTCGTCAATTTAAGGCATTGGTTCATGCTTTACCAGCCTGACGTGCAAGGCGAGGGAGGGGCGGTTCTGAGCAATGGCCTATCGATCAGCGGGGACTCTGACCCTTCCATGGTCCCAGACCAGCCAACGATCGGGCACGCAACGGGTGGCGGCGGACCACACGCTCTTGGCGATCACCATGACCCTGGCGTTGGTGGGACTCGTCATGGTGTTCAGCGCGAGCGCCATCGTGGCGGGCAACCGGTTTCAGGATTCTGGGTTTTTTCTGAAGCGGCAGATCGCCTGGCTCGCGTTCGGGTTTCTATTGATGCATCTCACCTCGCGTATCGATTACACGTTCTGGAAGAAGCTCTCCATTCCGATGTTGGCGTGCATGTTGCTGCTGCTCGTCATGGTGCTGGTGCCGTCGCTCGGTGTGGCGGCCAAGGGGGCTCGGCGATGGTTGCGGTTGGGGCTCATCTCGGTTCAGCCGGCGGAAATGGCCAAGCTCGTAGCGGTCATCTATATGGCGGCGTATCTGACCAAAAAAGGGGGCAAGATCACGGTGTTTCGCGATGGTCTGCTGCCGGCTCTGATCGTGATCGGACTGCTGAGCGGACTGGTGCTGCTGGAGCCGGATCTTGGGACGGTTGTGGTGCTCGGACTGGTGACGGTCGGGATGTGTTTTCTCGCTGGGGCTCGCATCTCCCATCTCTTGGCCTTAGGCCTCTGCGCGATTCCGGTCGTGCTGGTGCTGGTCCTTGGTTCCAGTTATCGACGCCAACGGCTCATAACGTTTCTTGCTCCATGGAAGGATGCGTCGGACGCCGGGTTCCAAATCACGCAATCCTTCTTGGCCTTCGGCAGTGGCGGTCTGTTCGGGGTGGGATTGGGCGAGGGCAAACAGAAGCTCTACTTTCTCCCGGAAGCGCATACGGATTTTGTCCTGGCGCTGGTCGGCGAAGAACTCGGGCTCATCGGGACCGCCACCGTGATCCTGCTGTTTGCATTTTTTGTCTGGCGGGGGTTTCAGATCGCCGCGCGTGCGCGGGTGCCGTTCGGCCGTTATCTGGGCATAGGTATTACCTTGTTGATCGGCGGCCAGGCGCTGGTGAATGCAGCGGTGGTGACTGGGCTTTTGCCGACGAAAGGGCTCACCTTACCGTTCATCAGCTACGGAGGGTCGTCGCTGGTGGTAAGTCTGATCGGCGTGGGAATCTTGCTCAGTATTTCCCGCGACAGGCATGCCGGCGGGTCTCGAGGTGGGCGTGGTGGGTCGGATCACGAATGACGATCATCATAGCAGCAGGAGGAACCGGTGGCCATCTCTATCCGGCTGTGGCGTTGGCGCGAGAGTTTCTCCGGCGCGACCCCGCGACCAAGGTGCTCTTCGTAGGGACGGCGCGTGGACTTGAGTCGAACGTGCTTGCCCACGAGGGATTCGACCTGGCTTTGATCAGTGCCAAGCCGGTGATGGGCAAGGGGCTGTTCGGGGCGGTGACAGGCTTGGGTGCTATGCCGGTCAGTTTGCGGCAGTGCCTGCGGATACTGCGAACGAGACGGGCGGATCTGGTCATCGGAGTCGGCGGGTATACGAGTCCGATGATGATTCTTGCTGCAGCATTGGCCGGGGTGACGCGCGTGATTCTTGAGCCGAATGCGAATCCCGGCATGGCGAACAAGGCGGTGGGGCCGTTCGCTCAACGCGTCTTTCTCGCATTCGAGTCGGCGGCGGACTCGTTCAATCGTTCCAAGGTACGCGTGGTGGGGACCCCGATTCGCCAGGCGTTTCTGGAAGGTATTGAACAGAATCGGGAGCAGTCAGGGTCGCCACATCTGCTGATTTTCGGGGGGAGCCAAGGGGCTAAGGCGATGAACGCAGCGGTGATGGAAGGATTACCCGATCTGATGACGCAGCTGCCACATCTCACAGTGACCCATCAGACCGGCGAGTCCGACCATGTGCGGGTGGTCGAGGCCTATCGTCGCGCCGGCATCGAGTCGCAAGTCATGCCGTTTCTCTATGACATGCCTGTGGCACTACGGGAGGCGGATCTGGTCGTGGCGAGAGCTGGCGCCATGACGGTGGCGGAACTCACGGCGTGCGGAAAGCCGGCCATCCTCATTCCGCTGCCGTCCGCCATCTACGACCACCAGACGCGGAATGCCAAGGTGATGGAAGCAGCCGGGGCCGCCGTGGTGCTCCCGCAATCTGTGCTCACAGGCCCCCTGTTGGTCCGCACGGTGGCGAGCATTCTCAGGGACCCGGAGCGATTGCGGGTGATGAGCGAGGCCAGTCTATCTCTGCGGCGAATCGATGCGGCCGAGGTAATCGTCCGCGAATGCTACGCACTTATGGGGGGTGATCATGATGTTAACCGTTCTGTCGGAGCGGCAGGAGTCTAATGGTGTTGGGCAACGCGGACAGGGATCACAGTCGTATCCACCGGTTGGTGGAGTAAGGCGCGCGCCGATGTTTCGCAAGACGCAACAGATTCACTTAGTCGGAATCGGGGGATCGGGGATGAGCGGTATTGCCGAGGTGCTGTTGACAATGGGGTACAAAGTGACGGGCTCGGACCTGCAGGCCTCCGATACGACGCGGAGATTGGAAGAACTCGGCGGGCGCATCTTTGTCGGCCATCAGGAATCGAATGTGGGGGAGGCCCAAGTGGTGGTCATCTCCTCCGCCGTATCGCTGCAGAATCCTGAGGTGATGGTGGCGAAGGCGAAGCAGATTCCCGTGATTCCTCGGGCAGAGATGTTGGCGGAACTGATGCGACTGAAATTCGGGGTCGCCATTGCCGGCGCTCACGGAAAGACCACGACGACGTCTATGGTGGCCAACGTGCTGGCGCAGGGCGGGTTGGATCCGACTATGGTGATCGGGGGGAAAGTGAATGCGCTAGGGAGTCATGCCCGCCTTGGTCGAGGTGATCTCCTCGTGGCGGAAGCCGATGAGAGCGACGGGTCGTTTCTCCGTCTGTCTCCGACCATCGTCGCAGTCACGAATCTCGACCGGGAACATCTCGATCATTACGGCAGCATGGAGCGCATCAACGAGTGCTTCCTCGAGTTTATCAATAAGGTGCCGTTCTATGGGTTGGCCGTGTTGTGTGCGGACAATGATCGGCTCAGGGCGCTCTTCCCGAACATCGTGAAGCGCTATCAGACCTACGGGCTCAGTGAACGTGAGGGAGTCACGCCGGACTTCATTGCGACAGAGATTAGCTTGAACCAATGGGGCGGCGAGTTTCGGGCGCAGTACCGTGGGCGCAATTTGGGCCCGTTCCGCCTGGCGGTGCCCGGTCGACATAATGTCTCCAACGCGCTCGTGGCGATTGCGATCGGGATCGAATTGGATGTGCCGGTGGACCTCATCAGAAAAGCGCTGGCGGCCTATACCGGGGTAGAGCGCCGCTTTCATCTGCGAGGGGAAGCCAATGGGATCATGGTCGTGGATGATTACGGGCATCATCCGACCGAGATCAAAGCCACCCTGGCTGCAGCGAAGCAAGGCTGGGGGGGCCGGCGACTGGTGGTGCTGTTTCAGCCGCATCGCTATACCAGGACGCGAGATTTGCTGGAAGATTTTGCAAAGGCGTTCGACCAATCGGACCTGCTGTTCTTGACGGAAATCTATGCGGCAGGTGAGCCGCCGATTCCCGGGGTATCCGGAGCCAAGTTGGCCGACATTGTTCATGCGGCCGGCCATCCGTCTGTGACCTTTGTTGAGCAGAAGGACACGTTGGTGGATCAGGTGCTGCCCCATCTGAAATCGGGGGATCTCGTCATCACATTAGGGGCGGGGGATATTTGGAAGACGGGGCTTGGATTGTTGGCCCGACTGACCCCCACCGCATGATGACATGAAGCGGAGAGGTCGGCGTGTCACGACAGCAGCGAGAGTCCATACGCGATTTACGCAGGCAGATGTGCGGGCTGCGGTGGCAGGTCTCCGGGGATCCGCGTCCTTCCAGGCTCCGTTGCGAGAGTACACCTCGTTCAAGATCGGAGGGCCGGCGGATGTCCTGGTTGAGCCTGCTGATATTGAGGATGTCTGTCTGGTGGTCCAGCGCGCGCGCGCACGCAAGATTCCGTTGTTCGTCCTGGGTGGGACGAATCTGCTCATCCGGGATGGGGGGATCCGCGGCATGGTGATCAGTCTGGTGCGGTTGCGGGGGATCAAGGAAGAACCGGGGTCCGTCCTCTATGCCGAAGGGGGGGGCGGGATGCCGACATTGATCGGGTATGCCATCCGCCACTCCCTTGCGGGATTGGAATGGGCGGCAGGAATTCCCGGGACTGTGGCCGGCTGTGTAGTGATGAACGCCGGGACGAAGCTCGGAGAAATGAAGGATTCGGTCAAGGCCGTTCGTATGGTGAATATGAACGGCCAAGTCGTGGACCTGGAGGCAGCCCAGATCAGGTTCGAGTATCGACGGGCCTTGCTGCCACGCGGCATCGTCGTGGGGGTATGGCTTCAATTGAAGCAAGGGGTCCGATCGGAGATTGAGCGAGTGGTCAAAGACTACCTCCACTATCGACGGGATACGCAACCGCTCACGATGCCGAGCGCTGGTTGTGTATTCAAGAATCCGCCGAACGATTCTGCCGGCCGACTGATCGAGGCGGTTGGCCTCAAAGGTGCACGCGTCGGCGATGCGGAAGTATCGATGAAGCATGCCAACTTCATGGTGAATCGGGGGCAGGCGCGCGCAACGGACGTGATGGCGCTGATTGGGAAGGTCCGCAACGCTATTCGCCGTCGGGCGGGTGTGCGGTTAGATCTTGAACTCAAAATCGTAGGAAAGACGTAGTGGTATGAGCGAGCCGCATCTGAAAGAGAGACCCCTTCTGACCCGCGCCCGCATCGGGGTGCTGATGGGTGGGCAATCGGTCGAGCGCGATGTGTCGCTCCGGACAGGCGCCGCGGTGCATCGATCTCTGGTCCGTCGTGGATACAACGCGGTGGCCATTGATGTCGGACCGACGCTCTCTCAGGATTTGCACGACCAGAAGATCGGCCTGGTGTTTCTCGCGTTGCACGGACCAGGTGGTGAAGATGGCGCGATTCAAGGGTTCCTGGAGACCCTGGGAATTCCCTACACCGGATCCGGCATCCAGGCCAGTGCGATCGGCATGCATAAAGTGACTACGAAAACGCTCTTGGCTTCAGCGCGTATTCCTGTGCCGGCCGGCACAGTCGTAAAGCGCGGGGAGAAGGTCTCACGCGCCACGGTGATGCGGGCGGCGAAAGCGCGCTGGCCCGTCGTGGTGAAGCCTGCGTCGCAAGGGTCCACGATCGGCGTCACCATTGTGCGGAAGCCGGCGCAATGGCGTGACGCCCTGGCCTTGGCCCATCGCTACGACGTGGATGCGATGGTCGAGGCCTACATTCCGGGGCATGAGGTCACGGTGTCGATCATTGGGAGGCACCATTCTGCTCCATTGGTGCTCCCTGCCGTGGAAATTGTTGCGCCGGGCGGCTTTTACGATTTTGCGGCGAAGTATGAAAAGGGGAAAACGCAGTATCTCTGTCCTGCGCCCTTGGCCGCGGCGGTGACCCTGCAGATTCGGACGTTGGCGCTGCGCACCTATGAGGTGCTGGGTTGTGAAGGTGCGGCCCGGGTCGATTTCCGTATCACCCCGCGTGGCCGTCCTGTTGTGTTGGAGATTAATACGGTGCCGGGCATGACCGAAACAAGTTTGCTGCCGATGGCGGCGGCGCGGGCCGAGATTGACTATGACGAGCTGACCGAGCGGATTCTCGAGTCCGCACTCGTTCGCGCGGCCCGCCTCGACCATCCGTCAGGGAAAGGGAGCAAGCCATGAAGGTGCTTTTGCGGAAGCGAGCGGTGCCTGCAATCGGCCCTCGGCTGAACCACTGGAAGGGCGCACGTGCCAGTCAGATCTCGGATCAGCGCCAACAGGCGCGTCGGGAGAGACTTGTCTCGGGTGGACGACGAACGCTGCGCGTGGGGCAATGGATTGTCGGTCTTGCGGCGTTGGCTTGGGGGCTGACCATGGTCACGCGAGAGATGGGACCGGTTCTTCAGGGCTGGCTGGAAATCCGCGAGGTAGAGGTTGAGGGTATTCACCATGTGACGAAGCCGGAAGTGCTGGAGCGGCTCGTCTTGAAGCCCGGGATGGGGCTCCATCAAGTGAGCACATCGTTTCTTGCCGAGCGAGTGCGGACGCATGCCTGGATCAAGGAGGCGACGGTCGAACGCAGGCCACCGCATCTGCTGCATGTCACCGTATTGGAACGCACGCCGGCGGCCATTATTCGGACGGGCGCGGACCATTGGTTGAGCGATGAGAACGGATACCTCCTTGCCAAGTTGGACAGGCAGGATGCCCAGACGCTGCCATTGTTGATCGGGCTGGATCTTCAGTCCCTTCAGCGCGGTGAGGCAGGCGTCCGCAACGCGGTTCAGTCCGGGGTCGTGCTGGCCAAGCTCATCGCCAATACCCTCGACGGGCGGGTTGAAGTCGATCTCACGAATTCCTCGAATGTGATGGCGTCAGCCAATGGGGTGCGGTTCCAGTTTGGTGACGATTCCCTGGTTGATCAGTGGGAGCGGTTCCGGAACGTGAATCCGTCATTCAAAACTGCCTCAGACGATGATCGGAAGCGCACGGTGAGCGAGATTGATCTGCGTTACGACAACCGTGTCATTGTGCGAGAAAGGGTGTGAGGGCTGTGCCGAAGCGTGATCAGATCCTTGTGGGGTTGGACATCGGAACCACGAAGATCTGCGCCATAGTTTCGGAAGTCACCGATGAGGGGGCGCTCAACATCATCGGGGTCGGATCCAGCCCGTCGCGAGGGCTCCGCAAAGGCGTCGTGGTCGATATCGAGAGTACCGTGGAATCGATCAAGAAGGCAGTCGAGGAAGCCGAGCTGATGGCGGCGGTCCAGATCAATTCCGTCTATACCGGCATTGCCGGCAGCCACATCTCCGCGGAGAACTGCAAGGGGGTCGTGGCGCTTAAAAAGGCAGAAGTCACGCGGGAAGACATCCAACGTGCGATCGAGAGCGCGCGGACTCTGGCGGTCATCCCCCATGAACGACGGATTCTTCATGTGCTGCCTCGTGAATTCATGGTGGACGGGCAAGAGGGGGTTCGGGAGCCGTTGGGTCTGTCCGGCAACCGCCTCGAAGTCAACGTGCATGTGATTACCGGCGCCGTGACTTCAGCGCAGAACATCATCAAGTGTGTGAATCGCGCGGGGCTTGATGTCGTGGATATGGTGCTGCAGCCCTTGGCTTCCAGTGAGGCCGTCCTCAGCCAGGAAGAGCGAGATCTGGGGGTCGTCATGGTCGACCTCGGTGGTGGGACGACCGACCTTGCGATCTTCCTTGATGGGAGTATTCGGCACTCTGCGGTCTTGCCGATCGGTGGGCAGAACCTGACGAAGGATCTCGCAATCGGGTTGCTGACCTCTCAGACCGAAGCCGAGAAGATCAAACTGCAGCGCGGGATCGCCCGAACAGGATTGGTGCAGGGCCATGAAGCGGTGGAGGTTCCGTCGGTTGGGGATCGTCCCGCACGGACGTTTTCGCGCCGTGACATTGCCGAGATTCTCGAGCCGCGGGTCGAAGAAATATTCGAGCTGGTTCGTCGGGAAATTACGCGCGCCGGCTATGAGGGCATGCTGGGGGCAGGGGCGGTGATTACAGGCGGAACGTCGTTGTTGGAAGGGATGCCTGATGCGGCAGAGCAGGTCTTAAATCTTCCGGTTCGCCGTGGCGCGCCCAGTGGGATCGGAGGGCTTCGCGACATCGTCAGTAATCCCATGCATGCCACGGGTGTCGGCCTGCTGCTCCATGCCCGGCACCATGTTGAAGAGATGGCCATGGCTGGTCTGCGCAACGGACGGCCGTTGCATAAGGTATTCGATCGTATGAAGTCCTGGATGTTCGAGTTCTTTTAACCATTGCGCGCAGCGGACGGCCGTCGCGCGAAATCTATTAAGGGAGGTGTCCAGATGTTTTCATTTGAAGAGGATATCGTGTCCCCCGTTCGGATCAAAGTGATCGGTGTCGGTGGCGCCGGGTGCAACGCCCTTAATACCATGATAACGTCCGGATTGGCGCGGGTCGATTTCATCGCGGCGAATACCGATCTGCAGGCGTTGGATCGGTCGCAGGCGTCGTATAAGGTTCAACTGGGTCCTGAGCGGACTAGGGGACTCGGCGCCGGGGCGAAGCCGGAAGT